>Ga0066674_10000414_pt1 | contig 12862 bp, 10 predicted proteins | sample GraSoiAngelo_123_FD_62291 | JGI IMG/M metagenome (GOLD analysis project Ga0066674, IMG submission 62291) | Grasslands soil microbial communities from the Angelo Coastal Reserve, California, USA - 14_0927_02_40cm | ecosystem: Environmental > Terrestrial > Soil > Grasslands | place: USA... | reverse complement strand
TCGGGGAAGACGGTCACCGCAAAGCGCTTGCTCGCGGCAGTCACGAAGACACGGCTCTCGGAGCGGACCCTCGACGCCATGGAGCTCGTCCTGCGCGCACGGCGAAGATCGCGAGCCCGCGCGCCTCGCTGGTGAAATATCTCGACACGTCTTTTCTGATCGACCTGCTACGTGAGAGCAGTCGTCGCCACCCAGGGCGAGCGCATGCTGCACCTCCGGCGCCCGGAGGCTGCGAGTCGTGTGCCAGCGACTACGCTTTTTTGCTCATTCATCCGCTCGCCTCGGACGGCGGGGCCCCAGCCCCGCGACGTCCTGCAGCTCGCCCGTCCTTATCCGCGTAGGAAACGGCGAGGCCGGCGCCGGCGTCCGATTGGATGCCGTAGGGCGGGACCGGATAGCGCAGGCCGTTCCGGTCGAGAGCGGCGAGGCCCTCGATCACCTTGGGCAAGAAGCGCGGCGGGATCGCCATCAGCAACTCGTCGTCGGCGACACCGCCGTAGCGGCGCTCGGCGTAGCACGGGATCGTGAGCGCGGGCTCGCCGGTCTTGAGCGCCTTGCCCCACGAATCGGCGCACGCCGACTCGCCCACCGACGTGAACGACATCTTCCGGTAGCCGCTCCACTGGAGCCCGTTGATGAAGAAGATCATCTGGCCCGGCGTGCCGTAGATCAGGCAGATGTCCGGGGGGTTCAGGCGGCCGGAGGTGAGCGGCGCGACCGCCATCGCCGCGTAGCGGCCGTGGGGCACGCAGTCCATCGCGTGCTGGTGCGCGCTGGCGTCCTCGAGCGTCTTGAACCACACGCCGGCCATGCGATTGCCAGAGAGCCACTCGTCGTCTTGAGGGTGCAGGCCGATCACCGCGCCGCACTGGGCGCCGATCAGGTCGGCCATCGTGATGCCGACGGTCCAGCCGAGCTGGCGCGCCTGGGCGACGATCTGGTCGGTCGTGTGCTTCGCCCGGGGACGCCGGATCTTCGGGATCGCCTCCATGGCCTCCACCGTCTCGAAGAGCTTCATGCCGATGGGGATGGAGCGCAGCCGCAGATAGCGGTTCAGCCCGTCGACGATCGCCTGCCAGTCGTAGGTCTCCGTACTCATCGCTCTCCTCCGGACGGCCATGATACCGTCGGCGTGGATGGCAACGGAAACCTTCCGTTACCCGCGCCGCGCCGCTCGCCCACTTCAGGGACGGGTCGTTCGCGCTGTTCCGCACGCTGGACGACGCGCACAGGCGCGGCGGCCCGCCGCGCTGATGGAAACCTTCCGCTATAAACGAGGGGTGCGGGCCCTCGCCGCCTTCGGCACCGTGGTGTGCACATTGATGCTGCTCTTCTTCGTGTTCATGGCCCGGAGTGCGCGTGCGTCCGGCGCGAAAGACTGGATGCTGATCCTTCCGGTGTGCCTGTTCCCGCTTTTAGTCGCATGGTACTGGATAGTGCTGTGGAAGCGCAGCGACAGAGTACTGACCGTCGATGATGCTGGAATCCGCGTGACGCATCCGCGTGCTGCACCACGGTCCGTGGCGTGGGCGGAGATCGCCGAAGTCCGCGCACGAGACAACCTGCAAGCCCTACAGCTGCGTGATGCGCAAGGCATGCCGCTGCTGTGGCTCGACTACAACTGGTTGGCGAATTTCGAGCGCCTCCGCGCTCTTGTGCTCGAGCGCGTTCAGGGCCGTGGCGCCGGCGGCCCCCAGCGTCGTTTCCGTCTCGGCATGGAAATGCAACTCGCGGTACCGATCGTCATCGCGGCCTTCGGGATACTCGCGGTGATGTCAGCGAGCCGTGGTGACTGGACGCGCGCCGTAATCGTCGCCGGTATCGCGGTCGGAGGTGCCGCCAGCTACTACGCCAGAACCGCGCTGAGGCTCAACCTGGACGACGACGAGATCGTCTTGCACCATCTCTTCCATATCCAGCGAGTCCGGTACGTAGACCTCGCCAACGTCCAGATCGCGGGCAGCGTCGTATTCTTGGCGCGCACGGGCCGTCGGCGCGGGCGCTGAGGGGCTTCCGTGGCGGGTCGTTAGCGCTCTACGAAGCGATCCGCACCGCGTGGGAGCAGCACCGCCGCTGACCGGGTCCGATCCCTACAACTCGCGCAGCCGGTCGAGCGCGCGGCGCTCGCGCTTGGTCGGGCGGCCGGCGCCCGGCGGCCGAAACGGCGGCGGAGACCAGCGGGGGCGCGGCGGCTCGGGCGGCGTGAGGTCGTCGTAGAGCAGGCGCGCGTGCGCGGGCGCGCCCCGGCGCTCGTCGAGGCCGACGACCTTGAGGACCCGGCGGCGGCCCTGGGGCAGCGTAACCTTTATATAGTCGCCGGGGCGGACCCCCTTGGCCGGCTTGGTCGACTGGTCGTTGACGTGGACCTTGCCCCCGTCGCACGCGTCGGCCGCGAGGCTGCGCGTCTTGAACACGCGCGCGGCCCACAACCATTTGTCGATCCTCACCGAATCCACGTGCCGACGGTATCATAAGGGCCGAAATGGACTGGGATCCCGAGGTCGAAGAGCTCAAGCGGCGCCAGGAGCTCGCGCGCGCGATGGGCGGCCCGGAGAACGTCGAGCGTCAGCACAAGGCCGGGCGGCTCACCGTGCGCGAGCGGATCGAGCGCCTGCTCGACCGGGATTCGTTCCACGAGACGGGCGCCCTCGCCGGCGTCGCGAAGTACGAGGGTGAAACGCTCGCCTCCATCCGTCCCGCCAACTTCGTGATGGGCACCGGCCGCATCGACGGCCGCCGCGTGGTGGTCGGCGGCGACGACTTCACCGTGCGGGGAGGCGCCAACGACGCCTCCATCGGCGGCAAGCAGGGCTACAGCGAGCGCATGGCGCGCGAGCTGCGCCTGCCGATCGTTCGCCTGGTGGACGGCACCGGCGGCGGCGGCAGCGTGAAGACCTATGAGATCGCCGGCCGCACCTACGTGCCCGGCAATCCGAGCTGGGACGTGATCGCCGCGTCGATGTCCGAGATCCCGGTGCTCGCGGCCGCGCTCGGTCCGGTGGCGGGACTCGGCGCCGCGCGCGTGGCGTGCTCGCACTTCTCGGTGATGGTGCGCGGCATCGCGCAGGTCTTCGTCGCCGGTCCGCCGGTGGTCGAGCGCGCGTTCGGCACGCCGATCGACAAGGAGTCGCTCGGGGGGTGGAAGATCCAGGTCGAGGCGGGCGCCGTCGACAACGTCGTGGACTCCGAGGACGAGGCCTTCGAGCAGATCCGCCGTGTGCTCGGCTACCTGCCGCGCAACGTGTGGGAGATGCCACCGCGCGCGACGCCCGCGGACGATCCGCGGCGCCGCGAGCCCGAGTTGCTCTCGATCATCCCGCGGAACCGCCGCCGCCCGTACGACGCTCGCAAATTGGTGAGCCACGTCGTCGACCGCGGCTCGTTCCTCGAGATCGGCGCGAAGTACGGGCCCTCGCTGGTGGCGGGGCTGGCCCGACTCGACGGCTATCCGGTCGGCGTCATGGCCAACGACCCGATGCACTCGGGCGGCGCCCTCACCGCGGACGGCTCGGAGAAGATGACGCGCATGGTGGATCTGTGCGACACGTTCCACCTGCCCGTCGTCAACTTCGTCGACAACCCGGGCTTCCTCATCGGCACCCAGGCGGAGAAGGCCGGCACGATCCGCAAGGGCGTGCGTGCGCTCCAGGCCGTCTACCAGGCCAGCGTGCCGTGGATCACCATCATCGTGCGCCGCGTGTTCGGCGTCGCCGGCGCCGGCCACGCCAACGTGCAGGCGCTCAACCTGAGATACGCGTGGCCCTCGGGCGACTGGGGCTCGCTGCCGCTCGAGGGCGGGATCGAAGCCGCCTACAAGCGCGAGCTGGAGGCCGCGCCCGACCGTGCCGCGCTGCTGAAGGAGATCGAGGCGCGGCTGAACGTGTATCGCAGCCCGTTCCGCACGGCCGAGGCGTTCAACATCGAGGAGATCATCGACCCGCGCGACACGCGGCCGCTGCTGACCGACTGGATCGCGCTCGCCTACGACAACGAGGCCACGCGCCTGGGTCCGAAGACCCGTGGCATGCGCCCCTGAGGAACCCCATGCGCGGTCGCGCCGTCATCGGAGTATTCGTCCTGCTCGCCGTCGCCGGCGTCGCCACCGCCGCCGACCAGGTCGTGATCGAGGACTGGAAGGCGTACCCGCTCGGCACCACCGGGCTGCCCGGCGACTGGAAGCCCCAGAACTGGGGCACGCCGCACTACGAAAATCTGAAGATCGTGGAGGACGAGGGGCGTCGCGCGCTCTACATGAAGAGCGCCAACGACAGCTCGACGATCAACAAGGAGATCAAGGGCAAGGTCCGCCTCAAGGACACGCCGATGCTCGAGTGGCAGTGGAAGTCGAGCGTGCTGCCCAAGGGCGGCAACTCCTGCAAGAAGGCGACGGACGATCAGGCGGGGCAGATCTTCCTCGTGTGGCCGCGCTTCCCCGAGGCGGTGCGCTCGCGCATCATCGGCTACGTCTGGGACACGACGCAGCCCGTGGGCACGATCTGCAAGAGCGAGAAGACGGGGACGGTCACCTACGTCGTCGTGCACTCGGGCCCGGCCGACCTGAGCAAATGGGTCACCGAGAAGCGCAACGTCGTCGAGGACTTCAGGAAGATCTACGGCGAGGCGCCGGACGATCCCTCGGTGCTCTCGTTGTCCATCGACAGCAACGACACCAACACGAGCTCCGAAGCGATGTACGGGCCCATCGTCTTCAAGAAGCAGTGACCTCCGCGCGCGACTTCGTCAAGGCACTCGGCGACGAGAACGCCGCGTTCTGGGCGGATCGCGACGTGCGGCTCGACGCGGCGGCCGCGCCGGCCGTGCGGCTCGAGCAGATCCGCTACCGGATGCGCCAGGGCGTCTACAACGAGCTGCGCTCCGTCGAGCTGATCGCCGCCTGGATCCCGCACGTGCCGGAGCGCGAGATCCGCGAGCTGCTGCCGGGGCAGCTCGACGACGAGCACCGGCACTACCACCTGCTGCGGCGCCGCCTGCTCGACCTCGGCGAGGATCCCGACGCCTACCGTCCGCTGCCCGAGTGGGAGGCGCTCTTCGACTGGCTCGTCGCCTGCCGCGCGCGGCCAACGCTCGAGAAGCTGGCGATGTTCCAGTTCGCCGGCGAGACGCAGTCGTGCGAGGGCTTCGAGACCCTCATCGCGCTGGCCGCGGATGTCGATCCGGAGACGGCCGCGCTCTACCGCACCGGGATCCTGCCCGACGAGCGGCGCCATGCCGCGATCGGCCGGCGCGCGCTCACGCTCCTCTGTGACACGCCCGGCGCGCAGGCCGCAGCGCGCGCCGCCTGCCGGGAGATGAACGAGCGCGTCTTCGGCGCCTACCGCGCCCACCGCGCGCGCGCTGACCGCCGGGCCTGACCGCTCCTTCCGCCTGATTTCACGCGAGGTTCGGCGCGTCAGGACGATTTTGCTCACACCCGGCTGTCCGAAAACGCCACTATGGTTCCGGGTGGGTTTTCGCGCACCCGGGAGGACAGAACAATGGCTCCACGAGCGGCGCGCCGCGGCGTGCGGGTTGTGGTCGTCCTGGTCCTCGGGGTCGTCGTGTTCGTCACGCTTCTCGTCGTCGCCGGTGTGCCCCTGCCTCAGATCCGTGCCGGGCTCTGCGGCACGCTCGGGACCGTCGTCCCCCTCGATCAGGTGTTGCCGGCCTGCGGGGGCCCTGCCCAGGCCAGCGTGGCGCTCACCGCGGGCCGCGCGGCGACCGACCGGCGCGCATTGCGTGAGGCGCTCGGCCACTACCGCGTGGCCACGGCCGCCGCGCCCGAGCTGGTTCGCGCCCACGTGGCCCGCGGCGACGTCGCGGAGATGCTCGGCGAGTACGACGAGGCGCTTGTGGCCTTCCAGCGGGCGGCCGCGATCGAGCCGTCGGAGGACACGAGCCTGCGCATCGGCGCCGCCGCCGACCGCCTGGGCCGCGTGGACCTCGCGGTGCAGACGCTCGAGGGCGCGTACGGGCCGTGGCGCCGCCACGCCGGCGCGGGCGCCCGCGCGGCGGCGACGAACTTCGCCACCTGCGCGCCGGTCTCCTGGGCCAACCCCGCGCGGCTCTGGCACATGTGCGTGAACGGATCCCGTGACGCCTACGACTTCTCCTTCGAGACCTCACGCGAGACGGTGCCGCGCTGGGTCTTCCGCATCCTCCTCGGAGAGGGACGGCGCGACCGCGCGCTGGCCTTCGCGCGCGACCGCGGGTGGCTACGCGAGGACGTCGAGTATTGCGGGCGCCACGCGCTGCCGATCGACCACGAGACCTCCGCCCTGCTCGCGATGCTCACGCAGCCCGACCGCGCGGACTGCGCGCTGCCGACAGCGGTGGGCGTCGCCGACGACGGGGGCGCGCGCCTCGGGCGCATGATGCTGCTCGACCGCATCGCCCGCTCGCCGCAGGCCGAGACGCGCGAGCGCGCGCAGTACTACCTGCGCTACCGGCTCCCCGATCACGACGTCCCCCGCCTCGCGGAGGCGCTCAACGCCACCGGCTTGCGGCTGCAGCACGTGCACGACGCTCCCGACGAGGCGCTCGTCGTGTTCCAGAAGGCGATCGAGGCGGATCCACGCTTCTCGTGGCCGCACTACAACATCGGTCGCATCTACATGGCCAAAGCGCACTACGAGCAGGCGCGCGTGTGGCTCGAGCGGGCGCTCGCGGTGAATCCCGATCACTGGCGCGCGCTCTACAACTACGGCGTGACGACCGCGAACCTCAAGCGGTGGCCGGAGGCGCTGAGCGCGTACCGCAAGGCGCTGGCCATCAGCCCGACCGACGCGAGGCTGCACGCCAACGTCGGCTGGACGCTGATCGAGCTCGGGCAGCAGGGGGAGGCCGATCGCGAGCTGCAGATCGCCGTGCGCCTCGATCCGAGCCTGCAGGCGGAGCGCAGCTATCTCAACTCCCGCTACGGGCGCGACGCGCGCAGCGGGCCGACGCCGTCTTCCGCCCGGTGAGGAGCCGCATGAGCGCACGCGTGACGCGGGCGGTGGCCATCGTTGTCGTCGTCTCGATCACGGCGTTGACCGCGGCCGCCCAGGAGCGGCGGGCAACGACGGGCGAGTCGCCCGGCGCGCTCGTGGATCGCGCGCGGGCGGCCTACGCACAGGGCCGCTTCCAGGAGGCGCTGGAGACGGCGCGGCGCGCGGCCGAGGCCGGGCCACGCTCGGTACCCGCGCAGCTCGCCCACGGCGGCATGGCGGAGTTCATGGGCGAGTTCGACGAGGCGTACCAGGCGTACGCGCGGGCGCAGGCCCTGGCCCCGAACGACAACGCCACCCGCTACCGCGTCGCATCGTTCGCCACGCGCATCGGCGACTACGATCGTGCGCTGCGCGAGCTGGACGCCATCCTCGCCACGCAGCCGAAGGCGGCCCAGTTCTTCTTCCGCTGGGCGCCGCCGTTCGTCCAGAAGCCGCTGCTCAAGCGCAGTCCGGCCCTCGAGCAGTTCGTCGATCTTCAGATCGACATCCTGATGGAGAAGGGCGACCTCGCCGAGGCCCGCCGGCTCGCCCTCCGTCACGCCATCGTCGACTCCGGCCGCGACTACTGCGCGGACGCGAACCAGAAGAAGACCGGCAAGGGCCCCTCCGACGAGGTCTTCAAGGCGTTCCGCCTCGCCGCGCTCGCCCAGCCGAACGCCGCCGACTGCATCTGGTGGTACGGCCAGTGGCTGGCCGACGAGGGTTACATGCGCCTGGGTCGGCTCATGGTGGAAGAGGGTACGCGCCTGACGAGCTCGCAAGGCAACAGGGACTCGGGCAACCGATTCGTGCGGATCCGCCTCGGCGGCGCGCGGCCGGTCGCCAAGCGCGCGGAGTCGGTCTTCCTCATCGCCAAGCAGCGCTATCTGCGCGACGGCGACGTCGACGGCGCGGCGCGACTCTTCGACGAGAGCCTGCGCCTGTCGCCGACGTTCGCGCGTCCCTACTCGTACAAGGCGCGCCTGGCCCTGGACGACGGTGACCGCGAGGCGGCGATACGCTGGCTCCGCCGGGGCGTGGATGCCGATCCCGAGTCGTGGCGCACCTGGCACAACCTCGGGCGCGCGCTGCTCGCCGTCGAGCGCTGGGACGAGGCGGAGCACGCGCTCACGAAGACGGTCGACCTCTTCCCTGACGACGTCGGCGGCCGTCTGGCGCTGGCGCGCGCGCTCTACGCGCAGGGCAAGTGGGACGGCTACCGCAAGCAGACGGAGTACGCGGTCGGCTTCGCGCGCGGCTACCGCGGGCCGGACGTCGTCAAGGAGCCCGCGGCCTTCTTCGACAAATTCCAGCGCTGGGGTCCCGGCCCGGTGTTGCCGCCGACCCCCGACCCGCGCGTGATCCTCGGTTGGAACCAGGACTGATGGGGAGCCCCTCCATGACGCGAGGCCTGAACCGAGCCGTCGCGACCGCGCTCACGCTCGCCGCGCTGGCGGCGCCCGCGCGCGCGGCCGACGTCTATCGCTGGATCGACGGCGCGACCGTCGTCTACAGCGACCAACGGCCGCCGGAGGGCGTGATCCTGACGTCAATGCCGGGTCGGCCGGCCCTGCCCGTGGTCACCGCGCCGGACGCGCCGCCCGCCGAAGCGGCGATCCCGACGCCGTCCGAGGCCGAGGTCGTCGTGAGCACGAGACCGGCGACGGTGGACGAGATCTTCGAGCTGTCGGGAATGCGTCCGCAGCTTCCCTCCATCGCCCGCGCGCTCGGCGCCGAGTACCTGCCGCGCCCGGGCCAGCTCGGCGAGCGCGACACCGTGCTCGTCGCCCAGATCGTCGGCCGGCAGTTCGCGCCCGCGCGGCTCTACGCGGTCATCCGCGACGACTTCCGGCGCCGCGTCGATCAACAGCAGCTCGACGCGATCGCCGTCTGGTTCCGCTCGCCGCTCGGCCGGAGGATCACCGCGCTCGAGATCGCCGCCGCGAACCCGGACGCGGCGCCGAGGATCGCCGCCTTCGCGGCCGGGCTCAAGACGTCGCCGGCCCCGGCGCCCCGCCTCGACCTCGTGCAGCGGCTCGACTGGGTGACGGGGACGAGCCAGGAGACGACGGACCTCGCGCTCGCGATCGCCGGCAGCGTGGCGCGCGCCGCCGCCGCCGTCACGCCTGCCGAGCGTCGGGCGCGCGCGGGGCTCGTGGAGCGCCGCATCGAGGAGATGCGCGGCCAGATGGCCGTCGTCATCGCAGAGAACGTTCTTGCCCAGATGTTCTACGTCTACGCGCCGCTGAGCGACGCCGAGCTCAGGCAGTACGTCGACTTCCTCGCGTCGCCGCCGGGCCGCTCGTACGGCCGGATCGCCCACAGCGCGCTGCTGCGCGTCGTGCGCGAAGTCGCTGATCGCACAGCGTTCGAGGTCCTTCGAGCCGTCCCGCCGCAGCGCTGGGCCGCTACGCAGAGGACCGCGGGTCCATCAACGCCGCGCTGAGTCGAAGTCATGGCAGACCTCTTGCAATGACAGGAGCAGGAGGAGTTGCACGATGAGCCGACTAACCGCCGACGAGCGGCGCCGCGCGAACGAGCTTCGAAGGCTTGGCGCGAGGATGCGCGCGCCGCGGGTCGTCACCATCGAGCATCTCGAGCCACGGGAAGTGGGCTGGGGACGTGGCGCGCGAGTGACCACCCTGGTCACGGTGGCACTGGGCGGGGCGCTCGCTCTCCTGCATCTCGCGCAGACGCTCTCGCTCTACGGTCCCGGCTCGCTCCTCGACTGGCTCCTGCCCAGGCTATAAATATGGGGGGCCCCGAGATGGCCCCCCAAACCCCCCAGCGTTCGGAGCGCCCCGGGGAACCCGTGGCGCTCCTCTAAATCGCTACGGCGTAGCCGTCGCGGCGGGGATCGGCGCCCGCCATGAGGGCGCCGGACGCGGCGTCGCGCATGAGCCCCTGCCCGCCTCCGACGATCCACGACCAATCGCCAATCTCGTTCACCTGGTGGCCGCGCGCGGCCAGCCCGGCGCGGACCTCGGGGGTGATGCGCGCCTCCGCGTCGACGAGGCGGTCGCGATAGACGCGCACGCGTGGCGCCTCGATCGCCTCCTGGACGTTCATGCCGAACTCGAGAACGTTGAGCAGCATCTGCGCCGTCGTCTGGAGAATTCCGTAGGAGCCGGGCGTGCCGATCGACAGGGCAAAGGCGCCGTCCCGGAAGACCTGCGTCGGCGACATCATCGTCCCCGCCTTGCGGCCGGCGCGCACGACGTTCGGCGACGCCGGATCGAGGTCCATCCACTTGAGGATGTTGTTGAGCACGAGGCCGGTGCCCGGGATCGCGAAGCCGGAGCCGAACGGCACGCCGAGCGTCTGCGTGACGGACACGACGGTGCCGGCGGCGTCGGCGCAGGCGAAATGCGTGGTGTGCTCGTCGGCGAATTTTGCCGGGGAGTCCGAGGGGGCGTAGCCCTCTCGGGTCGCCGGGGAGTCCGAGGGGGCGTAGCCCTCTCGGGTCGATGGTCGGCCCTCCGTGATCTGGTTCGGCAGCCGCTCGCGCGTGTGCCGCTCGCCCTCGCTGACCGCCGCGCGCTTGGCGTCGATCCGCGCGCGCTGGCTGTCGGCGTACTTCTTGGAGAGCAGCCCCGCGATCGGCACCTGGCCGGAGTACGCGTAGGCCAGGCGATCCGCCGAGCCCAGCTTCACGGCCTCGATCAGGTGGTGGAGGTAGTCGACCGAGTTGTGGCCCCACGCGCGCAGGTCGTAGCCTTCGAGGATGTTCAGCGTCTCCAGCATCTGGAAGGCCGAGAACGGCGGCGGCATCGAATAGACCTGTTGGCCGCGATACGCGATCGTCGCCGGCTCGCGCCACTCCGGCTTGAACTCCGCCAGGTCCTCCTCGCCGAGCCAGCCGCCCGCCTCGCGGACGGCGCGCGCAATCGCCTTCGCGATCGGCCCGCGGTAGAAAACCTCGGCGCCGCCCTCGGCGACCTGGCGGAACGTCGCCGCGAGCTCCTTGTAGGTCACCACACCGCCCGCGCGCGGCCCGCCGTTGCCGAGGTAGAGCCGCTCGGCCTCCCTCGACCGGCCGAGGGTCGCGCGCGCCGCCTCGAAGAACTCGACGTTCTTGAACGTCAGCGGCACCCCGCGCTCGGCGTGGCCGATGGCCGGCGCCAGCACGCGCGCGCGGTCCATGGTGCCGAAGCGCTCGAGGGCGGCCAGCCAGCCGCCGAGGTTGCCGGGCGTCGCGCACGACTTCGGCCCACCCGCCAGGTCGTCCTCCGTGCAGCCCGCGGCGTCGGCGGCCCGCGGCGCGCGGCCGATGAAGTCGAGCACGTGCCGTTCGCCGCCGCGCGAGATCAGCATGAGGCCGATGCCGCCCGCGCTCGACATGAACGGCTCGACGACGTTGAGCGTGGAGCCGACGGCCACCGCCGCGTCCACCGCGTTGCCGCCGGCCAGCAAGATTTCGATGCCGGCCATCGACGCGAGCGGATGCGCGGAGGTGACGACGCCACGGCGGCCCATGACGGTCGGACGGTAGGCGAGACGATGGGGAGGCATGGTGGCTCCTTCAGGCGCGCTCGCGAACGAGGCCGCGCAGCCGCGGGTCCAGCAGGTCGCGCAGTCCATCGCCGAGCAGGTTGAGGCCGAAGATCGTGAGCATGATGGCGGCGCCGGGATAGAGCACGAGCCACGGCGCCTGCTGCAGGTAGAGGCGGCCCTCGGCCAGGATGTTGCCCCACGACGGCACGTAGGGCGGCACGCCGACACCGAGGAACGACAGCGCCGCCTCCGTGAGCACGGCGGCGGCGAACACGAACGAGGCCTGCACGATCACGGGCGACAGACAGTTCGGCAGCACGTGGCGCGCGACGATGACGACGTCGGAAACGCCGAGCGCGCGCGCCGCCTCCACGTACATCGTCTCGCGGATCACCAGCACCGAGCCGCGTACGATGCGCGCCACGCGCGGCGCGTACACGATCCCGATGGCGACGATGACGTTGGCGACGCTCGGCCCCAGCGAGGCCATCAGCGCGATGGCCAGGATGATGGCCGGAAAGGCCATGAGCCCGTCCATCACGCGCATCACCGGGTTGTCGAGCCGCCGCCAGTACCCGGCCGCGAGCCCGCAGACGAGCCCGACCGCGAAGGCCAGCAGCACCACAGCCGCGCCCACGAGCAGCGAGAGCCGCGCGCCGTACACGACGCGGCTCCACACGTCGCGGCCGACATCGTCGGTTCCGAACCAGTGCGCGGCGCCCGGCGCCGTCAGACGCGCCGACACCTCCATGCGCAGCGGGTCGCCGGCGATGACGGGCGCCAGCACGCCGACCAGCGTCGTGACCGCCAGCAGCACGAGACCGACCACCGTCGCGCGCCGGCGCACCAGCCGCGAGAGCCAGAGCGCGCGGCGCCGGACGGGCTCCGCCGGCCGCGGCAGGGCCAGGACGCTCATGCCCATGCGCTCACTGGTATCTCACCCTCGGATCGAACACCACGTACGAGAGGTCCACGGCCAGGTTCACGAGCATGTAGAGGCCCGCGATGCAGAGCACCACGCCCTGGATCACGGGATAGTCGCGGCGCAGCACGGCCGAGATGATCAGCCGGCCGAGCCCGGGAATGTTGAAGACCTGCTCCACGACGACCGAGCCGGAGATGAGGATCGCGAACGAGATGCCGATGACGGTGATCGTCGGGATCATGGCGTTCTTCAGCGCATGCTTGTAGACGACGGCGCTCTCGCTCAGGCCGCGCGCGCGACCGGCCATGATGAACTGCTCGCGCAGCACGTCGAGCATGGCCGAGCGCGCGATGCGCGCGATGAGCGCCGACTGGACCACGCCCAGCGCGAAGGCCGGCAGCGTGAGCGAGCGCAGCGTGCCGAACCAGCCGTACTCGAGCGGCGCGTAGCCGGCCACCGGGAACCAGCCGAGCTG
>Ga0066674_10000401_pt1 | contig 12922 bp, 13 predicted proteins | sample GraSoiAngelo_123_FD_62291 | JGI IMG/M metagenome (GOLD analysis project Ga0066674, IMG submission 62291) | Grasslands soil microbial communities from the Angelo Coastal Reserve, California, USA - 14_0927_02_40cm | ecosystem: Environmental > Terrestrial > Soil > Grasslands | place: USA... | reverse complement strand
GTTGGACTTCCGATCGAGAAAACAATTCCCGCGCTGGCGGAATTCGGTCTCGCCCCAAAGAGGTAGGGACATCGCGCTGCGATGTCCGCGGACGGCCTAACGGGTTTCGATCAATTCTGGTTTCGGGGCGGTGTGCTTTTCCAGTTTGTCACGCCGGAGTACGAGATAGAGGAACCAGACAATAAAACAATTGGCGAGCAGCAGCAGTATTGGAGCGAAAATCGGACGGTCGAGAGTCAAGCGGTGCCAGACGTGTCTCATTTCCAGCGGGATCAACGCGCCGGTGGCGAAGATCATCAAAAACTCGGCCCAGCGTTTTTGCATATAAACGCCGATCCCTTCGGTAAAAAGCACACTGCAATAAAAGAGCGCCAGAATTCCAGTAGCGTGCAACGCGCCCCCGGCCAGGATGTCTTGCAATTTGTTGAGCAGAAAAATGATCGTTTTGCTGTGAGCGAGCAAAAGTTGATCGTCCGCCCAATCCGAAATCTGATCGAGCCAAACCGGTCGACTGTTTAAAAAGAGGAGCGAAAAACCCAACAGAAAGAGCAACACCCCTTTGAAAATTTTGAAGAGGGCGATGATTTTGAGATAACGAACGCGACGCGGCTCCTGCAAAATCGCAGGAACATGCGCCGGATCACTCATCCGGGAACTCTTCGCCGAACTCTATCACTCCGCAATGATTGGATTTTCGCGGCAACAGATTTCCAATTTGTTGCCGTCGGGATCTTCAAAGAAAAATCCGTAGTATCCGGGGCTGTAATCGGCGCAGATTTCCGGGCCTTCCAAATTCTTGCCGCCGATCTCGCGCACGAGTTTTGCAATTCGATCTACTCCTTCGCGGGTGTCCGCCCAAAATGAGATCCGGGTGCCGTTCGCTTGATGTTGTCGGTCCTCGGTGAATCCAAAAAACTCGGACGGCTTATCGCCCCCGACCGAATAGAATGTTCCCCAGGTTTCGTCGGATCGATCGCAGCTAAAACCGAGCGCCGGCAACAGCTTACCGTAAAACTTCATTGCCCGCTGAAAATCTTTCACCCGCAAATCAATGTGATCCAAAATACGCGACTTCATTGGGATTGGATTTCCTTAATAAGCGTCGCATCGTCCGGGAGCAAACTGGACTTCGGCAAGCGCGCGGTCAGCTCGCGCCAGTTGGCACCGTTCGCGCCGGCGAAAACCTGCTTAAAGATCGGGAGTGATTCGTCTACGCGCTTAATTTTGACGAGCGCAACAGCGTGCCAGTAGCGCATCTCCGATAGTCGACTCGGTTCCACATTGGCTGCCTTCGACGCAGTTTCTTCCGCCAACGTGTACTCGCGCAACGCGGATTCGTTATCATGACGTTCGACCGCTTCGTCACCGGCGTTCATGTGATTGTAAGCGCGCTGCAGCAGCATCAGCGTACGCAGTTCCTTGAGCGGCTCGGGCGAATCGTCCACGCGCAGATTGAAACGCGTGTCATTCCACGGCCGCCCGGTGGACTTGCCGTTTACGACGATCAACGCTGCGGATTGCCGGCCGCGGGTATCGCCGCCTGCAGCTTGCGCTGCCTCCAGTGCGGTCATCATTCGTTCGGCAAGGTCGCCTTTAGTTTCTTGAAACGCCTTTGCCATTGCCGGCCAGATCCTGTCGTTCGACATCAAATTTGCTTGAGTGGAAAAATCTTTTCCTTCGATCAGCATTCCGCCCGCACTGCCGCAACTAAATTGCGTGCTCTTCGCCCCGGCGATCGTCCCGCCGGCAGGCGAAATATTTTTCGCGCCGGTAAAACTTGCAACATTGCCGTGGATATCGATTATCGCCACTTGCCGCACCTCGCACGATTTGTCCGCGTTGAGTAATCCGCGCAACGCGTCTGGCGCGCTCCGCCCTGCGCGCATTAGATCCAAGCCCAACTTCCCGTAGCTCGGATCAGCGAACGATTGTGTCGCGACGGCGCCGACGCCCGCTTCCGCCCACGGCACCGCTGTACCCACCGCGAACCAATGCGACTGCACCGCCACACCAAGTTCACCCGTCTGTTGATCGCGAGCGACGATCGAGAAAGTATGGACCGGTCGCTCCTGCGCCCACGCCGTCGTCGTTAACAATAGGAAGAATGCCAGTCGTTTCATGGTTCACCTCCAAGCAGAACGAATCTAACGTTTGGATTTTCGGTTTTCGCGGCGAATCATCAACTTCAATCCCGACCATGTTTCATCGACCGCGCAGACTTTTATGTCCACGAACCCGAGCGGCAACGCAATCTCCCGAATCACGTCCTCTGTCACATCCGTCGAAATTCCCGAAGATTTTTTCGGCCACGAAACCCAGATCGCTCCGTTGTCCGATATTTTATCGCGCAAAATCGACATTTTCTTTTGCATTTCGCTCCGGCGGCTGGTGAAGAGATGGACAAAGCTCGAACCCGATTTCAAGCGCTCGGAAAATGTGACGCTATCGGGAATCTGGCCGAGCAATCGACGGTAATTCGCGGGCGCGTTGATGGTGACGACCATCAAACCCGGTTTGATTCCGAGTTTCTGAGGGAGGGGTGTGCCAGAGTAGCCTGCCATGGTGAATTGTTGTGAGCCAAGGGCTTACCGTTTGCAAGAGCGTCGCCTCAGGCGAACTGCGATTTTAGGTTCTTTTCGAGTTCTTGAAGATGAAGATTTGGTCGAAAAGAACTTGTTTTGACTGTGGAAACTAAATATACTAAAATAGTTTCTTAAGGAACAAGTATGAAATCACGGAACGAACTGCATCAGGAATTGCGGCAAAGAATCCTCGCTCTGTCAGATGTGACCGAGCGTCAGAACGCTGGAATCCACGAAGACGCCTTTTTTGTCGGCGGAAAGATGTTCATGCACATCCATGGCCATGGCCATTGTGATATTCGACTAGCAAAAGGAGATCAGGGGCGGATTCTTGCCGAGGGCAAAGCGCGTCCGCATCGCTGGGCGCCTGAAAAAGGCTACGTGACGTTTATGGCGCGCACCGAAAACGATTTGGCGCCGGCAATGGAGCTGATTCGGATGTCACACGATCATTTTGGAAAGGAAACGTGAAACGCGCACAGAAGTCGCGGCTGCGAAATCGCAAGACCGATGCCGGTCGACAACAAATCGTAGCATCGGCGCGGGCGCACTTTTTTAGTCACGGGTTCCGCAGCGTGACGATGGACGATCTGGCAGAGGAGCTAGGCATTAGCAAAAAAACGCTCTATGCGCATTTCCCAAGCAAGATTGAGCTGCTCGAGGCGGTCCTGGCCGACAAGTTCGCCAACGTCGAAGTGAAACTGAACGCGATCACGCGTGCGCACCCGCATGATTTCTCAAGGGCGTTGCATGAACTACTGGCCAACACACAACGCGAATTGGATGAGATCAAGCCGCCGTTCGTTCGCGACATGCGGCGGAAAGCGCCGCAGGTGTTCAAGGTTATCGAGCGTCGTCGGGCCGCCCTGATCGAACGCTTCTTCGGGAAACTTTTCGTTGAAGGTCAACGAACCGGAATGGTGCGGAAAGATGTTCCGGCCAAGCTCATCATCGAGATTCTGCTGACCATCGTTCAGGCGATCATGAATCCGACGAAGATGGAAGAGCTCGGGATGATGCCGAAGGAGGGTTTCGCCGGAATTCTCAAGATTGTTCTCGAAGGCACACTCACCAGAAAGGCCCGCACCGTCGGCTGATTGCATTCTTGGTTACTCCATGCGACTCGCGAGGAAATTCTTCATTCAAAATTATAGCGCTGAGATGCTTTGTGCCTTTCTTGCGCTGGCGTCGTCGATCTTTCTTTCGTCGTGCGGAAGTCGAAAGAACGCTGTTTCCGGCACAATTGAAGTGGACGAAGCGCACGTGGGCCCGCGCTCCAGCGGACGGGTCGAGAAAATTTTCGTGCAGGAAGGCGATCGTCTTCACCAAGGCCAAATCATTGCCCAACTCGAAGCGTCCGAGCTCCGGGCGCGCCGCGATCTGGCTGGTGCCCAAATCAACACCGCCATTCACGACGCCGATGCGCAGGCGGCGCAGTTGGAATTTCTTCGCGCTGACGCAAAACGGCAGCAGGATTTATTAAAGCGCAAAGTAGTCTCCCCAAACGACGCTGAGCGCGCCGACAGTGCCGCCAAAACCCAGGAGAAAAGTCTGGAGGCGTCCCAGATGAAAATCAATCAGGCGCGCGCGCAGCTGGCTGACATTGAAGCGCAATTAGCGGAAATGCAGGTCGTCGCGCCGAGCGATTGCGTGGTCGAAGTCCTAAGCGTGAAAGTGGGCGACATTCTGGTGCCGCCGTTCAACCAGGAAGTCGCAACTTTGCTTCTGCCCGAACATCTTTGGGTCCGCGTTTATGTTCCCGAGCCGTGGCTCGGCAAAATTAAAATCGGAGATCAGGTCCGCGTCCGGGTCGATTCGTTTCCGGGCAAAGATTTTCCAGGCGTGGTCGAGCAGGTCAATCGCCAGGCTGAATTTACGCCGCGCAACGTGCAGACGGTCGAAGACCGGATTCGGCAGGTCTTCGGCGTGAAGATTCGTCTACCAAACAATGACGATCGCCTCCGCGCCGGCATGTCGGCGGATGTTTATTTTCCAAACGTGAAATGAATCTGGCAACCCGGATCACAAGACAATGAATCAGGAAAGCAGGAAAAAAGGAATCGGTTTGGCTCTGAATATTTCTTTCCTGCGTTCCTGTTTTCTTAATTCTTTTTCTTTTTATGCCTGAAGCGATGATCGAGTGCGACGGCCTGACCAAACGCTTCGGCACATTCACCGCGGTCGATCACGTTTCGTTCAATGTTGGCAAAGGATCGATCTTTGGATTTCTTGGCCCGAACGGTTCCGGCAAATCGACCGTGATTCGAATGCTCTGTGGAATTTTGGAGCCAAGCGAAGGCACTGCGCGGATCGATGGTCACGACGTCGCGCGCGATACCGAATCGATCAAAGAAATCATTGGTTATATGTCGCAGAAATTTTCGCTCTACGACGAGCTGACGGTCGATGAGAACTTAATCTTTTCTGGAAAGCTTTATGGATTGCACGGGCGTGACCTGACGAAACGACGCGATGCATTGATCGCGATCACGCATTTGGAGCCGTACATCAACCGACGTGCCGCATTACTTTCGGGCGGCTGGCGACAGCGGCTGGCAATGGCGTGCTCACTCATGCACCAGCCGACCGTTTTGTTTCTGGACGAGCCGACCGCCGGCATCGATCCGGTCGCGCGGCGCGAACTGTGGGATTTGCTTTTCGAATTCACCGCCAACGGCATGACCTTGTTCGTCACCACCCATTACATGGACGAAGCCGAGCGCTGCGATCATGTCGGTTACATTTACATGTCGAAGCTGATCGTTTGCGGCGAGCCGGATGAGTTGAAGAAAATGTCCGAGGTCAATCCGCCCGGCACGCGGCGACTCGATGTCACCTGTGATCACGTCACCACCGCACTCCAGGCGATGCGGCAAATGCGTGGTGTCCGCAGCGCGACCGTGTTCGGTCAATCGATGCACCTGCTGGTCGATGAAAATGTGCGGCGCGACGAAATCGACCAGAAACTGCACAGCGTCGGCATCGGTCACGCCGAAATCCACGAGATCGGCCCTTCGCTCGAAGATGTTTTCGTTACCCTGAGCGCGAAATACGCGACCGAGGAGGAGAAAGAGAAGGCGGCGTGAAACAAAAACCATTTCGCGGTCTCAGTGCAATTTTGTTCAAGGAATTCATCGTCGTCTGGCGCGATCCGATGACGTTGTTCTTCATGTTTTTCCCGCCGCTGGTGGAAATGATCGCGTTCGGTTACGCGCTCGATACCGACGTCAAGCACATGGCGCTTGTCATTTTGAATGAAGATCGCACGGTTGAAAGCCGCCAGTTCGTCGACCGGTTTGTGAACACGGAAACATTCCGTGTCGTCGGCGAAGTCCAAAGCATCGAGGAAATGTCGAGCCAGATCCGAAAAGGGCGCGCCTATGCCGGTTTGCAAATTCCGCCGAAATTCACTCAGAACGTCCGGACCGGTTATCCGGCCCAGGTGCAATTGCTGGTCGATGGTTCGAATTCGACCACCGCGCTCCAGGCGCTCAACACCGCGCTATCAGTTGCGCTCACTCAGTCCATCGAATCGCTCCTGCACGTAACTGGCCGCCATAACGTGCCGATCGATATTCGCCCGCAAATGCTTTACAACCCTGCGATGAAAAGCCCGAACTTTTACATCCCGGGCGTGATCGGCATCGTATTGCAAATCGGCACCACCTTTGCCACCGCAATGGCGGTGGTGCGCGAACGTGAGAAAGGAACACTCGAGACTCTGCTGGTTAGTCCGTTGAGCCGCTGGGGCCTTATGCTGGGCAAGCTCGTGCCTTATCTCTGCATCGGCATGACGATGGCGACGATTCTGTTTTTGATCATGCGCTTCCTCTTCGGCGTCCCGATCGCTGGAAACGTTCTGGCGATGATGTTCGCCACGCTCGTTTACGTGTTCGCATTGCTCAGTCTCGGATTGCTCGTGGCGACAAAGGCCGAAAATCAGATGCAAGCACTGCAAATGTCGATGGTCTTCATGTTGCCGAGCGTTTTCTTTTCCGGATTTGTCTTTCCGCGCGAAACGATGCCGTGGATTTTCAAAGCGCTCGGCGCGCTCTTGCCTGCGACTTACTTCATCTCACTCGCGCGCGCGATCATTCTCCGCGGCGCGCATTTCTTCGAATACTGGCCCCATCTGCTCGTCCTCATCATCATGTCGATCCTTCTCTTCGCCTTGTGCGCGCTGCTCTTCCGCAAAAAGGTCGGATGACGATTTCAGCGATTCGCGCTTCGCGGCAACAGCCAATCAAGGCCACCGTACAATTCGGTTAGCGCCGCGCCTTCGATCGGATCGTTGTGATGCGCGCCGCGTAAATGAATGATTCGTTTCTCTCCAGCGTAAGCGTTGACGACGAGTTGTTGAAAACGCAGAGCGACAATTTCATCCTGTTCGGCGAGCAAGAAAATCGCTGGCGCATGCACAGCTTTCGCGTTGCTTACACTGTCGAGCTCGCGCGGGATCTGGGCGGCAACCGGCCCGGCGAGCAGCCAAAGGTTCCACCAGCCGTGTTGCTGCAGGATAAGTTGCCGTAACGCGGGAGGATTGTGCAGTACTAAACCGGCGACTGTTCGTTGAGTCGCGATGTTCAGTGCGGGTGTTGTGCCAATGCTCGCAGCGAAAATCACAATTGGAGAAGCACCTGCTTCGCTTCGGAGCGCGTCGAACGCGGTCAGCGCTGCGGGTGCGAGTCGTTTCAGCCGTGCGGGCCCGGTGCTGCCGCCAAATCCCGGATAGTTTACTCCCCAAAGTTCAACTGCGCGGTCGTTCCACATTTCCGCTTCGAGCGCAACCCATGGTTCGGCGCGATCCGCGTTGCCGTAAAAGCGCAGCACGTACACTTCAGGCCGGCCTTTTTGCTGAGCTAGACGTGACCGCGCCGTCCAGATTTCCAGCGTGCCGTTTTCAAATGCGATTGCTCTCCGAGCGGCGCCCTGGGTCTTAATCGCGTTCGTCGTCGGAAAGAGAATGAGCTGGTCAGGCAAAGCGGCGAACATGAGTGCAACAACGCACACGACTGCAATCGCGCCCACGCTAATAATGATTCGGCTCACGGCACGACGACAAGCTTAGCAAGCCGACGGTGTTTACTTAGTCGTTCGAATCTTTGAGCATTGATTTGAGCTGCTCGCGCAACTCTTTCGGGTCGTTGTGACCGTGCGCCGAGACCGCGTGCTGCACCGCGGCGTCGAGCACTTCCTGTTCGGTGCCCGAAATTTTCAGAGTGCAGCCCTTTTCGCTTGGATAGTCCCGGCAATCGATCGATTTCCGTTGTGCCATAAGAAATCTCCTCAGCTTTTCTTTAGTTCCGCCAAATCCTTCAGCACCTGATCGCTGTGCTCGGCCGGTTTCACGGAAGTGTAAACTTTGGCGATCTTTCCTTCGGGATTAATCAGGAAAGTGTTCCGCGCCGCCATCGTTGTGCCTTGGTAATCCATGGTCGATCCATATTGCGCCGAAACTTTTCCGCCTGGATCGGCCAGCAACTTGAACGTCAGCCCTTCTTTGGAGCAAAACTCTTTGTGCGAATCCGGACTATCCACGCTTACGCCCAGAATGACCGCGCCTGTTTTGTTGTATTGCGCGAGATCGCGTTGAAAATTTTTCGCCTCCATCGTGCAACCGCTGGTCATGTCTTTTGGATAAAAATAGAGGACGACCCATTTGCCCTTGAAATCCTTTAGACTGACCTGCGAGCCGTCACTGGTGGACAGACTGAAATCGGGCGCCGCAGTTCCAGCCGCGGGTTGAGTTTGCGTATCTGCGCCTTGCATAAGCGCCAATGTAGCGAAGCCGACGATTGCTGACAGGAGTGATTTTTTCATTTTCGTTTGTTTATTGGGACGGAAACGTAACTGGGAACTTCGTGAAAGCAAAACAACCAAAAATGATCGCCCGCATTTGGACAATTGGGCATTCGACGCGCGAGATCGAGGTGTTCCTTTCGCTCCTGGAAGAGAATGGAATTAAAGCCGTTGCGGACGTGCGGATGTTTCCCGGTTCGAAGCGTTATCCGCAGTTTGGCCGGGAGGCGCTGGCGAAGTCGCTGGGCGCGGCCGGGATTCGCTACCAACACTTTCCAGAGCTTGGCGGACGACGCAAAGCGAACCCGGATTCGAAGAACACGGCCTGGCGCAACGCATCGTTCCGCGGCTACGCCGATTACATGGAAACAGAAGATTTTCGAAAAGGAGTCGCGCGACTTGTCGATCTTGCGGAAGAATCGGGACCGACCGCGATCATGTGCGCGGAAGCGGTCTGGTGGCGATGCCATCGCTCACTCATCTCTGATTATCTCAAAGCACGGGGTGTCGAAGTCATTCACATTCTTGATGGAAAGAAAATCGAGCCGCACCCGTTCACTTCGGCGGCGAGAATTGTGGATGGCGAGTTGAGTTATCGTCGGCGCAGCCAACGGTCGTAAGATTTCTTGCCGCGCGCGTGTGCTATGTAAGCAGGCACTGCCGGCGCGGTTGATTCGCGCTCCATCATTCGTTCGGCCAGCCACTGAAACCACTCCGACCAGGTGTCGCGCTGATGCTGCTTCCGGATCTCAATTGTGTAAGGCAGCAATTTTCTCCAGGAAATCAGGATTGGGCCGCTGAAGAAATCGTCGATGATGTCGATGCTGAGCTCGCCGTGAAAGAGAAGCACGCCAATCGTTTCCCATGTGGCGGTGACATGAACGATCAGGTCCTCACCTTCCGGCCCCAATATCTCTCGAATTTTTTCTGCGCTTGCGTCATCCGGCAATTCAATCACTCGACGCAAACCCTTCGCAAATGTCGGGCTTTGAAATGAGCGAACCAGGGCCAGCATGGAATCGCGTTTTCGTTGCCGGCGATAATCGCGAATCTGCGTGGCTGCGAAAATGACGCCGGCGGTAACCGCGATCGCGTTGATCAGATTCGCAAGCGTGGAGATGTCCATGACAGCGCAGCGATTTGATTATCACCAGTCTGCGCGATTTGAAATCCAAATGAAAGCCGCGCCAGCTATGTTTGCAGCAGGGTGTGAGCTGGGGTAGAAAACTCTCTCGCGGTTCGGTAGCTCAATCGGTAGAGCAGCCCCGAAAGCTTTCGGGGTTGGTTGCCGAAGGGAAGCGCGACATAATAAGGGAATCAGCAAAACGGGTCGGTAGCTCAATCGGTAGAGCAGCGCCCTTTTAAGGCGTTGGTTCCGGGTTCGAGTCCCGGCCGACCCAAACTCGAATATGGCATGGGTTTACATTTTACGTGGCAGCTCTGGCCGACATTACATTGGTTCCACGGATAACTTGGATCGTCGAATAGCCGAACATCGCCGCGGTAGCAATCACACAACACGCAGATTTGGTGCGACCATTGAGTTGCTCGCTGCCAGGGAGTTATCTTCGATGGCGGAGGCGCGAAAATTAGAAACTGCTCTGAAGCGAAAAAAGAATCCAAACCTCGCAGTGTTCGCGTTGCAGTCAGTTGGTTGATTTGGTAGAGCAGCCCCGAAAGCTTTCGGGGTTGGTTCCGGGTTCGAGTCCCGGCCGACCCAAACTCCTTTTCCTTGTCTGAAAGCTGATTTTCATAGGTAGAATGTGCAAATCCGTGAAAGGAAACGGACTTGCACCGTCGCGCACAGAAATGCAGAGATTCGCAATTTTAACGTCAACAAACGTCAACGGAAAGATGGCAACGTCGGCCTTCAAAGACGATCTCTAAAAAATGCCACGCGATGTTTATTCGCTTTTTCAATTTCGTTAAGAAAATTCCCATCATCTTACCAATCAGCATTCGCTAACGGATTCTTTGCGGATAAGCTTGTGCCGATTTGTTGTCAGGGATCCGGCTCCGCTGCCATGTCCATCCCCGCCCATTCACGAACAGGCTGCCCAGTTACTTGTTCGCCGGTTTTGGCGCAAGTGAGGCGACGATTTTCTTAAAGCAAGGATCGCTGCGCAGCGGATCCCAAAACGGCAGAAGTTTCAATTGGCCATAGGTGAGTCGGCTCGGGGGACGGATGGCGACAGCCAGCTGCTCGCAGGCGAGATCGTTATCACCAACCCAGGCGGCGATCATCGCCGAATATTTGATCATAGCGATGCCATTAATTGGATCTTTTTCCACTGACAGAAGCTCGACGGCACGTCGGCCTTCGCGCAGTGCTTCCTCTTTGCGCCCGAGGCCAGCATCGATCAAACCCAGCACACATAACGGCGGACCGTAATTTGGTTGAGCTTGGATGATTTTCTCCTGTTCCGCCCGTGCCACAGTAAAAGCGGATCGTGCTTTTTCATCGTCTTTCGTCATACGAGCGATGACGCCTTCTACGAATGGAAGACTGAAATTAACAGCCTCATCGGTGAAGGGAGGGTTCGCACCCGCAGCGATCGCCGCATTTTTTGCGGCACCGGCGTCGCGCTCAGCCAGTGCGCAAATCAGCCAACCATCGGCGATACTCTGCGTGGCGGCGGGATTTGTGGCCCGAATTGAATCGAGCATTTGATGCAACGGGCGGGCATCGGCTTTCCAATGGAATTCCACGAACGCACGCGCTTCCTTGGTGTCGACATCGTTCGGCTCGATGGCCAACGCGCGGTCCAATACCGATTTTTCTTCGGCGAAGCGCCGGAGATGATGATAACTGAGCGCAATCTGCTGCAGCGTGAAAGTGTTGCGCGGGTCGAGATCAATGGCGCGTTCCAGACTGCGCACCGCCTCTTCTTGTTTGCCTTGGCGACGCTGGATATAACCTTTTAGCTCAAAAACGCCGGCATCGTTAGGCAGGGTCTGGCCAGCAACTTCCAATTCAGCCAGAGCGGCGTCATACTCGAGGTAGCCTCGATAAAGATTTTGCGCGCGTGCCAAGTGTGCTTCGCCCGCATTTGGACGGAGGCGAAACGCGGCCTCGATGGCCGCTTCAGCTAACGCCAGCCGTGCAGGGGTATGGTCGTAACCGAGGAAGTAAAGGCGGTCATGAGTATGAGCGAGTTGGCAATACGCTTTGAAAAATGCTGGATCACGCGTGACAGCCTGGTTCAGCAGATCGGCTGCCTCCAGTAGATTCGCTCTCGCGTTCCTGATGGCCAGAACATTTTTGGCTTGAGCGTAGAGCTCGAAAGCGGTGATGTCGCTCGTCGGGGGACGTTCGATTGCGCTCATTTCGCTTGGCGAAAGTCTGGCTTGCAGTTGGTCGGCAATCGACTTTGCGATCTCACTTTGAATCGCAAACACATCCGCAAGATCGCGGTCATAAGTCTGTGCCCACAGCTGTCCGTCGGTGCGTGCATCGAGCAACTGCGCGTTGACGCGCACGCGATTGCCAGAACGCTGGACACTTCCTTCCACGATATGCGCGACCCCGAGTTGCTGGCCGATCTCGCGCAGATTGCGCGCTAGGTCGCTCTTATATTGCATCACCGACGTGCGGCTGATTACTTTCAGATCGGCGATCGTGGCCAGGTCGGTCAGAACTTCGTTCTGGACGCCGTCGGCGAAATAAGCGTTCTCTTTCTCGTCGCTCAGGTTTCTAAATGGAAGAACGGCGATACTCTTCCCGGGAACAGGCGCCACAGCTCCAGCAACTCCCTCGGAAGGAGTCTGCGCGATCGTCGGCGAACCTCGACGGGAAAAGATTGAAAAACTGATCGCCAAGGCGACAGCCGACACAAATAAAGCAGCTATTAGCGCCAATTTTGGCCAACGAAGCACACTAAGCGGACGGACTGCAGCACCAGATGTCAGTTTCCATCTTCTTCCCCGCTCGAGCTTCTGAGGAACGTGCGGATTGCCGAGATTGTCTTTGTAGAGATTGAAAATGTGCAGCCTCAGCCCGTGCTTCACCTCGCATTCGCCAAGATCGTGCAAGTGCGGTTGCCAGTGCCGGTATTCGGCTAAATCCTCCGCCACGTGCCCGGACAAAAGAATGTGCCCGGCGTCGCCACAATCCAGCACCCGCTGGGCTACATTGATTCCTGATCCCGCGATGTTCATTTTGTCGTTCACATCGGTCACTTGATTGACCGGCCCGCTATGGACTCCCATCCGCAGCTGGATATGCGGAAATTCTTGTAACGCTTTGCTGATCTCGAGCGCACACCGCACCGGTTCTTCCGGACTGTGGAAAAACAGGACCGCCATCCCGTCTCCGGTCGGCACTCGAATCAATTTCCCAGTTTTTTCAGCCGTCCGAAAACATTCGGTGCTCCGCACGATTTGATTCAGTTCCTGCAGCAACTCAATCTGCTCATTGACCAGCAACTTCGAATAACCCACCGCGTCAATTAGCAAGACGTGTGCGATCTCGAGCGGGAGATCGGGCCCTGGCTCGGGGGATATGTCTTGCGTAGCAAACACCTCCTCTGCGGCTCTCCACT
>Ga0066674_10000379_pt1 | contig 13289 bp, 6 predicted proteins | sample GraSoiAngelo_123_FD_62291 | JGI IMG/M metagenome (GOLD analysis project Ga0066674, IMG submission 62291) | Grasslands soil microbial communities from the Angelo Coastal Reserve, California, USA - 14_0927_02_40cm | ecosystem: Environmental > Terrestrial > Soil > Grasslands | place: USA... | reverse complement strand
ATGACAAGCCTCTCAGACGGCCTCGGACCACAGAAAGACCCGAACAGCGGCCGGACCCGCGTCGAGAGCGGCCCCGCCGGGACTCACAGGCCCACCACCAGGAGAGGCTCAGCCATCGTCGGTCCCGCGGGCCCAGGCCGGAGACGGCGGGCCCAGGCCGGAGACGTACGTAGACGTCGGCCCAATGGAAGAGCCAACATTCCTCAGCTCCTCTGTCCCAGATGCCAGGAATTACTACATACGGGTTCTCGACGCGCAGGGGAACGTGCTCGTCGAGACGCCGGGCATGGCGCAGGTTGCGCCGGCTTCAGAGTTTCCCGTCGCGCCCGCGCAGAGCGCTCCGGTGATCGCGATCGCTACTTACACCACCGGCCCATGATCTTCACCACGAACAAGCCGCTCGCCGCCTGGGGGCGCGTCCTGCACGACGCCGACCTCGCCGAAGCCCTCCTCGACCGCGTGCTCGAACGCGGTCGCCACCTCGAACTGCGCGGGCGCTCCTACCGGACGCGCGACGCGCCCGTTGACCTCACACCCGCCTCGGAGCCACCATCACCGGAACCGGCCAGAATTTCCGGAAATCAACGGCCACAGTTTTCGGAACCCACACATGTCGCTCTCGAAGGTCGCTGTAACACTTCAACGACCTTCGTCAGACCATCGCGCTCACGGAGTTTCCTATCAGCACGCTGGCAGGGGTCTTCCATCAGCATTGCTGGGCGGTGCTCTCTTCTGACAGACTGCGCAGCAGCACTCCGCGCGACGGGGAGCGAAGCTGAACGTCGGAGACACCGTGCGGGCCGGCGCCTACCTCGGCGACGAGGGCGATGTTGGCTGTGCGACGCGCAGCCAGCTGCACTTTGAGGTCGCGGTGTCAGCGCCTCAAGCCGACGGTTGACGAGCGTCGTGGCGCTCGCAGCCGCGTGCGCCAAGAGCTGTGCTCCGAGCTCTCGGTCGTTCGCACCTTGCTCGACAAGACGTATGCGAACCAGCTCAAGGCGGCCAGCGACCAGAAGAATCAATGCGACCCCCATATGGTCAGCGGAACAAAGCCGGCCCGAGACGCACGGTCGTCTCTCCGATCTCGACCTCGTCGATGACGGGGAGGCCCACCTCGACGTCCTCCTGCGTATCAGAAGACAACCGGCTTGGTGACGGTGAACGTACCTCCACGAATGTCGATAGCACCATGATGAAGAGACCGGCCATCATGAGCGATATCACTGGAATCGCGACGCCCCATAACGCGAAGCCGTCGCCGTGACTGACACGAGCTGGACGATGGTCGATGATGCGCTGGGGTCCTAGCGCCTGACCACCGACCGGGCGCGTAACGACGAGTGTTTTGACTCTATTCACCATGGCTCTCCCTTCGCCGCACATGAGATCAGGTGAAAATGAGAGGGGTCCAACGCTCCGTCATGGCCTCTTATCGGTTCGCGCTTCTCGCATGTCGTCGCGCCCAGTAGTCCTTGAGCACGTCGCTCAACCACTCGCACCAGGCGTCGACCTTCGTCATTCCCAGAAGATTGCCTAGCACCGCCGCCGTCAGCGTGACTGCGCGTGTCATCGGATCCTCCGTCTGTTTGGAATTACGCGGCGGCCTCCGTCGACGGGAGAGGTGGACGAGGGCCACTCCCTCCCGCCGACGGCCGTCACCGCGACTCAGGACGTCGCAAGATCAGAAGTCTCGCCGTGCTACGCGCCGCGGACGGTGTCGCCGCTACCACGCGGCGCCTGTGTGCCTTCGTCTCGGGGCGCCTGAGTGTCCTGCCCCCGCGGAGCTTGCGGCTCCCGCTCGTGCGGCACCTGCATTCCCCGAGGAGCCTGCTGAACGTCCTTCTCACCCCCGAACGCACCGAGGACGCCGGTGATCGACGTCAGGCCGAGAGCGAAGCTCGCGAAAATGACCAGGAGCAGCCGCTTGGTCCGACCGCTGCGCTTCCTCATGGGTGGTCTCCTTCCCCCGGTTCATCTGGTTGATCGGCCGTGTGTTGTCAGGCGCATCGGGGCCGTGTCACCACTCGCTCCCGCCGGCGCCTGCCAAGCCCCTTTTGATCCTCAACGCCCGAACCGTTGGGCAAGGAGCGGGCCAAGTCACCGGAGCTCGGGATCACGCATTTAAGGACCGCGAGTCGCTGTCGAAGACGATCAGGAGGCCGTCCAAACGATGTCGAAAATTCGACAGGCAGGGGCTACTACGGAGTCGCGATGTCAGCCCAGCGGGCCATATTGAAGATCGGCCGAATGAATCAGCGTGTCATGACTTGATACCGGTAACAGCGGATCGTCCTGCGGGCCCACCGCATCGCAGGCGTCGGCTTCGCGCTAAAGCGCACGCCACCACGGGTCCACTCCTATCGTGCGACACAGTGCCAGGCCGCGCTCTTGATGCTCGCGAGCCTGGGATTGGTGGCCGTGCTGTGCGTCGAGGGTCCGCGCCAGGGCAATTCCGGCCTGCGCTTCGAACAGAGGGGCCTCGAGCGCCCGGCTGATCGCCACGGCGCGAGTGAGATGATCGTGCGCCTCTCCGATGGCGCCCTCGGCATTCACGATCAGGGCACGGATGATCAGGGCTTCGGCCTCGACCCCTCGCTCTTCCATCGCGACTGCGAGCTCCACTGCGGCGTCAATCTTTTGCCGTGCCTCCGCCAGCCTGCCGACGCGCCACAGCGCCTCCGCCCACCAGCAAAGGCGCTGCGCCTGATACACCCGGATTCCCATCGTCTCGTTCGTGACGACGCCCTGCTCGAGGTAACGAAGGGTGTTCTCAGTGATCCGGTTGAGGCGGGTAAGCATGAGTCCATACGCCGAGTAGGCGGCCGGAAGCCACGCAACGAAGCCGATCTTTTCGCACAGCGCGATCGCCTGCTCCATGGAGCGCACACACTGTGCAGGTCGTCCGCCGTACGTGGCCACGAGCGCCTCGAGTGTCCACGCGATGACCTTCGACTGGTCGTATCCGGACGCCTCGGCGAGATCGACTCCTCTCCGAATGGCTTCGTTGCCCTGGTCAAAGGCGCCGAGCAGCGCGAGGCTGAAGCCCCGCCAGCACCATGCCGGAGTCTCGACGGGCACGGTCAGTGACAGGACACGGCCGACAAGATCCTTATCCGAACCCTCCAGGATCGAGGCGAAGCACTCCTGCGCGCCTCGATAGTCACCCAACGCGTGCAGATTGGTGCCGAGGCAGTACATGACCTGTAATCGCGTTGGGGCGTCGGGCCGCGCTTCCAGGATCGCGAGCGCCTGGCGTGCGTAGTCCGAGCCGACGCGATATCGACCACCCAACCACGAGAATTGGCTTCGATGCCGCAGCACTTGCGCGAGCCGGACATCATCGTCGATCTGCCGCGCCAGCCGCTCGGCCTCCGGATGCAGCTCGGCAATTTCGCGCACACGCCCAACAGTCAACAGCGCGGGATGCAGATCCAGGCGGGCGTCGATCGCTCGCTGCGCCGCTGCGACGCTGGCCGGAAGACGCCCCACGAGCTGAAGCGCGCTCTCGAGGGATTCGATCGCCTGCTCCAGAGCTCCGCGCGAGTAGGCGCGTGAGCTGACGGCCCGAAGGTAGTCGACGGCGCGGTCCCAGACTTCGCCTCGCACAGCCTGATCGGCCAACATTTCGGCGTGGTCGGCTTCGCTCCCCGCCCAGAATCGCTCCATGCTCTTCAGCACCGAGGCGTGAAGCAGTTTCCGCTCGAATTCCTGCAGGCCACCATACGCCGCCTCTTGCGTCAGCGCGTGGCGGAATTCCCACATATCGGCGTCGGCGCGGGCCGACGCAAGGAAGGCGGCGTCCTGGAGGGCCGCCAGCTCTTCTCGGACCGTCGCCGACGGCAGATCGCAGGCGCCGACGAGTACCGGGAAGGGACCCGACTGACCGATCGCCGCAGCGCACTGGAGGATCCGTCGTCGTCGGGCGGTGAGCTGGTCCATCCGCGCCGCCACGACGTCACGAACGCTTTCAGGAACGACGAGGGCCGTCATTGGCGGCGCCATTCTGAACGCGCCCCGAGTTCCGGTCACCAGACCGGAATCGACCAGCGCCCGGACACTTTCCTCGAGGTAAAAGGGGTTACCTCCTGTCTTCGCCACGATCTCGGTTCGCGCGCGCGTCAACGACGGATTGGTACCGAGGAGGTCGTCGAGCATCTCCTCGGCGCTCTGGTGCGACAGTGGTCCAAGGTGGATCTCAGTGAGACCGGGACCTCTCCACGTGTGTCGATACTCCGTGCGGTAGCTCGTGATCAGCAAAACATGCGCGCCGGCCAGCGCCTCCACCAACGCATCGAGGACGTCATGACTCTCGGGATCGATCCACTGCAAATCTTCGCACACCATCAGCAGGCGATCCTTTTCCGCCGACGCGAGTAGCAGTCGCGCTGCAGCGTTCACCGCGAGACTCCGGCGGCGGGGCGCGGGTAACATCATGAACGGATGAAGCGCGGGCAGATTGGTAAGGAGGGAAACAATCGCTGCCTCGTACTCTTCCGCGCCGGCCACACCGATTCCGCGGTCGCGGATCTTGGTGACAATGGTGCGCACCGTCGCATCGGCCTCGAGCTCCAGGCACCTGCGAAGCAAAACGATCGCGGTCAGGAAGGGACTCCGCGCTGCGTAGGAGTCGCACGAGGTTTCTACCCATCGAATGGGAAGGTCCGTCGTCTGGCGCGCAAGCTCCATGAGAAGGCGCGACTTACCGCCGCCGGGCTCGGCCCGCAGACCAACCGCACTGCCCCGACCTGCGACCGCGTCTTCCGCAAGCTGCCCAAGCAGTACAAGCTCGGCCGCACGTCCCACGAAACGGGCCGCACGACCCCACAACTCGTACCCTGTTTTCGTCACTCCGGTGAGACGCAATCGGGACGCCGTGGCGCCGGACATCGACGCCGGCATGAGAGCGAAGTGCCTGTCGAGGTACCCCCGGCTAGTGTCGGCAACCAGGATGTCCCCCGCAACCGCACCGTCGATGAGGCGGCGGAGACTCTGCAGGAAGTCTGCGCGGGAAAGCGGGTCGAGCTGCCACTCACCGTCGACGCGGAAGAGGCTAGCGGGCGCCACGTGGATCGCGGCGTACACCATTGATTGCTCGCCGCGTTCCGACTGTCGCGTGAGTGCCTGACGTGCGGCCATCGCCGCGTACGCCGCCCGCCGCGGCGCATCCTCGATGGGCGCCAGCCCGAAGAAGGCCACGCAGCTTTCGGGGCCGATCTCGTCGACCCTCGCTCCGAAGTCCTGCAGCCTACCCACCAACGTCCCCAGCAGGGCACTGCGCTCGGCAATCGAGGCGGCCTCTGGCGACGCCCCCAGTTGCATGCGAATCGCGGCGACGATGCGGCTTCGACCCGAGCCTTCGCCTGGGGCAACGGCTGCGCTCGAGGCGGTCGGGGCGGTGACCGCCGGCGAAGATTCTCGAAGTCGCGCGGCAGGTCGGCCCGGTTCGGGGAGCCCCAGGCGGCGCATACGATGGCGCAATGTATTGCGCGGCATGCCGAGGCGGGCTGCCGCCCGTGAGAGATTGCCACCGCTGTTCTCGAGAGCCTGAACGATGTGCTGGCGCTCGATGGCCTCGACGGCGCGGTCCAGCGCCTTCGGAGCGTCGGCGACGCGCTCGATCGTCGACCGGGCCGTGCTGGTCGACGGTAGCGCGAGCATACTCGCGGAGATGTCGGCCGCGTCCGACAGGAGCGCGGTGCTCTCGATCACGTTCGCGAGCTCCCGAACGTTTCCCGGCCAGAGATGCGCGCAGAACGCAGCGCACGCGTCGGCGGTCAGACGGCGGGCTGGCCATCCGTATTCCTGGCAGGTTCGTACGAGGAAATGTTCGGCGAGGAGCACGATATCGCGACCACGCTCCCGGAGTGGCGGCAGCGTCAAGACGACAACACCGATTCGGTGATAGAGATCCGCCCGGAATCGTCCAATGCCGACCTCCTGGGCGAGATCCGCATTCGTCGCCGTGACGATCGAGACGTCAACTGTCTCCGGCTGGGTGCGGCCCAATCGGCGCACCGAACGATCCTCGATCGCCTTCAAGACCTTGGCCTGGGCTCGCTCCGGCAGCAAGCCGACCTCGTCGAGGAAGAGGGTGCCCCCGCTGGCGGCCTGAAAGAGTCCCGGCTTCGCCTGCCGCGCATCGGTGAATGCGCCCTTCTCGTAACCGAATAGCTCAGCTTCGACGAGATGCTCCGGGATCGCGGCACAGTTCACGTCGATGAACGGGCCGGCGTGTCGCGGGCCACTGCGATGGATCGCGCGCGCCAGCAAGCCTTTGCCAGTGCCCGTCTCGCCGAGAATGAGAATGGGCGGGAGCCGATGCGCTCCCGGCCCTTGCACCAGGCGGCGGACGGTATCGCGAAGCCCGACGATACCAGGGCTGCTCCCAAGAAGCTCATCGAGATGCAGCACGGCGGCGATTATAGCGCCACCGATGTCTTCCGATCAGGCCGCCGCACCGAATTGGCGCGGTTTGTGCTCCTCCGTGCCCGCACTGTGGGGACGACGAAGACTCCGAGCGGAGCGAGGTGCTTTGTGGTAAACACTGGGCCGGCCCACGGACCCTCCACGAAACGATCGCAACCCCCGGGGAGGTCCCTATGACTGCTCGGCTATCGCAGCCCATCGAGTCGCTGATCAATCACACCAGCCCTGAGCCCGACTTCGCCAAAGTCAGCCGCAAGTCCATCTTCGCCTACGTCGATGTCGCGATCGTGGGTTCGGGATACGGGGGGAGCATTGCCGCCACCCGTCTCGCCGGCGACGGTCGCGACGTCGTAATCCTCGAGCGCGGGCGCGAATATGCACTCGGCGACTTCCCGGTCGATCTGGGTCACGTCCCCGGTCATGTCCGGTTCCATCGCGCGGATGCTGACGACCCAGTCGGGTATCCGGACGCGTTGTTCGATATCCGGGTCGGCAAGACAATGGACGTCCTCGTGGGAAGCGGGCTCGGTGGCACTTCGCTGATCAACGCGAATGTCGCGGCGCGACCTCATCGGGCAGATTTTCGCGACGAGGCTTGGCCTTACGAGATCCGGACTAATCCCGACGACCTCGATGAGGGGTTCGAGAAGGCAAGTGCCCTGCTCGGAGTTCACACAAGCGACAGGCAGAAGACCGAGAAGTACGGGGCGCTCTCGGTGCTCGCCGATGCCCTCGGCGAACAATGCTATCGCGCGCCGCTGACCGTCACCTTCGCGGCGTCCGGCGAAAACGCGGCGGGGATCGCGCAACCCGCGTGCACGAGGTGCGGAAACTGCGTGACCGGCTGCAACGTCGGATCGAAGAACACCCTCATGATGAACGCGTTGCCATTGGCGAAGGCACGCGGCGCCAACCTCTTCACCGGAGCAACCGTGCTCTCCCTCATGCCGTCGGATATTGAACCGTATCCATGGATCATCCGGTTGCGACGAACGGCCAGCGAGAAGACCGCGCTGCGGGACGAGGTCTTTCATCTCGCCGCCCGCGACGTGATTCTTGCCGCCGGAACGCTCGGGAGCACCGAGATCCTGAAGCGGTCAGAGGCCCTTCACGACCTCAAGTTTTCAGGTGAATTGGGCACGACGTTTTCCGGCAATGGTGATGCCATCGCATTCGGCTTTGCGCAAAGGGATCGCGTCCATGCCGTGGGCGAGCCGACGCAGGACGGCTCGTACGAGGTCGGACCGACGATCACCGGAATCGTGCGCACGGGCGTTCGAGATCAGGATGGCAAGTGGCAGAAGCTGACGATCGAAGACGCTGCGGTACCCACGTCGATCAGCTCACTGTTCGGGGAGCTGCTCACCACTGGCGCGCTCCTGCATCGACTCGACAACCCGAAGTTGCCGAAGTGGTACAGGACGGCAAAGGATGCCGATCCTGTCACCGTGGCCCCCGAAGCGATCGATCACTCGCAGATCCTTCTCGTGATGGGAGACGACGGCGCGGAAGGGAGACTGCAGCTACAGCCAGCGAAGGGTCAATCGCCTGACCGCGCGCGTCTCATCGTAGACTGGGACTCGGTCGGTAGCAATCCCGCGCTTCGTGCGGCGCATGCGCTGCTCGAAAAGCACGACCGCGCGGCCGGGTTCGACGGCGGTCAATACGTTCCCAATCCTCTCTGGCGTCTCCTGCCCGAGAAGGCCAGCTCGGTGATGAGTGGTCCGGCCCCGGGCGGACGCGCGATCACGGTTCATCCGCTGGGCGGCTGTCGCATGGGTGACGATATCCGCACTGGCGTCGTGAACCATCGGGGGCAGGTCTTCAAAGACGTTGCGGATGGCAATGGCACCGAAGTACACGATGGTCTCCACGTCCTGGACGGGGCCATCATCCCGAAGGCGCTCGGCATCAATCCGTTTCTGACCATCGCCGCACTATCCTGGCGTGCGGCCGAGCTACTGCGCGAGTCGCGGGGATGGGCGCCGCCGGAAGAACAGGCGGTCAGTCTCTCCGTCAACGAGCGGGGTGCTCTGGCGGTCCAATTGCCGGAACCCCGAATGATCCAGCAGGCCCAACCACCGGTACCCGAAGCCGTCCATCTCGTCCTTCGTGAGCAGCTGATCGGGACGGTGACGTCCGTCCCAGAGTGGCTGAAGGCTATCCCGAAAACGAGCCGCTGGGCACAGGACAAGGGCCTGATCCTGCGTGTCGAGATGGACGTCCCCGACCTCGAGCGCTGGCTCGAGAGGGGGACACAACAGCCGCTGCGGGCCACCGCCGAGCTGCACGCCAACCCTCTGCCGCCCGATCTCACCAGGCGCGAGCATCGCGTCCACACTCGGGAAGAGGATCTCGGCGCCGCCACCCGCGTCGCCGAGGGATGCGGAACAGTTCGTCTGCTCAAACCGGATGACGTTGGCTGGCTCGCTCGACTCTTGCGCACCGTGAGGGCGCTCCGCGCCTACTCCGTGCGACGTCAGTCATTCCGCAGCTTGTTGGCCGTCCCTCGCGAGCACGGCGATCAACGGTCCCTAGTCAGCAGGTGGAAGGAATTGCGTGGCTTCTGGTGCATCGCCTGGCAACAAGCACGCTACCGCAGATTGCAGTACCGGCTGCAGTTCACGCGCGGAGACAAATCGTTCACGCTCGAAGGCGAAAAGCTGCTGGCGTGGCGCGTGAACGCCCCTCGCCTCTGGGATGCCCTTCTGAATCTTGAGTTCACGCTCTCGCCCGCGTCTCCCGCCGACGCACCAGTCAAAGGCAAGGTCGAGATGGACATGACCTACCTGGCGACGACGGGAACACCGCAAGTGAAGGCCTCGCCGCACCTTCCGGCGACTGTCGTGGCCTTATCCAGGCTCGGCCTGCTTTTCGGTCGCGCGATCCTTCAGACGCACTTCTGGGAGTTCGGAGCACCTGACTACCCCGACGCAACGATACCTCGGCCCGTGGACCGGCCGCGGCTCAAGGTCGGAGACAAGCGACCCGATCCGAAAATCATCGAACTTGACGTTCCTCTACGCGAGGGCGGCGACGACATTCGTTTGCAGCTCACACGATATCCTCAGGTGAATCCAGCGGCACAGCCCGTGCTTTTGATCCACGGCCTGGCGCAGGGAAGCCTCATCTACTCCACTGACACGCTCGAGACCAACATGGCGGCCGCGATGTGGCAGGCGGGCTTCGACGTGTGGCTGCTCGACTATCGACTCAGCAACATGCTCCCCTATCTCGTACCGCAGGGTGGCTGGAGCATGGACGAGATCGCGCAATACGACATTCCGATGGCCGTCGAGCGTGTCTACCGTGAGAGCGGCGGGCGGCCGGTCAGCATCTTCGCTCACTGCGTGGGCGCCACGTCGGTGGCGATGGCCATCTTGAAGGGATGGTTGACGGCTGGGCCCACCGAGAACGACCGCGTCAAGTGCGTCGCCTTCAACGCGATCCACCCCTGGACGATGCCGTCGGCCGTCAATGAATTCAGGGCCCGATTCGGCTCGTTCTTTCGCGACGTGCTCGGGCGCGATCTACTCGATCCCATTCCGGCGCCCAGCCCGTCGGCCACCCAGGTGCTGTTCGACCGGCTTGCGTTCTCGGTTTCCCGCTACGCGGAGGAAGCTTGCGATCACTGCCGGTCCGGCGACGCGAACCATTCCGCGACGGTGTGCGATCGAATGACGTTTCTCTACGGACGCATGTGGCGCCATGCGAACCTCGACCCGCGCACACATGCGGACCTGCCGAAGTTGATGGGACCAGGCGCCGGTGACGTCTACCGCCAGCTCTATTATTTTGCTTTACACGAGCGCCTGACCGACCGTGATGGTGTGAACACCTACCTCACCGAGGACAACATTCGTGCCCATTGGAAGATACCGACCTTCTTCTTTCACGGTGAGGAAAGCATGGTCTTCAATCCGCAGTCCGCCGAACGCTCGGCGATCCGTCTCGACGCGATCCTCAAGCACAGTGCCATGAACTCCAAGCCTCCGGTGAGACTTTTCCGCGTCCCCGACTTCGGTCATATGGACGTGGTCTTTGGGAAGGACGCCCACAAGAAGGTCTACCCTGTCCTGGCGAAGTTCTTCGCCAATTCCGAGGGGCCTATCGAGAGCCCGCTTGATCCCTCGCACGACCTCGATGCTCGTAGTGGCTTCCGGCTGACCGCCGGGCCCGTGCTGCGCGCCGCGTGGATCGACGAGGACAAGAGGATCTACATCCGGCTCTGGGCAGAGACCAACGACGAGGTCACGTCGCTCGTGGACGGCGTGCAACTCGTCGCCAAAGACCTGAAGGAACTCAAGCAATGGCCGGTTCACGGCGCTGAGCGTCGCTATCACGTGCTCGATGCGAGCACGGATCAGGGCGGCTCGACCGCGTTGAGTGTCGGGGTGAAAATCGGGCCCGGAGCGAGCCAAACGGCAGCCCCGACCGAGTACGACTTCTCCTACGACAGGCTCCCGTGGCTCCAGCGGCTGCGTAACGCAGACGTACAAAGGCCCTGTCGTGACATGCGCTTCCTGGTTGGCTCATGTCGCTATCCCGGCACGCCCTTCGAGCGCGAGGCCTCCGACGCCATATTCGGAGGAATGCGTCCACACATCGAGGGGGCGACGAACGGCCTGCCCGGCGTGCACATGCTGTTCCTCGTCGGCGACCAGATTTACGCCGATGCGACGGCGAACATGCTCGACAGCCGGGCGTGGCGTGAGCGTTACGCCCAGAGGTATCGGGTCGCCTTTACGTCCCCGAATGCTCGGAAGGTGCTCGCGCATGTTCCCACGCACTTTGCGATCGACGATCACGAGATCTCTGACAACTGGTCGGGCGAAGCCGTGGAAAGTCCGGACTACTCCCGGGCGGTGGAATCAGCGAGATCATTCCAGAGCTCCGGTCGAGAAACACGCGTCATCGACCCATCGGCAAAGAAGCGGGACGGCGACGCGCTCTGGTATTCGCTTTCGGAGCAACGAGAGCACTGCTGTCCCGCCTTCGTCATGGACACCCGCTCGGAGCGAGCGCCGCGTCTTTACAAAAGGGGTCCCAACTTCCAGCTCGTCTCTCCCCAGCAGCTCGCCGCGCTCAGGGACTGGTTGAGCTCAGTGAACCATGGCGCGACGGCGCACATGCCGAAGTTCATCTTCTGCGGAGTGGGCATTGCCCCGATCTCTAGGGAATTTGCCGCATGCGGCAAAACGTGGCGCTCACAAGACTGGTGGCCTGGCTATCCGGATACCCTCTCCGACGTCCTGCTGATGATCCTCAAGGACCAGATCCAGCACGTGGTCTTCATAAGCGGAGACCTCCATCTGTCTTCCGCGTCGAGATTGACGCTTCGCCATGAGGACGCTAACGATGTGACCGCCTGGCAGGTGGTCTCGTCCGGGCTATATGCGCCGATGCCGTTCGCTAGCGCGCAGCTAGCGACGTACAACTGGAACCAACCGGTCGCGCTACCCAGGGATGTACGTGGCGACATTGAGCTCGTGGCGGAGTCCGGGCTGCTCTGCTCAGGTCGATCTCATTTCCTCCGGCTCGACGCCGAACACACGGACGACCGCTGGACTCTCTCGATCGGCGTCGTGGGTTCCGGCGCCGAGGGAAGGTTCCTTGATCCTGCCGGAACTCCCCCTCGCGGGTTCGAGCCAGACGGACCGCGATGGACCGTTCGCCTCGGGAGCCATCGAAGGTGATGGGCAGGCGCTGCGTACACTGGATCGGCTGGGAGGATCGACGCCAATAGTTGCACACGCGCACAGCTTTTTGCGCAGATGCGCAAGGGATTTGATGTCGTCCAGACAGATTAGGAAGAAATGCTCGAACTGCGGGGCGTCGCGTGGGCACAGCGATTGCTGTCGGATGCTCAAGCGCGTTCGCGGTCGATAACCAGTCGTCTGAGGTCTCGTTCAAGCAGGAGGGCGGTGCATGAAGAAGCTCGTGGTGGCCCTCACCGTCGGAAGCACAGTGCAATAGTGCTTGACAGCCGTTCGGCGTCAACTCGCCCACCGTCGGTGTCAACCCGCCGTGCCGACGGTGGCGCGCAAAGAACTCGTCCAGGTCCGCAGCAAGGTTCATGGGCTACTCGTGAAGCGGTCCATTCGGGAAGGATGGCGCGACGCGCTAGGGGACAAAGCGGTCGCGCCACTCCATGGGCGACCCGCCAACGCCGTCGGCGCGCGGCCACACCATCACCGCTCTCCGACGGCGTTGTGGCGCTCAACACCGGTTTACTGCGGCTCCCTTTCTCTTCGGACCACCCGAAGCCTCACTAGGCCTTCCCGCACGCGCCTTGGTTCGGACAGTGTACTGAGAGAAGTGAGCATCTGTGGTTTTTTGGGCAATCGGCGTCGCTACTGCAGCACTTAAATGCCCACGCCCGTGGCGCCGCAACAGCCGAGGCAAGGATCGCCAGCGCTACCGCGCTCGCGAAGACGCCCACCGTCCGCCGCCTGGTCATGTCCGGCCCAGGCATCTCTCGACGCTCTGAAGCCACCGCCCGCGCGCCAGAGGTCGCGATGTGCAGAAACCACAGCGCCGTGAATCCGATGGGCCACAGGGCCAGGACGTTCAAGAAGGGAAACCCGGGCCACAAGGATGCAATTGCCGCGAGTGCCGCCCATCCGAGTACCGCGCCGCTCAGGGCGAATCCCATGCAGAAGGAGCAACGACCGAGCTTTGCCGAGATCACTCCGGAAGCCCATCGCAAGAGACGTGTCTTCCCCATTGTCCCGCCCTCCGTTAACTCGGAATTCCTGACTCTAGTGCTTATCCGGTTTACTCCTCCTCCTCTGAGGCCCGGCCGCCTGCTCGCAGTGCCCTCTCTGCCAATATGAGTGAGACAGTGACCCCCTGGAAGTTTA
>Ga0066674_10000332_pt1 | contig 13794 bp, 10 predicted proteins | sample GraSoiAngelo_123_FD_62291 | JGI IMG/M metagenome (GOLD analysis project Ga0066674, IMG submission 62291) | Grasslands soil microbial communities from the Angelo Coastal Reserve, California, USA - 14_0927_02_40cm | ecosystem: Environmental > Terrestrial > Soil > Grasslands | place: USA... | reverse complement strand
TTTCAAAATGTTGTACTGGACTGATTTTTCGGCGATCAAGCTGACCTGCTTTTGCTGGTTGTCCAGCGCCTGCTGAACCAAGTTCTCGCGGCGCACCGCGGCGGAATAATCGTTGGCGATGCGATCGGCGGCGCGCTGGCGTTCGTCACGAAGCGAGGCCTCGATCTCGTCGATCTGGCTCTGAATTTCCTTCACACGGGGATAATCGGGACTGAACGTCGTCGACAGCTGGGCATGCTCACGCTTGAGCTCCGCGAGACGTTCGCTCAAATCCTGAATCAATTTGTTCTCGAACACTCCAGGCAAGGCACCCAACTCGCCCGTTTGAACCAAGCGGTAAAGCGCTTCCTTTTCGTATCGCTCAGATTGCGCTTTGGTTAGCTGCTCCTGGAGTTGTTGCAGCCGCTCGTTGGCAACGTTTTGGCTGGCGCCCTTATCGGTTTCAAGGAAGACCAGGCCTTTGCGGCGCGCATAGCTTTGGAGCTCATCTTCGGATTTTTCCAATTTTGCCTTTACGCCCACCAATTGCTGCGAAAGCCAGTCCGCGGCTCTTTGTGTTGCTTGCCAGCGTGCCTCCAGGCTTTGATCCACATAATCCGAGGCAAGAGTATTGACAACGCGCGCGGCAAGTTCCGGATCGCGTGAGTCAAATCGAACAGCTACCAAGCGGCTGCGATTGACAGGATCGATAGTCAAGCGATCCTGAAATCGCTCAAGCACTCGCTGGGATAGCTCGCGATCGCGGACTTCGGGCGCAGGCCCGATTGTGAGGGCTTGAGAAGGCGGAGATTTTTTCTTCCTTGGCCAGAACTGCCACCACTTCGGAGAGTTGAATTCGGGGAGAGTCTCCAGTTGGAGCTGGTCAATTACGTGCCGTGCCAGGCTTTCGCTGGCCAGGATGCTGTACTGCGTCCTCAGGTAGGCGTCGGATACGGCGTCAAGTTCGTAGAGTTCCTTGATGGTCGGAATGTCCGGATTCTCTTTCTGAATTTCCAGCAGGACCTGAGCGCGGTAGACGGGCTTTTGTTTGAGAGTGGCGATAAGAATGGCGGTAAACAGAATCAAGAACACCACCAGTATAGTCGGCAGCCGTTTGCGAAGGATGCGCCCATAGCTGCGGAGGTCGAGCGTCTCGCCGGGTTCCAGGATTTCGTAGGAATCAGGCAGCTCTACGAGCCGAGTATCGAGGGCACTGAGCCCGCGCCGATCGAGACGATCAGCGCGATGGCCGCGACCATAAAGCTCGACTTGATTTTGGTCGTCCATATTCTTACCAATGGAAAATAAGCAGACCGGTGAGCGTTTGCGCTGCGGCTTCCACTCCCCGGGTCATGGTAGTCTTCGCGGCGCTGTTAGGTACGAAGACGATGTCCTTTGGACCGAGAAAGGGGTCCGGAGCCTTGCCCGCCAGGATTTTCCCCAAGTTAATCGGTGTCTCCTTTCGCTCACCACTTTGTTGATCCGTGCGTATAATGCGCGCGGCCCCCTTCGAAGCCGTGGGAGTGAGTCCCTCGCTTAAAGCCAGAGCCTGCAGGACGGAAATTTTCTCATTTGATTTCAGGACGAATCCGCCGGGCTTGCGAACTTCACCAATCACGTAAACGACGCCTGCGCGAGTGACTTTAACGATGTCGCCAGGATGAACCAAAGGATTGCTGCGAGAATCAGACGACTCAAGAAGGTCTTTCAAGTTCACCTGCACGGCACCTTCCGACGCAGATCGATTGTCGTTGACGGGCGAAGACGCGGCATTCGCTTCGCCGGGGCTTTGCGGGCCGGGAGAAGGTGGATCCGACGCAGCGGCGTGATCCGTGGGCGAATCCGGCTCCGCGGACAAAGCCGCGCCTCGCAAAATGATGACGGTTTCGCCGGCATCATCGGCCAAACCTTCTGCGAGAGAGAGAACCTCGAGCAGCGTCTTGCTTCCACGGATCTGGAAAACGCCGGGTCGTCGAACTGCGCCCATCACTGAAACAGGATGGCTCTGCATCTCGCGCACAAACACGCTCACGTGCGGGTCCTTCATATAGGTGCGGTGAAGAAGTTCCTGCAGGACAAACTCCAATTCGCGGGGAGTTAATCCTGCTGCTCGCACCGAACCGAGCAGGGGCAGCGAAATTTCTCCGCCCGCCGAGACGCGAACTTCGCGATTCAGCTCCTGGGCCTCAAAGACATTGATGTTGAGAACGTCTTCCGGACCGATGCGATATTCCTGGGCGCTTAGAGCCCGCGCCGATGGATTGGAATCCAGGAGTTCCTTGAGCCGATGATTCCAATCTCCAGAAGTTTCGAGGTTTGGCGGAGGCGCGGTCTGGTTCTGATTTGCCGATTGCGGCGAGAGGCGAACTTCCTGGGAGCCTTGAGTGAAAATGACCGGATTGGCGGCGAACAACAATAGATTGTGCGGCAAACAGAAAAAAGTTATGGCGAATGCAAAAACGCCTAGAATCAACCCCTTGGACCGAGTTCTTTCCACTTGGATTGCTCTGACTCCACTTCGAAACGAAGACTGGGCAAATGCAGACTACGAAGCAGGGGCGCAGCAGTCGATAAGGTGCAGCCTTGAATTGAAATGCAGGTGAAGACCTGAGGTAGAAGGAAGCGACAAGAGCAGAAAGGAAGGTTTATGTGCGCGCTTGGTGGCCTTGTGTTCCCTTTTGGAGACTGCTGCCGCTAGCGTCGAATTTCTTCAATCCCAAGCTTTCAAGCACAATATAAGCGATAAACTGAGCACCGTAAACCAAGTAACGCCGCCCCAAACGGCGCGGCTCCTGCATTAGACGGAAGAACCATTCGAGGCCGTGGTCGCGCATCCAGCGCGGGGCTTGCTTCTTTCCCCCCGAAAGCATGTCGAAAGCTGCACCTACGCCAACTAGAACAGGGACGCGCAGCTTGTCTTTGCGTTCGTGCATCCAGCGATCCTGTTTTGGCTCACCCAATCCCAGCCAGAGCACGTCCGGAGCAGCACTGGAGATCATGGCAACTATCTCTTCCTCTTCCGCCGGACTGAGTGGTCGATGCGGGTGCGAGTTCGTTCCAACTATGTTCATCCCTACGAATTGAGTCTTAAGCCTATCAGCGAGGCGCTCGGCGACACCAGGCTTACCTCCATAGAAGAAATGGCGATAGCCCTTCTCGGCGCTCCGTTCACAAAATGCCAGGAGCAAATCTGGTCCGTAGACGCGCCTTTGCAGAAGGTGTCCTTGGCGACGGCCCAACCATACAAGCGGCATGCCATCTGGCACCACTAGATCTGTTGCCTTTAGAATTTGCTTGAACTCGGGATCATGCTGCGCTTCGACGATGCCATGCATGCCGGTCGCCGCGATGGAATGGCATCCCGCCTTTTCGCGAATCCATTCCTCCATCTGAGCGACCACGTCTATGATCTGGACAGCGTCCACGCGCACCCCAAGAACCGGGAAGCAGGCTTGGACCTTAAGGGCTTGGGTTGCTTGATTCCGCAATGCCATGGCTAGCGCAATCTCCGCGAACCAGCCCGGCAGGCCGCGCGGTAGCTCCTCAAAGAGTTTGGAACTTGCTGAACGGAAAGGAGGGCCTGAAGGGGGTACCCCCACCCCCCGTGGTTTTGCAGAAGAGTGCGTAACCTTATGAAAAGAAGAGAGATAGATTCTTGTGCCATGCAAAAGAGTGAGCAAGAATATGAAAACAAAGAAGATAAATGGGAAGCCGTGGCGGATGATAAACGGCCAGTCCCAGATCTGAATGGGGATTGGTGCGCTTCGGGCATGGTAAGAACACATGCAGCGTTCCAGCGGAGTTTACGACGAAACTTCATGGCACATGATAGCACGGGTCCTAAAGATGTCTGGACAAAGCCTGGGTATCGGGGTATCGGGATGTTCATCAACTGGAGCTAGAATGCGCGTGCACTTCCGCATAAAGATTCGACATGCGCTCGGCACGCCTCTCCCATGTTTGGGTTTGCGCATAAGCGAGAGCCGCCTGCCCCATCTTTCTGCGTTCTTTCGGGAAAAGTGCGAGACGCCGGATTCCGTCCGCGAGGCCTGCCAGGGTTTGCCGTGGAGAAGTGACGGGCACTTTGATTCCCGCTGCTGACGGAACAAAAGTCCCGACACCCTGGTGATCCAGAGTCAAGATTGGAAGGCTGTGGCCCATAGCTTCCAATACTTGTGTACCGAAGGAATCGCGTAGGCTAGTAAAGAGGAGAGCGTCCGCGCTCTGATACAAGCGGCACATTTCATTCCAGGGGATCTGACCGAGAAATTCTACTTTATCGCCAAGATTCAAACGTTTCGCGTAGTTCTCCCAACCCCCCCGCATTTCGCCTTCACCAGCTATCAACAGTCTCGCGTTTAGGTCCTTTGTTTCTGCCAAGACCTCGAGCGCTAAAGGTAAGGCTTTTCTGGGCTGCATCCGTCCTACCCAAAGCAAGGTGAAAGGCGCGCCTCTTGGTCTTGGAACCTGCGGTCTTGAGACGAAACTGGACGGAATTCCGGAATCTAGGAAAAGTCTGACATTTCGGGCCCCTACTTTTGCGAGAAGCCTGTATGTTTCGCGGTTTGTGGCAAGAATTATAGCGCTTGATATGGCTGCTCTACGCAGGGAAGGAGAAAGAGGCAAAAGGGCGACGCGTATGTTACGAAGGATCTCGGAGCCCGACAAAGAAGAGATGTAATGACGGAATGCAGAGGGCGCCCGCTGGGCTCCTCCGACCGGCCCCCACACAAAGGGAACAGGCAGCTTCCAAAACGGAGGGGGGGCGTTAACCGTGCCGAAGCTGACGTGATGCACGATATCAAAGCCGATTTGTTCATGAAGTTCGATGGCCTTGAGATAGGCTAGCTTCAACCATTGTGAATAATGAACTGCCAAACCTAAGTTACCTGTGTGATGAACCCATTGGTTGAGCCTACCGGGGACAGCTAACCAGTGAATCTTGAGATGTGTGTTGGGGCATTCTGCGAGAAATGAGTCTGCAACGGGACGATCACCAGGACAGGCCAGAATCCAGACCTCATGGAATCGCGAAAGATGCCAGGCCCAATTCCAAGTATTACTGGTCTCACCGCCCGTGTTGGGAATACAGGCGTAACCTATAATGAGGACTCTCACTGTCGTCCTTGCTTCTTTCTAAGTGTGCAATCCTCCAGCTGGCAAAGCGCGTATTTCGAAGGAGCTCTTGTCACATCCGCGCACGTGAACGAACAATAGAGCGTTCATCCTTGTGACCTATGAATTGCAACAACGTTTGCAATCGTTACAGGAGGAGACACCAGCCGAGTAGCCCTTCCCTGCTGCTCTATGCCAAAGAAGTCGTAACCGAGGCCCCCCAAAAAATTCCAAGCCCCATGCGGTTCCAAGCCCAGACTAATCGCTCCTTCCGGATGGAACTCGAACATGATCACAGGGCGCATGGAAATGATAGTGTCATTTGCGCCACGCAAGGCCAGCTCTTCGGCCCCCTGCACGTCCATCTTAATCACGTCTACTCGCTCTACCCGGGTCCGCCGCAACACATTGTCAAGGGATTCTGTATCAATTTCCTGGGCATACGCATGTGGATCGAAAGTACTATCTTTGGCCAGCGCGTCGGAACCGACAGCGGAATGGTGATAAAGCCACGCTCTTCCTGGCTTGTCCGTGAGGGCCAGGGGAAAAGCCCGTACATTCTTGAAACCATTTATGGCGATATTATATCGTAGCACCGGAAATGCTCGGACGGATGGTTCAAAGGAAATCACCCGGCCCGCCTCGCCCACTGTCTTGCTTGCCATCGCTGTGTAGATCCCGAAGTTGGCTCCCGCATCAACGAAGACCTTTCCTGGGGAGAGTAGTTTTTCCAAATAGGCCAGCTCCGGTTCGTAATAATCGCGAAATGCATAAATGAGTTTGGCGACGCCTTTCCAGCGGGGAGGCAAGAACATCTGTACGCCCCATCTCCGCAAGTCTACGATCGCCGCCTTTTCCAACAGGCACCTAATCCGCCAGGAGACTAGGCGGAGTGTGGTGCGCACTGGAGCCAAGTGAAACGCTTGCTGGGCGCTGAGGAAGTTCCATTTCGCCTCAAAACTCCGGAGCAATTGTCTTTTCTGCGACATGTTTCCCATACCTCTTCCAGATACATGGACGCTTGAAGCCCCGGGCAGCTACAGATTGCTCAACACAGGACCGAGGCATTGACCCCGAACTAATGCGTGACTAGTAGCCATAACGCGCATTGCGCAAGGCGACCAAAATTCTCCCGAGCATAATCTTCGTGCGAGTCTGCCCGTATACGAAGTTAAAGGACTTTCGGAATAGCCAATCGGGCATCACTCTAGCCGCACGCCAAAACCATCGGTACAATCTGGGCAAAGTTTCGAAATAGCCGTGGGGAACATTGCGGTAGATGGCCTTGGAACGAGCATCCGAACGGAAGCGTGCGTATGCATAACTCATCGGCGTTGGGACCATCTCTAACGGAAGCATGCAATCCACGGAATCCCGCTGAAAACACATCTCAAGGTATCGGCGCCAAACACGCCAGATTTCTCTGTTCCAGAGATCTAGCTTTTGAATTTTATCTTCAGTAAATATACTTACAGCTGCTGTGTTACGGCCGTGAATTCTATACTCGGACAGGGGAGTTCGGAGCGCCACGATAGGTGTCATCATGGGTGCGAGGACCTGGATCACCCCGTCAGAGTTGGCTGTGAGATCGGAAGGAAGGGGAAAAATGGCTTCTGCTATAGAACGGTGTAAAGACAAACCTGAGGAGGGAGGAATCGCGGCTAAGAAATGTGGCGCACTTAGGCACAGAGAAGGGCCTTGCCAACCTGAAGGAAGTTGATGAAGAAAGGGAATTTCTCCCAAAGGTTCTCTAGCTGCATTGACGATTCGCATTGCGTTGACAGCCAGTCCCGAATGTGGAGCAGTGGCAAAGGAATGGACAACATGCTCTACCTTGTTAGGCATGAATGTGTCGTCCGCGTCCAGGAGACAGATGATGTCACCGGTGCTTTCGCGAAAAGCTGTATTCAGAGCGAGTGACTGGCCACCATTGGGTTGATAGGCGACCCTGATTCGCCGATCCCGGGAGCAATACCGTTCCAAGATGCGAGGGGAACCGTCAGTCGAGCCGTCATCACAGATAACGACTTCCAATTTGTCATACGTTTGCTGCAGTGCACTTTCAATGGCGTCACCCAGGTATGCTCCGTAGTTGTAGTTCGATATGAGAATTGAAACCAGAGGCTGCTCTGGCAACTGGTCCAGCGCCACTGGCTTGAGGGGATTAACCTGCTTCCTATCGTTGGACATTTTCGCAATCCTGCTCATAAAAACTACCGTGCTTGCGAAGGCTCTTTTCTCCCTAGAACTTCCGATTGCCCACGGAATGAGGGAAACGAACGGGAGAAATTCCCTGCCGATTGGCTGGGAATCGCGATGATATTGAAGTACAACGGTCGTAATTCCGTGTTTTTGGATCTTGCGTAATCAGCGAGCACGACGAATTCGTAGCCCAGGCTTTGCAGAAAATCCCTTGCGCCGTTGGGTGAAAGGCCGAGACGGGCAGCGCAGCCCGGATTGAATTCGAAGATGATTATTGGGCTTTGGGTGGTAAGACACCTGATCGCCCCGCGAAGGACCAATTCTTCAGCACCCTCGACGTCTATCTTGATAGCGTCCACGCGGCCGACGCCTTTCTCCTCAAGTAGATTGTCGAGTGTTTCTGTTTGCACTTCTTCGCCTTCGTCCCGCCAGAGTGGGTCCTTGCCCAGCGAGTTGCCCACAGGGTCCCTGGCGTGATAAAGCCACGCCTTGCCTCCTGTCTGCGCTAGCGCGACTTGAAAAGCACGTACATTCGAGCAATGGTCTAATGCAATGTTCTGTTGTAATGTTGCAAAGGACTGGGCCGTTGGCTCAAAAGCAAGTACCCTGCCCGTTTCGCCAACGAGTTTGCTCGCCACGAGCGTATAAACACCGAAGTTCGCGCCTACGTCGACGAAAACGCTTCCTGCCGAAAGGATTTTCTCCAAATAGGCCAGTTCAGGCTCATAGTATTCACGAAAGGCATATATAAACTTGCCGAATCCTTTCCGTTGAGCGGGAAAGAACATCCGCACCTTCCACCTCGGCAACTCTAAGGTCGTTGCAATGCGCAACAGGCATCTCCAGTACCAAACAGCTGACCGAAAGATTGTTAGCACGGGAGCTCGACGGAAGCCCTCTTGGGTCTTGAAAAAGTGCCACATTTCTCGAGCCTTCCCCAGATAACGCGTCCCGTGACTAACGCCGGTGTTCTTCATGCTGCCTTCCATGCTGTCGCGCTTTGTGCCTGACTATAGATCCCCATTAGGAGTTTGTAGTTCTGTTCCGCGGTGTACTTTAACTTGTACTCTTCGCGCGCGGCCCTGCCCATGGCAGTCATTTCTCGAGGATGGGTCCAGGCCCATTCAACTTTTGCGGCCAAGTCCTCAGGGTTCCCGGCCTCGAAGTGCAGCCCGGTCTTCTTGTCCTCCACCACTTCCGCCATGGCATTTGATCGGGAGGCGATCACCGATGTCCCGCAAGCAAAGGATTCAATGGCAACCAGGCCGAAGGTCTCAGCGCCCGATGGCCAGATCAGAAAGCGCGCGCCCTTGATCACGTCGAAGCACTCCTTTTGGGACAAATGCGGCAGCATACGAATCGACTGATCTGTTTGTGAAAAGCGGCGAACTTCTTGTTCCATCGGTCCCGCGCCAGCAACCCACAAAGGGACATGGCCCAAGGACTCCCAAGCTTTCAAGAGAGTTGCTACTCCCTTTTCCGGCGCGAGCCGTCCAATAAAGAGCGCGTAGTCCCCGTCGTTTTGCTTTATGCCGGGATCAGTGCTGAGGAAATGTGGCTTCAGAAAGATCTTTTCGCGTGGCAGCCCGGCCTCGATGAACTTTTGGCGGAAGAACTCGGTGAAAACAATATAAGCATCCACCCTATCCTGCCAGGTGCCCAGCAGTCTGTGGAGTGTGAGCATCCCTGCCACTGCAGCCGTGTGAAGAGACGAGTTGCGGTAACAAGAGTGGAGGATCCCGGGCCAGGGCACAACCTTCCCCAGGCAATCCTGACAAATCTTGCCCTCTCGAAACAAGGTCGCTGCGGGACACATGAAACGGGAGTTATGGAGGGACTGCACGACTGGTATTCCTGCCTCCTGACAGGGGTAGTAGGCGGCAGGGGAGATCAGCGGAAAAGTGTTGTGAAAATGAACGACTTGCGGCCTTTCCCTTAGCAATATGCTGCGCAATTCCTGTTGGCTGTCGCGGGCCCATAGCGTTTGCACTCCAAGTTTAGCCTTGTTCAGTAACCCGTCTTCCAGGATTTCGCTGTTGTTCCTTGAGTATTCCAAGACGTGGTGGCCCGCAGATCGCAGCAGTTCACTCTCACGGCGAAAAACTTGGTCTTCTCCCCCCGAGTAACGGTAGCGATTGTGGACCATGAGCACTTTCATGACGGCCTCACGATTGGCCGGAGCGCCCCGGCGCTCACGGGCACGACGTCGCGAGCTCGATTGAGGTGTGGCGCTGATTTGACGAACCTCTCATAGAGCCGAGGAAGGATCGCCGCCGAGCACCAAAAACTAATAGCAACGGGGCCGGAATCAATTTCATCTCCCATGAAACCAAACAGAAGGCTTGCGATAAACAGGGTCGCAATTGCAAAAGAAAATCGGTCTTTGGCCACCCAAAGAAGACGGAATGCATAAATGGAGAGGATCAAGCAAAGAGATGTAAGAAACACGAAGCTAGGCACGCCACCGCCCACAAGAGCTTCAAAAAAGATGGAGTGGGCAGTTCCAAGCCATGGATTGTACTCGGGCCCATAAGTCCGGGAAGCAGAGTAATATCCTAACCCCAGCCAGGGAGAGCGCGTGAGAGTTACGCTGCCGAGGTAACTCCATAACCCTATGCGATCGCTCAGAGTGGAAATGGTTTCAGGGCTGCGGTACCGGCTCACATTTGGAACCCGGTCGTAAGCATAAAACATGAGTAAGAGCGCACACAAGAGATAGGCAAAGCGCCGCAGAGGTTTTATCTTGGGACGCTTTAAGAGAACGACCACAAAGAAGACTAATGCGGCTACATAGGCCGTGCGCATGAGGGAAAGAGCGAGAAGACCGAGGAACAAAGCAAGCAGGGACAGTGGAAGGACTCTCCAGATCTTCCGGACAGTGGTCAGCAAAAGGATGATTGCCAATAGGGAAACGACGCCAGTCGGTGCAATGAGTGCCCCAAACAAACGAGAAGGATCAGGATTGAAGTCCGAGGCTGTCCAAACTATATCGGGAACTAGGAGGGCACAAATCGCAATGGCAACACACAGCAGCGTATTTCCCCAAAACAATGCCTTCAAAGACGTGGCAACCCCGAAGCTGTCTAGGAAGACCTGTGTGAACAACAGGGAAACCAACATTTGGCAAACCTTGAAAGCGGTGAGGGCGGGAGCTGCTGATTTCCACACAGATGCACTCAAGCATATGATCAAGACTAAACCTAGGATCTGGGGCAGACGCAAACTCAGCACCGGACGTTTTGCGTAGAACCGTCTCCCTATTTGCAGCAGGACCCAGAAGCCGGCTAACGTCCAAACGACGACGTGAAGGATAACGACCCAATCAATTTCGCCACGAAGAGAAGCTCCCCCGTCGCGAATTCGAAATCTTGGAGGGCCCGATAATATCAATAAGAAGAGCGCCGCCGCTGTGAAAGTCGGACGTTTGTAAAGAAAGTCTTGAACGATGCGACGGGGGTTTTGCTCCGTCGCCGCCGAGCCCCGCTGTGCTGCATGGGCGGCTTGTGCCGGTGTCGCTTCATCTCCATTCGAAGGATTTGGCACGGCGCGAGGGAAAATGGCATTGTGTTTTAATAGCCTCACATGCGTAAGCAAACTCCACCTCGAAGACTTCGCATTACGATCCGTCTCCCGCCAGCACTGCCGGAACCGTGCGCAGCAAAATCTTGAAATCGAGAGACAAGCTCCAGCGTTTCATGTATTCGAGATCCAGCTTCATGCACGTTTCAAACGAAGGATCGGTGCGCGCGATGACTTGCCAGAGCCCGGTTATGCCTGGTTTCACATCCAGCCGGCGGTGATCGGCGGGCCGGTAGCGCGCGCAATCGTCCAGAGGATGGGGGCGCGGACCAACCAGGCTCATATCCCCTTTCAAGACATTCCAGAATTGGGGCAGTTCGTCGAGGCTGTACTTGCGAAGAAAGCGGCCAAGCCGCGTAACGCGAGGATCATCTGCAATTTTGAAGAAAGGGTCTCTGCGCTCGTTGCATCGGCGCAGCGATTCTTTCAGTTCGTCCGCGCCGTCGACCATGGTCCGGAATTTGTAACAAACAAATCGCTGTCCCTTTTTTCCCGCGCGCGGCGAACGATAGATGACGGGACCACACGATTCCAGCCTGACGGCCACAGCAATCACGAGCAGGAAGGGCCAGAGGAAGAAAAGAGCGATGGCTGACAAAGCAACATCTATGATCCTTTTCATGACGGAGCCGCTGATGAGGATAGCGCGCGCGCGTGGGAGGCGGTTGCCTCTTGCAACCGCGTTCTCGTATCGACCATTCCGGTCAGTCTCGGGCAGAACGGGGTTCAAGATTTCTGACGGGGCCGGCCGGGAAGACGCACGTGCCACTGAATTTCTGAACTCGACTCTCCGCTGGCGAACCGCACGTCCGGCTAACGAGTCACGTTGGCCAAAGGCTCGCGTTTGCGGGTCGAAAAGCTCACCGGGCATGAGACGGGCCACCTCGGACACATGACTTACTGGAGTGACCACTACGGCGCTGCCTTAATAGCCTGACAATGGGGGCTAATACATCGCAGCAGCGCAGCAGCTGGGTTAAGCGTAGAGACTCGATGAGAATCAGTCGATACGGTCCAGCCTCTAATCGAACTCAGGTGAAAACCCTAGAGTCCTAGGGTCCAGCCCATAATTGGAAGGCCCTTCGAGTTGGGCGGTCCGAGGGGCTTTCATGGAGCCGTAAACCCCGGTATTCCCCCTATCGACAAGGAATCCCGGAGGTGCTACGTAATGTTTGTCAGCCCTCCTCGTCCTCACGTCGGTCGGCCAGATGCCTGTAATTTTGACAACAACACCGCGTGCTGTTACGAAGCAGATGTGGAATCGCTTCGCTGCTCTTGCACCGTGGCAGATCCTTGCTGCACTGCTTTTGCTTTTCCCTACCCTGAGCTGCGCCCAGGCAGCGCCGCAGGCAAAAGAGAGAGAACCGTTGGGCTCGCTGACCAACATCGGCGAAGTGTATGTGAACGATTCTCCCGCCCCCGTCGAAATAACGATTTTTTCTGGCGACAGAGTGCGAGTCGGCGTGAATGGCTCCGCGACCTTTAACATGAGCGGAAAGGGCTCGCTTAAACTCTCTCCGCGCAGTCAAGTGCTCTTTGCCGGCAAGTATGAATATACCGCTGAGTTGGAGGCCGGAGCCGTAGTGATGAATTCCATCAGCGGGCCAAATGGGTTCACGCTGCGGATCGGAAATGATGTGCTGGTTCCCTCGACCAAAGAACACATAGCTTTGGCCTCGATCGACAGGGCTCCGGATGGTTCTTATCTTGTTACATGTTCGGATGGGGCCATTGGGGTCTTGAATCTGCAGGGAACCTCGGGCCAGTTTCTTCAGGTAGGTCAGGCCCTAAGCGTTGCGCCGAACGGAGAATTGTTTCCAGTAGTGCAGCAGGCCCTTACGCCTGCCAAGTCAACTTCTGGAGCCCGACAGTCCAAGGGCGGCTATACAGGTTGGGGTTATCTGGGGCTGGCGGCTGCGGGAGCAGCCGGAGCGGCGGCGGCGCTAGCGCACGGGGGCGGAAAGCAGCCCATCAGTCCAGCTTCACCATGAGAGGTCTACCGCTGCGTTTCAGATCCAATTAGTTTTTGGAGATAGAAGGATTTGCCAACCTGAAGTTGACTACGACGTCTTGCTCTGTCTCTACCGGTTGCCCAGCGAGCAAGGTTTGCGCGTAATGCCATTCGCGAATCGCGCTGGAAGCCGCCTTCGCCAGCAGAGTTGGGCCGCTTATTGGCTCGGCGCTTTGCACGGTTCCATCCCTACCGACAACAACATGTAACTTTACGGTTCCTTCGACTCCCTGCCGCTTAGCTTCTTCAGGGTAGACTGGCTCAACGCGCGAGGTGGCACGGCCGATCTGCAGGCTGCTGCCACGCGATGCTTTCTGCGAACTGATGTCCGGTGGAATGCGGATCGAAGGATAGGGATCGGTGCTGACCGAGACCGACCACGTCGGAGTCACGGGAACAACTGGTTGCTTCGGGGGCGGAGAGAGTTCTTTCTCCTTCACCACCTCAGCTGACGCCGTTGCACTGGGACCACTTGCGGATGGGCTTGGCGCCGGGGTGGCGATGATTTGTGCTGGTTGGACAGGGGAACTGACCACGGATTGACTAGGGGCATTCGCATGGGCGGGCGTCGGCACGATAACAGCAGCGCGCTCAGAAAGCTTAGAAGGCGGGCTCTTTAACGGCGGGGTCTTCGCGCGGCGAGGGACGTTGTTCACGGCAGGTCCTACAATAGAACGCTCTCGGCTGCGTACTTGAGGATGCATAGGTGCCAACGGTGCTTCTGAACCGTTCACATTGTGGTCGCTTGGAGTTGGCTGGAACTCAACGGCTTGCGAGCCGCGATTGTTTAATTGGAGTAAGGGAGCCTCGGTAGCTTTATTTTCAGGAAGGGCTACTTTCGACCCGGCGGGTTTATTTAAGACCTTTGTATTCTCCGCGATGAATCCAATCACTTCATGCCGAACCGA
>Ga0066674_10000319_pt1 | contig 14023 bp, 16 predicted proteins | sample GraSoiAngelo_123_FD_62291 | JGI IMG/M metagenome (GOLD analysis project Ga0066674, IMG submission 62291) | Grasslands soil microbial communities from the Angelo Coastal Reserve, California, USA - 14_0927_02_40cm | ecosystem: Environmental > Terrestrial > Soil > Grasslands | place: USA... | reverse complement strand
CTCCGCAATGGAGAGGAGCGTGCGGTGCGAAACAAAATCTGCAAGATCATCCGCGACACAATCGCAGTCCTGATTCAATTGCGAGTCCTTGCTGGCGAATTGATATTTACTCCGGCTGCCTTCTACGGCATCTATCATGCGTGTGTTCTCCTGACTAAGTAAGCTGACTACTCTCCTTTTCAAAAGGCCATGACGAAACTTTCATTCGAGGAAACACTGATTGTAAAAAAGTTATGCAATTCCTCAGCGAAGGCCAATACGTGGCGAACGTCGTGGATGGAAAAGTGACTCGCTACGGCAAAGCACGGTGATTTTCAACGGGATCGAGTGCGAAGCCCAAAAGTCATTTTGCCTACGATTTGTAACCCAACTTCCCCCACCTGCTCTAACTCTGTTTTGCCGGTCCATTCAACTTCGCACTGAACTGAATCCACGGGGTCATCCAAAACGATTTCGACGAGCTGTCCACGCTTCAGTCTAAAGCTACCACGCAATCTAAATCCCTCTTGCGACCTATCGACGATGAGACAAGGAAACATTTTCTGGACTCCACTGAGAGTGATGACAAGGCTGGCGCTCTGCCTCGTGGTAATCCGCCTGGATCGGCGGCCTCCGGGGATAGGAGAGCTGGGCATTGATTTTCCCTTGCTCCGGTTTACGGCCTGCGGTAATGGAGCGTGGGCTACTTTCCAGCGACGTAATTAGCGAACATGACCTCCACACCTTCGCGTGTAAGCTCCTCCAGAAAACCTGTGATTTCCCTGATGTCCCGCCCGTCCATCTTCGCCGAGTACACAAAACCGGACTTCCTGTCTCCTTCAATCTTGAAGGTAACGGTTTTGCCGCTGGGGAATTTCTTCGTCCAACTGTCAATCATTTCAAAAACCCTTGCTGTACGCCGTCCGTTGGCGACGGCGCGGTACACCTCGGGATAGCGTTAGCGCAATTGCTCGACAAGCGGGTGAATAATGCAATTTGAGATGGGGAAAGTTCTAAGTCGTCGGTGAGGAATTAGGGGCTGGCAAGCGGGCGAGCTTCACGACATTTTCCATTCCCACTGCCGCGTCGCGTTAGGAAGATGCTGCTCGCCTGCGCGTAGCCGCCTGCGCCTCGACTGATCTGCGCACGCCTTCTGCGTCCAGTTCGCCCCGTTCGAGCAGTTCGAGCATCTGGTCTGCGGTCAGCGTAAAATCTTTGCCCACTGGGAAGATTATTTCTCCATCGGCGGTTTGCATCGGGAAACCCACTGCTATTCCATGTTGCCGCAGTAGGTGGACAGCCTTCACAATATCGTTTGCTCTCGCTGGGTAACTGCTCACGACAAGCTCCCGAAACGACATCATTGCGGAAAAGGAGGGAGCCAGTCTAGGGGGCAGGACGGTCTACCCACAGGTTTCCCACAGCTTCCCCACCTCCCTTCAACTAGGGTAATTCCTCATTGCAGGAACCAGGTGCTTACCTGATGGTGTGGCTTAAAGAGTTTGTGTAGCGTGTCTCAAAGTACTTCTGAGGTACAGGAACGCCCGGCCCACGCTCGCACGGATATGGGTTCCGATGGAGCGCCAAGTGCTGTGCCAGGGGCACCCACTAGGTGTTTCGAATCGTCCATCAAGATCGGGGTGAAGAACCAATGAGGACGCTCTACGACATTTTGAAGAAGGACCGTAAAGGAACATTCCAGTGGCTGGAAACTGTAAAAGACATAGAGACGGCCAAAGCTCGCGTACTGCAATTGTCCTCGGAGTCCCTGGACGAGTTCATCGTTTTTCGTGGGACCGACCTCCAAGTGGTTGCCACATCTCAGGCCATGCAAACCGACACCGAAGTACTCAGGGAATTTCCCCAGCAGCGATTACAGTTCTTTGCCGATTGACGGCTCAATGCGTCGTGGGAAGCTATTGATAGCTTAGAAGGACGCGCTGTGGGGACGCCTTCCCCGCGAGGGAGCCAGCGATGAATGGTGCCCATTTCAATGGCAGGATAGAAAAGCGCTTTCCTACTTTGGTTCCCGTCTACCTCGCAAGCCTAGAAGAACCCCGCGCTCGTGAGCGCACACTTACGGAAAATGTCAGTGCCCACGGTGCGCGTATCATCAGCAAGTGGTCTTGGCAGTATGGCGAACAGTCGCTCATTACGCCTTTAACGGGGGAATTTCCGCAAGTCGGAAGGGTGATTTATTGTTTGCCAAAAGGGGGAGATCGCTTCTGCTTGGGTGTAGAGTTCCCAGATCGCACGGTTAAATGGGGCGAGCGATCCAGTGCCTAGCAATGGTCGGGCTGCGAGGCTACTGGTCGCGCAGGTCCTCAACCCACTTCTCCAAAATTAGCTGATCGTTCGGCTCAACCTGCGTAAAGGCGATCCCCATTCCACCCTGCGTGGTGTAAGAAACCCTGCCGACAGCCACGAAGTTGGCGCTCCTGTGGGCAATCCTGATTCTCACCTTCGCTCCTGTCGGGAAGGGTTTGCGTGTCTCGACGCGGCAGCCATACAAGCTCAGGTCACTGGTTCGCTCCTGAATCTTGGCTTCTGACTGCGTGGCAGTCAGTTCGATAGTGGCCACGAACGGATAACGGCGGGCACGCGGATGATGGGTCAGCACTGAAAAACTCGCCCTCCTCGGAGGAGAATGCAGTGACTATCGCGCCAATCTGTCCACGACCCATCGTCCCTTTGTTCGTTTTGACTTCGGGGCCTTATAGTATAACTCCAAGAGGATTACGCCCCTTCTTGGCCTTTTGTGAAAGATGACGTACTCGCCCGGCCACGACTCCGCAAGTGCCGTGACGCGCTTTTTTGCAGCGTCAAGGGTTTGCGCGGCCTCTACGAAACGCGGGCTTCCTTCGCCTCGCAACTTGATAATGCAAAAGGGCAGACCCAACCAGACTCCGAGGACAATCTACAAGGGGGCAGTGGGGCGATTATCGCATCAATTTGGTGTCCCCGAAACTGTTTGTCACGCACCGCTACCAGTTGTGTCTTTCTCCCACCACTATGACGTTCTCGGCAAACGCCTGGTCCTTGACTCTACGGACAGAGAAAATCACTTTTTGTCCCGGTTCGAGAACGTGACGGTTCGTAACGTCAAATGGAATGAAGGGAACCTTGGAACCGTCCGCGCCATCAATAATTCCAAACCCTTGCGCGTCAATTTTCTTCACGATTCCCCTCATTTTGTCGGTTCTCGATGTTCACCTTGCTCTAGAAATCAAAACAATCGATGACGAAATTGCGGAGTGTACTCAGAAGACGGGACCGGAGAAGTCTGACCGCTCCAGTTCCCGCCGAAGAGTGAGTCTGGCATTCAAAAAATTTCCCGTGCTCTATCTATGCCGTTTCGTTGCCGTTCAGGACAACCGAGACTACAAATTCGGTGAGGCCGATGCGAAACACGGAGAGGTCTTGGAGGTCCGCCACCTGAATCCGTTCATCATTGATATAAGTCCCATTCATGGAATCGAGGTCGTAAAGCCGAACGCCGTTCTCAGTCATTGCCACGGCGCAGTGCAGCGGACATACTTCGGGATCATCAATCTGCATGTCTGCCCCGCCGCCCATCTTCCCAATGCTTGCTCTCGGTTTCGTCAATCGGTGCGTCGTGCGTACCGACCGCCCCTTAGTGACGCAGATCGTGATGGCCTTGTCGAGTGCCGCGCGGCTCGCGGGAGAATTGGCCGGGTTTGTGCCAAACCTCTGCGGTCGCCACTCCTCGGCATACTTCTCAACCAATTCGCCGTGTAGCTCTCCTCGCAAAGCCGCACCGCCAAAATACGAGCCAAAGTTAAACGCTAGGGGTTAGCGAACGTAATAGGACGAATGGGGCAATTTTGTGGGACGAACGTACTGTCTCAAATCGACGACGCTACTCAGGCGCAATCGGCGGGATCAGGGGGTCGGGCCAGGCCAGATGTAGTAAATTGTCCGGTCTTTGGGCAGTGCTTGTTCATTTTTCGACCGCGCCAAGCCATCCTTGAACCTGTCCTGCAGACTGACCTTGTAACCCCGCTTCCCCTGCCTGTTCACTGCTGGGGACCAAACCGATTATCGAAGAACTTAGGGGATTACCTGAGCGGCAACTAAGGTCTTTTACCGATTGACCCCTCAATGGATCATGGGAGGATGCCTGTCTAACTGAAAAGAAGTACCGTAAGGAACTGCTCATCTCACCGAGGGAGCCAGTGATGGACGCTTCTGCCCGTGGCAGAAGACCCAACCAAAGGCTTTTCGATGGCAGGCTTGAAAAGCGCCTTGCTACTTCTGTTCCCGTCTACCTCGCAAGGCTGGCAGACCCCCGTGACCTTGAGCGAACGGTTACGGAGAACGTCAGTCCCCACGGCGCTCGTGTAATTAGCAAGCGGTCCTGGCGGTCGGGCGAAAAGGTGTTTATTACTCCTCTGACTGGAGAATTCCCGCAAGTCGGAAACGTGATTTATTGTATGCCTGTGGGAGAGCGCTTTTGTGTGGGCGTAGAGTTCCCAACTCGCGCAGTTAAATGGGACAGTGCCTAGTACCGCCGAAATACTTGAACGTCAACAAGTCAATGAAGATGGGCCGGGCGGAATGAACGCGGCCTCTTCCTGTTGCAATCGTTTCAGGTCCTCTTCACGCTTGCGCTCTTCCATTCGCTCAATCGTTTCTCGCGTGGTCGCTCTCAACTGTCGAATAACAAAGCCGCCCTACTAGGCTCAATCCTTCTTCCCGGTTAGCGAAGCCCAAATCTTGTGGAAGAGGCGCTTGGTTACGGCATCTACTGGGCGCTTCGTCCCGCAGCCGCATTCGCACTCCCCCGCTCCATCTTTCACCTTCGCAAGCCAAGCCCGGCATGTCTCATAGGCGCGTAGAATTTCGGCATCAGCCAGCCCGCCGCGAATCAACTTGTAAAGGCCAGTTCGGAAAAACTCAGGCAGATCGAACAATCCCGCGCCAGTGATCCGTGCGACCTGCCGCCAGCCACGCTCTTGCCGCGCCCGCGTTTCACGCTTGCTTCGTTTCCCGCGATTCTGACAGTGCATCTGCTTCACACCAGAACCCCAATTTTCTGTTTCTCGATGAAACGGTCGAGGTCAGTGCGGTCCACGGCGTAACCTCGGCCCACGACCAGGTAGGGAATTTGCCTATTCCGAATGAGCGTGCGAATGTACCATTCATGTCCCGCGATGTATTTTGCCGCGTCCTTGACATTCAGCAAGCGGGCTGAGTTTTGTGGTGAGTTCTGTGGCTCGACGGATTTCTTGAAACGTTGCTGTAAAGACAAAGCAATACAATCCTTTAGTTGAATCGGATTGCACCGCCCGGTCGCGCTTACGAGGAGTGCTGTGGCCTTTCAGCCCCTACGACATCAGTGTCCTTTTTGTCACCGACGCCACGTCTCATCTTTTACGTCGTTTCCGTGGATTACGACGGTCACGCAGCTTCCGTGTTGTGTTCTCGACGCACGCATTCTGACGCATTGCATCGCAGGATTCTACTGGTCGGAAGTTCAAGCTGACGCCGACATAACTTTCTTACGCTAATAATCGTTCGCGGAAAAACTGCATTTTTGGCTGATTGCGATACACCTACTTTTGAAACATTGCAAGAGCAAAAAACTTTATTTTGACGGCACAGGTGACGATTAGGAAAAAAGTGGCGGAGAGTGTGGCTGGTAGCACGGTTAGTTGGTAGCCCGGACGGGAATCGAACCCGTAGTCTCTGCCTTGAGAGGGCAGCGTGTTGAACCGATTACACTACCGGGCCACGAGGTAATTCTACAGTGTTGCAGAAGTTTCAGCAATCGGAACTACGGTAGCCGATTTTTTGAAGGTGCCCGCCTTGATTAAAGCTTCCTGCACATCCGTGGTGGTTTTGATGTTGTAACGCTCGAAGATATGCTCGGTCTTATGCCCCGTAATTTTCATGGCGGTGCGGCGGTCCAGACCAGCCTTAATCAAGTTACGTGCAGCACTGCGGCGGAAATCATGGGGAATAAGTCCGCTGTAGGTTTTGCTTTCTTTGTCGAAAACGCCGAAGCCGAGTTTGGCGCAAACTCGATCCCACTCCCAGCGAAAGTTAGTGAAGTCGAACACGCGATCCGTGGGCTGCGGAAATGATTTGCGCAACGTGCGAAGCGTGACAGCGATTTCTTTCAGGGGACCAACGAGCGGCAACGTCAGCGGATCATCGTTCTTCACAATTTCGCCCGGAAGCTCGATCTCGTTGCAATCCTTTGACACCATTTCCCACGTGATTTTCTTCGCGGCTCCGGTGCGGCAACCTGTGTAATACAAGAAAACCGTTGCTGGCCTTAAATTCTCCGGCATCGCATCGCGCAAGGTTTCAAACCCGTCGAGGTCGAGAAATCCCTTGCGTGGTTTTGAATCGGCAGGAAGTACAAACGTTGGAATGTGATTGTCCGTGACTAGGTCGAGGGCTTTTGCGCAATTGAATGCGGTGCGTAACTTTCCAAGCTGCCGCCGAATGGTTGGCCCTGAATCTCCCTCACGCCGACGCCACTTTATGAATTCCTGAAGCTTCAAGGCGGTGATTTCTGTGATCGGGCAGCGCTTGAAAAACCTGTCCAATTTATCCGCTCCCAAGAATGTTTGTTCCGTACCACCGTCCTCAGTGCGCCGTGTGTAGAGTGAATCCGGCGCGTGCTCTCGGTAGTGATCCATGAGAATAGACTTCAAGTTCTCATAACGGAGTTTGGAAACTTCTGAGGGCAGCCGACTTCCATCCTCAACTTGCTTGCGGGCGGCGAGCAATTCACGATATGCCCGCTCGGGACTGTTGGTTTTTGTCCTGACGAATTTCTGTTTGCGCCCGTGATAGAACGAATAGTACAGAAACCTCGAAGGTGCTTGTTGGCCGTCACTTGTTTTGTGGTAGCGATAGCCGATCCAGCCCTCTCCGTGTTTCAGCCGTGCGTTGATGTCTTCAAGTTTGCGTTCTGCGCTGTTCATTGTGCCCCTTGGTTTTACTCGATAAGGTATGATACCACGATTAATGCAACGGGGCAAGAAATTAATGCAACGATATTGTATCATGCTTTGAGTCAATCGCTTACAGTTGTTGAACATCGCCCTCTCAAGGCTAAAATCCGGGTTCGAATCCCGGTATCGCTACCAAGCCTGTTTTGCTGGAGTTACGCGCAGCACGCCAAAGTGGACTGCGGCTGCTGCAAACTTTTGAATTCTTTGCATCAGGTCTTTTGATTGACGCTCGGAATACCCACGCGATACCCTAGTGCGGGCCGGCGGGTCCCTTGCCGGCGAAGAATGCCCCGAAGGTTGCGTCTTATCCCATATTGAGGAGATTCATGTCGAACGAACTGCGAAATTTTCTCGCCCTTTCCTATGATGAGCTGGAGCAGCTGAATCTGAAGGCCAAGGAGCAACGCCAGAAACGAGTTGCCGAGCACAAGATTCAGGAAGAACGCCTGAAATATTTGACGGACGAAAAGCGCATCAAGGCCGTGACGGTACTGTTCAGCGACCTGGAAGGCCGGCTGCACATGCTCGATTATGACAAGAAATTTTTGATCAAGAGCTGGGATAATTTGACGTTCGACGGATCTTCGATTCGCGGGTTCACGGCGCAACGCGAAAGCGATTTGCGGCTGGCGATGGATTGGGGCGCGTTTTATTGGGCGCCCGCGGATGTATTTGGCTCCGGAAAGGTTCTGGTTTTCGGACACGTGATTGACAAAGACGGTTCGCCGTATACCGCCGACATTCGCGGAGTGCTGAAGGGCTACGCGGATGGCCTTCACGAGAAAAAAGGCTACACGCTCAACGCCGCCAATGAAATTGAAGGATTTCTTTTCAGGGGTCAAAACGCGGAGCGCAATTACCACGAAACGGGAAAATTCGAATACGTGAATACGGGCGGTTACTACCATTCGCTGCCCGGCGATCCGTTGCGCACGTTTATTGATACCACCGCGGAAGTGCAGCGCGCGATGGCATTCCAGAACGAAAAAGATCACCCGGAAGTGGCGCCGTCGCAATTCGAAATCAATTATGGATACGGTGAAGTAGTCTCCGCCGCCGACCAGATTCAGCTTTACAAACTGATTTGCCGCCAAGTAGCTACCAACATGGGATTCACGGCGTGCTTCCTGCCAAAGCCAGTGGTTGGCGTCAACGGCAGCGGTATGCATACCAACGTCTCCGTCAGCAAGGATGGCAAGAATCTCTTCTGGGATCCCAAGGGTGAAGAAAAGCTCAGCAAATTTGGCTGGGACTTCGTGGACCGCATCCTCACCCACGGTAACGACATCTGCCTGCTCTTCAACTCCAGTGTGAATGCCTATCGCCGCCTCGATCCGCATTTTGAAGCACCGAATCAACTGAATGCGTCGGCTGTGAACCGCGGCGCGATGGTGCGCATTCCCATCGGCAACGAGCGCAGCATGCGCACGGAAGTGCGCGCGGTCGCGCCTGACGCAAATCCGTATATGGTGATGTATTCGATCTTCAAGTCCGGATTGGACGGCGAAGTAGCCAAGATCAAAAATCTTCGCTCGGCCCAGCGCTACTTGCCGGACAACATCTATACCGCCATCGAAAACTTCGAAAAGGCCGACTGGACCACGACGCTTCTCGGCGCCGACGTGAAAGGACGCTACGCCGAACTGAAGCGCGCCTCCGCAGACCGTTGCCCGCGCTTGCTGGGCACCGTCGTCAAGGCGCAAGAAGTCCAGTTCCACCACGAGGTGTACAACCAGTTCCTCTGGAACCAGTTCTAGAAATACTTCTGCAAATGCAGTACAAAAATGCCCCGGCCGATTCCGGGGCGTTTTTGTTTCGCAACCTAGATGGTTTCGCGGAAGAGTGGAGAGCGGAGGTCTTGACTTCTCCTCTTGACAATCAGTAGGAGAGGCGTATCCTCCTCTTGATCCTCAGGAGGAAGGCATCCATGGCGGACAAGCCGGGAGATCTCGTCCAGGGCACCCTGGACATGCTCATTTTGAAAACGCTGGCGCTCGAATCCATGCACGGATATGGCATCGCCGTACGGCTCGAACAGCTGAGCAAGGGCGTTTTCCGCCTCAATGCAGGCTCGCTATTTGTCGCGTTTCAGCGGCTGCAACGAGCGGGGCTGATCCGAAGCGAATGGAAAGCCACTGAGAATAGCAGGCGCGCAAAGTATTACGCCCTAACAGAACAGGGACGAAAGAGACTCAATAACGAAACGCGAGAATGGGGAAGGCAAGTGGCGGCGATCGCCAGAATCTTGGAGGCGTCATAAGCGAACCATGTCCTTGCTACGAAGCATGGCGAGCGGGCTCCGATCGCTGTTCCGAAAGGAGCAGGTCAGCCAGGAGCTGGACGAAGAATTGAGCGGCTTCCTGGAGATGGCAGCCGAAGAAAAGATGAAGCAGGGGATGAGCCGCAAGGATGCGCTTCGTGCAGTGCGATTGGAGGAGGGGACAGTCGAGGTTGCCAAGGAAGTCGTCCGCTCTGCCGGCTGGGAATTCTTTCTGGAGACGTACTGGCAGGATTTGCGCTTCGCCGCCCGCATGCTGCGCAAGAATCCGGGTTTCACTGCTGTCGCAGTCCTCACGCTCGCTGTCGGCATCGGCGCCAACACCGCGATTTTCAGCGTCGTTTATGCCGTGCTTCTCAGGCCTCTTCCCTACCAGAATCCCGGGCAATTGGTCACCATGTTCGAGTCCAACCTACAGAAGGGAATCAAGGAAGCTGGCTGCTCATACGTTGATTTCACAGCGTGGCAGGAACAGAACCGCACTTTCAGTTTCATTGCCGGCGAGGCGTTCCACGCCCTCACCTTTACGGGCCGCGGCGAACCTTCTGAGCTCGCGACCGTTGTTGTCACTCCGCAGATGTTTTCGATTCTGCAAACCCAAGCTCTCCTCGGGCGCACTTTTAGCCCCGAAGACGGCGTTCGCGGCGCGGCTCCGGTCGTCATCTTGAGCGAAACCTTATGGCTCAGCAGATTCGGCTCTGACCCTAAGATAATCGGAAGTGCGATCACTCTGGATCAGCGTTCTTTCACCATCATCGGAATTATGCCTGCGGGTTTCCGTGTTCCCTTCTTCACCAAGCAGGACATCTGGATCCCACTCGCTCAAGATCCTCTCTTTAGCGGCTGGATCGCGCAGCCCCCAAGCCCCCATTGGCTGCCCGTGATCGGACGCCTTAAGCAGGGTGTCTCTCTCGCACAAGCCCAAGCCGACATGGATTCGGTGAGCAGCAACTTAGCCAAGGAGTTCCCGGCCGAAGACACTGGCTGGACCATTCGCCTCACCCCGCTGCAGCAGGAGTTGGTGGGAGACGTTCGATCCGCGCTCCTCGTGCTATTGGGGGCCGTAGGTCTCGTCCTTCTGATCGGCTGCGCCAATATTGCAAATCTGCTCCTGGCTCGTGCGACTTCCCGCGCAAGGGAAATGGCCCTTCGTCAGGCTCTCGGGGCGGAACGCGGGCGCATCGTTCGCCAATTGCTCACAGAGAGTGCCGTGCTTGGTTTGTTAGGCGCCATCGCCGGAATGCTTCTCGCCTTTTGGTGCGTCCATGCGCTTACCCCGTTCCTGCCGTCCGGGCTCGCTCAATTCGGTGCGGTTCGTCTGGACGGCTGGGTGCTGGGTTTCGCGCTGGCGCTTTCACTCGTTGCCAGCCTGGGATTTGGCTTGGCGCCAGCGCTCCTCTCGGGGGATGCCCATCTGGAAGCGAACTTGAGAGAAGGTGCCGCTCGCTCGGGTGAAGGGGGTCGCCGCAGTCGCGCCCGCAATTTCCTGGCCGCCTCGGAACTCGCACTGGCTTTGGTCGTGGTGGTGGCCGCAGGCTTGCTCCTCCGCAGCTTCATCATCTTGACATCAGTAAATCCCGGCTTCAACGTCGAGCACATATTGAAGGCGCAGATCTCTCTTCCGAGATTTCAATATTCCACCCCGCAGCAATGGACGGCATTCGCTAGCGAGCTTCTTGATCGCATTCAGGCCCAGCCAGGCTTAAAGGATTCCGCCAATGCCGCTCCACTACCCCTGGCTGATGGCTCCATCAACTTGCCCTTTTCGATTGCTGATAGTCCCCCTTTGCCGCCGGGAACACCAAACACCGCAGACTACGTCGCAGTGAGCCCCAACTATTTTCGCGTCATGGGCATTCCATTATTGCACGGCCGCACGTTTAATTCCGATGACTCCCCTTCGGGTCGGCGAGTCGCGCTCATCAATGAAACTCTCGCGCAATTTTATTTTCCCAATCAAAATCCACTCGGCAAGCGTCTCGTTTTTGGATTTCCTCCCAACACCAATGTCTCGCGGGAGATCGTCGGAGTTGTCGGCGATGTGCGTGATATCTCGCTTCACCAGGCCCCCGGCCCGATGATGTATGTGCCTTTCGCGCAGGAGCCATTTTGGGGCGCGGACGTGGTGGTCAAAAGCGCGCTCCCTCCTTCAAGCGTTGTTTCCTCCATCCGCCAGGCGGCTTGGAGCATCGACAAGAATCTTCCTCTCACCGATATTGCCTCCATGCCTGATGTTCTCGAATCTTCCGTCGCTCAGCCCCGCTTCCGCACCTGGTTGATCGGTCTGTTTGGTGTCTTGGCGGCGCTGCTTGCAGCAGCGGGAATTTTCGGGGTCATTTCCTATTCCGTTTCCTGCCGGACGCAGGAAATCGGCATTCGCGTCGCATTGGGTGCTTCGTCGCAGACCATCCGGAGCATGGTCTTACGGGAGGGTCTGAAGATCGCTGGCGCCGGTTTGGGTGCCGGCAGCATCGCTGCCCTGGGGCTTGTACGGTTCTTAAAAAGTCAGCTCTTCGGCGTTGGCGCGGCTGACCCCCTTACCTTTTTTGGTGCCGCCGCTCTGCTCGTCATCGTGGCGCTCGCGGCGTGCTACATCCCCGCACGTCGCGCCACGCGCGTCGACCCGATGGTCGCCCTGCGCCACGAATAGGAAGTGAACCATGTCGATGCTGGAAAGCACACTGGCATTGTTGCGAAACATAGCGGGCGGGGTCCGATCACTGTTCCGAAAGGAGCAGGTCGGCCAGGAGTTGGACGAAGAACTAAACGGCTTCCTGGAGATGGCAGCCGAGGAAAAGATGAAGCAGGGCATGAGCCGTAAGGATGCGCTTCGCGCCGTGCGCCTCGAACGGGGCAATCTCGAAGTCACGAAGGAAGAGGTCCGGTCGGCTGGCTTGGAATCTTTTGTGGAGACGTTGTGGCAGGATTTACGCTTTTCCGTCCGCATGCTGCGGAAGTCTCCCGGCTTCGCCGCCGTCGCCGTCCTCACCCTTGCCCTCGGCATCGGCGCGAACACCGCTATCTTCAGCTTGGTCAACGGAGTCCTGCTGCGACCGCTCCCGTACCACAACCCAAACCGCCTCACGATGATATGGGAGAAAAGCCGCGACGGCTCCCGTGAAAACGTCGGCTACGCGACGTACCTCGATTGGAAATCTCAGAATAAGAGTTTCGAGGAAATTGCCATTTACAGTTCCTGGCAGCCAGTGCTGCAAGTTGGAGAGCCAGAACAGCTCAGCGGCCTTCGCGTCACCAGCAATTATTTTCGCACCCTTGGCATCCATCCGGAAATCGGACGCGACTTCTTGCCCGAAGAAGACGTTCCCAACGCCAACAAAGTCGTCATGCTCAGCCACTCGTTGTGGCAGCGCAAATTCAACTCCGACCCCAACATCGCCGGCAAACCCATCAATATGAACGCAACCCAGTACATCGTGGCGGGGGTTCTGCCTGCGAGGTACCAATCATTGATGAACCAGGATCCGCGCGGGGGCGCCGTGGAGATCTGGCGCGTGCTCGGCTACGACGTTTCGCAGCCGTGGGCCTGCCGCACCTGCCATCACCTAGTGGCCATTGGCCGACTGCGCGACGGCGTAGCCATTACAGAAGCCAACGCCGAGATGGACACAATTTCCGCTGCACTAAGCAAAGCATATCCGAAGGACTATGACGATACCGGTGTGATTCTCACGCCGATCCGCGAGCAACTACTCGGCCCGGCCAGTGCGCCACTCTACATCCTGCTCGGGGCCGTCTCTTTCGTGCTGCTGGTGGCGTGTGCAAATCTTGCCAACCTGCTTCTCTCACGCGCCACCGACCGCGAACGTGAAGTTGCCGTGCGCACCGCGCTGGGCGCGACACGCGGCAGGATCATTCGTCAACTGCTGGCGGAAAACTGCGTTCTCGGCCTGCTGGGTGCCGCGGCAGGACTCATCCCTGCCTACTGGACGCCTAAAGTTTTGGCCAGTATCGGCGGAGGCGATCTGCCACGTCTCGAGCAAGTGAATCTCGACTGGCGGGTCTTGTTATTCACGGTTGGAGTTGCGCTGCTCACCGGCATCGCCGCGGGCCTTGCGCCTGGGTATCGCCTGTCGAAAAACACCATGCACGATTCCTTGCGGGAGGGCATGCGCAGTAGCGGGAGTGTGGCGAGCCGCCGCTTGCGCGGATTGTTGATCATCTCGGAAATTGCACTTTCCGTGACGCTTCTGATCGGAGCGGGCCTTCTGCTACGCAGCTTAAGCCGGCTGCTGGTGGTTTCGCCGGGATTCGATTCCACTAATGTACTGTCCATGCAAACCACGGTTCTCGGCCAACGATTCAACGACAACGCGGTCGTGCGTCAATATTTTGCCGATGCCGTCGAACGTCTGCGTGCGCTTCCCGGCGTGCAATCTGCCGCTGCCGCCAGTCAGATTCCGCTGGCTGGAAATATGGATAAGTACGGTTTCCATGTCGAAGGCGAAATGCACGCAAATCCCGAAGAAGACCCCAGCGCCGAACGCTACTGCATCACCCCGGGGTTCCTGGAAACCATGCGAATTCCTTTGCTTCGCGGCCGCGACATCACTCCCGCAGACACAGCGACAGCGCCCCAAGTGCTTCTGATCGGCGAAACCACGGCGCGCCGCATGTGGCCCGGCGAAGATCCGATCGGCAAGCGAGTCAGGCTCGGCGGCGTGGATAATCCCTGGTGGACCGTCGTCGGCGTCACCGGAGATGTGCACCACGTTGGGCTCGACGCTGATCCAGACATGCAGATGTACGTTCCGCACCA
>Ga0066674_10000302_pt1 | contig 14270 bp, 10 predicted proteins | sample GraSoiAngelo_123_FD_62291 | JGI IMG/M metagenome (GOLD analysis project Ga0066674, IMG submission 62291) | Grasslands soil microbial communities from the Angelo Coastal Reserve, California, USA - 14_0927_02_40cm | ecosystem: Environmental > Terrestrial > Soil > Grasslands | place: USA... | reverse complement strand
CGCAGCAGGCGGTGGCCCGCGAGCAGCTGCGGCTCGCCGAGAGTGAGCTCAGCCAGTCGCGCGAGCGTTTCAAAGCCGGGGTCGCCGGCAACATCGACGTCATCACCGCGCAGGCAGGGCTGATTCGCGCGCGCGACACCGAGATCGACGCCCGGTTCGCCGCCGCTGCCGCCCGAATCTCGCTGGCGCGCGCCGCCGGCGTCGCCCGTACCCTTCACTAACGCCCACACCAGATGAGTGACGACATGGCAACGACAATCGAACGTGAGACTGCCCAGCGGTCCGCCCGGCCTTCCCCCGTGTCGCCCGAGCAACCGGCCGACCCGGCCAAACCGAGCGGCCGCAAGCGCACCGTCTTCATTATCATGGGCGTCGTCCTGCTCGGCCTGGTGGCCGTGGGCGCGCGGCGCTGGATCTACAGCCTCAGCCACGTGTCGACCGACAACGCCCAGGTGGACGGGCACATCGTCCCGATCCTCCCGAAAGTGGGTGGCTACGTGCTGGAGGTGCGGACCGACGAGAATCGGCCGGCCAAGGCGGGCGACACGCTGGTCGTGCTCGACGACCGCGATTACAAGGCACGGCTCGCGCAGGCGGAAGCCGACCTCGCGGTGGCGCTCGCCGGTGTGAGCAATCGCGAGCGGGTGGGCCAGGCGGAGGCACAGGTGGCGCAGGCCCAGGCGAACGCCGAGAAGGCGCATGCCGACCTCGAGCGGATCAAGCCGCTCGCCGAGAAGGACATCGTTCCCAAGCAGGCGCTCGACGCGGCCGAGGCCGCGGCACGCGCGGCCGACGCGGCCCTCGCCGCCGCCCAGGCCGCACTGCTGGGTGCGGACGCCCGGGTGGGCGCGGCCCGCGCGGCGCGCGACCAGGCGGCGCTGAACCTGTCGTACACCCGGATCACCGCGCCCGCCGAGGGCGTCGTGAGCAAGAAGACGGTCGAGGTTGGGCAGCTGGTGCAGCCCGGTCAGCCGCTCATGAGCCTGGTGCCGCTGGGCGACGTGTGGGTGACCGCGAACCTGAAGGAGACGCAGACGGCCGACGTGAGCCCGGGTGACCCCGCGGACTTCACCGTCGACGCGTACCCCGGCCGGCACTTCAGCGGGCACGTGGAGAGTCTCTCGCCCGCGACCGGGGCGAAGTTCTCGCTGCTGCCGCCCGACAACGCGACCGGGAACTTCACGAAGGTCGTGCAGCGGATCCCTGTGCGGATCCGGCTCGACGGGAAGAATGACGCCGCGCATCCGCTCCGGCCGGGGATGAGCGTGAACGTGACCATCACGACGAAGTAGGCGATCCAGTGGCCACTGCCGCCCTGCCCGTACCCGCCCTCGGCGCGGACGCCGACCGGTACAGGTACCGCTACATCATCGCGATCACGGTGTCGCTCGCGTCGGTGCTGGAGCTGCTCGACACCAGCATCGTAAACGTGGCGATTCCACACATGATGGGGAACCTGGGGGCGACGCTCGACGAGATCGCCTGGGTGTCGACCGGCTATATCGTCGCCAACGTCATCATCCTGCCGATCACCGGCTGGCTGTCGGCGTTCTTCGGGCGGCGCAGCTATTTCGCCGGCTCGATCGCGCTGTTCGTGGTCTCGTCGTTCTTCTGCGGCAACGCACATTCGCTCGTCGCCCTCGTGTTCTGGCGGATCATCCAGGGCCTGGGCGGTGGGGCGCTGCTCTCCACCTCGCAGGCGATCCTGTATGAGGAGTTCCCGCGCGAGGAGTACGGCACCGCCATGGCGATCTTCGGGGTGGGGGTGATGGTCGGTCCCACGCTGGGGCCCACCCTCGGTGGCTACATCACCGATGCGTTCGGCTGGCCGTGGATCTTCTACATCAACATCCCGATCGGGATGCTGGCGCTCGCGCTATCGCTCAGCTTCATCCAGAACTCGCGCTACCAGGTGAAGGCCGAGAAGGTGGACTACCCGGGTCTGCTGCTGCTCGCCATCGGCATCGGCACCCTGCAGACGATGCTGGAGCGGGGCGAGCGGCTGGATTGGTTCGACTCACGGGAGGTCACGCTGTACGGCGTGATCAGCGCGGCTTCCCTGATCGCGTTCGTGTGGCACGAGCTCACGACCGAGCATCCGGTCGTGGACCTCCGCATCCTGAACAGCCGGCAGCTCGCCGTGGGCGTGGTGTTCGGCGGGGTGCTGGGGATCTGTCTGTACGCAACGGTGTTCGTCCTGCCGGTGTACTTACAGACCCTTCAGAACTTCACCGCGGAGCAGACCGGATTCGTAATCCTGCCGGGTGCGCTCGCCAGCGCGTTCACGATGGCCACGATGGGGCGAACTGCGGGCAAGTTCGACGCGCGACTCTCGATTCTCGCCGGGGTCTCGATCTTCGCCCTGTCGATGTGGAAGCACGCCCACTTCACCACCGACAGCGGCATGTCCGACTTCTTCTGGCCGCTGATCTTCCGAGGGGTGGGGCTCGGGCTGATCTTCGTTCCGCTCACCAATCTGGCGCTCGCCGACCTGCCGATGAGCAAGATCCCGAACGGCACCGGGCTGTTCAACCTGATGCGCCAGCTCGGGGGGAGCGTGGGGATCGCGATCTCGGCGACGCTGGTGCAGCGGTTCACGGCGATCCACCGTGGCGACTTGATCGCCAACGTCACGCAGTACTCGGAAGTGACGCGCGAGCGGCTCGCCGGGATCATGACCCGACTCGTCGCCACGGGCACGCCCGCATCGCTCGCCGAGTCGAAGGCGCTGATGGTGCTGAACGGCCAGGTGACGCGGCAGGCGATGATGCTTTCGTTCGAACAGCTGTTCCTGTTGTTCGGGGCGTGCTTCGTGTTGTCCCTGCCGCTCCTACTGCTGATGCACAGGAGCAAGGGGATGCCGGGGGGCGCCGCCGCACATTGAAACACGTTGTCCCAAGCGAATGGAGCCTGTCTCTGTGAGGAAAGAAAAGAAAGTACGCGTCGGGGATCGCGCGCCGGATTTCACACTGCCGGACCAAACGGGTAAGCCGGTGCAGCTGCGGGATCTGCTGGGCCGCGGCACCGTCGTGCTGTACTTCTACCCGAAGGACGAGACCCCCGGATGCACGCTCGAAGCCCGAGCCTTCCGGGACAGCTACGACCGGTTCACCGCCCGAGGCGCGGAAGTCGTGGGCATCAGCTCGGACTCGGTCGCGGCGCACCGCCGGTTCGCGGCGCGCCACGGGCTGCCGTTCCTCTTACTCTCCGACCGTGGCGCCAGCGTGCGCGAGCTGTATGGCGTCGAGAAGACGCTGGGCTTCTTGCCCGGCCGAGTGACGTATGTGATCGATCAGGCCGGCGTGGTGCGGCACACGTACTCCTCGCAAGTGCGCGCCACCAGGCACAGCCGGGTGGCGCTCGAGGCGCTGGCGGCGCTCACGGAGGCTGTATTCTGACGCGCCGTCACGCAAGCTCCGCCATCGCCACCGTCACCAACAGGGCGCGCACGATTCCCAGCGCGCCTTCGGTGTTTTCATACCACTCGGTCGCGAGGTGCGCGTCGCCGGCCTTGCCGCCCGCCCCCAGCGCGATCGCCGGGATGCCGAGGGCGATCGGCACGTTGGCATCCGTGGACGCGCTGGCCAACTCGGCGTCGCGGCCCAGCACCCGGTTGGCCGCGACCGCCGCGAGGACCAGGGGGTGGGTGCGCGGCGTGACGCCCGACGGTCGGTCGCCGACGGGCTGGTGCTCGAGCGTGAGCGGCGGCGTGCCGGGCGCGCGGCGGCGATTCTCGTCGTCGAGCGCACGGTCGAGGGCGGCGCGCACGGTGACGTCGAGCTGGGCGAGCGCCTTCGGGTCTTCGCTCCGCAGGTCCAGGTCGAGCCACGCCTCCTGGGGGATGGAGTTGAGTCCGGTACCTCCGCCGAGCCGCACGACGGCGCAGGTCGTGCGGGGAGCGGGGGGGGCGGCGCGGCTGGGCAAGTCGGCGAGCAGCGCGGTGGCGCGGCCGACCGCGTTCGCGGGATTGGCGACGCCGAACGCGGCCCACGAGTGGCCGCCGGGCCCGCGAAATGTGACGCGGTAGCGCTTGGAGCCGAGCGCCCGGTGCACCACGCGCTCGAGCCCCGCGCCGTCGAGCGCGATGAAGGCGGCGGGCTTGCCGTTTCCCGTTTCCCGTTTCCCGTTCAGCAGGTACTTGACGCCCCGCAAATCCCCCGATCCTTCTTCGCCGACGGTGGCGGCGAACAGCACCGGCCGAGCCGTGGGTACGCGCGTGACGACCATGGCTTCAGCCACGGCGACGAGCGCGGCCAGGCCGCGCGCGTTGTCGCTGATGCCAGGGCCCTCGAGCCGCTGGCCACGCCGCGCGACGGCGACGTTGACTTCGGGGCCGAATACGGTGTCCAGGTGGGCGGATAACACCACCGGCGCGGCGCCTTCCCCGTTTCCCCTTCCCCCTTCCCGGGCCGTCCACCCGTAGACGTTCCCGACCTCGTCGATCGCGACGTCGTGCAGGCCGACGGTGCGGAACAGCTCGGCCACGTGCGCGGCGCGGCGGCCCTCAGCACCCGTCGGCGCGGGAATCGCGCAGAGCGCGGCTTGGCGCGCGAGCGTCACTTCGTCGCTGCGCTCGAGGTGTGAGCGCGCGGCGCGGACGCAGTCGTGCGCGAGCAGGCGTGAGATGGTCTGATCCACCCCTGCACACTAACTGCCTTGACGGTGCCCGGCGAGAGGGCGACACTAGGGTCATGGACGAGCGCGAGCTGATTTACGACTGGAACGAGAGGGGCGGCGGGACGGCGCTCGACTGGTCGCGGGCACGGGTCGAGCTGAACGACGAGACGTTGCGGGACGGGCTGCAGTCCCCCTCGGTGCGGGATCCCTCCATCGAGGTCAAGCGGCGGCTGCTCCACCTGATGGCGGACCTCGGGATCGTGGCGGCGGATATCGGGCTCCCCGGGGCGGGGCCCCGCGTGGTGGAGCAGGTGCGGGTGCTCGCCCGGGAAATCCGAGACCAGAAGCTCCCCATCTTTCCCAACTGCGCGGCCCGCACGGTGATCGCGGACGTCGAGCCGATCGTCCGGGTCTCCGAGGAGGTCGGGATTCCGATAGAGGCCGCCACCTTCATCGGCTCTTCCCCGATCCGGCAATACGCCGAGGACTGGACCCTGGATCGCATCCTCACGGCCAGCGAGGAGGCGGTGACGTACGCTGTCAAGCACGGCCTGCCGGTCATGTACGTCACCGAGGACACGACCCGGGCCAGGCCCGAGGCCCTCAAGGCGCTGTACGGCGCCGCGATCGATTGCGGCGCGACACGAATCTGTCTCGCCGACACCGTCGGCCATGCGACTCCCGATGGCGTCAAGGCGTTGGTGGGATTCGTCAAGCGTGAAATCGTCACGGACAAACGGGTGGCGATCGACTGGCACGGGCACCGCGACCGCGGGCTGGGACTGATCAACTGTCTCGCGGCGATCGAGGCCGGGGTGGACCGCGTCCACGCTACGGCCCTGGGGGTGGGCGAACGGGTGGGCAACGCCGAGATGGATCTCCTGATCGTCAACCTGAAGCTGCTGGGCGCGCATCGGCACGACATCACCAAGCTGCCGCAGTACTGCCGCCTGGTGGCGGACGCCGTGGGGGTGCCAATTCCGGTGAACTACCCGGTGCTGGGTGCGGACGCGTTTCGTACCGGCACCGGGGTGCACGCGGCGGCGATCATCAAAGCGAAAAAGAAGGGCCACGCGTGGCTCGCCGACCGGGTGTACAGCTCGGTGCCCGCCGAGGAGTTCGGGCTCGAGCAGAAGATCGAGATCTCCCCCGTCTCGGGGCTGTCCAATGTGAAGTACTGGCTCGAGACCCACGGCTACGACGCCGAAGACGAAGCGGCGTGCCGCGTGCTGTTCGAGGCGGCGAAACGCACCGACCGCGTGCTCTCGGACGACGAGTGCCACCGCTTGGTCAGGCAAGGGGCATGGCGGTAGGGACGCTCCACGAAATCGAGAAGGCGTACTTCGACCTGCGGTGGCACTTCGACCCCGTCGCCGCCACGCAGGCCGGAGTGCAGACGTACGACGACCGCTACGGGCGCTACAGCCCGCCGGCGCTCGTGCCCCACGTCGCCGCGCTGAAGTCGCTCGCGGCGGCGCTGGAAGAGACGTCTGCCGAGGAGCTGGAAGACGAAATCGACCGGACCGCGCTGCTGAACGACATCCGCGTGGTGCTGCGCCGCTTCGAGCGCGAACGGCCGCAGGCGAAGAGTCCGGCGTTCTGGCTGAACCACCTGCTCGGCGGGCTGCACTTTCTGCTGGGGCGCGGCGACCGGAGCGACGAAGAGCGGGCCCGCGCTCTGATCGGGCGGCTCGAGGACGTGCCGCGGCTGCTGGACGACGCGCGCGCAGCGCTGGTGCAGCCGGTCCGGGTGTTCGTCGAAACGGCGCTGCGGATCAATGCGGGGGGGCTGCAGTTGGTGCGCGGCATCGGCGCCGCTATTCCGGACGCGCCCCCCGGACCGGGCGACGCCTTACGGGTGGCGGTCGAGCAGGCGGCGGACGCGATGACGGGCTTCGAGCGGGATCTCGAGCGCTGGCTCGAGACGGCCTCGGAAGAGTTCGCACTGGGCGAAGAGGACTTCAACTTCCACCTGCACTACGAGCACGCGCTGCGCGACACCGCGCCGGAACTATGGCGCTATGGGCTTCATCTGAAGGAGGAGGTCGAGGCCGATCTGGGGCGCCGCGCGGCCCGGCTCGACGGCGGCAAGCGCTGGCAGGACGTCGCAGAGCGGCTGCGCGGCGACCACCCCCCCGCCGCCGGGCTGGTGGAAGCGTATGCTCGCGAGATGGTGCGGGCGCGCGACTTCGTGGCGGAGCGCGGCCTCGCGCCGATCCCCAACGCCCCGCTCGACGTCGTGCCCACGCCGGCCTTCATGCGGCCGCTGATTCCCTTCGCCGCCTACGACAGCCCCGGCCCCTACTCGACGGACCGGACCGGGTGGTTCTACGTGACCCTGCCTGATCCGGCGCTCCCGGCGAGCGCCCAGGAGCGGATCCTCCGCGACCACTGCCGCCACGAGCTTGCCGCCACGGCGCTCCACGAAGGCTACCCCGGCCATCACCTCCAGCTGGTGCACGCGCAGCAACAGCGGTCTGAGACGCGGAAGAACGTGTGGACACCGGTCACGGTCGAAGGGTGGGCGCTGTACTGCGAGGACATGATGGGGGAGGAGGGATTCTACCGGTCGGAGGAGGAGCAGTTCTTCCAGCGGGTGCACCTGTTGTGGCGCGCGGTCCGGGTGCTGCTCGACGTAGGGTTGCACACCCGGGGGATGACGTTCGCCCAGGCGGTGGACTATCTCACGACGCACGTCAACGTGGAGCGGGCCAACGCGGAGGGGGAGGTGCGGCGCTACTGCGCCGAGCCGGCATACCCGCTGAGCTATGCGGTGGGGCGGCGCGAGCTGCTCACCCTCAGGGACGACTTTCGCATGGCGCGCGGCGCGGCGTACACGCTGCGCGGCTTCCACGATGCGATCCTCAGATACGGTGGCCTGCCCGTCACGCTGATCCGGTGGGGTCTGGGGCTCGATGACCGCTAGCGGCGCCGCGGTAGCGCGGCTGCCGCGGCCCGTGAAGCTGTTCGGGTTCGTCTCGCTGCTGAACGACTTCGCGAGCGAGATGATCTATCCCCTGCTGCCGGCGTTCGTCACGGGCGTGCTCGGCGCGGGCCCGCAGGCGCTCGGCGCACTGGACGGTGTGGCCGAGTTCGCGGCGTCGGTCGTGAAGTTTGGCGCGGGTCGGTTGGCGGATCGGACAGCGCGCCGCGGGCCGCTCATCGTGCTGGGCTACGCCATCGCCGTGCTGGTGCGGCCGATCATCGCCCTCACTGGGGCCGCGTGGCAGGTGATCGGGCTGCGGGTGGTGGACCGCATCGGCAAGGGCATCCGCACGCCGCCGCGCGATGCCCTCATGGCGGATGTCACGCCCGCGCCGCTGTTGGGTCGAGCGTTCGGCCTGCAGCGGGGGATGGACCACGCAGGCGCGGTGCTCGGTCCGCTCGCCGCGTGGTGGCTGCTGACGTCGGGGAGCGCGGACGTGCGGACGGTGATCGGAGCGAGTCTGGCGCCGGGAGTGGCGGTCCTGGTGCTGGCGGTCTGGGCCGTCAAGGACAGTGGAGGATGGTGGAGGATGGTGGCACCTCCACAATCCTTCACCAACCTCCACCAACCATCACGGATCTTCCCTCTCTTCGGGATCTCCGCCTTCTATCTCCTCCGCATGCCAGAGACGCTCCTGATCCTGCGATGCCAGCAGCTCGGCGTCTCGACGGCGGCGGTGCTGTTGCTATGGGCCGCGCTGCACGTGGTGCGCTCGTCGGCGAGCTTCGCGGGCGGCCGCCTCACCGACCGCATCGGCGCGGGTCGTACCATGTGGCTGGGATGGCTCGCCTACGCGGGCGTAGCGGCTGGCTTCGCGCTGGCGCGCAGCGCCGGAGCGGCGTGGACGCTGTTCCTGGCATTCGGGACAGTGGCCGGCCTCACCGAAAGCCCCGAGCGGGCCCTCGTCGCGCAGCTCGCCGGTGCGCGCCAGGGGAGCGGATTCGGGATGTATCACGGCGTGACCGGGCTGGCGGCGCTCGCCGGCGGCATCGGGCTGGGCGCGGTGTTTCAGGCGTACGGTGCAGGCCCGGCCTTCTTCGGCAGCGCGGCGGGCGGGCTTGCATTGACGGTGGTATGGCCGGTGGTAATGCTGCGACGGGTAGCCTAGAGTGGCGGAACGGGCGACTAAACGGTATGTCCCCTAGTGGTGGGGTTATGAGGGACTTCAGTCCCTCACAAGACACACGACACGAGATTCTCCGGACGACACCAGATCCTACATCTCCCCAACAGGAGCCGACCATGAAAGCCAGCGCATTGCTCGCCCTAGGTCTTGCCATCGCGCTCCCCGTCGCCGCGCAGCAACGCCAGGTCATCAGTCCCCCCGGCACAGCCGTCGGTCTGCCGTTCTCCCCGGCGGTGCGCGTCGGGAACATGGTGTACTTGTCCGGCCAGATCGGGAATCGCCCCGGCACGCGCGAGCTCGCCGACACCGGCATCACGGGTCAGACGCGCCAGGCCCTCGAGAACGTCAAGGCGCTGCTCGCCGCGGCAGGGAGTTCGCTTGACCGGGTCGTGAAGTGCACGGTGTTCCTGGTCGACATCAAGGACTATGCGAAGATGAACGAGCTGTACGCGACCTACTTCTCGAAGGATCCACCGGCGCGCTCCACCGTCGCGGGGAGCGGGCTGGCGCTCGGCGCGCGGGTGGAGATCGAATGTCTGGCGACGGCGGCGGGCTGAGTAGCCGATGCGCCTTCCGTTCCGCGCTGTCCTCGCGGCCCTCGCCGCCGCCGCACCGGGGCTAGCGGCCCAGGCGCTGCCGCAGACGACGGCCGAGCGGACAGACTACGCGGCCACGTCCACCAACGCAGAGGTAGGCGCTTTCCTCGATAGTCTCGAGCTCGCCGGGGCGCCCGTCCGAGTCTCCGAGATGGGCACCTCCGCGCTCGGCAAGCCGATCTACTTCGTGATCGCCTCCGACCCGACGGTGACGTCCCCGGGCGAAGCGGCGGCGTCCGGAAAGTTGGTGGTGTACCTGCAGGCGAACATCCACGGAGGGGAAGTAGAGGGGAAGGAAGCCGTGCTCGCACTGCTGCGCGAGCTGGCGGGAGCGCGCCGCGAGCTGCTGCGGACCCTCGTGATCCTCGTGGCGCCGGACTACAACCCCGACGGCAACGACGCCCTCGGCCCGCAGGCGGTGAACCGCTCCGAGCAGAGCGGCCCCGCCCTGATCGGACAGCGCGCCGACGGGAAGAACCTCGACCTGAACCGGGACTACTTCAAGGCCGAAGCACCCGAAACCCGCGCGTCGCTCGCCCGGGTGTACACCACGTGGGACCCAGCGCTGATGGTGGACCTCCACACCACAGACGGGACCCTGCACGGCTATCAACTCACCTACGCGCCGCCGCTCGATCCCAACGGGCCGGCGGGGCCCAGTACCTTCGTGCGGGACCGGATGCTCCCCGCGCTTCGCAAGACGCTCCAGGACAAGTACCACGAGTCGATCTTCGACTACGGCAACGTGGAGACGCCGCAGGCGCCGCAGAGCTGGGATACCTACGCTCCGCTCGGTTGGTATGGAACGAATTACGTGGGCCTGCGAGGGCGGATGGCGATCCTGTCGGAGGCATACTCGCACGCCGACTTCAAGACGCGCGTGCAGGTGACGCACGACTTCCTGGTGGAGATCCTGGAGTACACGGGGCGGCACGGCGACGAGATCCGCCGTCTCGAGCGCGCAGCCGACCGCCAGACGGCACTGGAAGGGGCGAGCTCAGCCCCGCGGCCGTCGCTGGCGGTCGCCTACAGGCTGGCGTCGCGCGGCGTCGAGGCCGTTCGGCTCGAGGTGATGCAGCAGGTCCGCACCTACCGGCTGCCAGTAAGGGACCGCTTCGTTGATTCGCTCACCCGCCCGTTGCCGGCAGGCTACTTCCTGCCGGCGGCCGACAGCGACGGCGCCGCCCTGCTCCGCCTCCACGGCATCCAAGTGCAGCGGCTCGCCCGAGAGTGGACGGACACGGTAGAAGTCCTCACCGGGACCGAGCTCAACTGGGCGACGCGGGAGTTCCAGGGACACCATCTGCTGGAGGTGACGGGGACGTGGGCGCGCACGCCGCGCAGCGTGCCGGCGGGGTGCTATTTCGTGTCCACGGCGCAACCGCTCGGCAGGCTCGTCTTCGCCCTGCTCGAGCCGGAGGGGTTCGGGCTGGCGCGCTGGGGTGCGTTCAGCCGGGCGCCCGGTATGCAGCTCGGCGCCTCGGCGGGACGCGAATTCCCAGTGTGGCGGGCGGAGCGTGCGCCCCGCGCGCCTTCACGCGTTCTCCCCTAGGCTGCTACGGGTCGGCGTCCTCGTCGTCGTCGAACGCGAACGACGCGCCAGCGCCCGTCCCGCTCGCCCGCTCGACGCGCAGCACCCGGGAGAGGGTCTTCCCGTCCACGGTGATACTCACGAGGTAGTCGCCGCTCGAGACGGCGGCCGCTCCGCCGAACCCGCCGAATCCCCCGCCCCCGCCCCCGCCCCCGGCCGTGCGACCAAACGCCTGGGCGATGAAGCCGAGTCCGCCCAAACCGCCGCCGCCGCCCCCACCGGGCCCGCGTTGGTTCGGAAGCGCGACGCGGATCAGCTGGCCCAGCGTGCCGAGGAAGCCTACGTCGGGTTGCTCCGTGCCCGCCTCACCGCCTTCTTGCTGAGCTGCGCCGCCCTGCGGGCCCCCGGCCGCGCCCGGCGTGCGGGGCGTCGTCTCGCCCGGCCGCTCGACGAAGCGTCCCGCCGCGGCGGCGGCGCCACCTCCCCCGCCGCCACCGCCGCCACCACCTCCACCCCCTCCAAACCCGAATCGCTGCGCCAGGCCCTGCAGATCACCGGCCAGCAGGGCCGTCTTCAAGGGCCCGAGCATTTGCGCATTGGTGCCCGCCTTTTCGAGCGAATCGAACACGAGCTGGATGCGGCGCACGATCAGCGTCGAGTCCCGCCGCTGCGACGGCGACAGCGTTTGCGGGGGCGGCGTCCGTCCCTGGAATCCCCAGGTGGCGCGATGCAGTCCCGGGCCGCCCGGGCCGTTGACGGTGCGCACCGTGTCGCCGCGTACGTCCCGGATCACCACCTTGGTCTGCGTGCGGCGGTCGCCGCTCGTCAGCCGGTACACGATCTCGGCGCCGTATTGCGGGCTCGGCGAGACGAACTGCTTGTGGCCTCCGCTCGTATTCGCCCGCACGGCCTCGCCGTATTCGTAAGCGGTCTTGGGCTCGAACAGGTACGCGCTCGCCGCGAGCACGCTGTCCGCGAGCTGCTCGAGCGGTGCGACGTCCACGATCCAGATCCCCCGGCCGTGCGTCGCCGCCATCAGCTCGTGCTCCCGCGGGTGGACCTTGAGGTCGTGCACCGGCACGACGGGCAGGCCGGTCATGAACTTCTGCCACGACGCCCCGCGGTCGCGCGATACGTACGCGCCCACGTCGGTGCCGACATACAGCAAGTTCCGGTTGAACGGATCCTCGCGCACCACGTGGACGTAGTCCGGCCCCCCGGTCGGCAGGTTGTGGCTGATCGCCGTGAACGTCTTGCCGAAGTCGGTGGTGACGTACACGTAGGGGGTGAAGTTGTTGGTGCGGTGGCCGTCGAACGTCACGTAGAAGGTGGCCGTGTCGAAGTGTGAGGGCTCGATGCGGCTCACGTAGGTGCCCGCCGGCGCGCCGGGGAACCGGCCCGTGAGGTTTTCCCACGTCCCGCCGTCGTTGCGCGTGAGCCAGACGTTGCCGTCGTCGGTGCCCGCGTACAACAGGCCCGGCCGCACCGGCGACTCGGCGAGCGCCACGATGGTGCAGAACGTCTCCGCACCGGTGACATCGGGCGTGATCCCGCCGGTCGTGTGCGTGCTGACCACGATCTTCATGCTATCGCGCGTGGTCAGGTCGGGCGAGATGGCCGACAGGTTCTCGCCGCGGTTGGTGGATTTCATCACCTTGTTCGAGCCGGCGTAGAACGTGGTCGGCGAGTGCGGTGAGAGGAAGAACGGGGTGTTCCAGTTCCAGCGCAGATCCACCTCGGCCGAGTCGGCGAGCTGGCGCCGGCGCAGGTCGGCGAGCCGCTTCTGCTGCGTCGATGTGGGCGGTTTGGTCGTATCGGGGCGCTCGATGAGGATGGAATCCTCGAAGATCTGGTAGCGCGGCCGCCAGTTGGGCTTCTGGAGCGAGGTCCGCTCGCCGGTGGCGAGGTTCAGCCGTCCCATGTTCCCGCCCTGCGACTCCGAGTAAACGATGTTCGGGTCGGTCGGGTCCTGGGCGGTGTAGAAGCCGTCCCCGCCGCCGATGGTGATCCAGTCGGCGTTGGTCACGGCGCCCTGGCGATGACGGCTCGGGCCGCACCAGGAGCCGTTGTCCTGGAGCCCCGCGCACACGTGATAGGGGAACGCCATGTCGTAGCTGACGATGTACGGCTGCGCAATCGTGATGACGTTCAGAAAGTCGAAGTTCCCACCCTTGTCCCACGTCTGCGACACGCCGCCGTCATCGCCCACGATGAAGTGACCTGCGTCGTTAGGGTCGATCCACATGGCGTGATGGTCCACGTGGATGCCCTGGGTCGCCAGGCCGACGGTCTTACCCCCGTCGTTGGAGTAGTTCACCGGTGTGGACGACCAGTATACGCGATTCGGGTCCTTCGGATCGACGCGGACTTGAGAGTAATAGAAGGGGCGGACGTCGTTGTCGTTCGTCTTGGTCCACGTCGCTCCGCCGTCGGCAGAGCGATACAGACCGGAGGGCCGCTTCTGCGCGGGCTTAGTCTTGTCGACCTTTGGATTGGGCGCGGTATCCGCTTCGACCAGGGCGTACACCACCTTCGCATCGCTCGGTGCGATCGCGAGGCCGATGCGCCCCTTCATCGTTTCGGGGAACCCGCCGCCTTTCACCTCAGTCCACGTCTTGCCGCCGTCGCTGGTCTTCCACAGAGCGCTGCCGGGGCCGCCGCTCTTCAGGAAGTAGGGCCCGCGCACCCGCTCCCAGCTCGAGGCGAACAGCACTTCGGGGTTGGTGGGGTCCATGGCGATATCAATGAACCCTGCCTTGTCGCTGATGAACTTGACGAGCTGCCACGTCTGGCCACCGTCGGTGGTCTTGTAGAGCCCGCGCTCGGGGTTCGCGGTCCAGGCTTGGCCGAGCGCCGCGACGTACACGATGTTCGGGTTGGTCGGGTGCACCACGATGCGGCCGATGGCGCCGGTCTTCTCGAGGCCCGCGAGCTTCCAGGTGAGCCCGCCGTCGGTCGACTTGAAGATGCCGCAGCCCGGGGAGATCGTGTTGCGGGAGTCTTCCTCGCCGGTGCCCGCCCATACCTGCAGCGTGTCGCTCGGCGCGATCGCCAGCTCGCCCATCGAGATGCAGGGCTGGTTGTCGAACACCGGCCGGAACGACGTTCCGGCGTTGGTGGTCTTCCAGATCCCGCCCGCCGCGCCGGCGACGAAGAACGTCTTCGAAGGGCTGGGAATGCCGGCCACGCTCGAGACACGACCGCCCATGTTGGCAGGCCCGACGTTACGCCACCGGAACCCGGCGAGCAGGGTGGAGTCGAGGGGAGCGGTGGTCTGCGCGGCCAGCGGCGGCAGGGCGGGGGAGACGAGCGCGAGGACGACGAAACGGGCCCAGCGGCGTAGGGACATGACGGCCTCAAGGAGTGAAGTGGAAGGGTGCGACGGCGCACCGAAAGAAATACGCGCGAGGGCAG
>Ga0066674_10000257_pt1 | contig 14996 bp, 16 predicted proteins | sample GraSoiAngelo_123_FD_62291 | JGI IMG/M metagenome (GOLD analysis project Ga0066674, IMG submission 62291) | Grasslands soil microbial communities from the Angelo Coastal Reserve, California, USA - 14_0927_02_40cm | ecosystem: Environmental > Terrestrial > Soil > Grasslands | place: USA... | reverse complement strand
GCTCGGCTATCATCGTAACTTTGTTTTTTGGCGGTTGGCATCTGCCGCTTCCATCTTTGTATGGCGGATTTCACTGGGTCCTTATCGATGGATCCGCACCGGGCTGGCGTGGCGTGATGGGAGGTTTATTTAACATCGTCACCTTTTTCGCGAAGGTAACTGCGCTACTCTTTTTCTTTATCTGGGTTCGCTGGACGCTGCCGCGTTTTCGTTACGATCAACTCATGCGGCTCGGCTGGCTCTTCTTTTTCGAGATCGCACTCGTCAACATTTTCATCGCTGCCGGGATTTTAGCTTTTGCCCACTAAACACACAAAATGACACGAAAAAATTTCGTGAATGATTTGACCAAGGTTTTCGTGTTCCTTCGCTTGTTTCGTGGGCGGTTTTAAGATGACCGTTACCGTTTCACGACCAAAGCTCAACTGGCGCGAGCGAATGTACCTCCCTGCAATCGTCGCCGGCCTTGCCATCACCCTGAAGCATTTCAAAAACATGCTGCTCGGACGCACGAAGGTCACGATGCAATATCCCGAAGAAAAATGGGATAGTAGCCTGCCGGACCATTACCGCGGGGCACCCGCGCTCGTACGAGACTCGGACGGTCATGTGCGCTGCGTGGCTTGTCAGCTATGCGAATTTATTTGTCCGCCGCGCGCAATCAAAATTATTCCAGGCGAAATTCCTTCGACGGACCGCTTCGCCAAAGTCGAAAAATACCCCGAGGAATTCGATATCGACATGATCCGCTGCATTTTCTGCGGAATGTGCGAGGAGGTCTGTCCCGAGCAGGCGATTTTTCTGCGCAAAGACTACGCCATCACTGGATTCACGCGGGCAGATATGGTGCATGACAAGGAAAAGCTGCTGAAAATCGGCGGCGTAATGCACGGCGTTGTTGTGAAATGGAACGAGAAGAAATGAAGCAGATTGGAGTTCTGGAGTATTGGAGAAATCGAGTGCCGGTCGGAGAGAATTCGATAGTCCACTAGTCCATGGCTCCATTACTCCATTAGCGCGCCGTCATGCCTCCGTTCCTATTTTGGATCTTTGCGCTTTTGATGTTGATCTTTGGCGCCGCTGTGGTCATCAACAGCAATCCGGTGGCGAGCGCACTGAGTCTCGTCGTTTCGTTCCTTGGGCTCGCCGCGCTCTTCATGTCGCTCGATGCCTACTTCATCGGCATCATTCAAGTCCTGGTTTATGCCGGCGCCGTGATGGTGCTCTTTCTTTTTATCATCATGCTTCTCGATCTTCGCGCTGAAGAAGGACGCCACATTAACTGGCTGGCCTCGGCGGGCGGAATCGCCGTCGCGCTCGCGTTGCTCATCCAGATTTTTTATGTAATCGGCCATCTTAAATCTGCCGGACAAACTTTTCCTCCTCTGGCAAGATCGACAACCGACGATGTCCGCAACGTTGGGTCGTTGCTTTTCGAGAATTACAATCTGCCATTCCAAATCATCGGGGTTCTGGTGCTGGTGGCGACGATCGGCGCGGTTCTCTTGAGCAGACGCGATCCTCGATAGCATGGTCACCCTCGGCGATTATCTCATCGTTAGCGGCATCCTTTTCGCGATCGGTTTCGCCGGGGTGATGTTGCGCCGCAATCTCATCATCATTCTGATGTCGCTGGAGCTGATGTTGAACGCGGCAAATCTATCGCTCGTCGCCTTCTCAAGATCTCGCGTTCAACCTACTGGTTTGCCTGATTACAACGTGCAGGTCTTCGTTTTCTTTATCATCACGGTCGCGGCGGCTGAGGTCGCCGTAGGACTCGCCATTATCGTCGCGCTCTTTCGCGCACGGCGAACCACCGACGTCAAAGACATCAGCGCTTTGAAATTCTAAGCCCGCGAATTACGCGAATTGACGCAAATACAGATGACAGAAATTATATTTAAAAAAGAAAGCTACGCGATTATCGGCGCGTGTTTTGAAGTATACAACGCGAAGGGTTCCGGCTTCCTGGAGCCAGTCTATCATGAGTGTCTGGCAATTGAATTCGAGCATCAACGGATCCCGGCAATCTCCAAACCGTCGCTCACCCTCAGCTATCGTGACCGGATGTTATTGCAGACATACGAGCCGGATTTCGTTTGCTTCGAGAAAATCATCCTCGAATTAAAAACTGCCTCTAAGTTGGCGGACGAGCACCGCGCGCAGTTACTGAATTATCTACAGGCAACCGGATTTGAACTCGGCTTACTAGTAAACTTCGGGCACTACCCCGGACTGGAATACGAGCGTATTGCGAAAACTCAACGTGCAGGCAGAAAGGATGATTGTTCGGATGTTTCTTTCTGATTTTTCGCGTCTATTCGCGTGATTCGCGGGCTGATTTGATGAACTCAAGCTTATCTTGGATCGTTTTATTCTCACCGCTGGTCAGTGCGGCAGCGATTACTTTGTTCACGCATCGATGGAAAGCGCTGAGCAGTTTTATTTCTGTCGCGGCTGTGCTCATAAGCTTCGTCTGCAGCTGTTTAATCTTCACGCAACCAGGTATCTCCGCGCGAGAGTTCAACTGGATCGAATTCGGCGAAGTCTTCAAAGTCCCGTTTGGCTTTGTATTGGATAATCTCAGCAAAACGATGCTCGTCCTGGTCTCAGGCATCGGATCTCTGATCCATATCTATTCGCTCGGCTACATGCGAGATGACGAAGGCAAATCCCGTTATTTCGCGGCACTGTCGCTCTTCATGTTCGCGATGCTCGGCATCGTTCTCGCGAACAACTTCGTGATGCTGTTCATTTTTTGGGAGCTTGTCGGCTTCACGTCATATGTCTTGATCGGCCACTGGTTCTATCGCGACGCGGCCGCGGATGCGGCAAAGAAGGCATTTATCACGACTCGCATCGGCGATTTCGGATTCATGCTTGGGATTCTGATGGTTTGGATGGCGACTGGCTCGGTCGTTTTCAGCGAGATCGCTCCCCGATTGTTAGCGCTGACGAATCATCCGGCCTTTCTGACAATTACAGCACTTTTGATTTTCTGCGGCGCGGTTGGAAAATCGGCGCAGTTTCCGCTGCACGTTTGGTTGCCGGACGCGATGGAAGGCCCAACGCCCATCTCGGCACTGATCCATGCCGCCACCATGGTCGCAGCCGGCGTTTACATGCTGGTCCGTGTTGCATTCGTTATTCAGGCTTCGCAGACCGCGCTTCTAGTCGTTGCCTGGATCGGCACGATCACCGCTGTGCTCGCGGCCTTAATCGCAACGCAGCAAAACGACATCAAGCGCATCCTCGCCTATTCCACCCTGTCACAACTTGGCTACATGGTAATGGCGGTGGGTCTCGCCTCAAATGACGCGGCCATGTTCCACCTTTTTACCCACGCGTTTTTTAAAGCGCTCCTCTTCCTCGCCGCTGGCTCCATCATCGTGATGCTCCATCACGAGCAGAACATCTGGAAAATGGGAGGCCTTTCCCGAAATCTCCCGATCACATTTCTCACCTTCGTTGTTGGCGCGCTGGCACTGATCGGTTGTCCGCCTTTTAGCGGATTTTTTAGCAAGGATGCGATTCTGGCGCTCGCCTACGAACGTAACATGCCAATCTTCAGCGTGGGTTTGTTCACGGCGTTTCTGACGGCCTTCTACGTCATGCGCTTGTTGGTGATTATCTTCTTCGGTAAACCACGCAGCGAAATCGCCCGCGGGAGCCACGAATCACCATTCGTAATGACGGGTCCGTTAGTTGTGCTCGCGCTGTTCGCGGTGCTAGGAGGATTTGCATTCTTTGCGCGGCACTTCCTTGCGCTCCCGAGCGAGAAAGAACTCACGTTCCTTGTCCCTGCGCTCGCGCTCGTTGCGCTGATTGTTGGGAGCGGACTGGCGATTGCAATCTACCGCAACCGAACAAGCGAACCGTTTGATGTCGAGCTGCTACAGCACAAGTTTTACTTCGACGAATTTTACAGCTGGCTGATTGATTGGACGCAGGAACTCCTCGCGCGCATCTCCGCTTTCTTTGATCGATGGATCATCGACACTGGCGCGGTAGGCGGAACGAGTGGCGGGACGTGGGGGATCGGCGCGCTGTTACGGCTGGTCCAGGTGGGAAATCTGCAAGCTTACCTGTTCCTGTTCGGCTTGGGCATCGTCGCGCTCATCTACTTCACGGTTTTCCACTAATGGTCCTGTTCATCATTTTCTGCCCGATCGTTGCGGCCATTCTGATCATGATTGGCGCGCCTGCCCGCAGGACTGCGTTGACCGCATGCGTATTGACGTTCGCGACGACGTTACTTCTCCTCGCTTCGTTCCAACTGGGGCAGCGTGATTTTCAGCAAGTCACCTCAGTTAGCATATCGCCCGAGTGGCATCTGAGTTTCACGATCGGGATCGACGGGCTGAGTCTGGCAATGGTGTTACTCGCCGGAATCGTCACTCTGGCCGCGGTTTGGTTCACTGGTAAGATCGACAAGTACGAAAATGCGTTCTATGCCTGTCTTTTGTTTATCTCCGGCGGCGCGATCGGCGCATTTGCTTCGATCGACTTGTTTTTCTTTTATGCGTTTCACGAGCTTGCGCTCATCCCCACCTTTTTGTTAATCGGAATTTGGGGCAGCGGGAATCGGAGCGCGGCGGCGTGGAAGATCACAATTTATCTCGCGATCGGTAGTTTTATTTTGCTGATCGGCTTGATTCTGCTTTATCAGAGCGTTCCCGTTCAATCGCGCAGCTTCGACATTCGTGCCTTGAAAGCTGCCGCCGCCTTGGGCCAGATCTCAGCGGAGGCGCAGCGCCATATCTATTTACTGCTGCTAATCGGCTTCGGAATTCTTGTTTCGCTTTTTCCGTTTCATACCTGGGCCCCGGAAGCTTATGCGTCCGCGCCGGCGCCGGCGGCGATGCTGCACGCAGGTGTGCTAAAGAAATTTGGGCTGTATGGTTTGCTGCGTCTGGCCACTCCGCTGCTGCCGGAGGGGGCGCGTCATTGGACTAGTCTGCTTGTGGTGTTGCTTCTTGGTAACATCATTTATGTCGGGCTCGTCACCATCGGACAGAAGCGCCTCGATTGGATGCTCGGTTACTCGAGCGTCATGCACATGGGCTACATCTTTCTTGGGATTGCCAGCGCCAACATTCTCGGCGTGACGGGCGCTGCCGCTTTGATATTCGCCCATGGCCTTTCGATCGCGGTGCTGTTTGGGATCGCAGGGGAATTGCGCAAACGTACCGGCACATTGCTTCTCGAAGATCTCGGTGGTCTCGGGAAAGTGATGCCCTTCGCTGGCCTTGCGTTTGGGCTCGGTGCGTTCGCCGCGATTGGTCTTCCCGGCTTCGCCAACTTTGCGGCCGAACTCATGATTTTCTTTGGGGCGTTCCAAAACGGCTGGGAAATGGAGCGTTTTCACATTTTCCAAATCGCGACCGTTCTTGGACTCTGGGGCGTGGTAATCTCGACGGTTTATATGCTGCGCGCCTATCGTAAAACTTTTATGGGAACGCTCGGCGAGCGCTGGAAAGGGCTTGTCGATCTTCGACCAGGGCTGCGCGTGCCAGTGACGTTGCTTGTCGCCGCACTGCTATGCTACGGATTTTTTCCGCAGTCGTTTGTGCGAATCGTCACGCCTGCATTTCGCACTTATCTCACCTCGAATAAATCACCATGATTACCGCGCCAGAACTCGAGATTGCGGTGCTGGTGCTTGGCATGGTGATCCTGATGGCCGAAGCGTTTGCCGCGAAGATTGACAAACGCTTTTTCGCTTTTGCCGGAATCGCCGGTCTCGCGGTGGTGCTCATCGCCACCTTCTTTGTCACGCCAACGGTGCCGCCCGATCAAGCAACCGGGTTCTGGAATTTTTATACAGCTGATCCGTTGTCGATCCTGTTTAAGCAATTCGCACTGCTGACAACGATTCTTGTTCTCATCATGATGATCGATTACGCGCCGGTAGTGGAAAGCTCGGTAGCCGGATCAAAGATCTATTCGAGTCTCGGCGAATTTTTCGCGCTTCCTATTTTCACATGCGCGGGGCTCATGTACATGGCGTCGGCCATCGACTTTGTCTTTATCTTCATTTCGCTCGAGCTCGTCACGATCTCGTTTTATGTGCTCGTCAGTTTCACCCGGCGCAACCCGACGACGCTGGAAGCGGGAGTAAAATATCTGGTGCTTAGCGCCCTCTCTACGGCATTTCTCGTCTATGGAATCACCTGGATTTTCGGAGTGACCGGCCAGACAAATCTACAGCGCATTACGGTCGCGTTGGCAGATCCAAATACAGATCACGGCGCAGCGCTCTTCGGGATGGTACTTGTCCTCGTCGCGCTCGGTTTCAAGATTGCGGCTGTGCCGTTTCAAATCTGGGTGCCGGATGTTTATCAAGGCGCTCCTACGCCCGTTACTGCCTATCTTTCCGTTGGCTCGAAGGCTGCGGGTTTTGTCGTGCTACTGCGTGTCCTGCGCCCATTTCTGATCCTCCCGCAAATGCAACGATTGATTGTTCTGATTGCGCTCTTGACCCTCATTTACGGAAACCTCGCCGCGCTTCCGCAGGGTAATCTAAAACGATTGTTGGCCTACTCGAGCATCGCGCACGCGGGCTATCTCCTCATCGGAGTGGCGTGTTTCGACGGAGCTGCGGTTGTTTTTTATCTCGTCGCTTACCTGCTCATGACGCTGTTGAGCTTCGCAGTACTGGTCATTGTAGCGCAACAAACCGGCGACCGGATTTCCGATTTCGATGGATTGGGCAAACGCTCGCCCTTTCTCGCGTTCGCCATGCTGATCGGCATGGTCTCACTTGCGGGGGTGCCGTTCACGGCGGGTTTCCTGGGAAAGTTTTTCATCTTCTATGCCGCAATCGCTCAGCGCCAGATCACGCTCGTGGTCGTCGGTGTGATCACCGTGGCCTGCGGGTTTTATTATTACCTGAAGGTTGTGCGCGCGATGTATTGGCAGCCCGCTGTCAAGATGGACAAGATTCCAGTCAGCGCTCTCTCGCGCTTTGCCATGAGCGCGCTGGTTCTTGCAATCATCTGCCTCGGCATTTATCCGCAGCCGATCCTCAAAGCGCTACAACCGCAACGCGAACACATCGCGGCAGCGAAATAATTGTAGGGCGTCTGCGACAGACGCCGAGTTAAGCGCGGCATTTCACAGAATGGAGCCGGCGGGCGCCGAGCGACATAGACGGGCAGCGTGAGACCGAGTGAGCGGGAGCGAACGAGTCAAACGCCCTACAATTCTAGTCACTCAACTCGACGTTCCAGTAAGCAAGATCGACAAAATGCCGCCAGCTTTCATGGTGCGGCGCCGCAAACGTGACGTGGACGAACGGGCGCCACTTCGGCCGCTTCGGTTTCCGAACCAGATGCATGTGCGCCTCCTGCGGAAGCCGGTTGCCTTTGCGCGTATTACACGGAATGCACGAGCAAACGACATTTTCCCATGTCGTCATCCCGCCCCGGTCGCGCGGCACTACATGGTCGAGATTTAGTTCATTTCGCTCCAAAATCTCACCGCAATACTGACAGGTGTTCTTATCGCGCTCGAAAACGTTGTGTCGGGTAAACTTCACTTCCTTTTTCGGAAGGCGATCAAAAAAGAGCAGCACAATCACCCGCGGCACGCGAATCTTCCACGAGATGGTCGTGACCATTTCGTGGTCCGGCGCGGTTGTCGAAAAATCGCGCCAACTCTCGAAATCGTGCGTTAGGAAATTGTTGGCTTCATCGGACGAAACGACGTGGGCGTGGCCGGCGTAGACCAACGCGAACGCACGCCGGGCCGTGCAGATGTTAACCGCCTGCCACAGGCGATTGAGCACCAAAACCTGACTGTTCAGTAACGTATGCACACCTCTATGGCGAACTGGGTTGTCGTCCGCCTTTTGCAGACTTCCGCGTAAATTCGCGCGACCCTATCACTGGCAATTTTCATTGTCAATTCGACGGCCCTGGCATCTGCGTTCCAAAATGAACTTGTCGATCCGCGATCCGCTCATAAGGTCGAAGGTATGGTGGGACAAGGTTCGGCTGGTAATGTTCTGGCCGCTCTCTGCAGTTTTTTCATTCCTGGCTTGGGGCAACTGCTTCAAGGCCGGTTGCTAATGGCGATCGTCCAGTTTTGCCTGGCGGCAGTCCTTTGGTTTGTCCTGCTGGGCTGGATTATCCATCTCTGGTCCATCCTCGACGCCGCTCTTTTTCGGCCGCCCACATAGATTAACCACGATTTAACACGAATCGACACGAATGGATGGTCGTTCTATCAACCTGTCTTCATTCGTGTCCATTCCTGGTTAAATGAAGGCGCAATTCCCAACCGAGCAGTCTGAAACCGGAGAGTTTCAGCGGCAGGAGGACACGTTTCGCGAATGGATTTCGAATGACGGATCGACACCGTATCCCGCGGTCGCCGGCCGTTATCATCTTTATGTCTCACTCGCATGTCCATGGGCGAGTCGCACCGTCATCATGCGACACTTGAAAGGACTTAAGCAAGCGATCGACATGACAGTTGTCGATCCGATTCGTGACGAGCGCGGCTGGGCGTTTCGCGATCCATCTGGAGGGACGACCTCTGTGTTGTCCTTTCGATCAACCGATCCGATCAATGGTTTTCATTATTTGAGCGAAGCGTACGCGGCAACCGATCCGTCCTTCGACGGCCGTGTCACTGTGCCGGTGCTCTGGGATAAGGAAGCAAAAAAGATCGTTAACAATTGCGAGGACGACATCTGCCGGATGTTCAACGACGCCTTCGATGCAGTCGCGCAAAATAGAGATGTCGATCTTTTCCCGAAAGAAATCGAAGACGAACACATCAAGCTTGCTGAGTTTGTTTACGAGAACGTGAACAACGGTGTTTACAAAGCCGGCTTCGCCACGCGCCAGCGGCCCTATGAAATTTCCTGCCAGAAACTTTTTGAGGCGCTCGATAAATTGGAGGCGCGCTTATCAAAAGGCCGCTACTTGTTCGACAAACGCATCGTCGAAGCGGACTGGCGCCTTTTCTGTACGCTCGTCCGGTTTGACGTCGTCTATCATGGCCACTTCAAATGTAACATTCGCCGAATAATCGATTACCCAAACTTGCAGGGCTATTTGATGGATCTATATCAGCAGCCCGGCATTGCTGAGACCGTCAACTTCGACCACATCAAGCGTCACTACTACATGACGCACACCGAAATTAATCCGACCCGCATCGTCCCGATTGGACCGGCGCTCGATCTCACGAAGGTGCACCGACGAGAAAAGATGTAGTTTTCGTCTCCGAGGCCTGCTACTTGCCCAAGGGTTCGCAAGATTTGCCGCTGCCGGAAAACGGTCGCTGAACAGTTGATAAAAACGGCGATCCGCCTGCTGCTCAAACGCGAAAGTGAATTCGGCACAAGAAAATCGCCTAACTAGAATAGAGAAATCGGACAGCTTAAATCTAATTTTTTCTTCTCCCTTTTGGTCCAACGGAGGGAACCGAAGATAAACGGCGCTCCGATTCAAATGGAGATAACTTTCGCGGCCCATTCGAAATGAGCGACGATCGAACGACCTATCCTGTCTTGCACCAAACGGAGGAACAATTCCACATGCTCGTGGATAGCGTCGAAGAATACGCTATCTACATGCTCGATCCGATCGGTAATGTGTTGACATGGAACTCAGGCGCCAAAAAGATCAAGCAATACACGGCGGCGGAAATCATCGGAAAAAACTTTGCCTGTTTCTACACCGCAGCGGAGGTTGCGGCGGGAAAACCGCAGTGCAATTTGCGCGAGGCGACGCGCAAAGGCTACATCCGGGACCAAGGGCTGCGCGTTCGCAAAGATGGATCGACATTTCACGCGGAAGTTGTGCTGACGGCGCTTCGCGACGGAGCGGGCAAGCTTCGCGGTTTTTCCAAGGTCATGCGCGACCTCACCGATCAACTGCGCGCCCGGGAATTGGAAGCGGCAAAGATCGCGGCGGAAAAAGCAAACAAAGCAAAAGACGACTTTCTCGCAGCGTTGAGTCACGAACTGCGCACACCACTGACGCCGGTGCTGTTAGCGGCGAATTATCTCGCCGATAACGCTGCCAAACTTCCACCGGAATTTACGGAGGAGGTGGACACAATCAGACGCAACGTACGATTGCAGGCGCGGCTGATCGACGACTTGCTCGATCTCACTCGGGTCACGCGCGGCAAGCTCGAACTGCACTTCGAGCGCGTTGACGCGCACGCCCTCGTTTGTGAGACGATCGAGATCGCGAAGGGAGGAATCGAGGAAAAGGGATTAAAAGTTTGCATCGAACTGAACGCAGAGAAGCATCATCTGTGGGCCGATTCGGCACGCATCCAGCAGGTGTTTTGGAATTTGATCAACAATGCGGTGAAATTCACGTCCCCTGGCGGAAAGATCGATATTAGCACGTCGAGTGACGATGATGATCATTTCAAGTTCAAGATAGCTGACAATGGAATCGGAATTGAAGTCGAACGACAAAGTTCGCTCTTCACACCGTTCGAGCAGGGCGATTCATCGATCACGCGCCGCTTTGGTGGGCTCGGCTTGGGCTTGGCGATTTCGAAGCATCTAGTCGATCTTCACGGCGGCGCGATCGACGTGCAGAGTCGCGGTCGCAGTTATGGCGCGACTTTCAATGTAACACTTGACGCGGTGGCCAACCACGCCGAAAAGAGCGGCGTGAATTCTCAAGCTCCGCAAAAGCCGGCAAAGCCGTTGCGCATTTTACTGGTGGAGGATCACGGAGATACGCGGCGGACTTTGTCGCGTCTGCTTAGTCACTTTGGCCACCAAATCTCAGTCGCCGATAACACACAGAGCGCTTTGGAGATCGTGCAGTCGCAACAATTCGATGTCGTGTTGAGCGACATCGGGCTTCCCGATGGCAGCGGCTACGAGGTGATTTCCCGGGCAAAACAAAAACACCCAGTTAAAGGCGTAGCTCTCACTGGATTTGGAGCGGACGAAGACATCCGGCTCGGCAAAGAAGCCGGATTCGATTTTCACCTTACTAAACCGGTGGACTTTCACGAGCTGCGCACTGTTCTCGGACAGATCGGCGCTTAGCAATCGTTTTCGTCGCCCGCCCAAGATTGACAATTGCCGCCTTCTGCGGGCTATAAGCCCAATTGCGGTAATGCCGAAAATCCTTCTGACCACCCCAGGTGCCTGCAATCATTTGCCCGCCAAGTTCGTCAAAAAGTTTCCGCGCTAAACCACGGTCATCGGCCAGGCAAGCGAATTGGCAATACTCACTTAGAATTTCCAGGGAAGCCGGGTATCTCTGTCGCATCAACTCAAAGCCATCACGGGTTTGAGGCCATGAAGCGTGACTCTCGCGAAATATGTTTTTGTAATATCCGCTTAACGCACTAACGACGCGCGAGTATGTTTCCAATCCAAGGCCCTTTGGTTTGTCGATTTCCAACGTAAGGGTATATTCCCATTCCCCAGGCTGACCGTACCATCGCGGCAAAAGATATTCGGCCTTGGCTACATCATATCCCCAAAATTGTGGCTCAAAGGCTTTGGCATCTTGGAAAAGCTTTTCGAAGTCGTCGCGGCTCCAGCCTTGTCCTTTGGCGAGCGTCATGCAAACGCGCCACCACACCGGGCACTTCGGTTCGAAGTCCGTCGATTTCTCGAGAAGTTCTCTGGCTTTCGCCAGCCGTTCCGCGAATAAACGCCAGCCCTCTTTTGTTACGGTCTTGCTATAACCGCCTCCGCGAGCATGCCACGCATAATCAATGAAGAACTCTGCATGCGCCACGTACGCCGTGATCGAACGCGGCTTGGCTGCATCCCAATTTTCGTGAATCCGTTCGTGGAGCTGCCACATGCTTTCCGGCTCATCCGGTCGGCAAGCAAGTGACTCGTAGAATTGAGATATTTTCCAAGAGCCATTACCAAAGCGCGTACGGTCGGCTCGAATTTGGGCTGCCAAAGCTTCCAGTTCATCGAACTTGCTCGCATTGTAAAGACTTCTCGTTTTTAGGCGAAATTCCCAGATTTCGGTCGTAATCTTGCCCTTGGTTTCCTTGATCGGCGGAAGACCGACTACATCGCGTTCTACGACTGCGGCTGGCTGATTTCGATGACAGCTCGCGAGAGTCGTTAGACTAAATGCGGCAATTATGAACGGCAGACCTAAGATTTGCAATTTCACGAATTGTTGAACTTAATCGACCTCCGGCGCCGGCGAAAAAATTCCGTGCAGATAATGCACGGCACGCGCCGGTTGGCAAGCCGCTCAAGCCGAAAGGGGCAAATTCGGCAATCTTGGACTCAACGGATAGATCAGCCTTGACCTGCTCAATTGAGCGATTAAATTGTGTCAATTGAATAAAGACGCGATCTGAATGAAAACAGCGACTCTCGAAAAGAAAACAGTCAGAGCAAAAGCGAAGCATCCGCACGAATTGATTCGCCGGATCCAGAAGGGATTATCTTTCTCCGAGCTGAAAGCGTTGCAGGACAGTATCGACATGCCGTTTGAGCAGCTCGCAGCAAAACTTTCCATCTCGCGATCCACATTGCAGCGGCGCAAAGTGAACGGCCGTTTGTCGCCGGATGAATCCGACAAGGTCATGCGATTTGCGCGACTGCTTGACCACGCGACGGATGTTTTTGGCGACGTGAACAAGGCGCGGGCTTGGTTGAAGTTTCCGCAGCGCGGTCTCGGTGGCGCTGTGCCGTTGGATTATGCGAAAACGGAAATCGGCGCGCGCGAAGTGGACAATTTGCTCGGGCGAATCGATTACGGCGTTTATTCCTAAACCGCGATGGTCTCGGCGTGGCGGATCGTGCGCGCGAGTCGCGCCAACACGGCGTTTACTGGAGAGGGCCCGTGGCGATATGGAGGCCGTTGGAACTCACCGGGCGTGCATGTCGTCTACGTGAGCGAACATCAATCCACCGCTGCGTTTGAGGTCTTCGCCAATCGTGTGCCGTTCATTCTCGAGGAAAAATACAAAGCGTTCCATGTGGAATGGGCGGATAATCTCACGGAAGTTTTTCCCGCAAAGAAATTGCCCGCCGACTGGCGAATTTCTCCGCCGCCGGCCGAGACGATGGAAATTGGCGACCGTTGGGTGCAAGAGCGCCGTTCTGCCGTGTTGGCATTGCCGAGTGCGATCAGTCCCGACGACAGAAATTTTCTGTTGAATCCCGAGCACACGGATTTCAAGCGCATCCGCATTCATCCGCCGATAAATTTTGATTTCGATCCGCGCTTGCTCGGCCGCTGATCGTCACGATCGGTCGCGCATTTTAAGATGCTCGCGTTCCTTCGATGCGCTGCCGAGCATCGTTGCCGGCGCTTACGGGGCAATACGGTCGGTGAGTGTGTCGTTATGAAAATTCGTGTGGTCACGCAAGCGGAACCAGCCGCCCTCCTTCTTGTTCGTCTGCGCCACACTGTTTTTCTCGTTCGTGGCATAATCCTCCCACGAATTGTAACGGGCGATGGTGAGAAACGTCCAAGGGCCGCCTTCCAGATGCTGCATCAAAACGTTGCCCGCACTTGTGTCAGTTGGTTGAGGCGTCTCACTGAGCATCTTCTCCAACCCGTCGCGATGACCGGGAGCAGGACGATAAACAGATACAACGTAAACCGAGCCCGAAGTCTTGGCTGCTGAGTCGCTGTCAATCCCCATGGCGCGGGTAAACTCTTCCCAGGATGGACCGTTCACAAAAGTATCGTTGTGCCACTCGCTCAGGTCGCGCTTGTCCGGAGGCACGGCAGTGCCGGCAGCTTCCACGCTTGCCTTTGTGCCGAGATGCTCAATAGCAACGTAATCCCATGCGTCGCCATCTTGATGGCGAAGGACAGCAAAGTGTCCTGGCATGGGCGCTTTCGGATCCGGCGTTTTGAGCCAATCGCCCAACTGAGCGGCCTTGCCGAGAGCGGCCTTGGTGAAATGGACATGGTAAACGTCTGTTCGTTTGCCGGCCCCGGCGGGCGCGGCGGTCTTCTCATTTGCAGCGGGCTTTGGCGTGCCCTGAGCCTGAACGAATGGAACAGGCGACAGGATAAGGAATGTGGTTGCGAGGATAGCTGTGATTGATTTCATGATGATTTTTCTTTGCCAATCTTTGAATGGAGGCTCGTCCGGAATCCCGGGCACCCAGTCTAGGCGGGCCGCATTGAAACACGCGTGCTTCGTTACGCGTGCTGTTCGGCAAAGCTTATGCGGGCTAACTCTCTGGATGTCAAAGTTTATTCTCCTGTGACTTCTGACCTCTGAAATCTGACCTCTGGATTTTTCCTTCATCCTTTTTACTTTTGCCTTTCGCGCGTCCCCGTAGTTCAACGGATAGAACAAGGGTTTCCTAAACCTTAAATGTGGGTTCGATTCCCGCCGGGGATACTTTTACGAGGCGTAGCGCATCTTTTCACGGCTTCAAAAATGGCAAAGTGCGAACATAAATGAGAACACATCGCCCTAGTTCCTTAGTCGTTCGCCATTGTCCGCCCATGCTGAAGAGCGCCTGCAATCGGGAATCCTTTTCGCCGCCGTGCCGCGAAGGGTTCCCCCGATTTGATTGCCATCGGCGTGACAGCAAGCGCTGTGTCGTCGCGTTTTGCGAGCGATTTCGCATCGCTGATTTGCTTTGACCAACCTTCGCGCTTTGCTCGTGCGAGTACCGTGCCCTCTGGAATGTCCATGTTCCGAGCGATCTCACGCAAGCCGATGCCGCTGGCATATGCGGTTTTGACTTGCTGCCAAATATCTGCGGAAACTCTATTGCGTACCGCTCGCTCTGGCAGTCGTATTTGGCCGTTTTCGCGCCCGCTCATGTTCGCCTGAACATTTACGCTTATCTGGAGGAAAACGCAAAGCGTTAGTTGTCGTGACAATCATCGAAATCAGACCATTTAGAAACGGCTGGGAAGTGTACGAGAGCGCCGGGGTTCAGCCCGTATGCGAACGCTCAAATTTGTTGTTTCAAATGTGCAAATTTGTTCTTGCATGAAAATCACAGGTTCCTTACGGTCCGATCTTAACCTTAGTCATGATCGTAGCCG
>Ga0066674_10000252_pt1 | contig 15058 bp, 12 predicted proteins | sample GraSoiAngelo_123_FD_62291 | JGI IMG/M metagenome (GOLD analysis project Ga0066674, IMG submission 62291) | Grasslands soil microbial communities from the Angelo Coastal Reserve, California, USA - 14_0927_02_40cm | ecosystem: Environmental > Terrestrial > Soil > Grasslands | place: USA... | reverse complement strand
CTTGAAGGCGAGTTCGAGGGCGAGTTGGAAGCAGAAGCTGTTGGACCAATGACGCAGCAGGAGGCATTGGCCGAGTTAATGGCAGCCGTTGCTTCGCGCGCACAATCCGAGGCTGAAGCCGAGGCGATGATCGGGGCGGCAACCGCCAACCTCATGTCGCGGGCGGACCGGCGGGCTCTTCGAGCGATGGTTCCCCACCTGACGCGAGGCGCAGCCGTTTTGACGCGCATCCTGCGCAGCCGCCGGATGACGCGGCCGGCAGTGCGAACGGTTCCGACGATCGTCCGCCGGACCGCGGCAACTCTAGCCCAGCGGGCGCGCGCCGGCAGGCCCGTCACGAGGACAACGGCGGCGCGCGTGATGGCAGCGCAAACGCAACGCGTGCTCGGAAGTCCGCGTACTTGTGCGGTCGCGATTCGGCGCAACGTTCGTGCAGCCCAAGCCGCGCGTAGAGTGCGTCCGCGCGCTTCACGAGCCGTTGCGGGCTAAACCGATCAACGACGTCGATCTGGTCAACGATTCGATTTCAGGCGGCACGACTCGGCCGCGGGAGGTCCCGTCATGTACGAATACGAGATGGAAGCGGAGCTCGAAGGTGAATTCGAGGGTGAGCTCGAAGGTGAGTACGAAGGCGAATACGAAGGTGAGTACGAAACCGAAGAATTTCTGTCGAACCTTCGACGTCTTGCCGGCCAGGCTGCGGGTTGGATGCGAAGACAGGCGGTGCCGGGTTCGCCATTAAGAAGAGTAGCGTTTGGAACGGCGCGCCAGGTCGTTCAGCGAGGTCTGCCTGCGCTCGGACGATGGGCCGGCGGCGTAGTCGGCGGAGAAGCGGGCGGCGCCCTCGGCGGACTCGCCGGTCCGGAAGGGATACCTGTCGGCGCGGCCGCGGGAGGCTTTCTCGGGTCCCAGGCCGGCGGGCAGCTCGGACAACAAGCAGTTCCGACGGTTATGGGCTGGATACCGCAACGGGAGTCCGAGTTCGAAGGAGAATACGAGGGCGAGTTCGAGAGCGAAGTCAATCCGCTGCGGCGGGTTTATAGCGATGCGTTGATGGAGCATCTCGGTCACGCAGCCGCCGAAGCCGAAAGTGAAGAAGAAGCCGAAGCGTTTGTCGGTGCACTTGTCCCACTCGCGGCCCGAATCATTCCGAGAGCCGCGCCGGCGATCATCCGTGCAGCGCCGGGCCTGATTCGAGGACTCACAGCTGCAACACGGACACTTCGGCGCAATCCGGTGACGCGGCCTCTCGTTCGCGCTCTTCCGACGGTCGTTCGACAAACGGCGGCGGCAGTCGCGCGGCAAACGGCCCAGGGAAGAAGGGTCACCCCTCAGTCTGCTGTGAGAACGTTGGCGCGGCAAACGGCCCGAGTGCTGAGCAGTCCCCGCCAATGCGTGCGCGCGTACAGACGTGCGCGCGCCCTGGACCAACGGTATCACCGCGCAACTGCGGCGGCCGTGAGGGGCAGAATTCCTCGGCCGGCGGCGACGCGGACCGGCGCCAGGGGTCCGGCAAGGGCTTGCTGTGCATGCGGCAGCAGAGAAATGGAGTGCTGAGTGCCGAGCGCCCGGCGATTTAGCGATTCGATCCGGAGAATGAGATGTTGGAGACTTCCGTAGAACAACTTGGCGCTGCAAGTCCCCCGCGAGGCACAAGCGATGCTGTGCCTAGACCCGGGGCAGGACGAAGGTCCCGCCTAGCTCCGGTCTTGCAACCGTGGATTCGAGCCCAGTCGATCAACGTCAACCGGCACTGGGCCGCTCTGCGTCCGTTTCGTCACGGTGAATTTGGAACCAACGCGGCCGCGCCAACCGAAGGGCATCTTCAAGCCGCGAATGATTTGATCAAAAAGCTTCGAGCTCGTCTTGAAAGTTTAACGGCCTCGGTCGGGCAAACTGCCACGCTGACCTCTCAAGAGCCATCTACGCCGAATCTTCGAACGCTCGTGACGCAGAAAGAACGCGCACACGATTGGGTGCGCCGGATCGAACGCATCTGGGATTTTTATTTCGAGCTGTTCGGCCAACGACAATCCCAGTTTGGCGATTGGCTGGTAAGCTGCGATCGAATTGCGACCGATTGCTACCAGCACACCTTCATTGGACTCGGAACCGCCAAGTCGATTCCAGCGCCGCCGCCATTCGCCTACATGAGGACCGGATTCTCGCCGGCGACGTTTCGACGAAGGATTCCGCTGCGCCAGCTCGGGCTGCAACTCAACCCGTTTCCATTGATCCAGCTTCCCTATCACAGGCTGGTGAATCCTTGGACGCTGGGAGCCATCTTGCACGAGGTCTCGCACAATCTGCAGAACGACCTCGGACTCGCGCGCGTCATTCCCCGTGCAGTCGCGCGCCGTTTGCTCCAGGCCAGACTCAGTCCGTTTGTCGCTTCAACATGGACGCGTTGGCACCGGGAGATCTACGCGGACCTGTCGGGTTTACTGTTGGGCGGACCGGCCGTGGTCGCTTCTCTGATGGACGTTATTGGCCGCTCGCCGCGAAGCGTTTTCAGTTTCAGCTCGCGTGGGCCGCATCCGACGATGTATCTCCGCACCTTCATCAGTATCGAGCTGCTTCGCCGGATGGGATTCACAGAAGAAGCTGAACGATATCGACGAGCATGGTCCCGCATCTACCCAAACCCGCGTGCGGGTAACATTCCCCAGGAGATGCTCGAGACTTTTCCGGAGGCCAACGCTCTCGTCGTGGATACGATCTGCTACCAACCGTACGAGACGCTCGGCAACAAGTGTCTCTCGCAAGCGATCAAGTTTGCGCCGAAGGAACAGCAGATGGTCGAAGAGGCAGCGACCCGTTTGGCCAGCGGGATTGATCCCGGCGTCGTGCCGGAACGATTTTTGATCGGCGCGGCGCGGTTCGCGCTGGATAACAAACTCGCTCGCCCGGGAGTGATCACCGAATACTTCTACCGCGAGTTGTCCAGGAGATAGCAGGGAGGTAGCGAAGTGACTCTGGAAGCAACGTTTCAAAACTTGTGCTCAGGAATCGCAGAGTGGAGCCAATACGTACAGGACTTGCGCGTAACAATTGTTGAAGACAAGCCGTTGGGAGGCGACAGAGCACTGATCGACCAGTTGGGCGACGCGACCTATGACGTTCGCGGGCACTTGGAGGAGGCGCTTGAGTTTGCCGACGAGGCGCGTCGTGCGGTCGAGATGAATTCAATTAATTCCGACCTGGCCCGACGGAGGTTGGCCTCTTGCAATGAAAGAATCAATAACGCGATGAAAAACTACCTCGACCTTATTTCGTACGAACGCGTCGGCGAGTTGGTGGAAATGGGAGCGGAATTCGGACGAGAAGGTCAAGCATGGGTAGGCAGCGTCAAAAGCGCGCTCGATCAATGCCGGCAAATGATGCACAAGGTCAATCAATTGATTTTGCAGAGTTGGCTGGAGTTGACGGACCGAATGGCGATTTCGCCGGTCGCCGTTCACGCGACCAACATCGGGCAACAGATCAATGCAGCAGAAGTCGGTGAGTTATCTCGAGGACATATTCCGTGACTCGGTGTGGTGAAGTTGGGTGTTGCGCTAGGCCGAAAGGCCGTGAAGAGGCCTCGTAGTGGGACGCCAGTACATCCGCGAGAGCGGCAGCGCGATCGGCGGAAGGAAAGAATAGGGAGATTCGTTATGCCAGACTCGAAAGAGTATCAATCGCTCGAAGATCGAATACGGGACAAAATGAACCGCCAATTAACGGCGGACCTTATCCTGAAGAAGGAACTCGCTGAGACCCTCGGCGCCGCCGGGGCAACCGATGCACTCTCCGATCCGGCGCGGGCATCGATATGCCCGAAGCGCACTGAAGATGAAGAGTTCATTCGGAGAGGGTTCATCGATGTGAAGACGATCTTTCTCGATTTCAAAAAGTCGATCGACTCACTCGTGAGCGCGACGGGGCCGTCCACTCCGGGAGAAACCACAAGGAAAGCCAAAAGGGAACAGTCCGAGGGCGGACCTAGCACACCACAGGACGACATCCCCGCCAGGCTCATCGCACTTTCAAATCGGGCAGGCCATGCGGCGGCGGTGCTTTCCAAAGATCCGGAGCACAATCTGATCAGGGAAGTAAACGGATTGTACAAGGAGATGGCGATATCGTTTACGGCTCTCAAAAACACGAGCGGCTTGGACCAGTCTCTTGTCCAGTCTGCAGCAGGTTACCTTGACGCCGTCGCCGCGGCGATTCCAGATCTTTGTCTTCAGGTCGATGCATTTGAATCCCGTGATTTCGCTCGACTCCGACTCTACAGACTCGAATCGGCTGCTAACGACTTTTATCACTACTTCAACCCTGAAAAATCCGAGGTGAAGGTTTCAACGGCAACATGGAAGACGGTTTTTCCTGAACATACTTTCCAAAAAGTTGATCTAACCATCAAAAAGTTTGTAGAACTTGGCGGAGCAATTCGCGACAAATCGAAGGCTGCAGCAGCGCAATGCGATCCGGACGATATACCCGGCACCGTCGATGAGATTTGCGCGGCCGTCATCGATATCGAGAACGCTTACCATGAGCTCATTTGCAAATTGGAGAATTGGGAATGCCAGGTTGACGCGGATCATTTCATGATCGGCGAAGTGAAAACATTTTTTGAAGGCGCGGGCATCTACGTTGCGAGCACCTTGAAGGTATTGCAGTCGATCCGGGTCGAGAAAACGGATTGGATCACGCAGTTGAAAACCGACTTCAAGTCCGTTCAGGACAATGTCGTTGCCGTTAAGCGGGAGATCGACTGCTGGGCCGAGCGACAACTTTGCCCCCCGCCCGATCACTGCAGGGAAACTTCCTCAAAGTTGCTTGCCCTGACCGAACGCGCTTCGCAGCAAGCCGCAACCATCAGCGCTTCCGACGATTGTTGCAGCGCGCTCGAGTGGCTGAGCGACATCGTCAACAAAACCGACTCTGAACTACACGCGTGGGCTGACAAGGCAAAGCCTCTGGCGAGCGATCCGGAATTTCCGTACGAGCTTTTCGACAGGTTTTGGTGGCCGATCGCGAGGATTCGTCTGGCGTTGTGCAAGTGCCAGACGACTTTCGACCCGTGTTATGAAACCAATCAACTCCTTGCAAGGTATTTCAAGATCCAGGAGAAACTCAAGACATCGGTCGAGAGTATTGAAGTGGATCTCGATCTTCCTTCGCGGCGTTGCGCTGGTGTACAGCCAACTCCCCCGACCCAGGGTAGCACGACGGATTGGCCCCCGAAGCCGGTGCCTCCGAAATGGGTTCCACCAAGTAAAACATATACGGATCCGATTGGTCGGGTTCTGATGGACGCTTTGGCGTTGGCCAACAAGACCAAGGAATTCGTTTCGGGGACCACCCGCGTAAAGGCCGACGAATTGGTGAAAAGTTTGGGCAACGAGCTGACATGGCTTGGCAGCGATGTCTCCGCGGGAAGGGTCTCCTTGGCTGATTTTCGGGATCGAACGCTCCGGCAGTGGAACAGTTTTCGCGCGGCCGCTCAAACATCTCTGGCACTCGCGCGCACGGAAGTCGCCGAGGAAGGACGATTGAAGGCGGACATTTCCGTGTTCGATCTCGCGCTAAAAAGTAAGAAGATTTTCGATCTGGAAGGTCAACTCGCAGCATCCGATGCACGGATGAAAAGTCTGCTGGGAGTTCCCCGAAACTGACCTCATCGATTCAGTGCAGCGGCAGGCGGAGCCGTGTGAAGGAGGAAGGATCATGATTTTCGAGTTGTTCCTTAATTGCGTTGACGATCTGAGTACGCGCTGGACGGATTTTCGCGATGGTTTGACAGAGCTGGTTGGCGCTCTTTCCGCGGCGGACCCGTTGGTACCGACATTGATTGGGTTTATTGACCAGGCAAAATCAGAACTTGGGACCATCGCCGCACAGCGTCCGAGTCTAGCTGGAACGAATAACGCGGCAACGCTGATTGAGCACGCGACGCCGATCTTCACGGATACAAAGACACACTTCACGCCAATCCGAAACGCCCTTGATACAGCGCTGCCTGACTTAATTGCCCGGGAGGGGAGGGTCAGTGCAGCGGCCGTCGTAACCCGGTCGCGCCTGGCCGACCTTGAGGCGCATATCAACGAATGCGTGCAGGAACTGGTCGAAATTTCGACCGCTGAAGGTCAGCGTGCGAACGTCTCAGGAATTCGTGGCTCGGTAAGCGACCTTTCGACGTATCCCGTTCTCACGCAGGACTTCGGTTACGGCAGTGGGTCGTTTCCGTCGAGCGGCGGGACGGGGGGCGGCGGTACGCCGTTAGGGCAAATGGTCGAACGCGCGTTTTCGGCGGTGTTGGGTTTACGCCCGCGTTTGAACGACACGAAGTCTTTCATGTCCGCCCTCAACCAGTCGTTTGTATGCGAAGAAGTCGAGGGTCGCACAGTATGCAGATGGAATCAGCGTGGCGGGGTCGCAGTTGCCGAACTGGGCGGAACGATTACGGGTGCGCAAGCGAGCCTATATCAACGGGCCAGGCTGGCGCTAGACAACGCGCTACCTCTGCTTGACGCGCTCACTCCGCTGCGAGCTGACTTCGATGCGCAGGAAGTGGAAGCGGTTCGGGCCATCGTACGCCAGGAGATGATCGAGTTGGTGAACGAGTTCGGAGTTGAAGGTGGTCCTCGCGTAGAGCGCGTGGACGACCTGTTCGCGCTGCTCAGCGATCCCCCGAACGCCCCATTTAATCGAAGGCGCGGCGGATTCCGGACAATCGACAACGGTCAAAATATCCTTGCTCTAATCAACGCGCAACTGCTTGCAGCCTTTGGATCGGGCGAACTGGGACGGCTCGGTGACGTGTTTGGGTTGACGCGCGACCGCGTGAACACGATCGAAGAGGAGCGCGACCTCACCAATTACTTGATCGTTCGTGATCACATTGACTCGCTGCTGGTGAGTTGGCTCGCATTTCGGCCCAACTTCCTTGGCGGGATCGATAATTTCCTCGGTACGCAATTGGTGCTCATTCAACGCTCGCTGGCCGTTATCGCGGAATCTGTCGATGAGGTGTACTTCGCGATGGATTCGGTGTTCCTTGGTCCCGCCGAACGTAAGACAACACGGATCGAATTCCCAGCCAATGTGGCGCCGCCGATGTTCGTCGATGAGTTGTTCTCCTGGGTGCACGATTACGCTGCGGACGAAGCGCCGTCAATCATTGAAGATGGCGGCAAACGTGGTGTTCGCGCAATTGTGCCCACTTTGCGGCGCCTGCACGACCTTGTCGAAGCAAGTATTGGAAGAATCCGGCATCCGGGGGCACGGCACGAGAGAGTGCGTCGAACAATCGACGAAGTGGTGGGCCACTTGGACGAGGCCGCGCGTCTCAGTGGAACGATAACGTAGTGTCTTGTGCGCGCGTTTAAGCGTTTAGTGCCGTAAACGCAATTGAGGGAGCTTACCATGTCGACCGAAAGAGAAAACCAAAACCTCTATGACAAAACTGCAGAGTTGCGGAGACAATTGGCGGATCAACTCGCGGCTGGATTGACTTCGAACCCACAACTCGCCGAAGTTCTCACAAAAAAGATCGACGATTTGATTGCGCAGGTCGTTGCCGACGAAGCCAAGACCCCGCCGCCTCCGGACAAGGGGCTCGCCGAGTTGGTTGGCATCGGCCCGCAAGCCGCTCAAGATCTTGGCAAGACACGCTTGCCCCCGGGCGTAGAGAACTACGACGAGACAGTCTCTTCGGAACGAATCAATGCGGTCGGCGATCTCTATTACATTTATCAACACGAAACCATTGGTGTCTTCAGGGTTATTGCAAAACTGCAAGAGCTTTATCGTGGCGGTGTCGTACGACTATCCTCGGGCGCGGGTGCGTATTCTCTATATCAATTCGATCGTCGAGAAGTCCTGCGGTACACGCAGCGCGACCGCCTTTCGGCATATCGGCGCGTTTTGGGTTACGGGACGACCCCGGTTCCCACTGGATCCCGTGCGAATACCGACTTCCATGCCATGTTTAGCCACTTCATCAATCAAGTGACTCTCTTCTGGCGCGACAAGCGGATTTCCGACGTGATACGGGAACGCTCTTTCGACCCGAGCTTCGGCAGCATCGCGATCGTGCGCCGCGCTGGCCTCGATTTACGCAATAACTTGAAATTCACTTCGTTCGGCCACCTGAACGTCCTGCGAGTCGAGGTTATGCAATTACTCGATGAAGCATTTCGAATCTTGAACTCGGACGACGTTAAGCGGCTGTTCGGCGCAGACAACGCTTGGGATGTTGTCGAAGAAGTGTTGATCCGCTACTTCAACGAGCGTCTGGTTACGTCGCCCCGCCAGCGCATGGGAGTCGCGGGACGGGAAATTTTGCGGTGGCTTGCGCAGCCTTACATGCTGCAGACGCAGCGGCCCCAGTTCGAAGCGCTGCTCCTCGAAATCGCCGAATACGCAGAAGAATGGCTCACCAGCGCGCAGGCAATGGGGTTGGCCGCGCGGCGAACGGGCGGGCGAGTTCTGCCGTGGAATCAGTCGGCGCCGGCGCCGGTTCGGACCGCCAGAGCGGCCGCGAGTGGAAGCGGCGTGGCCCGGCAACAGGAGTACGAAGAATGAGCCGTCGATCGGGCGGCAATTGGCCCCGACATTGGGACGGACCATACCGCAGGCAGAGAGTCCGGAGCGGCAGGGGCCATTTTGTAGTTGAGAATCGGGGACTCCTGGTATTGAGCTCCGTGCAAAGAGAGCCGTGTTCCTGGTACGCGGCGTGTGCAAGGTAGTGGGCGAACACGATCGTCGGGCGCTCGCGGAGCTCGCGCAGTTCATACGTTTTCCGACCGTCAGCTCGCAACCCAAGCACGCAGGCGATATCCGGCGCTGTGCGGCGTGGCTCGCAGAACATCTCGTTGGAATCGGCTTGCGCAATGTCCGCGTGTTTCAGACATCGAGGCATCCCATCGTCTATGCAGATTGGTTGCTCGCCGCCAGGCGCCCGACAGTGCTGGTTTACGGTCACTACGACGTCCAGCCTGTCGATCCACTCAACGAGTGGAATTCACCGCCTTTCGACCCCGTTGTGCGCGGCGGCAACATTTATGGCCGCGGCGCTTGCGACGACAAAGGCCAGATGTTCGCGCATGTGAAGGCGATGGAGTCGTACCTTCGGACTCGGCGCGCACTACCTTTGAACGTCAAGTGTTTGTTTGAGGGCGAAGAAGAGATCGGAAGTCCGAACCTTGGTCCTTTCATCAAGCGTAACGCTCACGCGCTGGCGGCAGACGTCGCCGTGATGTCCGATACGAGGATGCTTGGACCAGACCGGCCGGCGATTACCTACGCGTTGCGAGGCGGCCTAAGCATCGAGTTGGAAGTGCGTGGACCCAAAATCGACCTGCACTCCGGAAACTTCGGTGGTGCGGTTCACAATCCTTTGCAGGCGCTGTGTGAAATGATCGGAAAACTCCATGACGGCGACAGACGAATCTCGATTCCGGGTTTCTGGAATCGCGTCAGGCGCTGGCCGCCGGAAGAACGAGCCTACATGGCGAAGGCCGGACCTGCGGACGAGAAAATCCTTTCTGACGCGCGAGTGCGATCGAGGTGGGGGGAGCGTGGATTCTCGCTGTACGAATGCACGACGATTCGACCCTCCCTCAGCGTAAGTGGAATCGTTGGCGGGTACCAAGGGCCGGGTGTCAAGGCGGTGATTCCGTCGCGTGCCGCTGCAAAACTCAACTTTCGCTTAGTGCCGGACCAACGGCCCGACGAGATAGAGCGGCTTGTTCGCAAGCACCTCGCGGGTATCGCGCCATCGACAACTGATTTCGCAGTTCGCACGTTCCTGAAGGCCAATCCGGCCCTCATCGACCGAACCAATCCCGCGATGAACGCAGCGGAGTCCGCATATGAACGTGGATTCGGCGCTTCACCGGTGTTCCTGCGCTCGGGGGGGACCATTCCTGTCGTAAACATCTTTAAGGAAGTCCTCGGCATACCCACAGTTTTGATGGGATTCGCATTGCCGGACGACCGGATCCACGCGCCAAACGAAAAGTTTCACTTGCCGAACTTTTATAGAGGCATTGCGACGTGCATCGCGTTTCTCGACGAGATGGGAAAGATGAAAAATTCATTTGCTGGCTCCAAGGCCGGACAAGAAAGAGAAGTGGCCGCGGTTCTCTAAAGGGGGCGCATAAACAGCATCAGGAGGCAGCGGTGATCATAGATGCGCACTGTCACGCGGGAAAGGGTGATGTCATGAACGCGCCCTGGAGCACGGACGCTCCGATCGACAAGTATCTACTACGGGCGAGGGCTGCGGGGATCTCCAAAACAATCGTCATACCGCCGGGGCATAGCGACTACGCAGCGGCGAACGCCCAACTCGCGCGAATCTGCGCTCGAAATCCGGATCGTCTGATCGGTTTCGCCGCCGTTCACGCGACCCGCGACCGTGGACGGATCTTTCGCCTCGTGGAGCGCGCGGTGACGCGATACGGATTTCGGGGACTCAAAGTGCATGGCTACGATGCCCTGCCAACGCGCGAAGTGTGTGAGGCCGTCCGAGCGTTTCGCATTCCTATGCTCGTCGACGTTACGGGCCGTGCCCACATTATCGAATTGCTCGCACCCCAATATCGCGACGTCAACTTCATCGTTCCTCATCTGGGAAGCTTTCTGGACGATTGGAGGGCGCAGCAGCAGGTTGTCGATCAACTGGTGCGTCATCCGAACGTTTTCACCGATACGGCAGGCGTGCGCAGGTTTGACTACATCGTTCAAGCGATCCGAAGGGCCGGAGCACGAAAAGTGATCTTCGGTTCGGACGGTCCTTGGCTGCATCCGAGCATCGAGTTGTACAAAATCCGCGTCCTTGGTTTGAGCCCGCGCGATGAGCAATTGGTTCTCGGTGGAAACATTCTTCGGTTGATCCGAAATGTGCGGTTTCCCGTGCGAAACGTAGCCCCCTCGGAAGTGGAGACCCGCGTGCCGTTAGCCATAGCGCCGATGTAGGCAGGGCGCTGTTGAGAAATTGTCGGTTTTCGTCTTCGTTCGAACCAATCAATTTCATTTAGCCAAGTTCGTTATTTCCGCCGGCCTGCGGCAAGCCCTTGAAGAGATCTTCGAATCGACTCGGCTAATTCCAGATTCCCATTGCGTTGGAACGCGTCGATCGCCAGGGAGTATTGGCGCTTGGCTTGGTCAACATCGCCTACACGAGCATATGCGTTTCCCAATTCGACATGAAGTCCCGGAGCAACCTCGGCATTGGTGCGCTGCTGCAGCCGATCCTCAGCTCTGGCTGCCTGCAGTAGAACCGAGAGTCTCTGATTGTTCTGAGCGGATCCGAGCAATAGGTAGATCTGCATGATCTGCTCGATTTCTTCGTTGGTCTCGCGCGCCAGGACAGACTTCGCTGCGACATCACCGCCTCCAGGCAAAGGTTTGGTGAGTATCCCGACAAATTTTTCAAATGCGTTCTTCGCCTCGTATGCCTGCGTCAGTTGACTGTACAGGCGGCTTTGCGGATCATAGGCCCGGCCGTCCTCTCTAAGAATCGTGGCCATGAACAATGCAGCTTCCGTATTATTCGGGTTCACGAACCAAGCCGCCGTGTAGCGAACCAGCGCCTCGCGGCGGTTCTGCTGCAGTGCCCAGTGGTCGCCGAGCATCTTCAACAGCCGCGAGAAAGGTTCCCGCTGCCAGGGTAGTTGCGTCCAGTAGGGAAACAGTTTTTCCGCCTCCGCGCGGTTGAACATCTGAACGAACTGAAGCACCTGGCGGCCGTTCGGGTCGACGCACTTATCCTGTTGGCACAAGTAGGCCCGGCCGATGCCGTTGATTGGACCCTGCAGTTGGGGTGCTTTCCTGGCCAGGGTCGTCAGGAACTGCCACTCTGTTTGCTGGTTTGCGCCTTTGAGAACTACCCCGCCATTGAACGCCTCAGCGGTGATTCCGGCAGCCACGTAGTAGTGGACCAGTACGGCCAACAATTGCTGGTCTGCGCCATGATTGGCCCAGCGATTCAGAAAATATTTCGTCCGTTCTCCTGCGGTGCCGATCTGGTTTCTCTCCAGCAACAGCTCCACCAGAGCGCGAACATTGCCGAGTCGTGTGGGACCGAGTTCCTCATTGATCTTAAAGGCGGCTTCCACGGCGATCGATAAAGTCGATTGCAGCTTGATGGCTTCGACAAATTGGTCGTAGGCAGCTAACTGCTCACCGGTGGCTTGCAACGTGCGTGCGAAGTTGTAACGGTAGACAACAGCCTGTTCGGGTTTGAGTGCATCGAATGGAATTGCTCTGAACACGGCCACGGCCTCGCCGTTGCGATTGTCCTCATGCAGCAACGCTCCGAGATTGTTGGCAGCAAGCGCCTTCTGCTCGGTCGTTCCTTCAACGAGAACTTGGCGCAACAAACGGTCCGCCTCCGCGCGGTTCTCTATTCGTCGCTCCCCTTTTGCATTGCTCTGCAGGGAAGCGGCCTCCAGCAGTGCGCTTTTGGAACGCTCTTCTCTTGCATTGGCGCTTTGCGCAACGCCGATGGAACTTGCGGCGACCGCCCCGAGCACGATCACGAGGGCTGTCTGCGCGATTCGCCTTGTTTGCTGTGTGTTCATTGGATGATCACCGGGCTTGGGCCGCTGCAGACGATGTCGAAGGAAAGCCTTGCGCCGACGCTGAAGCGGTTTTGTCGCAATTCGCTGAAGTTGTCATTATCGGACACGGGGATGGACTGATTGGGCCCGGTAATGCGGCGGACGTGCTTCACCTTGATGGCATTGAAGCGCTTTTCCGCCGGATATTCAACGCAATCAATGGAGCTGGATTCAACCGTCTGGTAACCAAGGCCACTCTTCCAGAACGTAATCCTTACACTGCCGATTCGCAGGAATTCCGGGAACCTCCCGATATCCAGCGGAAGCACAGCCTCGAGCTTGCCCACCGGTTGGGCTTCGGTCCCCAATGTAACGTTCTCGTCGAGAGCGTGGCGAAAGCTGTCAATCTTGGTTTCATTGAGCACGCCGTCGGCAACTAGCGTCGGCCATTTGTCGCAGCTCAGTGGGTTGGAGACGGTGCTTGCGGAGTTTCGTAACGGGAATCTGCGTGTGTAATCGGTGTCGTTCTGAACCTTCAGTTCCATGGTCAAGTAAAACCCGATATCTTCCTGCTTCAACAGAAGGTCTAGCCGTGCTGCGGACGCGTCATGATCGCCGGAGGTAAACTCCCAAAACTTCAGGTCTTTGTCATTATTCAGAGCTTGTATGACGGCACTCAACGTTGCCGGCGCGCTGTTGCAGAACGGAACCTGCAAAGTGAATGCGACGTAGATCTTCAATTTGTCTTGCCCCATCGCGTCGGTCGCCAGCGACAACGCAACACAGAACATGAGGACAAGCTTGGAAAGCGAAATTCGCCTGTGTCCAATCATGAGCAGGCTCCTGTGGGACACCGTTCCCGGTCGGTTTCCCAATCGACAAGTTGTACGAAATCGTCGGGTTCGCGCAAAGGTTGGATACTGAATCGGAAGGTTGCTGTCTTTTCGTTCTTCGAGAACACTAGCGCAATCTCCTTTGCACTCGAAAGCTCCTTTCGATCCAGTGAAATGGGATAGAGCCATTTCGACTCCCAAAACAGCTCCTGCTTAGTAGCGGCTATCGCATTCCCCTCCGGAGTTGCTTGCCCTGGCCTCCCGTTCCCGGCTTCCGAGTTGAGGTCGCGTAGCAGTTGTTCCTTAGCCGCAAGAAGCTCGGCGTGCATTGTGGCTACAACCCGATCCGGAATCCTTACATCCTCAGTACAGCCGATCCAGAAGGCGGTGCCGTCGTAGTCACCAACACGAGCAAGCGCTCGGCCGTCGACGTTGATGGTCAGTGAGCCGCTGTCGCCTACAGACTGGATGGTATACAGGCTGGGTTTGACGAGCACGACACGCCTGTAGAAGGATGTGGGGACGTAAACCGTCTCAGACTCCCACGGAAAGATTCGTACGGTCTTCTCCGGATAACCGAGGACTTTGATCGTGAAAACGGATGGATTCCAAAAGGAGGTCCATACTGGAATCCGCAGCGAAGCGTCCGGTAAGGATTCCGTCGGAATCACCGGTTCCGGTTCGCCCGATCGATAGACATAGAACGAGCGACTGCGGCCCTCAGGCAGCGGTTGCAGCCGAATCGCACCGACGAAGCTGAAAAGCAGCAACATTCCGACCATGATCAGCGCACCAGCCCGTGTAACTTGCTTGGCAAACAGCGACCTGTAGACGCTCTCCTGCAGGATATTAAACGCCCGTTCAGGAAAGATTTTGACCATCACCGCGAGCCACGAAAAAACGCCACTCAGTGTCAGCAGTCCGCCAAAGGCTGCAAACCACTCGGTGTATCGCAGGAGCCACCCGCTAAGACCCACACCCAGTGCCAGAATCATTAGAGTATTCAGCAGGAGCGGTCGTGGACTCTGACTCTGCTCATCGTGCTTCGAAGTTGTTGCGTCGGCTGTCGGCGCTGCGTGGCTGTTGGTCATTGGAATCACCTTCCGTTCGCCCAGTGCTGGAGAATGGCTGCAGCCTTCGCGGAGCCGACAATAGCAGCGACGCTTGGCGGCCAAGGAAGGCAGTCCTGCTTAGCGATGACGCGATCGGTTAAAACATTTCATCGGATGAAATCTATGCCTCAGAGCCGTGCTTCGACCCCGATGCCGCCCTGACGTTACATCAGCGCGTGAAATGTTTTGAGTCTTGCGGGCATTGCCTTGTGACGGACGGCGCCACTACCTGGCTGCTCTTTTTACGTAGGCGCGTTGTTAAAGCTCACTTACTCGAAAGGAGAATCCATGCCTTGCTGCCTCACTCTCAGTACGACGGGAAAAGAACGATTCCTGGCCAAGCCCGGATGCAAGATAACCATTTCCTTGAAGGGGCCGTCCGGAGTCATTGCGGAGATCCTTCACATTCAATATGCCGGCGACCCGATCGACGAGGAGGAACCCTTTGAGTTCACGGTCAAGGCTGGTCCCAAACGGCTGAGTCTCCTGGTTGAGGCTTCGAAACCGGGCGCTCTCCTTCAGGTGATAGAGGACTGCGGGAGTGGCAATAGGC
>Ga0066674_10000234_pt1 | contig 15382 bp, 9 predicted proteins | sample GraSoiAngelo_123_FD_62291 | JGI IMG/M metagenome (GOLD analysis project Ga0066674, IMG submission 62291) | Grasslands soil microbial communities from the Angelo Coastal Reserve, California, USA - 14_0927_02_40cm | ecosystem: Environmental > Terrestrial > Soil > Grasslands | place: USA... | reverse complement strand
AGCTTTGTTTTGGTGAAACTGAAACAGAGCGAAAAAGGCAACGAATGGTTGATGATCAAACACAAGGACGCCGCCGAAGATTCCTCCTGGAACATCGACGAGCACGACCGTTCCGCGCTCACGGGACGCACGATAGAAGAGATTAAGGAGGAGCTGCCGCCCAAACGCCAGCCAATCCCAATTCAAGCGGCTGAGGTGCAAAGCGCACGGAAGGGACCAATGCCCTCTCGCGTGGAACCCATGCTGGCGACGCTCGCCGACCGACCTTTTTCCGATCCGCACTGGCTCTTTGAGATCAAATGGGACGGCGTGCGCGCGCTGGCACGAATCGAAAATGGCGCTTTGACCCTGCGCTCTCGCAACGGAGTTGACATCGCGCAGCGCTATCCGGAACTAGCCTCTCTTCCGGAGACTTTGGCCGCCCGCGAGGCCATTCTTGACGGAGAGATCGTGGCTCTGGACGCCCAAGGCCACAGCAACTTCGAGCGTTTGCAGGAACGCATGCACGTGCGGGCCCCCAGTGAGAACCTGGTCGCGCAGATTCCCGTCGTTTACTTTGCCTTCGATCTTCTTTACTGCGACGGATACGACCTTCGCGAAGCTCCGCTCCTCGAGCGCAAGCAGCTCCTCGAACGCTTGCTTTTCACGACCGAACGATTTCGATATGCGGACCATCAGTTGGAGCAGGGAAAAGAGTTGTTCGCGCTGGCAGAACAAAATGGCCTGGAAGGGATTGTCGCAAAGCGAGCCGACAGCCCGTACGTTTCCGATCGCAGCCCGCATTGGGTGAAGCTGAAGATTACCATGACGGTGGACGCCGTGGTCGGTGGCTGGACAGAGGCTCGCACGTCCGCTCTTCCCTTTGGTTCCATGCTGCTGGGCTTGTATCACGGCAAAACACTTCGATTCATAGGGCACGTCGGCAGTGGATTTGACGCGAAAAAGCTGAAGGAATTGAGCAGTAGGTTGAAAGAACTTTCAGCGTCCACTTGTCCTTTCGATGCAGTGCCCGAAACCAACGAAAAGCCATGGTGGGTTTCTCCGACTCTGGTTGCGCGGGTCAAGTTCAGCGGGTGGACGGAGGAGCATTCCCTGCGCCATCCCGTCTTCCTCGCGCTCCGCGAGGATGCGCGTTCTACGGATTGCCAATGGGAGAACGAGGTTGCAACGGTGGCCACACGCGCGCCGGCCGTAGTTCACGCGCCCGAGGTCGTAGGCCGAGTTCTCAATACAAAAGCCCAGATCGAAGCGGAGTTGTTCAAGGGGCGCTCCGAAACGGTCACCATCGAACTGGACGGCAAACGGCTGCGCCTCAGCAACCTGAACAAAGTGTATTTTCCGGAGTCCGGCTACACGAAACGGAATCTGCTGGCCTACTACTACCGCATGGCGGATTTCATCTTGCCTTTTCTACGCGATCGAGCTTTGGTTTTGCGACGCTACCCCGACGGAATCAAAGGGCAAGCTTTTTTTCAGAAGGACGTGCGCGAAGGTTTGCCGGAATGGTTCAAGACGGTTCCGGTGGATTCCGAACATCGCGGTGAGGTTATTCAATACGCCACGGCCAATGACCGCGCTTCCCTGCTGTTCTTGACGGGCCTCGGTTGTATCGATCACAACCCATGGTCCAATCGTTATGACGATCTCGATCATCCCGACTACTTCTTTTTTGATTTGGATCCCTCGGATGGCACGGAATTCTCGGCGGTCGTGACCATCGCTCGAGCTCTTTACGAAAAGTTGGAAGAATTGCGTTTGGCGAGCTTCCTGAAAACTTCAGGCGCAACGGGAATTCACATCTACCTGCCGGTCGAGCCGATTTACACCTACGAGCAGTTGCGTACCTTCGGTGAGATTATCGCGCGAACGGTGACCGCCGAGCACGCTAATCTCGTGACCAGCGAACGCATCGTTGCGAAACGGCCCGCGGGCCGCGTGCTGATCGACGTTCAGCAAAATGCCCACGGCCGGCCACTGGCTGCGGCGTATTCCGTGCGCGCTTTCCCTCAAGCGCCGGTTTCCGCTCCCCTTTTGCCCCGCGAATTGCGGCCTAGTTTGCGCCCCGAAACGTTGAACATAGAAACAGTGTTTGCGCGCCTAAAGGACAAGGGTGACCTCTGGGGCGATTTCTGGAAGCGGCGTCAACGACTGGAACAAGCTATCGAACTTCTTAGCAACCGCATGCCGTCCCGAACCAAGAAGGCACCTTGAATGCAATGAGCGCGTCCCGCCTTTTACGGGCCTGGTGTCTGTGATTAAATGCCAGGGCACGGAGGTGCGCCATTCCTCGCGCGGGCCAGCTTCTTGTGGGGACTTCTGGATACTCGTATAAACAGTGGAAGGGGAGTTTCTACCCGGAGAAGCTTCCGGACCGCGAAATGCTCTCCTTTTACGCTAAGCAATTCTCGACGGTGGAGATCAATCACAGTTTCTATCGCATGCCGACGGAGAACGTGCTCCTGCAATGGGCGAAAACCGTTCCCGAAGGCTTCCGCTTTGCGTTGAAGGCCAACCAACAGATCACGCACATCCAAAGGCTCCGTAATTGCGAGAGCACTCTGAAGCGTTTCCTGGAAGTCGCCAGCGTCCTAAACGAGGGCGATCATCTCGGGCCAATCCTCGTTCAACTGCCGCCCAATTTCAAATTCGACCGGCCGCTGCTCGAGGACTTTCTTGCTCTTCGCCCTGACGCTTTTGCTTTCGCCTTTGAGGTCCGGCATCCGTCCTGGTACACCGACGAAACCTACGCCGTTCTCCGCCAGCACAAAACAGCTCTTTGCCTGTCCGAAACTGACAAACAAACGCCTCCAGAAGTGCTCACTGCCGGCTTCACCTACGCCCGTCTGCGCCTCGAAGATTACACACCGAAGCAAATCACGGCCTGGAGGAAACGCTTCGACGCCTGGCTCAGCCAGGGAGTGGACGTGTACACGTATTTCAAGCATGAAGACGCCGGCAAGGCGCCAGCGTATGCTCGCCAGCTTCTCGGAAAAACAATCTGACCTCTCTCCCCCTCAGCAAGCGGCGCAGTAGTTAGTCGCGTTCGTGGAAGAGCATGGCTGCTCCGGAACCGCTGGCGCCAAACTCGCCCTCGGCGGCGTCCCAAGCTTTGCGATCGAGGGGCTGGACGGGCTCCAGCTTTTTCTGTGAAAGCGTCTTGTTCACGGCGGGCAGTTCCTTGGTAACGAAGGTGTCGAACTCGCCGGCCACGTCATCCAGCTCTTTCTTCAGTGAGTCGATGCGCGCGATTTGATAGTCCCCCGGCCGTCCTTCGTAATTCAAAACGGCGCCATAGAGTTGCGTCGTTTTTTCGCGGATGCGCTCCTCGCCGGTGATGGCGCCTCCCTCCGTGGTGGCCACGATTTTCTTGCGCATGGCTTCCACTTTGCCGGCGAGTTCCTGCAGCCGTTTGCCGAAAGTGGCGTCGCCCTTCAGTTTTGCGCCACGCTCCACGAGCGCGTTATGCACGCCGTTGATGCGGTCGACATCGAAGCTCATCTCTCCGAGCAGCCGGTGGAGGCGCATCGCCGCGTCGAATTCCAGTTTGCGGTCTTCCAGAGTGAACTTCGCGCGGGGATCGAGCTCCAGCACAAGGGGCGTGCTATAAGTCTCTTTGCCGCGCGTCATCTTCACCGTGTACGTGCCCGGCAAAACTCTGGGACCCTGCGCTGCTTCAAACGCAGCCGTGGCCGCGGGCGGAACGTGCGGCGCCTTCAGCCGCATGGGCCATTCCACGCGGCTAATGCCGCGGCGGCTGTTCGGAGGAAGCGTGTCCACAAGCTTGCCTTGCGAGTCGAAAATTTCCAGCTTCATCTTTCCAAAAATGTGGCGCTTGCTCTGGTAGTAGGTAATCAGTGCCGCGTCCGGAGGATTGGGCCCCGTGTACACCGCGCTTCCTTCCACCCAGCCGCCATTCGCGGGCAACCGCTGCTGCGCGGGCTTGGCCTGGAGGAAGACCGCCTCTTGCGCCATGACTTCGGGAGTCAGCTTCCGCAGCGGCGTGATGTCATCCACAATCCAGATGCCGCGCCCATGCGTGGCGATCACCAGATCCGATTCGCGCGGGTGCACCACGATGTCCCGCACGGCCACCATCGGGAACTCATGGCCTTTGTATTGCGCCCAGTGCTTGCCGCCATCCAGCGAAATCCAGAGGCCAAACTCAGTGCCGAGGAAAAGCAAATTGGGCTTCACCGTGTCTTCCTTGATGACGTGCGCGTAACCGCGCACTCCGCTGTCCGCCGTGACGATGGACGTCCAAGTCTTCCCGTAGTCGGTGGTCTTGAAGACGTGCGGCTCCATGTCTCCAAACGTGTGGCGATCGAACGTTGCGTAGGCCGTGCCCGCGTCATACAAGCTGGCTTCCACCCACGAAACCCACGAGGCCTTTGGCAGATTCGGAACATTGCCGACGACGTTCGTCCAGGACTTCGCGCCGTCGCGCGTCAGCTGAAGATTTCCATCGTCGGTTCCAACCCAGATCGTTTGACCATCGCGCGGCGATTCGCTGATCGAATAGATCGTCGTGTGCATCTCGGCATAAGAATTGTCCACGGTCACGCCGCCGGACTCTTCCTGCTTCTGTTTCTCTGGATCATTGGTGGTGAGATCGGGAGAGATGCGCTCCCACGATTGCCCGTGGTCGCGCGAGCGGAACAGGAATTGCGCACCAATATAAATCGTTCCCTTCTCATTCGGACTCATATGGATTGGCGTGTTCCAGTTGAATCGCAGCTTGCCCTCTCCGTAGTTCTGTTCCGGCTTGATCAAACGGCCTTCGAGCGTGACCCGATTGACTCGCCCAATAAAGCCGCCTTGCGATTCAGCGTAAACATAGTTTGCATCGGCCGGATCGGGAAACACCCAGAATCCGTCTCCTCCAAAAATATTTTCCCAGCGGCCATTGGTGATTCCGCCAGGGTATTGCGAATCGCCTACCCACACGCTGTTGTCCTGCAGCCCGCCAAAAACGTGATAGGGGTCGGCGTTGTCCACGCTCACGTGATAGAACTGCGAAATCGGCAGATTATTGCCCTTCCACCAGGTATTGCCGCCATCGTAGGAATACCAAACGCCGCCGTCATCACCGACGATGAGGTGATCGGTATTGTCGGGATTCACCCAAACATCGTGGAAATCCCCGTGCGCTCCGTTTCCGATTCCGCTGAAACTTCTGCCGCCGTCCTCGCTCATGATCAAGGTAAGGTCCGGCTTGTAAACTTTGTTCTCGTTTTTCGGATCTACGATCAGGTTCGCGAAATAAAATGGCCGCCATACCATCCAATTGCTGCGGTCGCGCTCTTCCCACGTTTTGCCCCCATCATCGGAGCGGAAAAGCGCGCTGCGCGTCGACTCGATCATGGCGTAAACAACGTTTGGTTTTGACGGAGCGATCGTAACGGCAATGCGCCCCCACGGTTTCGCCGGCAACCCTTTGGCGCTCTTGTCGTCCAGCTCTTTCCAGGTGGCGCCGCCATCCATGGTCTGGAAAAATCCGCTGCCGCTCGGTGCGGTGGCATTCTCGCCGCCCGATCGGAAAGTCCAGCCTTTCCGCCGGAAGTCCCACATGCCTGCGAAAAGCGTCTTCGGCTCTTGGGGATTCATGGAAATCATCGAACATCCGGTCGAGAGGTTCGCGCCCTTCAGAATCTTGTTCCAGCTCTTCCCGCCGTCAGGCGTTTTGTAAACGCCGCGATCCTCGCTGTCGCTCCACAATCTTCCCGGCACGCATGCGTAAACCGTGTCGCTGTTTTTCGGATCGATGATGATTTTCGCGATGCGCTCGGAGTTCTGGAGCCCCATGTTGGTCCAACTGTCGCCGCCGTCCGTCGACTTGTAGATGCCTGTGCCGATCGACACGCTGTTTCGCGTCCATGCCTCGCCGGTGCCGGCCCAGATCGTTTTCGGCGCTTGCGGATCAATCGCCACCGCGCCAATCGACTGCGCGGACTCCTTGTCGAAAACCGGCTTGAACGTTGTGCCGCCGTTCGAGGATTTCCAGACGCCGCCGCTGGCTGCCCCAAGGTACACAGTCAGGCGGCCGTCTTCTTTCACCGCGGCAATCGCCGCCACGCGCCCGCTCATGGCGGCGGAGCCGATGTTCCGCGCCCCGAGGCCGGAGATGGTGTCCGAGTCGAATTTGACGTCTTGCGCCAGCACGGGCCCGGCGAAAATCATCGTCACGAGAAACACAATCGTCACAACAGCAAAGCAACGGATTGACTTGCGCATATCGGCGGATTCCTCGGCGATAAAGTAGAAGCTAGGTTTATGGGGTCTTGGTCGATCCATGGATATTCGCGTGATGGAAAATCACTTTCCGGCTGGCGCCTTTGTCTCCGGCTTGGACACCGGCATCGCGAAGTGTGCGTCTTCCAGCGGAATATTTTGTTCAATTTTTTCGACGGAGAACTGTGCCCGCGAAGCGCTGCCTTTTTGCGCTTGCTCGACGGCAAAGGGATAATAGATGCCGTTCACCTGCTCGTAGTCGCCGTAATACAGCTCGGATTCCTGCAGCGCGCCGCGAATGGTGGTCTGAATTTCCACTTTCAGCTCGAGATACGAGTCCGCGTCGAGATAGTAGTAGCGCACGTCCCCGTTTTTCATGCTCAGTTTGATCTTGAAACAATCCGTTCCTTCCATCGAATCGTGCCCCACAAGCTCGGCTTTATGTCCCTTCTCCTTGTAATCCACGAGCGGCCCATCGATATCTGCGTCCACGACCAGGCTTTTAGCGTCGTCCTGCGAGAGCAACTCCGGATCTTTGCGGCCGCCGAACGGGGAAATCTGCCATCCGGTCTTGCCATCGTAGGCTTGCACCTGGGCCAGACCTTGGATGATCAGTTCTTCTCGAACCTTGTCGGCGCGCTTGTTTTCTTGACGAAATTCGGCGCGAAACGGGCCCTGGCTGAACTTTGCCGTCGTGCGGATGGTGCGCACGGATTTCAGCTTGTCGGCTCCGCCTTTCGCCTGAATATTTTTCGCGATGACCTCATCAACGGTTTGTGCACGGGCGGCCGACGAAAAAAATCCGATGGCGGCCGACACAAGAAGAAAAAAACGGAAGACGCCTGCGAACCCCCTAAACGGAGTCCGCCGCAACTCTGCTTTCATGAACTCTCCCCCACCCCAACGGTTTGCGACACTACTCTAAACGGAAGGAACCAAAACGGCCAATCTTAATTACTGGGACGAAATCAGCAGCACTTAGTTAGCAGACTTTCGCCCGGCTGCCAAGCAATTTCGCAACACGGGGAACTACAATTCCAGATGGATCCGCAAGGTCGGCACCACTACCGGTCCGCGGTCCCGGTTGTACCCAGGATTCTTGATGTGCTGCACGCCAAACGAAGGATAAATCCCGCGCCATACGTGAACGGTATAGTAGCTCTCAACAATGTTCTCGCGCCCGTAGTTCAGACGGCCATCGCCCAGAAGAAATCCCGCGCCACCGAGTGCGAGATATTCCTGGTGGTCCCGCGAGATGCCGTTCGTAACGAAAACCAGTCCGGCACGGTCAAATTTCCTGTTCCACCGTCTACCGCTGCCGGCAACGCCTATTTCTGCCGTCTCATCCACTTCGGTGTAGACGAACGATTCATGCCGTCCTTCGTTCCATCCCCACCTGCCGAACACTCCCATCCAGTCTTTGAGTGGCTGTTCGAAATTGAGGCCAAACCCGTATTTGATAGTGGTTTGTAAAGGATGGGCGGTGATGTCCGGTTGGGGTGTGATCCCGGCGAGGACATTGTCGATCGCCACGCGGTAACTCCCCATGTTGGCGTGATTGACGTAACTAACAAAACGCACCATGCCTTCCTGGTGTCCGAAGACGGTGCCATGTAACTCGAATTCAAGATTTTCAGCGTGGGCCCGGCTCATGTTCGCGTCCAAATGAATTCCGTTGGCGACTTTCGGCATCAACGCTTCCGCAAATCGCACCGCCCAGCGCCGCTCGTGGTATTCAAGCATCGCGGCGAACGTGAACCCTCGCGTGTCTGCCGCATAGTCATACGCGCCGTTGTTATCTACGGTCCAGTTCATGAACTGGAAGCTGGTGTCTGTGCCGTATGTATTGTTGTCGAAAAGGTCCGCCAGGCTGAACTTTCCGAACCGGATTTCGAGCCGGCGTTCGGGAAGCGAGGGAAAAAGCGAGAGTGGCGACCGGGCGTTGCTAATTTTGCTGCCGCCAAGAGGAATGACCTGGTGCCACATGAGTCGAGCGATGTACGGCGCTTTGCTGAGGTTAGGATTTCGCACGATGTCCAGATTGGTGACGCCCGCCAGTCCAACTGCCTCGCCGATTCCGTGGCCGCCGGTCTCCTGGACGTGGCAGAGGAATTCCGTTGTGTCCGTCAATCGAACCCCGGTAAAAAGCGTAAGGACGCGCGAGGTGGCATCTTGGGCCTGTGGAGGCAAGCTTCGTGGCCCTTGGTAGGGCGAATGAAACGCCGGATGCCACTGCGATATAAAATTCGCCTGGCCGGAGATCCACCAACGGTCCGTCTCCGGATGTGGAAATAGGGTTGGCGGATCAGCTTCGGCGCTCTGCTCAGGCGCCCGGTCCACTTGTTGTCCCGGGGTTACAGCCGTATCTTGAGCGCACAGCCGCGGCACACCGCACAAAAACAAAGTCGCAAGGATTACCCCGATTTCGAGACGAGACGGCAGCTTGTGCTCTTGCATTCCCCTGCTTCCTTGGTCCACGCGGCTAACCTGCGATGCCGGACTGGCGGCCATTTGCTAACCTTGTAGAACACCGTCGGTCACCAAACGATGAACCGCTCTGGAATTCACATCCTCCCAAACCTAACCGTGGTTAATCGCACTAAACTATATTAGTAAACTATGCTTAATACATCCGGGGGTCAACGGGAATCCGGCCCCGATTTACAAGTTATTCGCCTTTCGAACAAATTTTCTATATCTTCTTTGCACCTAGGCCTGCGTACCGGGAATCAAAGAATCCGAAGGGGACGCGGTAGTGAACAAAATTTTCGTGGCTCTCGTGTCTGCCGTATTCCTGAATGCGCCGGCCGCTCGCGGGCAAGCCGGCCCTGTCGAGGGCGGCCATGAATTGCAGGTGTGGACCGGCGGGGGCCACGGAATCAGTGGCAGCCAATCCGGCGACGGCATATGGAACGCGGGTTTTCGCTACGGCTTGATCCTTACTGCTCCGCACGGCCCCGGCTTCCTGCGCGGCCGCTTGGAGTACGTGTTGGACGCCGTCCCAGTCTTTCTCGTGGTTCAGAAAACGAACACCGCTTACGGCGTGGGGGTAAATCCGTTCGCCTTCAAGTGGGCGTTCGCCACGCGAAGCAACCTCGTTCCTTATATCGAAATCGGCGGCGGCACGGTCTTTACCAATACCAAGGTTCCCGAAGCAACATCCCGTATCAATTTCACCAGTGGCGGCGCATTCGGCCTGCACTTCCTGCGCAGCAAATACAACATCAGCACCGAGGTCCGTTATATGCATATTTCGAACGCCGGGCTTGCCACTCCAAATCCCGGCATCAACACCATTCAATTTCGTTTGGGCTTTGGTCTGTTCAGCCAAAAGGAATAGCAACCATGCAAGGCCTTCGCTTCCGAAGCATCATTGAGTGTGCGAGATGAAAATGATTGGAATCTTCGTAGCGGTATTTGTTCTGCTTCTTGGATTCGCTGTTGTCCGCGCGATGAGCACGGGGAAAAAAGCTCCGGTCTCCGGTGCCCCCGCGCCGGACTTCACGCTGAATTCGCAAGACGGCAAACCGCTCAGCCTGCATGATCTCCGCGGAAAGTGGGTCGTGCTCTATTTTTATCCCAAGGATTTCACCAGCGGCTGCACCAGGGAGGCGCATAATTTCCAGCGCGACCTCACCCAGTACGAGCAGAAAAACGCGATCATCCTCGGTGTGAGCGTCCAGGACGAAGCTACTCACCAAAAGTTCTGTGCCAAAGAAGGGCTCAGTTTCAAGCTGCTTGCCGATACAAAGTACGAAGTCTCTTCCTCTTACGATTCCCTAGTAAATTTGGGCGTCGCCAAACTTTCTGCTCGCCATACCTTTCTCATCGATCCTTCCGGCGTTGTCCGCAAAACCTATCTCAATGTAAACGCCGAAAAACACAGCGCCGAAGTCCTCGCCGATCTCACTCAACTTCAGAACTCTCCTGGTTAAGCCTTTAGTTCCCACATTCCGCCTCGGCAGCCAGCAACTTAGGCCCTTCGTGTAATCGATGTCATCCTGAGCGAAGCGCGGCTTCTGCGCTCCGGAAGAGTTTGCGGGGCGAAGGATCTCATCCGACCATCAGCGCAAACGATTCAGTTGCCACCTCCGCTTAGTTCCCGCAGCCAGTCTCAGCAGTCAGATTCGAAAACTCGGGCCAGGCAGCGAGATTGCCCTTCTCGAGCAACTTGTTCAGCGTAGCCACGTCTTTGTTCTTCAGTTCCTGCCAACCGGCAAGAGCTTCATTCTCTCCCTTGCAAATCCGCCGGTATGCTGCGAACGATTCTTCCGATGGCGCGAAGTCCGCGCCATCGACCAGCGCCATCAGCGCTGTCAACGCGTCATTCAGGGCCATGAAGCTCGTCGTCTTCGGAGTCTCCAAAATCGGAGTGGGTTCGCCTGCAAGCGCCGCGGCTTTCGCATCCAGCGTGCTGGCCGCAACGGCTATGGGATCTTCCTTGGGGCGTTTCGTCAAGTCGGCCAATCGTGCGCGCAGTTCCTTCGCCTGCTGGTAGCCGTCAAAGTTTTTCCCAAGCAGCGCGGAAATTTTCAGTTGCAGCTCAAGCGAACTTTGCAATTCGTTGCGCGCCGCCGGCACCCGAGGATCCATCTTGACTTCCAGCGGTTGGCGAGAAACTTGTCCGCCCGCCTTCAGCCGCACCTCATACCTGCCCGGCAGTACCAGCGGTCCCTGCGGCGCCAGCGGCGTCGAACCCACGATCGCGGCGATCGGATAATTGTACGGGGACTGCGGATGCATGGCGCGTGGATCGGCGTACCGCAGATTCCAGACAAAACGATGCATTCCCGGCGCCTTCGAAAGAGCCTGTGGAGGTGCGATCCAATATTCCGCCACGAAGGGAGCTTCCTCTGGTTGGGCCGGCGCAGCCGCGCTTGAAAAACTCCGCACCAGTTTTTCATCCTGGTCGTAAATTTCCAGCTGAATGTCCCCGCTGGAATTCGCCGGCAAGACGTAATTCAGGATCGCGCCATCAGGAGGATTTTTTCCCGCGGGAACTTCCGGCGGCAGCGGCGTGTCTTGATTTTCGTCGCGCCGCACGCGGACGGCGGTTCGCGGCGCAAACAAATGTGCGCCTGAAGCTGCCATGCGCGCCTCCGCCTGGCGCAGCGGCGTAACATCATCCAGGATCCAGAACGAGCGGCCATACGTCGCGGCAACCAGGTCATTCTGCTCGACGGCCAAATCATGGATGGCCACCACCGGCATGTTCAGCCGCAGCGATTGCCAATGTTCGCCGCTATCAAACGAAACATAAACTCCCCGTTCCGTCCCCGCGTACAGCAACCCTTTGCGCACCGGATCTTCTCGCACCGTCCGGACAAAATCGCCGTCCCGAATCCCAGCGACCTTTTCCTGCCAGGTTTTCCCAAAATCACGCGTTTGAAGAATGTGCGGCCGCAAATCATCCAGACCGTTTCGATTGACCGCCGCATAGGCAGTCCCGGCATCGAAGTGCGACGCTTCGATGATGCTAACCGTGCTCCACTCGGGCACGCCCACGGGCGTAGCGTTTTGCCAGCTCGTCCCCGCATCTTTCGTTAACTGAATGTTTCCGTCGTCCGTGCCAATCCAGATCTCCCCCTCTTTCACTTCCGAAGGCGCGATGGTCAGGATCGTCCCTCGCACTTGTTTCTCATCCTTTTCATCCGGCCGGACGCGCGTCAAATCCCCGCTCACTGCTTCCCAGCTGGTGCCCCCGTTAACCGTCTTCAGCAAGAACTGCGTTCCGAGATAAAGCAAGTACGGGTCCTGCGGCGAAAAAACCAGAGGAATCGTCCAGTTGAACCGGTATTTGCTCCCAAACGAAACCGGCGCAGGAGAAATATCCCGTACCTGTCCCGTAATTTTTGACAAGCGCACAACGCTCCCTCCCGGCCCCGCGTTGTACACCACATCGGCGTCCAGCGGATCGGGAATGGTGTATCCGCTCTCTCCCGGCCCGACCGGGAACCAATCGCGCTCGGTGATCTGCCCGTTGTTTCCGCGGCTCGTAATCCCCGCCGTGCCGCTGTCTTGTTGCGGTCCGTACACCCAATAAGGAAACCGGTGATCGGTCGCCACCCGATAAAATTGTCCCGTGGGCTGGTTGTACCAAGTGCTCCACGATTCGCCCCCGTTGAGGCTGATCGTCGCGCCCTGGTCTACGCCCAGCATGATGCGGTTCGGATTTGTCGGATCGATCCACACGGTATGGTAATCATCGCCGCCCGGAGCGCCTTTGATCGCCGTGAACGTGTGCCCGGCGTCATTCGAACGGTACAGATTTTGCGATGGCACATAAACCACGTCGGGGTTTTTCGGGTCCGCAAAAATTTCGCTCATATACCAATAGCCTTGGATTCGCTTGTCTTCCGTGGCTTTTTTCCAACTCGTTCCTCCATCGTCGGAACGATAGAGGCCGCCGTCTTTTTCCTTGGCTTCCAAAATCAAGTAAACGCGTTGCCCGCGAGTTCCGGGGGCTACCGCAACTCCGGACCGTCCCCAATCTCCCGCGGGAAGCCCGTTCCCGGTAATTTGTGTCCAGGTGATTCCTTCATCGGAGGATTTGTAGAGTCCGCTTCCGGGACCAAATGAAGTTCCCTTCTGTCCCGGCTTTCGAATCCCATGCCACAGCGTCGCGTACACCACTCGTGGATTTCCCGGCTCAAAACACAGGTCCACTGCGCCCGTCAGATGGTCCTGGTACAAAACTCTCTTCCAGCTTCGTCCGCCATCCGTGGAACGGAAAACGCCACGCTCCTCGTTCGGCCCAAAGCTGTGGCCCATCGCCGCCACCAGCACGACCTCTGGATTCCGCGGATCAATCAGGATTCGCGCGATGTGCCGCGTGTCCACAAGTCCGAGATGCTGCCAGGTCGCGCCGGCATCCGTGGATTTGTAAATTCCATTTCCGTACGTGATGTCGGCATAGAGATTGTTCTCTCCGCTACCCACATAAATGATGTTTGAATTCGACGGCGCAAGCGCCAACGCGCCGATCGACGCCACCGGTTCTCCGTCGAAAATCGGCTTCCACACCGTGCCGCCGTCCGTCGTTTTCCACACGCCGCCGCCGTTCGCCCCGAAATAATAAATGCCGGGACTCCCCGGCACGCCCGCAACCGCATTCACTTTCCCGGCGCGAAACGGCCCGATCATCCGCCATTTCATCTCCGAATAGAGCTGCTCCGGTACTTGCTGCCCCCAAGCTAAACTGCCGGCAAAAATCGTCCAAGCAGTTAGACGCGCTACACACTTTGCGAATCGCAAACCAATGGCCGTGCTCATCAAGGGATCTCCCAGTGGCCGAGAGGATAGCTTGTCTATGGCATCCCCGCAAAACATATTCAATTGCAATTGATTCGAATGAAGTGCAGTGTTCTACCGGTTCGCGAGCACCTTCAAGCCCGGAATGTGCATCAGCCGTTCGTCGGCGGTCACTAGTGTCAGGTCGTAGACTTTCGCCGTCGCCACCAAAAAACGGTCTGCCGGATCACGATATCCCAGAGTTGTGTATCGTATCTCGCGGGCAATCTCCCAGTTCAATGGAACTTCAATCAAACCCAGCGCGAGCTTCGATCTCTTGAACCAATCTAGGAAATCCCCTTTCGATCGAATTCGCTTCTTCTCCAGCAAAAGGATTGTTTCCCAAACGCTAACGGCAGAGAGATATCTTTCGTTTTGAGGATTTGTCAGTTCGCGCGCCACTTCGGAAGAAAGCTTGTGCGCTTCGGCATGGCTCCAGATCCAGATATGCGTGTCCAGCAGGAGCCTCATTCGGTCTTCTTAGCTTCCTCGGTCTCTGGGTCCTGAGCGGCTTCCCAATCCGACTCATCGCCGATGGGGCCAACGATGTCTCCCAGAATGGCCATCGTGCCCGCGCCGCCACCCAGCTTGATGTTCTTAGCGACTCCCGGTGGACTGATTTGGGCGATGGGCTGCCCGAAGCGTGTCACGACCACCGGCTTGCCGGTCTTGCGGACGCGCTCCAGCACTGCCAAACACGTAGCTTTGAACTTGGAGATAGCGATTTCTTCCATGGTGCAACTCCCACACTTACAATAGCATATCATTAGACCATGGTCCAACTATAGTCCGACCATGGTCGCTTCTGGGCGCACTGCCTAGGTCACCACCAGCCTTTCTTTTTACTGTCTAGGGTTGGTCGTTTCCATCCGCATCGGAAGAGGTAGCGGCATCCGGTGATTTGTTCGGATCGACTGCGGCGAGTCCGGCCTTCTTGAGTTGGGAGTTAAGCGCCGCGATATTTTGCTGTCGGATCCTGGTCCACTGCGCGGTGAGCTTTTCTAGATCGTCTTCGAGTTCCTTGTAGACCGCAGTGGCTTGCGTCGTGGGCGCGGCATCGGCGCTATCGGCAACCGCCAGGAGTCCACCAAAATGTTGATTCAAGGTGGAAAAACTCTCCGGCTGCTTCCCTCCCGGAGGCAAGCCGAAGAAATTGCTCTGCGCAGCGCCTTCCATTTCGGCGGATTGCTTGTCGACAGCGGCGATGGCATCGGCAACGGCACCCTTCCCTGCTTTCGCGGCACGATCCTTCAATTGCGCGCGCACCGACCGAACTTGGGCAAGCGCCTCGAAACTTTCGTTCATTCCCTCGACCGAGCCGCTCTGCATTTCAAATTGTTTGCGAAGATCCGCAAGCGAAGACTGGATGCGCGGATCCATCTTTACCGCAAACGACTGAGAATAGCTCTTTCCATCGACCGTCAGCGTTGCTGTGTAGTTCCCCGGCAATGCCCATGCTCCAAGCGGATATTTCGGAGTGTCGTGCACGATCGCGGAAATCGGAAATTCATGACCGAGCGAATCCGGCGGCGCGTAATGCAAGTCCCATACAAATCGATGCATTCCCGCCGCCGCAGAGAGAATTTGCGCCGGGCGCACCCAGTACATCGGGATGGGATGCTCGCCTGCTGTTTTTTCCAGCGGCTCGGCCTGGTCTGAGCTAGAGTATCGACGCACCAAATGATTTTGTTCGTCGAGAATTTCCAGGGTAACCGGCTTGCTTGCGCTGGACGCGAGGTAGTAATCGATAATCGCCCCATCAGGAGGGTTTTTCCCCGCGGGAAATTCCGGCGGCAACGGCGTATCGGGATTCCGATTCCAGCGGACACGAAACGCTTCTTGCGGGGTGAAGAGATGCACACTC
>Ga0066674_10000162_pt1 | contig 17379 bp, 10 predicted proteins | sample GraSoiAngelo_123_FD_62291 | JGI IMG/M metagenome (GOLD analysis project Ga0066674, IMG submission 62291) | Grasslands soil microbial communities from the Angelo Coastal Reserve, California, USA - 14_0927_02_40cm | ecosystem: Environmental > Terrestrial > Soil > Grasslands | place: USA... | reverse complement strand
TGCACGATCGGGCTTACCATGGTCGGCGCCAGGCGAAAAACGACTTTTTCCAGATTCTCGGGAAGATCCCCCCTCTGGAAAGTTCCAAGATCGCCGCCGTCGGCCGCGCTGGGCGCCTTGGAATAGACGCGCGCAAGCTCGCCAAAGTTCTTATTTTTCTGCTGATTCAATGAGCTCAGGATTCTCTCGGCCCGGGCGCCATCGTCTACGAGTATCTCGCGCACATGAACGACGTCATTCCGCACGTAGTCTTCGAGATGTTGCCGGTAATACTCCTCGCATTCTGCTTCGCTGACCGTCACGTTCCTTAGAAGATAATCGCGCAGGTATTGCTGGATCTTCAGGCTTTCGGCCAGGCTTCGCCCGAGCTCAGCATCGGGCCCCGGAGCGCTTGGCGGCCCCGATGGCTTCGGGTTTTCTACTGCGATTCTGGCCATCGTGGACTGCACCATCTGCGGGTTCGGCTCGACCCGCAACCGTTCCGCCCGGAGCAGCAGCAGCCTCTCTTCAACAAAAGTCTCCAGCAAGTTGGACTTTACCCGGTCCGCCTTGTCAGGATCGCGAAAATCGCTCAACCGGCTGTCGAAAAACCTCTGCAGGTCGCTCTTGGTAAATACCTTGTCCGCGATCACGACTGCGGCCGTTCCATGATCCTCTCCCCAGAGAACACTTCTGCCTCGTTCTGCGAGACCGCAGCCCGCAAGTACCAGGATCGCCGGAGTTGCAATCAGATATGCGCGCATCCGCAAAGATTACATGATACCGGATGCCCACGGTAATGTCATTTGTTCGGATTCGGGTGGAATTAACAGGATCTACAGGATTGTGCAGTCTGGGGAAGTTCACGCAACGGTGCCAGAAAGCAGAGCCAAGTCTCGTCCATTCTCCTATCCCGTCCATCCTGTTATCCTGTCTCCACGCTTTTCATCCTGTGATCCTGTCGGAGCGATAGTGCGAGTCAAATTTTTAGGCGTCACAGGCGCGTGTCAATAGCCCGGCCGTGAGACTCTGAAAATTTGTATTTCGAACCGATGGCATCCAAATCGCAGTGATCGCTTTCGTGAAATTCGTGGAATTCGTGGCCAGCAAAAAACCCCACGAATTCCACGAATTAACACGAATTAGGTTCTCCACAGTTTCTGAGAAAGTCAAAGGCCGCATGAATTGACTCGCACTTCTAATTACACCCTGTTCGGATTGTTCGGAGTTCAACCCTTGCGCGGCGGACAGAGAAAATCTCATCTCTGTGCCTCCGTGGCTCTGTGGCTAAAAATTGGATTTCAAAAAACACGGGGTAACCGGGGGCAACGGCTCAGCTCTTCATAGAGATAGACTGCGGACTTCATGCCTTTGTACCAGTCATCGAGGCAGAGACTTTCATTTTCGGAGTGAGCGTTGCAGATCGGGTCTTCGACGCCCAGGAGCAAAGCTGGAGCGCCGCCCAACTCGCGCGCAAAAGGTTCTACAAAGCCGATAGTCCCACCCGCGCCGATGAACACCGCTTTGCGTCCGTATCCTTTTTGCAGAGCGCGCGCCGCCGCTTCGAAAGCAGGGCCTTCCGGATTGGTGGTCCACCACGGGACCGCCCCGAGAGGTTTTACCGTGACCTGCACCCCCCATGGGGGGTTGGCGGCGAGCCTCCGGACGAGCAGATTCAGCATTTTGTCTGCGTCTTGATTCGGGACTATGCGGACCGAGACTCTGGCTCGCGCCGAATCCACAATCTGGTTGGAGGAACCCCTGATAGGGGAGGCTTCGAGGGCGATGACCGTCAAGGCAGGACGCGTCCACAACCGCTCGTAAACCGTGTATTGTTTCTCTCCGTTCAGCTTAAGGCCCGTTACCAATCCGCCGTCTGTTCGAAACGACTTTTCGTTGAAGGGCAAGGTCCTCAGACGGGCACGCTCGCGCGCGGTGAGTTTTCGGACGTTCTTGTAGAACCCCGGGATGTCAATCGTCCCATCTTCCTTGAGCAGTCCCCCCAAAATCTTGGATATCGCTATTACCGGATCCGGCACCGGTCCACCCCACATGCCGGAATGCAGGGGATGGTCCAGGGAGCGCACCTCAATTTCCGCCGCCACGATCCCGCGCAACTGATAGGTGAGAGAGGGGAGGCCGGTTTCCAGGTTGCCGGTATCCGTCAGGACGATGAAGTCGGCCTTCATCATCTTCCTGTATTTGCGCAAAAACGCCCCCAGATGCTCCGAACCAATCTCCTCTTCTCCCTCCACCAGGAACTTCACGTTGACGGGGAGTGACCCGTGCGTTTGAAGATATGCATCAATGGCTGCGATGTGGACCATGACCCCGGCCTTATCATCCACCGAGCCCCGGCCGTAAAGCCGTCCGTCCCTCCTCAGCGTGGGCTCAAAAGCCGGACTCAGCCATTTCTCATCCCTTCCCGGAGGCTGGACATCGTGGTGGCCGTAAAGCAAAACCGTGGGGGCCCCTTTGGTGCCTAGCCACTCGCCGTAGGCGTAGGGGTGCACACCAGGGACTGTAAGCATCTTAACATTTTGAAGACCCGCTCCCCGCATGGCATTGCAGGTCGCTTCAGCCGAGCGCAAAACCTCCTCCACCGGGTAACCTTCGGCGCTAACGCTGGGGATACGCACAAGCTGTTCCAGAATCTCACGGTAACGGTTTTTGTTCGTCTCTATGTAGCTCAGCACCTTCTTGAGATCATAGTCGCCGGTCGTTGGCGTGACCATGGGCACGTCCTTTCGCTAAAAGTTGCCCTAGCATATCCAAGGCAACCCCATTGCACAACTTTAAGCTCATGAAAATCACGTTTGAAGTTCACGCGTTAGCCTGCCCAGCACCCGAGCAGGCTAAAGCCTGAACTCCGAACGTCGGCCCGCGAACTCATTTGTGCGAGCATGAAGTTCAGCCTTTAGGCTGCCCAGAGCCCGAGCAGGCTAAAGCCTGAACTCCGAACTAGGCGAATAGATTTTTTCGCAACTTCTGACGGATCAGCGCTGGTACACTTCTACGGTTGCTCGTTCAGGGAAACGTTCCCTAGGAGTGCTTGTCGGATGGAAGCGTGACCGAAGGCGCATCTGGAAAGAGAGGAAGAGACTGTGAAGCAGCCAAACGGACGTTTAGGTATCCTGGTCGGAGGCGGACCGGCGCCCGGCATCAACGGCGTCATCAGCGCCGCCACCATTGAAGCGGTCAACGACGGCTTGGAGGTCGTGGGGATTTACGATGGCTTCCGCTGGCTCATGCGTGGCGACACGACGCACGTGATCGAGCCGCTGACGATAGACAGCGTTTCCCGCATCCACTTCAAAGGGGGCTCGATTCTGCGCACCGCGCGCGACAACCCGACGGGCAATGAGGAGCTCGCGCGCGTCACGATTGAATCCTTGCTCCAGCTGGGTATCCGCTATCTGATCACGATCGGCGGCGACGATACCGCCTTCGTGGCGGCCGAGATCTGCCGCCTGGCCGAGGGAAAGATCCGCATTGCTCATGTTCCCAAGACGATTGACAACGACATCCCGCTGCCGGGCAACATGCCCACCTTCGGCTTCCAGACCGCGCGGCACCTAGGCACCGAACTGGTCCTCAACCTCATGGAAGACTCGCGCACCACCAACCGCTGGTATTTCGTGGTGGCAATGGGGCGCAAGGCTGGACACCTCGCCCTGGGCATCGGCAAGGCAGCGGGCGCCACGTTCATCGTTATCGGCGAGGAGTTTCCGCAGCAGCGCCTCGCTCTCGACGACGTGTGCCGCGTGCTGGAGGGGGGGATCTACAAGCGCCGCGCCAGGGGGCACGACTACGGGGTAGCCGTCATCGCCGAAGGCGTGGGCGAGAAGATAGACCCAGAGGAGTTGCGTAAGATACCCGGGGTGAAAATCGAGGTGGATCCGCACGGGCACATCCGCCTCGCCGAGGTGCCCTTGGCCATGATCCTCCAGCGCCGCGTCAGCGAACGCCTCAAAAAGCGCGGAGACAAAATCACCGTTGTCGACAACACCTTAGGCTACGAGCTGCGTTGCGCCGACCCCATCCCGTTCGACTGCGAATATGTGCGCGACCTGGGCTACGGAGCGGTACACTATCTCCTGCATCACAATGGACGGCGCGCCGTCAAGCACGGCGCCTTGGTTTGCCTCGAGCGGGGACGGCTGGTGCCGATCCCGTTTGACGAGTTGCGCGATCCGGAAACCGGGCGCACTCGAGTGCGTCTCGTAGACATCCACACAGAGTCTTACGAGGTCGCGCGCAAATACATGATCCGCCTGAAACGGGAGGATCTGGAGAACCCGGAGACCTTGGAATCCCTCGCCAAGGCGGCCAACATGGCCCCCGAAGCGTTCTGTGCCGAGTATGGGCAGACTGTGGGTCTGACAGGCTCGCAGAATCAATCGGCAGGATGACAGAATCCAACTTCGGGGAAAGAGTTTGACGCCAGAAAGACTTGCCACGAATTTCACGAATTGCACGAGTTCTTTTGGTCACAGACCCGTGCATGGCGTTAGACCCAGGTTAGATCAAGGTTAGATCCCCACTTCCCACGGGCGAGGCGCCCGTGCCACGACCTGGTTAGGGAGGATGATGCAAGGGTCCCGCAGACCCGCCCCCCTGTTTTCGCGTAATTCCCGAAATTCGTGGCAGTTTTTCCGTGTCTCTGTGGCCAAAAATCTTGTCAAGCGTGTCCATCCCGTCAATCCTGTTATCCCGTCGATACAAATCCCGTTATCCTGTCAAATCACACGGATCTGATCGAAGACCTTGTGGATCGAATCGAAGAGGGCGACCGGAGCGGGGGACCCTACCTCAATGGCCAAAACGCCCTGAGGAGAGAAGCTGATCTTCTTGTTGCGTGTGACCAGACGCATCAATTTTTCCGGCTCCACCCTGGACTGCTCGCTGAACCGGAAAAAGACCTGGCTTCGGTTCTTCTCGATGGACTGGATTTGAAGCGCCAGCGCCTCCTGGCGCAGCCGAGCGTAACGGAAGAGGTTCTCGACCGGCTCCGGATATTTGCCGAAGCGATCGAGCATCTCCTGCTGCAGGGCTCGCAGCTCGTCCGGATCCGCCGCTGAGGATATCCGCTTGTATATCCTCAAGCGCTGGCTGGAATCCGGGATGTAGCTCTCCGGGATCCGGATGTCGAGATTGAGATTGATGCTCGTCGAAATTTCTTCCGCCGGTCTCTGCCCTTGCTGCTCCTGAACCGTCTGCTCGAGCAGACGGCAGTAGAGCTCAAAACCCACCGCGTCGATGTGACCGTGCTGCTCCGCCCCCAGGAGATTCCCCGCGCCGCGTATTTCCAGGTCCATAGCCGCGACGCGGAAGCCGGTGCCCAGGTCGCTGAATTCCCGAATGGCGGCCAGGCGCTTGCGCGCTATGCCGGTAAGCGTCTCCTCCGAAGGAATCAGAAGGTAGGCATACGCGCGCCGGTCGCTGCGTCCGACTCGCCCGCGCAGCTGGTAAAGCTGGGAGAGTCCGTAGAGGTCCGCGCGATTGATGATGATCGTGTTTACCCTGGGAATGTCCAGGCCGTTCTCGATAATGGTGGTCGCCACAAGAACATCCAGTTCATCCCGGACGAAGCGCAGCATTACGCGCTCCAGCTCTCGTTCCGACATCTGGCCGTGGGCGATCCCCACCCGGGCCTCCGGAATCAGCTGCTGGACCAGGGCCGCTGCCGATTGAATCGTCTCCACACGGTTGTGGACGAAATAGACCTGCCCCTTGCGCGCCAGCTCCAGCTCTATCGCCGAACGGATGACGTCCGGGCTGTACCTCAATACAGAGGTCTGAATTGCCAGGCGGTTCTTGGGCGGGGTCTCGATGGTGGACATGTCGCGCAGACCCAGGAACGCCATGTTCAGCGTGCGGGGAATGGGTGTCGCCGAGAGTGTGAGAACATCGACTTTGGTCTTGAGCGCCTTCAACCGTTCTTTGTGCGTTACGCCGAAGCGCTGCTCTTCGTCAACGACCACCAACCCCAAGTCTTTGAACACGACGTCCTTGGAAAGCAGCCGATGGGTGCCGATGACGATGTCCAGGCGGCCCGTCTCCAGGTCTTCGAGTGTCTCTTTCTGTTGCCTGGGGCTGCGGAAGCGCGACAGGAGTTGGATGCGCACCGGGAATGCAACGAAGCGCTGCTTGAAGGTGTTGTAATGCTGGAACGCCAGAACCGTGGTGGGAGCAAGCACAGCCACTTGCTTGGCATCCATGACGGCCTTGAAAGCCGCCCGCATGGCCACCTCTGTCTTTCCGTATCCCACGTCTCCGCAGAGGAGGCGGTCCATGGGGCGGGAATTTTCCATATCGCGCTTGACCGCCTCGATGGCGTCGATCTGGTCCCGTGTCAATTCAAACTCGAAAGCATCTTCGAACTCTTGTTGCCAGGTCGTGTCCTGGCTGAACGTAAAACCCTGCACCCTCTGGCGCTCGGCGTATAGCCGCAGCAGCTCACCGGCCATATCGCGCATCGACTTCTTGATCCGGGCCTTGGTCCTGGCCCAACTCGTCCCTCCGAGCCGGTCCAGCGCGGGCTTCGCGCCGCCAACGCTGGTGTATTTCTGGATCAGGTCGAGGCGCTCCACGGGCACGTACAGCTTGGCGTCATCCGTGTAGGTGAGCAAAACGAACTCTCGCGCTCCATCCTGCAGCTGGAGGTTGCTGAGGCCCTGGAACTGGCCAATGCCGTGCTCGATGTGAACCACATAATCGCCGGGCTTCAGGTCCCGGAAGTCTGATAGAAAGAGCTGCCGCTGGGCGCTCTTGGAACGCCGCGGGGCCGGGCTGACTTCGAACTCATCGAAAACGTCGCACCCCGTGAGGACGCGCAGACCCGAGGCAGGCAGATAGAACCCGTCATGCAGGAATCCGACGCCCACGAGGACGGCGCCTTCGGACGTCAGAGCGCTGTCGTCATGGCCGTCCTCGGAGCGGCACAGATGGGAAGGGACCCCGTATTCCAGCAGGACGTCCTTCATTCGCTCCGCGCGCCCAAGGTTGGAGAAGAGGAAAACCAGCTGCTCCCCGGCCTCCAGAGACTTCGTCAACTCGGCGATCAGCGCGCGAACGTTTCCGTGATAGTTGCGGGTGCTCTGCGCGGAGACAAAGACCGTGGAGCTTGCCTCACTCTGCTGGACGCTCAACTCCTCCACTTCCGTTCTTGGAAATCGTTCCAGGCGCCCGCTGAACTCCTCCGCCGTCATGTAGATCTTGTCGGGCGCGAGTACCGGCTTGCAGGCTTCGATGCGATCGACATAACGCTCGTATAGCTCGGCGTGATGTCTGGCAATCGTGTCTTCCAGCACATCGCGGTCGTTGACGACAAGCCGGAACCCGCTGAGATAATCAAAGAGCGAGTGCTCCAAGGGCGCGACCGCGGGCAGCAAGAACTCGAAGGCGGCAAAGGGCTCACCCTGGCGGGCGAGCGCCAGTTCTTCCTCGAGATGCGGGAGAAAAGCGGGGCTCCACTGGCGGGGCGCCTCGTCCGCCCAGCGCTTGAATGTGCTGGAATCGGGGCAGAATTCGCGCATGGGCAGCACCTGCGCGCGCTCAACCGATGCGACGGAGCGCTGCGAGTCCACGTCGAAGGTACGCAGGGATTCGAGCTGGTCGCCGAAAAACTCCAGGCGCACCGGATGTTCCATCTGCGGCGAGAACAGGTCGAGGATTCCTCCACGCAGGGAGAACTCCCCCGGCTCCGTGACCGGATCGTCCTCCACGTAGCCTACGTCGTGCAGATGCCGGCGGAGCAACTCCGGCGGGAAGTCCTCCCCTGTCTTCAATTCGAGGCAGTACGACAGAAAATGCTGCGGGTCCGGCAGCCGGACCGAGGCGCCCCGTGCCGAAGCCACCAGCACTCTCGGCCCGTCCTGCAACAGCTGCCACAACGCCTCGGCGCGCGCGGCGGAAACCTCCGGGTGCGGCGACAATCCGCGGTAAGGGTCTACTTCCGGGCTCGGAAAATGGACCACGGGAGGAGCCTGAGATGCGAGGACTCGCAGAAGATAGCGAAGCTCCCGAGACAGATTCTGGGCATCTTTGTTGTTGACGGCGAAGACTGCCACGGGGCCGTGTCCGGCCAGGATCACTTGAGCTATCGCGAGTGCCCTGGCCCCGCCGGTAACTCCCGAAATCGTGAGGTCGCCGGTCCCCTCGCGCACGCGTGCCGCCAGCTGTTTGAGCGCGGGGGTTTCCAGCGCGTTCTGCAGAACCGCCTCGAGCGCATTTACCCTGGCAGTAATCCCGGTAACCATTGTTGGTCTCGATCAGATCAAGCCGCGGAAACTCGGTGTCCCGGCGCGGCAAGACCGCAGCCAAGAGTATGAACGAAACCACAGATGAACACGGATGAACACGGATCTAGGTTCATCTGCACTACTAACCCGAAAATCCTTTGCTTTTTGCAAAGGATTTTTGTGCGTTCTCCTGCGAGCGCACGCATCCTGTTCACCACGAAGACACGAAAACGCGAAGAATCGCAAAGGATTTCTTCGCGTTTTCGTGTCTTCGTGGTGAGATTTCTTTGGTTGCGGCTTTGCTGATCCGTGTTCATCGGTGTTCATCTGTGGTTTCATTTTGTGCAATTTACGCAAACGAAAATTCTTTCCGGTCGGCGAAAGGATTTTCGGGTTAGCAGAGGCTCTGGGTCTCGCCTAGGGCTTACTTCCAAATCCCTTGACGATCCTGTTGATGATGCCGCTTGTCGAGATCCCTTCGGTTAGAGGAATGTTTCGGACGATTCCTCCGGCGTTTTCCACCGTTTCCCGGCCCACTATTTTCGAAATCTCCCAATCGGCTCCTTTGATAAGCACGTCAGGCACAAGCGCGTCGATGACTCGCTGGGGGGTGAGGTCGTCGAAGACTACCACGTAGTCTACGCATGCCAGCGCCGAAAGAATCTCCGCTCTTTCCATTTCAGGAACAACGGGACGCCCCCGCCCTTTGCTCTCCCTCGCGGAACTGTCGCTATTGACGCCCACGGCGAGCGCGTCGCCCAGTGAACGCGCTTGATGGAGATACCGCACGTGCCCCACATGCAGGAGGTCAAAACAACCGTTCGTGAAGACCAGTTTCTTACCCTGATCGCGGAGTTGCCGCCGTATCTTGACCATCTCGTCAAGACTCTTGATCTTCCCGGAAGTCATCGCCACGTGAAAGCTTACTGCGAAGGACTGTTGATTCTCTGCGTCTTCGCGTTTTGGTGGTAAAAAACAGCACCCACTTCACCACGAAGACGCGAAGACGCAAAGAACTTGGGAAACAAACTAAGTATCTGATTTCATAAATACGGCAACGTATTCCGCCCCAGCGGGACGAAGGGAGCCCCTGCCGGGGCGCATTCCTTTATTGAAACATTCCGGGGGTTCGCTTTCGCTCACCCCCGGCTAAGCTGCCAGCGCCCTTCCAGGGCGCCTGGCTATCTCGAAAAATACGTTACCGTATTTATGAGATCAGGGACTAAGGGCGGAGCGAGTCAAAGTGGGCCGCAAGGCGGGCGGCGGCTTCAGTGACGGCGCCCCGGTCCTCCCCCTCTACCATGATGCGGGCCAACCTTTCTGTGCCCGAGTAACGCATCAGGATGCGGCTTCTAGGTCCCAGTTTCTCCTTGTAGAATGCTTCCGTCTCTCTGAGGCCAGGGATTTCATCGAACGGCACTTTGGAGCGCACGGGAACGTCGCGCAAGACCTGAGGGAAGCGTCTCATCGCACCCCACAGGTCTTCCATCCCCGCCTTTTGCTGTCGCAAGACCTCGAGAACCTTCAGGGCAGTCAGTAGCCCGTCTCCCGTTCGGGCAAGCCGCAACAGGATCACATGGCCGGACTGTTCACCGCCTACCATGGCGCCCAGGCGCAGCATTTCCTCCAGGACGTAACGGTCCCCCACGGAGGTGCGCACCAGACGAATGCCGAGACTCTCCAAGGCAACTTCCAGACCCAAGTTCGCCATCACGGTACCGACGACTACACGAGGTCCACCCTGAAAATCACTGAACCTGCCCAGGAGGTAAAGGACGTCGTCTCCGTCTCGGCGCACTCCGCGGCTGTCCACAAACATGGCGCGATCCGCATCGCCGTCGAAAGCAATCCCCAAATACGCTTTGAAGTCCAAGACTTCCTGCTGGAGCCTCTCGACGTGCAAGGCTCCGGCCTTGCGGTTGATATTGTGTCCGTCCGGCTCGCAGTGGAGGGCCCGAACCTCGGCTCCGAGCGCGCGAAAGAATTCGGGCGCAATGGCGGAGAGCGCGCCATGAGCGCAATCTACCACGAGGCGAACGCCTTCAAGACTGCAGTCCGGGGAAACGCATTGACGCAGAAAGGACGAGTACAGCCGGCAGTATTCCGGAACGCTTGCGAGCAGCGCCGCTCCAGTGGCGGCAGATTCTGGCGGCGCTGTCAGTGAAGACGAGGCAATTCTGCGCTCCAGATCTTCCTCGACGTCGTCGTTGAATTTCATTCCTGTGGAGGCGAAAACCTTAATCCCATTGTCCCGGTAGGGATTGTGCGATGCGCTGATCATAATTCCCGCGTGGGCTCCGGTTTTGGGAGTGAGAAAAGAAATGGCCGGGGTCGAAATGACGCCGCAAAGCTCGGGAAGTCCGCCAGCTTCCTGGATGGCGCGCCGCAGTACAACCTCCAACCATGGTCCCGATTCTCGGGTGTCGCGGCCAATGAGGATGTGCGGGCTCGGAGCCAGGTGGCGCAGGTACTCCGTGAGGCAGTAACCCACTCGATACACCGTGTCCCGATCCAGGGGCGGTTTGCCGGCGATGCCACGGATTCCGTCTGTCCCGAAGAGAGCAACCATCAGCTTTTTTCCATCCGGTGGAGTGTCACGAGGGAAGGATGCACATCCTCGACCTTTATTCCGGGCTGCATGGGATGTGCAAAGGAGATGTCGGGTCTCACTTTTACCACGGGCAGCGTCAAATCGACCTTGCGCGCGGAAACGGTGGCGTTGAAATCCGCGGCGGTCAGGACGCCGGCGAACGTCTCCGGCACCAGCACTTGAATGGACACCCTCGACGGAGTGACGATCAGGGACGTGTCGTCCGGGAGCACGGGGACTTCGTGGATCGTGATGCGCCTGCGGCGCGCTCCGATCTCCACCTTTACCTCTACCTGCGACGGCGGAGAGCTGTGGATCAGGCTATCCTTTATGTTGAGGTTGGCCAGGAGATGCACCGACTCGCGTTTTCCTTGGATGGACAAAGCCTCGGTCATGACTTCGCTAACCTTTTCGACGCGGGTCCAGGGCCCTGTGATGGTGGTTCTCGGGGGAGAGTGCGCAATCTCGTACACTTCGAATCCCGCCGCGGGCTCCCCGGTCACCACGGCAAGGATCGGCACCTCCTTGGACGCTGTTTTCTCGAGGGTCAGATGCACACGAGCGGGATGAACCGCCAGCACTTCCAACACCAGGCCCCGTGGAAGACGCAAATTCTCGGTTCCCAGCGGGATGATGTGCTCTCCTTCATCCGCGTCAGACAGGTCAATGACGCAAACGGGAACGGACTCGCCAAACCACACGCTCGGACCGCCTCCACGATAGGTCACCTGTACCGACTGGGGCTGCTCGCTGGTAATTACAAAGTTGCGCCGCAGGTTGTGAGTCTCGACCGGCACGCTGATCGTCTTTTCCGTGGCGGGATCTCCATGGACCGCAAACCATAGCGTTACGGCAAGCAGGAGGGAAATCACCTTCAGTCCCCAGTTCTCGAGAACAACGTCCTTGAGGTCCCTCATACTGGTTCTTCCGTCTCGCGCAACGGCTCAGGAATGCGCGCCGAGTGTCCCTCCATCACGCTCTCCAGCAAACTCCGCAGCTGCGTTCCGTCCAGGTTTCGGGTGATCTTGCCCCCAATGGCAGCGGAAATGATTCCTGTCTCTTCCGAAACGATCACCGTAAGGGCATCGGTCTCCTCCGTAATCCCGATCGCTGCGCGATGGCGGGTCCCGAGTTCTTTACTCAGATGAGGGTCTAGAGTAAGGGGAAGAAAACACCCTGCCGCCACGATGCGGTTGCGTTGGACGATCACTGCACCATCATGGAGGGGGGTGTTCGGGCTGAAGATCGTAACGAGAACGTCGTAGGTCAGGATGGCGTCCAAGGCGATCCCGCTTTCTGCATAGTTCCTCAGTCCGATGTCACGTTCCACCACGATTAGGGCGCCGATCCTCTTCGAGGCCAATGTGGTCGCTGCCAGGATGATCTCTTCGTAGCCTTCCTTGCTCCCCCGGCGGCGATGCCGGGGGATCAACGGTGTCTTACCCAGGCCTGCAAGGCCGCGCCTGATCTCACTCTGATAGAGAACGATGATCGCAAAGACGATATACGTAAGCAGATTGGTCAGAAGCCATTGGACCGCCGTGAGATGGAAAAACCGAGTCGCGTAGTAGAAGAGCAGGAGCACAATGATCCCGTAGGTCATCTGCGCTCCCCGAGTTCCGCGCATCAGAAGGAGGACGCGGTAAATGAAATACGAGACCAGCCCGATGTCGATAGCATCACGAAGATCAAAATGTGTAACCCGGAGAAATTGGAGTATCGATTCAAAATACGCAGTCACGCTTCCGACCTTTCGCTGGCCAGCGCGTCCATGAACGCAGCGACATCGCGCATGGCGGCTACGTCGTGCACGCGTACGATGTGCGCCCCGTACATAATAGATACCGCGACGGAAGCCGCGGTACCAAAAATTCTTTCTCCAGCGGGACGATTGAGGAGTGTTCCTATGAAGGACTTCCTCGAGGTACCCACCAGGAGGGGGAAGCCAGCCTTAGTCAGGCGGTTCAGGTTACGGAGTATTTCCAGGTTTTGACTTACGGTCTTACCGAAGCCGATGCCAGGATCCAGAATTATTTTATCGGAAGAGACACCCAACTTTCTAGTCCTAGCAACAGCCTCCACCGACCATTTTTCAAGCTCGGCGAGAATGTCGGGGCTGGGCGGCAGGAGTTGCATGTTGCTCGGCCGGCCTCGCATGTGCATGAGGACAAGCGCGGCGCCGAAACGGGCTGCGAGCGGACCAATCCCCGGGCTTTTGTTGAGAGATGTGACGTCGTTTATTATCGCTGCGCCGCGCTCCAGCGCCGCTTGCGCCACCTCTTCTTTGGAAGTATCAATCGACACAGGAAGAGGATAGCTGCCGCCAAGTCCCTCCAGTACGGGGACGATTCGGCGCATTTCCTCTTCCGCTGTCACCCCCTCAGACCCTGGCCGTGTGGATTCACCTCCAAGCTCGAGGATGTCCGCACCTTCGTCGGCAATCTCCCAGGCACGCTTGACTGCATCCGCCAGCTTGAAATAGCGGCCTCCGTCGGAAAAGGAGTCCGGAGTAACGTTCAGCACGCCCAGGATCAGCGTGCGCGGACCGAGTTCAAGAACACGGTCCCTTAATGGGATCCGAAAATGCTCTCGGGGGTACATTCAATTGAGTGGTTTGGAGTTCAGGCTTTAGGCTGCCCCGTGGTTTGGAGTTTAGGCTATAGGTTGCTCCCTTTACGAGCCGTTTCTCATGAATACGGTAACCAATCGGGAGGTTTGCTTTTACAAAACAGGCAAAGTTGTGGTCTTTCGCTCCGGAGCGGCAGGAACTTAGCCAGGGGTGAGTGCTTTTTTGCGAACCCCTGGAACCCGTCCCTACGTGACCAACGCGCCCCGGCAGCGGCAGGGGCGCGGGGAGGGTCCTGCAAATCCCTGCCGGGGTGCGTATCGTTGTTCCTCCTCTACCCAGAGGGGTTCGCTTCGCTCACCCCCGGCTAATTTCCTTTCGCCCCGCTGGGGCGGAATACGTTACCGTATTCATGAAATCATGTACTTAGTTTGGTCCCTGAGCAGGCTAAAGCCTGAACTCCACGTAAGTCCAAGCGCGATCAGGTTTGGAGTTTTTTGGCCCCCGGGCAGGCTAACGCTAGGCTAAGGCCTGAACTCCAAACGACGACTCAAAGGTCGAAGCAGAGAAAGTCTAGGCGGGCGCGGGCTTTCCCTTGGGATTGATCAGCTGCGGCAACGAAGGCTGGGTTCCCGGAACTTTTTCCTTTACCGGCCGTCCTTCGGAATCGATGTCGGCAGCGGCGGGCCTCTTCCCCTCGAGATTAACACCCTTAATGCATGCGTCTATTTCCTCGCCATTCAGGGTTTCGAACTCGAGCAGAGCCTCCGCGAGGCGAATCAGAGAGTCCCGATGCACCTCCAGGATGGTGTAGGCGCTGCGGTATCCTTCTTCCACGATTCGCTTCACTTCCTGGTCGATCTTTATCGCAGTGTCCTCGCTGTAGTCCCGGTGCTGGGCGATCTCACGTCCCAGGAAGATTTGTTCTTCCTTTTTTCCAAACGTGAGCGGTCCCATGACCGGGCTCATCCCCCACTCTGTCACCATTTTGCGGGCTCGTTCCGTAGCGATTTCGATGTCGTTGGCCGCACCCGTAGTTTCAGTGCTGAGGAAGATCTTTTCCGCGCAGCGTCCGCCCATGAGAATGGTGATCTGACCCTCCACAAACTCCTTTTTGTAGTTGTGCTTGTCCGTCTCCGGCAATTGCTGCGTGAGGCCGAGGGCCATCCCTCGCGGAATTATCGTTACCTTGTGGAGCGGATCGGCACCCGGAACCATGTAAGCAACCACGGCGTGCCCGGCTTCATGATAAGCGGTGACCCTTTTGTCCTCTTCGGTAATGACCATGGACTTGCGCTCTTTCCCCATGAGCACCTTATCCTTGGCCCCCTCAAAATCCGTCATGATCACAAACTTGCGGCCATATCGCGCTGCATTGAGAGCCGCCTCGTTCACCAGGTTTGCGAGAGCAGCCCCGGAGAATCCCGGCGTGCCGCGTGCCACCACGGAAATGTCTACGTCATCGCCCAAGGGTATCTTCCTCGTATGCACCTTGAGGATGCCTTCGCGTCCACGGATGTCAGGGAGTGGGACCACGACTTGCCGGTCGAACCGCCCCGGTCGCAGGAGAGCGGGATCAAGGACGTCGGGCCGGTTGCTGGCCGCAATGAGAATGACGCCATCATTAGACTCGAATCCGTCCATCTCGACCAGCAACTGGTTCAATGTCTGCTCACGCTCGTCGTGACCTCCGCCAAGACCGGCGCCACGATGCCGTCCCACAGCATCGATCTCGTCGATGAAAATGATGCAGGGAGCATTCTTTTTTCCCTGCTCGAAGAGGTCGCGGACCCGGCTGGCTCCAACGCCGACGAACATCTCCACGAAATCGGATCCGCTGATGGTAAAGAAGGGAACGTTGGCTTCACCCGCGATAGCGCGCGCCAGAAGGGTCTTTCCGGTACCGGGAGGTCCCATAAGGAGCACGCCTTTGGGGATCCTTCCCCCGAGTTTTTGGAATTTCTGGGGCTCCTTTAAAAACTCGATAATCTCTGTCAGCTCTTCCTTCGCCTCCTCAACTCCAGCGACGTCTTTGAAAGTGACCTTCTTCTGCTGGCTGGACATGAGCCGGGCACGGCTCTTCCCAAAAGAGAGTGCCTTGTTTCCGCCGCTCTGCATCTGCCGCATCAGGAAGATCCAGAACCCTATCAGCAGGATGAAAGGCAGCCACGAGGAAAGAAAAATATACATGAAGGACGAGTTGGTAGACTTCTCCAGCTTTACGGTCACGCCGTTCTGATTTAGTTCCTGGGCCAGTTTGAATCCGGCATCGGCGGGGATGACGGTCTTAAACTTCTTGCCGTTTATGTCCTCCCCCTCCATGTCTTCTCCCATGATCTTGACAGACCTGATCTTCTTTTCTGTCATCTCTCTGTAGAAGGTGGTAAAGTCCTTTTCCTCATGGCCGGCATCCCGCACGTTGTAAAACAGTTGCCATAACAGGACCAGCGAGACAACTACGGCCAGCCAGACCAGGATATTCTTTAAATTGGTACTCAAGGTATTACTGTCCTCCGTGATGCGGAATCAACTCGCGCATTATACCAGAGAGAGCGCGCGCCCCTCAAACACTGATTCGATCCGCCTCTGTTGCCTCAGTTACGTGGAGTGGCTACTGAATTAGGACCCGGATCAAACACTGAACTGAATCAAATTGATCCAAAAAAGATCCGCGTGCATCCGCCTATTCTGACCGGATAACGAGTTGGCCAGATAACCGGATTGACAGGTCTCATGCGCTTGCAGGATCCACCAAAATCCAGTAAATCATGTCTGATAAGTCCTGTCATCCTGTCGGACGCGTCCCGTTTGCCCACCGCTAACTGACGGGTTGCCCTCTCACTTTATCGGCAAGCTCGACCGTAGGCGTACAACGGACATGCGGCGAGCGGAAGCCAATCCTCCGTCGGAGAGAATGTTTTTTCGTTTTACCTCTCAAAACCACCAAATATTAGACGACTTCCGAGGCGTTAAGTTTCCGGTTTTGAGACCAGCTACGAGTTTTCATAAGAGAGTTTCCATGACCCTATGGCTTGCAACCGCGAATGAAGACCGTTGGCCGTCTCGGCCATGACCAGGTTCGATCATCACTTCCCACGGGCCGGACGTCCGTGCCACGACTTGATGCAAATTTGACCGATTTCTGAACCCTGTGCCCGCCAAGTGATCTTTGGGGCTTTAAAGCATTCTGACGATGTCCTCAGCGCTGATGGTCCGTCCCTGATATGTTCCCTGAGGGCAAGACTGACGTCGTCCCTCACCGGTCGCCGAAAGGCATATCCTCACCAGAGGGTTGGGTTATTTGCGGCCGTTCCATGCGAGTGCGTTCGATCCCTCAAGGACGCCTTGTTGTGGCGAAGCAAGGTCGAAGCCGGATACTTGATGCGGCGTTCAAACTCCCGTAAGTAAGACTCGGTGAGGGATTACCTGTAGCACTTTGATGCGGCCGTCCCTCGCGGCCGGCGGCACAGTGCACGAGTAAATACCGCTACCACGCTTAAGGATCGGCCAGGAGGGGTCCGCGGATTAGCAGGTTTTCACTTCGAGCACGAGACAGCGCACAGTTTGGGCGCTCACTGCAACCGATTTGGAGGGCTGAAACCCAGGGATCCAGATCACGCCACCCGGGACCGCAACCATAGGTAAGGAGGATCGGGCGCGCAGTGGAACGCGTGCATCGATAAGCATTCTTTTCACTTTCTTTCGGCCGGGTCCCCCGTAGCGATCTCCGGGGAGCCGGGACCGGACCGTCAGGCTTTCTGGAAGCCGGTCGGCGTCAAGGTACGCGCAGGACGCCGTGGATTCCAGGTTGGCCGGAAGCTGGTGCCGGTCCTTGAAATCCGCGCAGATATTCATCCCGGCCTCGTGTATGCGACGTCGTCCGGGAAGCGTCAGCTCGTAGGAGAAACCGGCAGGAGGTTCCCCTTTTGGGCTGAGAACCAGGCTGTGGAACTGCCGCGCCGCCAGATGATCCCCTGGCAACTCGATTTTGCGGCCGCTCT
>Ga0066674_10000150_pt1 | contig 17674 bp, 20 predicted proteins | sample GraSoiAngelo_123_FD_62291 | JGI IMG/M metagenome (GOLD analysis project Ga0066674, IMG submission 62291) | Grasslands soil microbial communities from the Angelo Coastal Reserve, California, USA - 14_0927_02_40cm | ecosystem: Environmental > Terrestrial > Soil > Grasslands | place: USA... | reverse complement strand
TCCTTCGGGCTCGGCGTCGCGATCGAACGCCTTCTCATCCGGCGGTTCGAGGGTGCACCCGTGTTGACGCTCCTGATCGTCACGCTTGGCCTCTTTACCATCTTCAACGGGGTCACCGGACTGATCTGGGGCTACGTATTCAAGGCCTACCGTGGCGCGTTCCCCAGCACGCCGGTGCAGTTCGGAGGCCTTTACCTCAACACCCAGGACCTGGGCGTGTTCGCCGTGGTACTCGTGATGCTGCTGCTTCTCTACCTGTTCTTCTCGCGCACCAAGGCCGGCCTCGCGATGCGGGCTGCCTCTCTATATCCGGACAGCTCTCGCCTCCTGGGCGTTCGCGTGGGCTGGATGTTGGCGCTCGGCTGGGGCTTGGCGTCCACGGTGGGCGCCGTATCGGGGATGCTGGTGGCGCCGATCATCTTCCTCGACCCCAACATGATGCAGGCGATCCTCCTCTTCGCCTTTGCAGCTGCCGTCCTGGGTGGGATCGAGAGCCCATTGGGAGCCGTCATCGGCGGTGTCGCAGTCGGCATCGTGATGGCGCTGGTGGGGACCTATATCCCGGGCGGCCAGGACCTCCGTTTGGCGTTTGGACTCGTCGTCATCGTCGTGGTTCTACTGGTGCGCCCAGCCGGATTGTTCGGACGGGCGGCGGTGAAGCGGGTGTGAGACGGCTACCCAGGGTCCGTCCGGAGCTTCTGGGGCTCGCCGTGATCGGTGGCATTGTGGTGCTCGGAGTGCCGACGGTGACAAATCAATTCGTCACCTTCGAGTTCGCCAAAGTCGCCATCTTCGCCATCGCACTGATGGGTCTCAATCTGCTGACCGGATACAGCGGGCAGATCTCTCTTGGCAACGGGGCGTTCATGGCCGTCGGCGGCTACACGACGGCAATCCTGGTCCAGCGGACCGGCATCCCTTACTGGACGACGATACCGGTGGCGGCCCTGGTGGCAGGGGGGTTCGGGTTCGTGATCGGCATCCCCGCCCTCCGGCTGACCGGTGTCTACCTGGCGCTTGCCACCTTCGCCCTGGCGCTGAGCGTTCCTCCCGTCCTCAACCACTACGACACATTCACCGGAGGCCACGGAGGCATCGTGATGCCGGCGGTCCTCCCGCCGTTCAGCCTTGACCTCAGCCAAGAGCAGTGGCTCTACTACATGGATTCGGGAATAGCGCTGCTCCTCTTTGTCTTCGCGTGGGGCGTCGTCCGGAGTCGCACCGGCCGGGCCTTCATGGCCATCCGCGACAGCGAGACGGCAGCCACCGCGAGCGGCATCAGCCTTGCCTACTACAAGACGCTGGCCTTCGGACTGTCCGCCGCCTACGCGGGCGTTGCGGGCTCGCTCCTTGCCATCGCGACCAGCTACCTAAACCCGGATACTTTCGGCCTCAGCCTCTCGCTGGCGCTGCTTGTGGGGGTGGTCATCGGCGGGCTGGGGCTGGACTTCGGAGCGGTCTTCGGGAGCCTTTTTGTGGTCTGGCTTCCCTACTACGCCGAGAAGGCTTCCGGCCTGCACATCGGCGCCTTGTCCTTCGCCGGCAAGCCGGACATCTTTTACGGGGCGCTGCTGATCGTGATCCTGTTCTTCGCGCCCAACGGCGCCGCCGGCCTCCTCCAGCGCGCGTGGCGATGGTACCTACACCGGCGCACTGCGGTCAGATCGCCGCTACCCGAGCCGGTGGCCGAGCGCTAGGCGAAGCGACACCGGCTCACGGACTCCCTGTTTGCCTCCTCATTGCTCGATTGTTACGCTGTCGTTTTGAACAGACTTGTCGGCTTCAACAGGGGAGGAGACTCTATGACAAAGGCTGGGTCTCGTATCGCTGCGTTGGCAGCGTTTCTGATCACGTTCAGCGCGTGTGGAAGTCAGCAGTCGGCCGGGCCCACGATCACAGATCCCGGTATCACCAAGGACGAGATCAAGATCGGGGCGACGTATCCGGAGAGCGGCACCGCGTCCTTCTATTACGCCGTCGCCAAGGGCGCGACGGCCTATTTCCAGTACATCAACACCGAGAAGGGAGGTGTCAACGGACGCAAGATCACCTATGTCGTCCTCGACGACGGCTACGACCCCTCCAAGACGCCCGACAAAGCCAGGGAGCTTGTCCAGGACCAGAAGGTCTTCGCCACTTTCGGCAACCTGGGCACGCCGAATAACAAAGCCGTGCGGGACTACTACAACGCGCAGAAGGTCCCGCAGCTTTTCGTGTTCACCGGCGCGAGCATCTGGGGCTCGCAATATGACCAGTACCCGTACACGATCGGGTGGCAGCCGGACTATGTCACCGAAGCCACGATCTACGCCAAATACATCCTGCAGAACGCGCCCACCTCAAAGATCGCGATCCTCTACCAGAACGACGCATATGGCCAGGACGGCTGGCAGGGCTTCAGGAGCGCTCTTGGTGACAAGGTCTCGATGATCGTCGGCGAGGCCAAATACAACGCCGGCGACCCGAGCGACATGCGGTCCCAGGTCAACGCGCTCAAGGCCAGTGGGGCCGACACCTTCTTCGTCATCGCCACCCCGGCATACGCCGCCAGCGCCGCCACCAATGCCTACACCAGCGGCTGGAAGCCGAAGATCTACATGAACCAGGTCGCGGCCAGCACCGTCACATGGCGCAAGGTCGTCCAGCAAGTCGGCAGCTCGGCTCCGGTCGACGGCATGATCTCGACGCGCTACTTGAAGGACCCCAACGCCACCGAGTTCGCCAACGACTCGGGCATCGCCCTCTATAAGCAGATCCTTGACAAGTACGGCAACGGCTGCCTGGTCGCCGACAACTTCTGCGTGGCCGGGATGGCCTTCGCCTACTCAGTCGTGGACGTTTTCAAGAAGGCCGGCAACAACCTGAGCCGTAAGAACGTAGTCGACATCGCGGCGGGCCAGATGAACGAGACGGATAACTTCCTACTGCTGCCAGGGATCACGGTGCGGACCTCCAAGACACACCGCTTCCCGATCTCCCAGCTACAGACCATCAAGTGGAACACCGACCATTGGGAGGCGTTCGGTTCCGTTCAGGATGGCCGACCAGGCTAACTCCTCGAGTCATATTGGCGGGGCCGGCGCAGCCGGCCCCGCTACCATCTTTCGCCGTTGGTGAATCGCCTCACTTTGCCGGGCGGGCGCGGGGCGCACCCCTATTGGCTGCAGGCCTATCTCCTCGTTTTCACCGCGGTCGGGCTATTCGCTGACAGCCGGGTCACCGCGCTGTGGCAGCAGCATCTGCTGGGCGGACTCAGCTTCACGGTCCTGTATCTCGCCGCCCTCAAGGCGCCTCGCGAGCAGCGCCTGCAGGTGTGGATTTGCGTCGTGGTGGCTACCGCCTATGAGGTCTTCGGCTCTCTTGTCTGGGGCATCTACCACTACCGCTTCCACAACCTGCCGGTGTACGTGCCCGCGGGCCACGGCATCGTGTACCTGTTCGGACTGCTGGCGGTCCAGACGCCGCTCGTTGCGCGTCACGGCCGGCGCCTCGCCTACGTGGCCCTCGCCGGCGCGGGGACGTGGGCGCTGCTGGGGCTGACAGTGCTGCCAGCGGTCACGGGTCGGCTCGACGTGCAGGGCGCGTTGTGGCTTCCGTACTTTGCGTACTTCTTGCTGCGGTCGCCGCGCTGGCCAGTTTTCGCGGCGATCTTCATCATCGTGAGCGAGCTGGAGATCTGCGGCACCTCATTCGGCAACTGGTACTGGATGCCCGTTGCCCCATGGACGCACATCCCATCCGGCAACCCACCCTCAGTCGTCGCGGGCGGTTACTGCGTGATCGACGCGTCCGTGCTGTCTGTGCTCTGGCTCGTCAGGAACTACAGGGTGGGCTTGAACACCATCATGACGAGGATCAAAACCACGATCAGTCCAATGCCCGGCCCCAGGATCTGGTTTCGGCGCGCGAGCCGCGTGAAGTCTGGCGAGGTGGTGTCTCCGGCGGCGACCAGCTTGATCTGATCCCGAAGCAGGGGTGAGTAGAAGGCCACCGCGACCAAGATGAGGACGGCGAAAAGAATCAGCGCAAGCACAATCCACAGCGACGTGATGGGCAGGCGGCCCACGAAGACCATCAACAATCCTGTCAGCAGAAGCACGCCGTAGGCCGGGTTCGCGATCCGGTCGTCGAGGAATTTGATGCCCTTGAGAGCAAACCCAAGGTGCGCCGGATCGGCGTGGGAGCGGGCGTTCCACACTCCGTAGGTGATGTTAGAACCCACCGCGATGATGGCTGCGAAGATGTGGATGAACTTCAGCACGAGGTAAAGGGAGAACATCAGGCGCCCAGTTGGACTGTGGCCGCACCTACCGTGGTGCGCTTGCCGGAATCGTCCTCCCCCCAGACCTCCAGCTCGACCTCGTCACCGTCGACCCGGGTGACCCGTCCGCGACAGCGGTACGGGTGGCCTGGCCGGTCGATTCCGCGGTAGCTGACCTCGAACGTCTTCAGCGTCCCGCGATCGCCGAGCCAATCCGTGACGAGCTGGCCGAGGAACGCAGCTTTCAAAAGCCCGTGAAGGATGACACCCGGCAGCGCGACGCTCTGCGCGTAGGCCTGGTCGTAGTGGATCTCGTAGAAGTCGCCCTGCGCGCCCGCGTACTGGACCAGCTGGCGCGTGGTCGGGTGCTTGACAAGCTCAGGCAGCTCCTGCCCCACTTCTATGTTCATCTCCGGATCGCGGTCCCCTTCAGCCGCGCCACCTGCTCGCCACGCTGGTTGACGTACTCGGTTTCGAAGATGATGAATAACAGGTTGCCTGTCGAGCCTGGTTTCTCGTAGACATCCGCGACGCGCCCGGTGGCGGTGATGCGGTCGCCGATCACGACGGGCGCGAAATACTCGAACTGGTTGCCGCCGTTCAGCCAGCCCTTCCCGTACCCCTCGGCCTCGGCCAGATGGAGCGACACCGGCGCGAGGGCGACCAGAAACGTCGGCGGCGCTTCCTTGTTCCACCGTGGGTTGGGATCACCGATGGCTTCCACAAATCGCCTCACATGACCGGCCTCGACCGGAGCCGTGATCGGTGGGCCCTCGAGCCCAATCCGGGCTCGCAGCCGGTCGATCACCGAGGTGGTGGCGCTCACCGGCCGCGCGGAAGACCGAGCACGCGCTCGGCGATGATGTTGCGTTGGATCTCCGACGAACCGGCGTAGATGGTTTCGGCTTGCGCCCACATCCAGCCGTACTGCCATCGCCCATCCTCGATCGCGAGCGCCGATTCCGGCGCCAGGGCGCCGTACATGCCTTCGACTCCGACCGCAGTTTCCTGGAGCCGTTTGTCCATCTCGCTCCAGTAGAGCTTGGTCACGCTGGCTTCGGGCCCCGGCGCCTGGCCGTGCTGTGCCTTGGTCAAGTTGCGCAGGCCGATCAGCCGGAAGACGTGCGCCTCGATCTGGGCCTGGGCGATCTTCTGCCGCGTCGGGGCGTCAGCGCCGGCGCCTCGCTCTCGGGCCAGCGCCGCAAGCTCGGCGACCGCGCGTTCGAAGCGGGCCGCCTGGGCCAGCCCTCCACGCTCGAAACCGAAGACAGTCATCGCGATCTTCCAACCATCTCCGGGCTGGCCGACCAGGTCGCGGTCATTGACCTCGGCTCCGGATAGGAAGATCTCGCAGAACTCGCCGCCGCCGGTCATCTGCTTGATCCGCCGGACTTCGACCCCCGGCTGGTTCATGTCAACGAGAAAAAAGCCGATGCCGCGGTGCGGCTCCGCGGCAGCGTCCGTGCGCGCGAGCAAGAAGCTCCTGTGCGAGTAGTGGGCCCCGCTCGACCAGGTCTTCTGGCCGCTGAGCGTCCATTTGCCGTCACGTCGTTCGGCCCGCGTACGCAGGCCCGCGAGGTCGCTGCCCGCGTCCGGCTCGCTGAAGCCCTGGCAGAAGATCAGCTCGCCGCTGAGGATCTTCTCGATATACGTCTCTTTCTGCCAGTCGCTCCCGAGCGCGACCAGCGTCGGTGCCAGCAAGGTCACGCCGAGTCGGCCGAGGATGCCAGGCGCGCCCGCCCTCGTCATCTCCTCCTGGTAGATCGCCTGCATCACAGGCGTCGCGCTGCGACCTCCCACCTCCTTGGGCCAGCCAAGCTTCAGCCAGCCGCCTTCGTACAGGCGCCGCTGCCATTCGCGCTGGACTTCGGTCTCCTCTTCCTCGCGGAAGCCACCTGCGGCACCGTGCCGCCACTCCGCGGGCAGGTTGGCCTCGAGCCACGCACGGATCTCGAGCCGGAAGGCTTCCTCCTCAGGCGTGAAGCCAAGATCCACGGTTAGGACGCTAACAAAATTGGCAAACTGGAGGGGATGGCATCCGAGGTGCTGTGCGGGCGCTGCGGGGCGCTCCTCACCAACCCGACTGCTCCGTGCCCCCGATGCGGATCGCCCGCGTCAGGCGCCTATTACGGTCCGGTCGCCCGACCGCGGAAAAGCCCGGCGCTTGCAGCCGCCCTGGCGATCGTGCCCGGTCTCGGGCACTTCTACCTGGGCCACAACATGAAGGGCCTCGCCTACATGCTCGGCATCGGCGGCCTTCAGTTCTTCGGCTTCGACCTCGACCTGACGGTGATCGGCGCCGCGGTCGGAGTGCCGATGGAGCTTGGCGGCGGCACGCTGTGGATTTTCAGCATCATCGACGCGTACCGCACCGCCAAGCACATGGAATCGACGGGCCCCTAGGAAGCCGCCCTACGTCTTCGGGTGGTCACCTTCCGTCGCCGTCCGTTCGCCGGAGCGGCGGCCTTGCGGCGCCCCTTCGTGGTCGTTGTTCCGAGGGCTCGCTGCACCCGTCGGGAGATCGTGCGAAGTTCGCGTTCAACGCCTTTGTTAGTGGATGAGGCTCCGGCCCGCTCGGAGAGCTTGGTCACCTGGCGCTGCAGCTGGCGGTTCTTGCTGATCAGCTCAGCTACCATCGCGTTGAGCTGCGTGATGAGCTCTCCGCCCGCTGCTCGCTTGCTCCGCGTCCGCGTTGTTTTCGAACCAGGCGGACGGCCGCGACGGCGCGGCGGATTCTGCTGTGCTTCCTCGGGTGACATATCTACTCCCCTGCTCAAAAAAAGAAATTGGGCGCAGCAATATTAGCTGCGCCCAGTGAATTTCTCTGTAAGGACTTACGCGGCGACCAGCATCTGCGGTTTGGAAAGACTCTTCAATCCCTCGCGCGCAAGCTCGTGCGCGGGATTTGCTTTACGGCTCACATAACGGACCACGCGCCAGCCACGCCGGCATCGTTCGCGAACTTCGTGCACTGCGATGCGAAAGCTGTCACTCGACGGCATGCGGCTGCGCACAACTGGAGCGCAATCCGTGCGCACGATCACACGGTGATAAGGCCAGCGCGCGGCGGCAAGATCGAGCGCGCCCGCGCACACGTGCGCTTCCAGCTGAGCCGAGCCACCCATATGCGAAAAGCCGAACGACTCCGTGTAGACCGCCCGCCCCCTAACAAAAACGGCCAGGCCACATCCGGCCCGGCCATGCTTATCCAGCGCGGCGTCCACGTAGATCACCAGGCACTCCCGCAAACTGCATTCCTCCCGTATGGCGGTCCTGGCGGTCGGCCCGCCAGGCCAGGATTTCGGAAGAGCCTAACATGATGTTGCGCGCTTGTCCTCAGCTGAACACAACATCTGGGGTCAATCAGCGGGAGGTAGTTCAGTCCCCATCGCGTGGTAGCCGCCGTCGACGTGCAGCAGCTCGCCGGTGGTCATGTCCATGAAGTCGGACAGGAGCACCGCGACCGCCCGCCCGACGGGCGATTTGTCTTGCAGGCTCCAGCCGAGAGGAGCGCGCTTTTCCCACACCTCTTCGAAATCCTTGAAGCCCGGTATGCCGCTAGCGGCGAGTGTTGCCAGCGGGCCCGCGCACACCGCGTTGACGCGAATCTTGTAGCGACCGAGATCGCGCGCCAGGTAGCGCGTCACGGATTCAAGCGCAGCTTTGGAAACACCCATCCAGTCGTATTTCGGCCACGCGCTAGTCGAATTATCGAAATCGAGCGTGACCATGGATCCGCCATGTTCTCGCATGAGCGGAAGAAATCCGCGCGCCATTTCCTTGAACGAAAAAGCGCTCACCTGAAGGGCGGTTGCGACACTTTCCCACGGCGTGTTGAGAAATTGGCCCCCGAGCGCGTCCGCAGGCGCAAAGGCAACCGAATGCACCAGCCCATCCACTCGGTCCCAGCGCTTTTCGGTTTCCTTGACAGCCTCGGCGATATCCGAAGGCTTGGTCACGTCCATCTCGAGAATGTCAGGCACTGGATCGAGCTTTTTCGCGGTCATCTGGGTGATGCTCATCATCCGGCCAAAGCTCGTGAGCAGGATCTCGGCGCCTTCACGCTGCGCCTCCTGCGCAATTGAATAACCAATGCTCCGCCGGTCCGACATGCCGGCGATGAGCACGCGCTTGCCCTTGAGGATCACAGCGTCATAACTCTAAGGTTGTTCGCCGGTTGCGACGGGAGCGTCGCGACGTGACCAATCGCTCCAGGCACCGGCGTACAAGCCCGCGTTGGGAAGCCCCGCGATTTCCATCGCCAGCAGGTGATGGGTCGCGTTGACGCCTGAGCCGCAGTAGAACACGGCTCCGTTTTTCGCGCCCAGCGCCTCGTAGCGCCTGCGCAGCTCTAGAGGTGACTTGAAGCGCCCGTCCGGGCCCAGGTTCTCGCTGAAAGGGGCGCTGAGCGCGCCCGGGATGTGCCCGGCCTTGGGATCGACCGGCTCCTTTTCGCCGCGGTATCTCTCGCCGGCCCGCGCGTCGATGAGCGGGATACCGCGCAGGGCGCGGACAGCTTCGAAGTCGAGCAGCCGCGGGTCGTGGGTCCGCCGGCTTTTGAAGGCGCCGGCCTGGACGCGCGGCACTTCCGTTTCCAGCGGCGTTCCCCACGCCTGCAGGCCGCCATCGAGCACCGCCTGGGCTCGGTGGCCGAAAAGGCCGAGCAGGAACCACAACCGCGCCGCCACCGAACCGCCCGCGTCGTCGTAAGCGACGACTTTGGTGTTGGGGTCGACACCGGCCCGGCGCATCTCACGCTCGAACTGCGAGGGTGTCGGCAGCGGATGGCGCCCGGCCCCCTCCCTGCCGGTGACGTCCTCCAGGTCGACAAAGACCGCGCCGGGCAGGTGACCGCGCTCATATTCGTCGCGACCGTTGCGTCCCTGCAGATACCAGCGGAAGTCGATCACCCGAACGCCGCCGTCGCGCAGGTGCTTGCGCAGCCAGTCGGTTTCAACCAGGGGACCGAAGGCCATCAGAATGCGAGCACTCGCGTGTCATGACAGAAATGGACGGCGTGAGGCTGCAGCGCCTGGACCTTCTTCAGCGAACGCGTCCAGTCGCCACGGTCTTCATGCTGGCCGGGCCACGAGCTGAGGTCGGCTTGGTCGGCATCGCGGTAGATGTCCGCGGTGTAGGCGGCATCGCCGATCATCACCGCCGCGCCGTCAGGGGTGTCGACGAACACGCTCTGGTGCCCGATTGTGTGCCCCGGCGTGGCGACCACACGCACGCCCTCGGCGATCTGCGCATCGCCGTCGAGCAGCTCGAAGCGGGCACCCGCAAAGTCGAACCACTCTGAAGTCGTCTTTTCGTGCTTGCGTGCCCGCTCCAGCTCTGACCGCTGGATGTAAAACGGCGCGTGCTTGAAGATCGCGTTCTGGCCACAGTGGTCGAAGTGGAGGTGGCTGTTGATAACGATCTTCACGTCCGCAGGGCTGAGCTCGTGCTCCGCGAGCGCGTCGGCGGCGTGCCGGTTCACCACCTTCCATTCCTTGAGGAGCTCGATCGGCCAGCCAACCCCGGTGTCGACCAGGATCGCGCCCGCCCGTGGGTGCTTGATCACGAAGCCGTGGACCGGCACGTCATTGAACTTGCCGAGACGGGCGAGGTGAAGGCGCACGATCTCCATCAAGGAAGGAAAGGAGACACGGCGAAGACGGCGAAGAGCAGCGCCACGTAGACCATCGAGTACGTCCACAACCGTCTGGTCCAGCGCCGCCCCTCGAGATCAAGGAGTGAGATCCCAACCAACCCCACGCCGAGCACGATCGCGCCCGCCAGGTAGACGCTGCCCGCCGATCCCGTGAAGAATGGCACCAGGCTCGCCGCCACCGTCAGGGCGGCGTACACGATGCTCTGCCGTTTGGCCGACTGCTCACCGGCGACCACGGGCAGCATGGGTACGTGAGCCCTCGCGTAGTCGCTCTTGATCAGCTGCGCCAGGGCCCAGAAGTGTGGCGGCGTCCAGAAGAAGATGACTCCGAACAGGGCCACCGCCGTGAGGTCCAGGTGTCCGGTCGCCGCCGCCCAGCCCACGAGCGGCGGCATGGCGCCCGCTGAACCGCCGATGACGATGTTCTGCGGCGTCGAGCGCTTCAACCACATCGTGTAGACGAAGACATAGATCACCGCGCCCGCCAGCGCGAGCGAGGCGGCCAGCAGGTTCGCACCCAGCCACAGGACGCCGAATGCCAGCGCGTTGAGGACGACGCCGAGGACGAGCGCATGCCACGCCGGGAGGCGACCGTCGGGCAGGGGCCTTCGACGCGTCCGGTTCATCTCGGCGTCGATGTCGCGGTCGAACCAGCAGTTGACGGCGTGAGCCCCGCCCGCCGCAAGCGCGCCACCCACGAACACGGCCAGCACCGAGCCGGCGCGGGGGTGTCCGTGGGCGGCGGGAACCATCACCCCAACCGCCGTCGCGTCGAGAAGCAGGACCACGCGAAGCTTGAGCAGGCTGAGATAGTCGCGCGCAACCGCAGCCAAGCCTCTCTCGCGCTGCAAAGCCTGGGCGACGCTCACGCAGGCCGCTTGTCCACAGCGAGCCGGGAGAGGGCCGGCCGCCGGTCGGCCCGCGGCAGCGTCACGAGCGCGATCGACAGCATTCCTGCCCACACCAGCGTGGCCATCGCGACATGCAGGCCGTTGAACAATGCCGCGCCGGTCACGGCCGCGCCGGCGCCGACCGCCACCTGCAGTCCAAGCACGACCAGCGTCGCCAACGCCGCCGCCTTGGTCGCCGGATGGCGCAGCGCCTGGATCAGCGTGTAGACGAGAACGGCGCCGATCACGAGCACCGCGCCACGGTGGAGCATCGTGAAGGCGTTGGCGCCTGCAAAATCAAAGGCAAAGCCGCTGGCGCACAGCGGCCACGCACGGCAGCCCTCATCGGCCGAGCTGGCGACCACGGTCGATCCGGTAAGCAAGAGCCCGTAGGTCAGAGCCGCGGCGACCGCGGCGAGGCGCCGGAACGAAGGGTCGGAGGCGCCGGTCGAAGCCGGCAGCGACATCACCGCGGTGGCGATGAGAAACCCAAGGATGATCATCGCGAGGCCGAGGTGGACGAGCACCAACCAGGACGCCAGCTCGTTCGCCACCACCACCCCACCCAGCGCCCCCTCGGCCGCGATCGCGACCAGGGACGCCGTCGCCAGCCACGCCACGAGCGGGCGCCGCTGTCGAAATACCACCCAGGCCAGGGCGACGGTGCCGATGAGGAGCACACCTGTGATCGTCCCGACCGAGCGATGCGAGTACTCGATGATCGAGTGGATGTCAGCGGCGGGATACGGACGGCCGTGGCAGAGCGGCCAGTCGGGGCAGCCCAGACCCGATCCGGTCACCCGGACGACGCCGCCAAGCGCGATCTGCAGGTAGGCGAAAAACGCAGTCAGAAACGCGAGGCGTCGAAAAAATCCGACTGAAACCAACTCGGGCCCAGTCTACTGACTGACCAGATTCGACAACTCCGCGGCCAGGACGCGCTCGTCGAGCTCGCCGACCTGGCGCCTTTCGATCGTGCCGTCGGAACGCACGAAGACAGTGGTCGGCAGAGCCGCGACGCCGTAAGCCCTGCCGACGGCGAGGTCTGAATCGAGAAGCGATCCCTGGTTGATGCCGACGCGGGATAGAAACGATCGCGCAGCCTCCGCACTCTCCCCCCAGTTGATGAGTACGAGCTGGACCTTCGACTGCGGTCCAACCCGCTGCTGGAGGAGCGGCATTTCCGCCCTGCACGGCGGGCAATCGCCGCGCCAGAAGTTGATGACGAGCGGCTCGCCGGCGAGGGCCGCCAGGCTCACGGTCCCCCCGCCCGTCGAGGCCAGCTTGAAGCCCGGCGCATGGCCGCCCGCCGGCTGCGGCGACTGCTCGGGGCCCGCGATCGTGAGCAGCGACTGCAGCACATCCGGCGCGCCCCAGCCGTCCCCGCCCGACGCCAGCTGTCTGAGCCCCGCCGCGCTCAGCGAGGTGACCAGCGAGGGCGGGATATCGTTGCCGATGCTGGGCGCGCCGCGGTACACGAGCCTGATGTAACCATGGCGGTCGAGCAGCGCCAGCGTGGACGTGTGCGTGTCTCCGGTGGCGAGATCGACGCCGAAAGTCTTCCAGAACGAGGCCACCTGTTCGCGAGTCCCGGTCGCAAGCTCCCACGTGGCGCCAAGTCGATTCCTGTAGTCGAGCAGCACCGCCGGCGTGTCGACATCGGGATCGGTGGTGACCTCGGCCAGCGTCACCGTGGCGGGCACCCTTTTCGCAAGCTGGAAGAAAAGGGCGGTGTAAAGCGGGCAGGTCTCGTGGCACGTGGTATGGAAGGCAGCGATGACGACATCCTTGCCGGCTGTGGTCGAGGAGTTGAACGCACGAGAGCTGTGATCGACGAGGTCGAATGAAGGCATCGGGACAAACTTGCCGGCGAGCTCACCCAACCCCAGGTTGACTTCGTCGTTGCCGGCATAGACCGCGCCGGGGATCAGGTTGCCGGCATCGATGCCCAACAACAATGGCTCTACCTGCCCGGCGGTGACCGTCACTGACACGCGCTCCACGTCGCCCCGAAAACGTATGTGGTCGTAGCTCGCCGCTGGGAATGGCAGCGCGATGAGCTGTCGCTGATCCGGCGCCGGTGGAACATGACCGGAAATGCTGCCGGCGGTCACCCAGGACCCGTCGCCCCGTTGGAGCATCAGAGTCGAAGCGGGGAGCGACGAGGCTGACCTCCCGGCGGCGACAACCACGAGCGTGCCCGTCGCTGGTTGCAAGCGGGGCGCAGCCCACAACGCAACGACTGCGAGGATGGCAACCACGGCGGCCGCGATCCACAGAATCCGGGGACGGGAGCTGCGGCGGGGCCCGGTCGACGGATCTTCGGCGCCCAGGCGGCCCATCTTCGAGCTCACCTCCTGCGCTGCTCGCTCACGAATGTTCAATGCGCTCGCTGCGCTGCTCGTCGGTTCGCCCGAATCTGGACCACCTGGATCGCCGAATCTCTCGCCGCCCGGCCCCGCCGCAGCTCCTCAGCGCGTTACGCCACCTTCAATGGCGCGCCGCCGTAGCGCGCGGCGACCCGGTCGATGTACGCGACGCACATTTCGGCCACTGCCGCGCTCTCGATCTGGATCACGTTCTCGGCATTGCTTTCGCCGCTGTGCGAGAGGTTGAAGCTCCCCGTGTAGACGTAGTCGTCCGCGACCAGGATCTTCGCGTGCATGAAGTCATGGATCGAACCTTTCGCGTAAGGCGTCGAACGCTTGGCGCCGAAGTGCGCGGCGCCGATGATGCTGTGGAATGCGGTGATTTTCCATGCAGCGCCGGCCTGGCTTCCCCACTGGCGCTGGACCTCGTCCATCTGCGTCGCATCGTACACACCAGCGACGTCGACCTTCCGCTGCTCGCAGACCTCGGCCAGCGTGCCTAGTATCGGACCGGATGTCATGACAGGCGAGCAGACGCGAACCCGTCGCCGTGCCGACGCGATCGACCTTGACATGGCGTGCACGAGCTTGAGGCTGCGACCCGGACAGAAGTAGGGCCGCACCCGGGTGCCGTCGGCGAGCGACGTCCATGGCGACGAGATGCGCCCGGAGAGGGCCACCACGGGCTTGTCCCACAGGCCCTGGAAATTGACTGCGAAATCGGCGGCGATCTCGCCCGACGCGATGGTGAACATCACGTTCTCCTCGCGGGTCCACGAGTCGTTGGTCCAGTTGGTCGAGCCGGTCAGGAGGGCTGACGCGTCGGTGCCGGCGTCGCGGACGACGTATTTGTGATGCATCAGGTCCGGCACGCCTGGAACCGCCTTGACCTGCACGCCAACCGATCTCAGGCGATCGACGAATGCCCAGTCGATCTCAGGCGGCGGAGGATCGGTGATGCCGGCCGGGTGGTCCTGGTTGAACATGAGCCTGGCGGTGACGCCGCGCTTGACCGCGGCCTCGAAAGAGCTCAGCACCGTCGTGGCCGGAGACTCGTCCAACCGCAGGTCATAGATGGCCACGTCCAGTGTTTTGATTGCGCCGTCGAGGAAAGCGGCCAGGCGCTGCGCGACGGCGTCGGCGGCCTGCCCCCCATCGCTCAGAAAGTAGAAGTCGAGCGGGCCTATCGCGCGTCCGCCTTGGGCTCGCCTGTCTGCTCGCGCGGCTCGTCGATCCTCACCGGCAGCGGGCGCGTGGCCATGGCCGCGGCTTCTTCGGGGTCGTCGGTGAGCGTCATCAGCTTGAGGTCGTCAGGAGCGATCGCGCCGGAACCCAGGACATGCTCCTCGAGCCAGCCCAACAAACCCTTCCAGTAGGGGGAGCCGAAAAGCACGATCGGGAAGTGCTCGATCTTGCCGGTCTGGGCCAGGGTGAGTGATTCGAAAAGCTCGTCGAGCGTGCCAAATCCGCCCGGAAAGATGACGAATCCCCGCGCGTACTTGACGAACATGTTCTTGCGGACGAAGAAGTAGCGAAACTCGACACCGAGGTCGACGTACTTGTTGAGCGCCTGCTCGTGAGGCAGCTCGATGTTGCAGCCGACCGAGAGGCCGCCGGCCTCGTGACAGCCGCGGTTGACGGCTTCCATGATCCCGGGCCCGCCACCCGTCATGACTGCAAAGCCGCGGTTGGCGAGCGCGGCCCCCAGGGCCATGCCGGCCGCGTAGTACGGGTCGTCGGGTTTCGCTCGGGCCGAGCCGAAGACGGTGACCGCCGGCCCGACCTCGTTGAGCGCGTCGAAACCCTCGACGAACTCGGAAAGGATGCGCAGCACGCGCCATGGGTCGGCGTGGTGGCTGAGCTCCTCGATCGCGCTGCGCTCGAGCAGCGTGCGGTCGGCCGGAGCCTGCTCGCTGGGGACGACAAGCCGACCGGCACGGCGACGATCGGTGAGGTCCCGCCGTCCCGCGTCGTCCATCAGGCCTCCGGGCTTGATTCTTCGCGTGGTGCTTTGTCGTCCTCCCCATTCATGGGGAGGTGACCTGAAGCGCCGGAGGGGCTGGCGGCCGGCTCAGCTTCCGCGGCTGGAAACAGTGACACGCGCTTACGGGACTTCCTCGCGGATTTCTCATCGCCGTTGGAGGGGGCCGCCTGGGCAAGCGCCGGCGCGGGCTCCTCCGGCAAGACCTCTATGGCGACGGGTTTGCCGGGCTGCGCTGCTGGCGACTGCTCCGGCATCTCCAGGAGGTGATCGAGGTGCGCCCGGAGCGAGGCGACTTCCGCCTCGAGCTCGTGGACGCGGTGGCGGTGGCGCATGTGCTCGGTGAAGTGGTGGAGGCTGTTGAACCAGTGGTAGACGGTGCCCGCCACGAGCACGACCGCGAGCGGCACCAGGGCCACGGTCCAGAGCGGCACGCTGGCGATGTGAAAGACCGACCAGCCGACCGCGACGTGAGACGTGTTGCTGTAGCCGAAAACGGTCGCCGCCACCCCCAGGACGAGGCCGAAAAGCAGGGCGCTTGCGAGCAGGAAACGCTGCCAGAGGTGGCTCAAGTCAGGCACCCGGCGAAGGTTACTCCGGTTGCTCGCCGGCCGGCGCGGGTTAAGCGGCGTGCTCCGAGTCGACTCGCTCCAGCACGATGACGGGGATCCTCCGGCTCGTTCTCTGGCGGTATTCGTTGAAGCCGGGCATCTTCCGCGCGTGCTCCCGGTAGAGGCGCTCGTAGTCCTGCTTGCCGTCGATGACCCGGGCTCGGGCTTTGAACGTCTCGCCCAGCGCCTCGACCGTGACGACCGGGTTTGCCACCAGGTTGTGGTACCAGGCTGGGTTCGTCGGCGCCCCGCCCTTGGAGGCGACCACGACGTAGTCGCCGTTTTCGCTGGAGAAGGCCAGCGGGTTCTCTCGGGGCTTGCCCGTCTTGGCTCCCGTGGTGGTCAGGATGAGGACATCGGCGCCCTTGAAGGGGCCGCTCGAGGCGCGTCCCTGGTTGGCACGCAGGTCCTGGATCAGGTTGCTGTTGAAGTCTCGATAGCTATTGGTCACGGGATTGTCATACCCCGATCTGCGCCCCTCCATTCCCACGCGCCACCAGCTGGGTGGCCAGCGCCGCATAAGCCAGCGCCTTAGCCCGATGGTCTTCGGGCTCGGTCGAACCCTCGGGATCGGTCGAGCTACCCATCGATCCCGACATCGGCAACGACCGCCTGCTGCTTTTCCTCACGGCGCTCTTGAGCACTCGCGAGCGCGTGTCGCGATAGAACGCCGCATCGCCCAATGCGTCAAGAATCAAAGCCAGCTCTGCAGGGGTGATCTCAACTGTTTTAGTCATGCAACTCACTCCCTATCTCACGCCCGTGAACGCTTTGAGAGAAGCGTCGAGAGCCCGAATCGTGTAGACGCCTTAGCTAGCCACTACCTGAGCTTGATGAAGGCGAATGTTGCCAGTACGAACCCGATGAACATCATCACTAGTCCACGCGACAGCCACACCGAACACACATAGGCCCACAGGCGGAGCGACTTTGATGGCCACGAAGGCGAACCACGATTCAAGCGGTCGCCTTCGACGCCGCAGGTTCATCGCAAGCGCGAGTCCGCCGAAACCTGCGAACAGCACTCCGACAAGAATGAAACTCATCCCCAATACCGCCCCTCCGGCGGCTCGGGCGGCGGATACTCGCCTTTAGTTCTGCGAATGCGAGATGGCTTGCGCGGACGCCTATCGAAGTTGATGCCCACCTTGGCTACGGCGAAGATGCCACCGATGGTGACTGCAAGACTCGCAGCGACTACCGCAAACCCGATCCAATCCACGCCGTTAGTCTGCGCGCAGCACGGCTGATCGGATTCGTCTTCAGGTGACGAGGTGACATCCTTGTGCTGCGTTCTTGATGGCGTCGGGCTCGAGGCGCAGCCATCGGCTTGCTGAGTCGCTAACTCCGCCTCAGCCAAGAGCTGAGAATCGGCGTGAGCCAACGGTTGGCGGCATACGCCATTGGAAACAAAAGAACGCCCGCGATTGGCATCACGACGAAGAGGTACACAACCCTGGAGTACGCAACCTCGACGAGTGCAACCGCGATGAGCGACCCCAAAACAGCAATTGCGAGCCACCAAATGAATAGGCCGATCCAGTACTCAGGCGGGGGGCGCATGGTCCGTCGATTCTATTTCCGATACGCGACGATGGCACGTCCCAGTCCGAGGACCTAAGCCACGAAGCCACAGAATCGATTGAGCGGCCTTCGCAGTAGCCGAACCCTCCGATCGGGGTTCGCGGCTTCTCCACCGATTGGGTAGCCCGGAGCGCGGCTGCGCCACAGGCCGTCGGCGGATCCTGCAAGCCAAAGCATCAAACAGAGGACAGAGGACATCGATGGTTATCCTTGACACGATTCTTAGTGGAAGCTGTCGTCGCCGCTGCCGTTGCCGCCGCCTTTGGAGCATTCATCCTTTATGCGACTACACATCCCAGCACCCGCATATCACGTGCGTTTT
>Ga0066674_10000086_pt1 | contig 20496 bp, 18 predicted proteins | sample GraSoiAngelo_123_FD_62291 | JGI IMG/M metagenome (GOLD analysis project Ga0066674, IMG submission 62291) | Grasslands soil microbial communities from the Angelo Coastal Reserve, California, USA - 14_0927_02_40cm | ecosystem: Environmental > Terrestrial > Soil > Grasslands | place: USA... | reverse complement strand
CTCGTGATCTCGGGCGGCATGCTCGGGGCACTCGCCAGTCTGGCCGGGGGCCTCGGCTCGAAGCGCACCTCCGACCTGCAGAACATCGGCCTCCTCGTGTGGGCCGGCCTCTTGCTCACGTTCACCTTCACCGCCTTCGCGTGGATCTGAGCCGGCTTAACCAAGGGCCCGGATCGCCGCGGCGAACTCCGGGGCGACGCTCACCTTTGAGTAAGGCGACTGGATCGTATCGGTTGCGATTACATCGTCGCACGCCTTGAGGTTCACCTCTGCGTTGTCGACGAAGACGCCATGAACGCAAGCCGCAATCACGCGACGAGCTCCCTGTGATCGAAGCTCCTTCGCCGCGGTGGCAATTGTGCCGCCTGTAGAGATGACGTCGTCCACGATGGCGACAGATTTGTTTTTGACGGTCAGCGTCTTCGAGGTAATCTTGACCGTGTACGAGTCAAGGCGCTCCTTCTCGAGGTGGTCCCATGTTAGTTTCGCTAAGATTCCTGCCTCCTTCACGAATCGGACAGCGTTGCCGTCAGGAGCGAGAAGCATGTCGACGTCTGCCCTTTTGAGATGGCGCGCGAGCGCTGGAATGCCCGAAACTTCGCGGGTCGGGAGCGGGAACATGTGGAGGATATCCGGGTTGTGAATTGTCATGGTCAGGAGCTCATCGCAGTCGACCGCGAGATGTTTCGCGATAGTCTTCGCGCTGACCGCCTCCCCGTCGAGAAAGCGCTTGTCCTGGCGTCCGTAGCCGAAATATGGGACGACAGCAGTAAGTCGTTGCGCACCTGCGTCCCGAATCGCATCGGCGAGGAGAAGCAACTCAACGACCATCGAATCTGGATGCGTCGTTTGCACGACTACTGCATGATCTCCGGCAACGGGTTGGAGCAAGCGCACATAGCGCTCGCCGTCGGGAAATCCGCCCGGATGCTTTTCGATTCCGACATCGATGTAGCCCGCTCCCAGCTCCTTGGCGATATCCTTCGCAAGAGCAATGGACGCGGAGCCGCCGACGACCTTCACACTCGCTCGAACGAAAGGGGCGTATATGAAAGGTCCGGCGCTTCGCGCGTTCGATAACCGGCGGCGAGCGTTCTTATATCGACTGGGAGGCTTTGTAAATCACGATGGACCTCGAGCGGTGGCTTCGAATCGCCACGCGACATCGGACCATCCTTGTTCTCCTAGCCCTGCTCAGTACGTTCGCGGGGGCGGACCTCCTTCTAAACCGCCCAAAGGGTCCGGGCACTCAGGGGCTTGCGGTTTCGCTAGTGGCCTGCGGCGCAGCTCTGTTCGCATGGACGGTATGGCCAAGAGGTGTGACACCAACGGGGACGCGAGCATCCCTGGCGGCCCGGTTCCTGAATCTCGCGACGTTGCACGGGCGTCTGATCCCGTATTTTCCAATTCTTGGCATCGCGATTGTCGTTGCAGACCTGGTTTACAACACAGCTCTCTCTGCTTCGCCCACGCTGTTGACTGAAGATACAATCGTACTTCTCGGAGCTGGGGCTCTAATCTCATACGGTTTCGTTCCGAATCGTTTCGTGAAGGAGCGAGATTTTGTTCTTGTCTTTTTCATCATGCTGAACGCAGTTTTGGTGGTCCCCCTTCTCATCGCCCGCGCATTCTACGCAGATTTCGAGCGATCCGTCGACGTATACTCATGGGTCGCTTTGGCCCCCGAGACCGGCGCGGTGTTGAGCCTTCTCGGCGTGAGCAACACCGTCCATGCCGTCTCCGGGTCCACCGCTCCTGGGTTGACATTTGCTCCACAGAAATTGTCAATCCAAGTCACCATCGTAATTACTACGGCGTGCTCGGGAATCTACTCATTCGGAATCTTCGCCTCGGCTTTCGTCGCCTTCGTCCTAACGGAGTACGAGCGCTCTTCTCGGTGGATGTGGGCACTCCTTGGATTGGGATTCCTCGCGTCGTACGCGGCAAATGTTCTCCGAATGGTTGTCATCGTCCTCGTTGGATATTTTACAGACACGTCGACGACGGACCTGCAGAACATGCTTATCGCGCATTCATATGCGGGCTGGATCATCTTTCTAGCTTGGCTCACCTTGTTCTGGGGCCTGCTATTGAAATTCTTGCCGTTGGAGAAACCTCTTCACGTTGGGCACAAATCGACCAACGAACCCTCACAGCGTGGAATTCAATGCACGTCCTGCAGAGCCGTGTTGACCCCCGCGATTTTCGCAATCAGATGCGCGTGTGGGGCGTATTATCACATGGTCTGCGCGCGGGAAGCGGAACACTGCCTCCGCTGTGAACGGCCTGTTCAGGCCGTTTCGATGAGCGCCTCCGGGGTGTCGGACGTTCCGTAATACCCAACTCGGTTTTGGGAGGGCACTCTTCAATCGGACCAGCCCTTTCGTAGGCAGAACAAAATTTGCAGCCGCCGGGCAACCGCTGATCAAGGAAGACCTTTCGATTGTGTCGCGAAACCCGAGCGCAGTTGGACAATTGTTCCGCCTAGTTCGACAGATGCTCTGACCACCTCAGGTCAAGGTCAACGGTCGCGTGATCATCTTGCTCCGCGAAGCGAGTTGTGAAACGTGCCTCTCGGGTGATCTTCCACCATCCGAGGAACTCCGATCCGCGCAATGGCTTAAGGTGTCCTTTTCTGGCGAGGCTTCCGGCAAGATGGAGAACCCGCGAAAGGCCGAGGGCATCGAGGCGCCAAGTCCCATGCACATGTCCTCGAGCCGCCCCGAGGGCCGTGTCGTGGTCGCACAGAACGGCCATGAACGATTCTCGGGCCGCTGAAATGAGGTACTCCCTAAGCTCCCCTCCACGGCGGCGGCGCGTGCGCAGACCAACTAGCCTATGCGGTCCCGCCTTTACCACATCGATCACCTCGACGCACGGAAACTCCCATAGATCCAGATGTCTCCCCGTTCCCGAAGCAGCCATCCGATACGGGATCGTCCAGAACGGTCGATGTGCAAGAGATGAGGAGTCATAGCCAAGGCCCAGAGCGGCCACGACATCATGTGTCGCTGAAGTTCTCAACCATGAACCGTATCGGTTGCCCACAACAGGGCCTCCCTTAATTTCGGCGAGAGCTTGGACTCCTTCTTCGAGAACCCGTTGTACCTGATCAGCGTCTCTCAGCAGGGCCGCCCAGGCTTCATGACCTCCGACTCGCGGAAGGTGAAACGCAATGTCATGGCGGACGGACGCATCTCGAAGGACAACCTGGTCCCTTTCGTCCCGAACGGCGTTCAAGTCGATGTGGAATGTGCCTACGAGGCCGCGGCGTTCCAAACGCTCCATAGCTTTTGAGAGGCTGTGTTCAAGCTTTACGTCTGCTGGCTGGCGTACAGTGGGCCGTCCAACGGCCCACGAGCATCGGCCCGAATCCGCGTCAAAGTACAACGCTCCAGCTTCGACATCGACAGAGTAGATGAGGGGAGGAACATCATCGGGCCAGATGCCTTTCCATAGAATGAAAGGTGTGCACCAAATCAGAATTTCCATCATTAGGGCAGTCCAACACGTGTTGATGGCCGCAGACTCAGCCTTTTGGTCGGTGCGCGTATCCTGCCATAGCGCGACGAGAGGATCGAAACCGAGTACAAGTCTCGGCCTCGGAGAGTATCGGACAACGGCAACCGAACGCCCTGTTGCATCCACGAGCAAAGGGCGGAAGCCCTCCTTCGTCACCTCGCGGGAAGGGCCCTGAAAAGGAAACAACAGTCCTCGGACAGAGGAGGGTGCTTCCGCATCGTCAACGAAGCGGAAGCTATGCAGGGATGACTCACCCTCTCCGGCCAGGACAACTAGATTGCCTTCAGAGACTTCCTCACGGGCGAGGGTTATGACGGGACCTATGTCTCCAGTTGCTTCGGATCTCTCTGGTTCGAATCCGACGAAATCGCGGAAAAACCAAGTCCATGGAACCACCCGAGAAGCGTCCAAATCTTGGGAGATAATCGACGGCACAGGACGGTGTCGGTCCACTGCCGCCACTCGCAGACCAGGAGGCGATTCTCCCGGATGGACACGGCAAGTGAAGACGGGAAATTCGCGATATCGTGAGGCTGTCCAGCCTTCCGAAACGACGCAAGCTGTCGGCGGAATCTTTGCGAAGAGCGACAGGGCACCCGAAAAGTCCCTCATGCCGCGCAAATCTCCGCGACTTTTCTTGCCGTGACCGCCCACGAGCAATGTTCCTCTGCATAGACTCGACCACGTCGACCCATGTCCCTCCGGAGCACATCGTTTGCCAAGAGCCATGAAGTTGCTGCGGCCACCTCTTCGGTATCATTTGGCTTCACGAGGATGCCGGCGCCAGCCTCCTCCAAAATGTGGAAGTCGTATTCCGTCCCCGCAGAGGCCACGACAGGGCGACCGCAAGCGATGTATTCCCTGATTTTCAGGGGCGATCCCGGAAGGAGCGGGGGCTTAACACAAAAAGCGACATCGAAGGAACCAATATAGGTCGACACCAACGAGTGAGGAACTGCGCCAACGAAACGGACATGGTCCTGGATGCCGAGAGATGTCGCTAAAGCCTCCAGTCTCTGCTGGTCTGGCCCGTCGCCGACGACTAGTACGATTGCTTTATGCTCTCGACGGACGAGGGGCAGCGCACGAAGGAGGATGTCGACGCCTTGCCACTGGGTCAGTAGGCCGGTGAATCCAAGGACTTTCAACCCTGGTGGCACTCCCAACTGGAGCCTAGCGGCGTCTTGATCCATCGGGCGGAACCTCTCTAGATCCACCCCGTTGGGAACGACATTGAGTCGTGAATCATTGATGTTATAGACATCCCGCAGCGTTCGACTGATGCCTTCCGAGACCGTAACGATAGAACGGGCTCTATGAAGAATCCTTTGACGGGCCCACTGACGCACGGGGGAGGGACGCCAGGTCCGTCCTTGCTGAATTGCTTGCTCTTGGTCGGGAAGTCCGTTTACCTCAACAAAGAGAGGGATACTCGAAAGCATTGAAACCGCGAAGCCTATCTTCGGCGTCAGCCTTCGTTCATAGACTACATCGGACCGCCCGCGGTGGGCAATCCGCATCGCGCGGATCACGAGTCGCTGCGTGGCGTCACCTCCACTCCCCCATACCCGAATCCGCTCCGACGCTTCGAGGTCTTTGCCGCCAGCTTCCGAAAGGACGTCCACGACATGCCCAAGGGCGGCAAGATTCCGGACCAGTTCACGAACATGAATTGCATCGCCTGCTGGGCGGTCGAGGTTCACATCGAGGGCCAGGAAGAGGAAACGAATCCGTCATCACCTCGCGATTCGGTTTCGAAGAATCACCGCATTCGAGGGCAGTCGATCACATCGCTCTGCTTGACATGGTAAGGCGGCCGACGCACGCGGGACCACGTGCATCGAGAGTCCGGCATCCAAGGGGCCGAGTTTGAATATATCGGTGCGCCAGAGAATTGTATGGGTCTGGTCGCAGGCGAGACCGGGGGCCCCGCGGGACCCAGGATATCGGGCACGATAGTCGCTAGGGAAGTTTCATATCTGAGAACAATGGAACGACCCGTTGTCGAGCAATGCTTGAGCCCGAACCAATCGAGATGAGGCGATAGTAGCTTGGGTACCCCGAAGATCGTCGTCATTGGTCTGGGATACATCGGCCTGCCAACGGCGGCAATGTTCGCCCTCCACGGAAACGAAGTCCTCGGGGTCGACATCGACCCGGAAACATTGAGTGAGCTGCGATCCGGAAACGTCCCCGTTCGCGAGAAGGACCTTACCGCGATTGTCCGCGACGCGCTCGCGACAGGCCGGCTCAGGGTGTCGGACGGCGTCGAAAGGGCCGACTACTTTGTCCTCTGCGTCCCGACTCCGGCGAAGGGCCAGAATGCGGATCTTCGCGCCGTCCGGGCCGCTGCGAAGAGCATCGCCCCTTACATCAAGAAGGGCTCGACGGTTATCGTTGAATCAACCGTACCTCCTGGGACAACTGAACACGTCGTGAGACCGATTCTGGAGAACAATCGACTTCGCGCTGGAAGGGACTTCCATCTCGCTTATTGTCCGGAGCGGGTTATGCCGGGTAACATCATCCGGGAGATTGTCGAAAACGACCGGATCATCGGTGGGATCACACGACAAGCTGCAGTCAAAGCCCGAGAGATATACTCGAGCTTTGTCCGCGGTAACATTTTTCTAACCGACTTGACGACTTCGGAATTCGTCAAGTTGGCCGAGAACGCATTCCGGGACGTAAATATAGCCCTCGCGAACGAACTCGCAGATCTGGCGGAAGCCCATGGCATTGATATCTGGGAAGCGATTGGCCTTGCGAACCGGCATCCACGTGTGAACCTCCTCCGACCCGGGCCTGGAGTCGGCGGACATTGCATCGCGGTAGATCCTTGGTTTCTCCTTACGCCGAAGGTCGAGGCGCGGATGATTACGTCCGCACGGGCCGTCAACGATGCGCGACCGGGGCACGTTGCAAGCCGGACCCTGAGGCTTGTCAAGGGAATTCAGCACCCAAAGGTTGCAGCTTTCGGTGTCGCGTACAAGGGAAATGCGGACGATATCAGGGAGAGCCCTGCAATCCGAGTCATCGAGATTCTGCGAAAGGCAGGTGTCGATGTCGCCACGTACGACCCCCTAGTTCCCCATGACCTCTATCCAACGCAGGGACTCGAGGAGACGATCTCGGGAGCTGATTGCCTCTTGATCCTTGCGGATCATCGAGACTTCTTCTATGTGGATCCCGGCCTTATAGCTCGGAGGGTCAGACGCAAAGTCCTATTCGACACGCGACACTGCGTCGATCACGGGAAGTGGGCAAAGAGGGGCTTCGAAGTCTATGACCTAGGCAGCTCTCGAGTCCTCACCCATAAGACTACGACACCGACTTCTGGTGAGGTGACGGCCTCACCTTAGTTCCAGAATTAGGCGTCGATGTCGTTAGGTCCAAATACGAGACGCCGAGGTGTCCAGGAGAACTCTATGAAGATCGCGTTGGTGACGCCTTACTGGTTCCCGGTGCGAGGAGGCATCACTACATATGTTCAAGAGCTCGCAAATGAGCTACGTCGCACCTATGCGTTCGATGTGCCGGTGATCGCGCGAGAAGGACGCGCGGAGGCAGACGTCACTGTTCTCGGGGGCACTGCCATGCAGTTTGTCCGGCGCGCGGCCGCACAGCTCGAGCGGCTTCAACCAGAGACAATCCACGCACACGGCCATTGGTACGCACTCGCGGCCGGATTACGATACCGGCGAAGACATCCCGAAACACGCGTCGTGTTCACGCTCCATACCCCATTCCCATTCCGCGCCCGCCGACTAGGCCTCCGGCTCGTCCTCTCAAGGGCGGATTTCGTGACTGGCGTGAGCGCCGACCTTCTCGGGGTGACTATGCGGACAATTGGGATTAGGACACGGACTCGCGTCACGCCTCCGGGTGTATCATTACGACCAGCGAATGTCCTTTCGACAGACGAATTCCTGAGGACTACTGGACTTGAGAATCGGAGGCCTCTCATCGGGTATGTGGGACGACTCGTTTGGGAACAAAAGGTCCGAGGTGTAACCCAGCTAATTCGTGCGATGAAAACCGTTCGCGTATCCTTCCCCTCAGCTACGCTGGTGGTCGCTGGCGATGGACCACATCTGCGCCCTCTCAAGGAATTCGCCGAGGCGGAAGTGCCGGGTGGCGTCGTCTTCGTCGGAGACGTGCAAGACCCCTTGACGCGTTTCTATAGCGCCATCGACCTGTACGCCCACATTTCGTTTCAGGAGGGCATGCCACTGGCTCTCCTCGAGGCGATGGCTTGCGGGAAAGCCATCGTTGCCTCCAACGTCGGTGGAATCCCGGAAGTGGTGCGGAACGGGCAGAACGGCTTCCTTGTCTCCGGGAGCTCGCTGGAATTGGCAGCGCGCATCGTCGAGGTGCTAACTTCGCCTGACTTAATGGTGCGGCTCGGCACGAATGCGATGGCCGAAGTTGCCGCGCGGTTCACATGGACGAGAACCGCACGACGTTTCCTGTCACTCTATGGCATCCAGTCCTCCCGCCGCCGTATCGCAATCACCGTCGATCTCGAACGAGATCCGTATTCGACGGAGCTTAGTTTCCGCGGTGCCAAGGAGGCGATGCCCAAACTCCTCGAGCTGTTCAAGAAACATCAGGTTCGGGCGACCGTTTTCACGACATCAGACGTGTGCGACCGATTCCCGGAAGTCGTGGAGGCAATCGTGCGGCACCAGCACGCTCTTGGGTGCCACGGTGAGAGCCATAACGTCGAGTACATTTCGAGACAGACATACGAGTGGCAGCTCGAATCCGTCAGCCGTGCGACAGACACGCTAGAGCGGCGTACGGGCCTGCGACCCTATGGCTTTCGGGCCCCCAACTTCAGTGCGAATGGAGACACCATCCGCGTACTTGAGGAGCTGGGCTACGAGTACGACTCCTCCGTATTGCCAGGCCGTCGAGTGATGGCAAAGCGATTGCTAAAGCTCCTCGATTTCCGGGAGGCGCCGCGCGACCCATACCAACCGTCGCGGGATGACCCTGCGATTCCGGGGACCTCGAACCTCTGGGAGCTGCCCGTTGCCGAGAATCCATTCGCACCAGGAGGGCCGATAGGGCTCGGCTACCTGAACGCCTATGGGGTCGAGAAGACAATCCAAGCAATTGCCCTTTCCTCATCGGATCCATGCGTATTCCTGATCCATCCATGGGAACTTGTCGATCCTCCGCCTGGCCCGATCCCAGAATGGATGAGAGCGGCGTGCACGTCCGATCCGTCGAAGCTCGATGCACTCCTCGAACGCCTGGGTCAGGAGCATGACCTCACCACGATCGACGCGGAACTCGCAATGGTCCGGTGAGAGGTTCACAAGGGAGGAGCGATGGCAGCTTGAGAACGCACGCCTACAAAGCAATTCCGTCAATCGCTTGTTCGAATCGGTCTGCGAACTTTTCGAGTGTGTAGTGTTCCAGGTAGTGGTCCCGTGCCGACTCTCCCATCTTCTTGGCGAGAGCGGGTTCTTGGAGAAGACCAGCAATACAGGCTGCAATCGCATCCGGGCTGCCCGCGTCAGCCAGAAGCCCCGTCTTGCCATTTAGGACCACTTCCGAGGGACCGCCGTGATCCGGCGCAACCGACGGAGTGCCACTCGCTGCAGCCTCGATAAACGTCAACCCAAAAGGCTCATCATATGGTAGACTCACAAAAATTGTCGACTGCTCGTACAATGACCAAATGGAATCTCTACTCACTGAACCCCGGAAGGTCACGATTTTGGTCAATCCCAGGGCTGTCGTAGCTTCTCTGAGACGGTCTAGGTCTGGTCCGTCGCCAACAATCGTGTACTCCAAGCCTGTCAGGCCGAAACGAGTCGCAAGAATCTGGATCGCCTTGAGAATCGTGCTGACATTTTTCACTGGGTACAAGCGCGAAACCGTCAGGATACGTTTCCCCTCAATTCGTTTATCCTGGGTCTGAGACGAAAGGGGCAACCCGAGTGGACAGGGTTTCGCTGCAATGCTGTCTCCGAAAATCCTATCAATCCATCCAGCGGTGAAAGCGCTATTAGTCAGGATTAGGTCAAACGATCGGACTAACGTCTTATCAACTAAACGCAGAAAGGCGTGCACTGCCCGAGTCCTGAACGGCAGATCACGAGCACGGAACTCCGGACGGTAACAGATGTCGGCATACAGAGCCCGCTGCGGTTCTTCGCAATACCAGATCGTCGGAGGATGATTCTTGTTCAGAAAACTGGCGACGGCGACCCAAGGGTACGCCGGCCAGTTATGAGCAACCATCACGTCGAACTCGCTCGACCGCCGAGCCAGTCGACTGGCTTGAGCCAAGACAGATAAAATCGAGGTGTCTCCGTATCCGGGCCCGGAAATTTCTTCGACTGAAAACGATTGTTTCTCTCTCCTGCCGAAGAGTTCATCGACATAACGAGAGACGAACAACGAGATCTTGTGCCCCCTCCTAGCGAGTTCATTGCAAAGCCAAACCGTAACATACTCGGCCCCGCCAATGGCCGTTAAGGATGGATGCACAAATGCAATTCTCATCGTCTTCTCGAGCCCCTTCAGGCTGTCAGGTGGAACTGCACCACACGCGAACTGTTTCCCTGGGGCAAGTTCGGGCGATCACTCGAGCCGATAATGCGACATCCGTAGAAATCACAGTTCATGAGACGTCGCTCGGAATGCGGACAACCCATCGATCCCGGACACATCAGCTTTCCGGTGATGCGTCACCCGATCTCAACAAGCTACCCTCTTGTCTCAAAGTTGTAACGTTCACCTGAGCAATTGCTCTCCCGTCGATGTTCCGCATGTGGTCCGTTGAGCGCAACTGATGGCCCATGGTCGGCTTCCAAAAACAAGCAGAGCGAAACGAGAACGGGCCCAATAGATTTATTTGGCGCGTTTGGTCATGAGTTGCTTGCATGGGCCTGGTCTCAATTTGAGGAGCACGACCCGTACAGCTGAACCATTGTCAGATTCCATTTCGCGGAGCTCACGAGACGTCTTGCCCACCAATCCGACCCAGGTGGAGACCTGGCGAGAATCTGGTTTCAAAGCTTTCGTGGGAGCGAATCGCTTGCTGCTCTCCGGGCGTCGGGAATCCGCAACCTTCTGGTTACTAGCAGGCAAGCCCTTCCCAATAAGCCAAGTCGCTCAAATCCTCGGCTGTGGGCGTTTGGAAATCCTGTTGATGGTGCGTGAATTCATTCGAGACGCCACCTTTAGGAGACACTTTGAGAGCGTCTTGGCGTCATGCAAAGGCATCTTTGAAGCGATTGCTTTACTGTACACAATATGCCGGACGCTCCGGCCTCGCGTCGTCGTCGAATTGGGTGTGGCAAGCGGCGTGTCGTCCGCCATCCTTCTCCTTGCGATGAACAAGAACCAACAGGGACAGCTTATCTCCGTTGATCTCCCCAATTACGACAATGCTTGGGTCGATGCTGTCCTAGCAAAAGAGGGGCGCATTCCGGGCAGGAGTTTCGTCGACAATTCCCTGCCTGAGGACAAAGGCAGTGGATGGGCAGTTCCACCAAATCTTCGCGATCGATGGGAACTAATTCTCGGAGATACCCGAGATGTGTTGCCAAGTTTGGTAGCGAGAATCGACGAGATTGATCTAGCACTGCATGACAGCGACCATAGCTCGGAAGCCGTCTCAGCGGAGGGGCTTGCGCTGTGGTCAAAATTGCGCGATGGCGGTCTATTGATAGTTGATGACATCGATGTAAGCGAGGGCTTCGACCAGCTGTCCGACACTCTCACATGGAGGCAACGTCTTGTTGTGGGGAGGGTCGGAATTCTAAAGAAGTGATCAGAACGCTTCTTGGTTGGACCATCGACATGTCGAATACGAAGAATACTTTCATCCGTGTGGCGCACGGGTGCATCCGACCCCAGAACGATGATTCGGTAGATCGCTTGACAAGCTCGAACCCTAGGGCACCTCAAACCTACGGGTTGTAGCCCTACCGGGGGGTGACCCACCGCTTTGCGCTATGGCCCTTTCGTATGAATTGAGCAGACCTTTCAAAGTCCTCATCCAGGGAAAGAGAGTGGCCCGCTCGAGGCCGCGGATCTTCAGCTCGTCTCTAAGATGGGCGTTCGTTAGGATCGTTCGGAGAGCAGCTGCAATTTCCCTGGTGCTATTAGGATCGAAGTAGAGAGCTGCATCCGCGGCGACCTCCGGAAGGCTCGTGAGGTTGCTGACAGCCACTGGCGTGCCCGACGCCATGGCCTCAAGTGGTGGAATTCCGAAACCTTCATGAAGGGAAGGAAGGACGAAGGCGTCAGCAACAGAATATAACAGAGGGAGGATGCTCTCTGACACTCGATCGAGGAAGAGGACCTGATCTTGAATTCCGAGCGTCTTCGCAAGGCGTTGGAATTTCGCCCGCTGCGGTTGACGAGGTGCGCCGACTTTGATGAGGACCACGCTTAAGTCGGAAAGCAAGGCGAACGCGCGAAAGAGCTTCTCAATGTTCTTTCGGGGATGTTCTGACCCGACAAACAAGACAATCCGCTTGCTATCCGGAATCCCAAAGGCGCTGCGAACCGGAAGCAATTCGGATGGCCCTCTCGGATGGAAAACTCGGAGGTCAACTCCCATTGGCACGACATCCACAGCGTCATCGTTGAAGCCAAGGTCGATAAGAGTCGACTTTACAAAATTCGAAATCGCGACGAGACGTGTTGCTCGCCGGAGACCTCGCATCAGAAGCTTGTAATATGCACGATCCACCACACCGTTCCGCGAGACGTAGGACGGATCGTCGAATTCTGGCAGGAAGGTCACCATGTCAAGACACGTGACCACAATTGGCGGAGACAATGGGTATGCCGACAGGTACGCAAGCGACTGCGAGTCAATATGTAGGAGAGCCCCACGTCGACGAGCAAGGGCGACCCGGAGTGGATGATCCAACAATCGATAAGCCATGCCAACCTGGGATTGGAAGTACGATTTCGAAACGAGGAGACGGCAGTCAGCGAGTTCGCGAAGGCGATGCGCCACTTCGAGCGAATATGTCGGCGGATCAGCGACCGTCACGATGTCAACGCAAATTGTCATACTAACCTTGCAGTCGGGATTCAATAAGGGGAAGGAGTTTCGCGCGACGGGTTGCTAAGGAAAAGAGCTCAGTTGTACGTTCTCTCGCACGAGCGCCGCGATCAGGCGAGCCAAGAGCCTCTCGAATCGCCCGAGCGGTTGACTGTGGATCTCCGTAGGGAACGTAGTAGCCTGCATTTCCCACGACCTCAGGCAACGCCCCTCGGTCCGTGACTACAGGCACACAGCCCGAGGCCATTGCTTCGGCCACGGCAAGTCCAAAGCCTTCGTTATACGAGGCTTGGACGTAGACTTTCGCACGTGCCAACAGGTCGGACAATTGTTCTGCCGGCACCCAACCTGTGAACTGAACATTGGACGGGGAGATAGCTCTGAGCTCGTCCGCGTCTTGATCGAAGTGTCTCCCCACGAGGACAAACGGGACGTCTGGAAGCTGACGGGCAGCCCCAACGAAGGTCTCCAATCCTTTTCTTTTGAAGTTTTCGCGAGTCACGTTGCCCACTGTCACGACAAGATCCTCTTTCATCCTGTTTGGACGGAACTTTTCGAGGTCCACGCCGATGTACAACAATTCTGCTTGTCGGCTCGCCAGGGTTTGAATAGAGGCCAAGCTCCATCGCGAGAAGGTGAGAACCAAATTCGCATAGCGAAGGACGAACCGTGCACGGAGGCGGGTCCTCTCGTTGCGGATTGCACCATACGAGATTTCAGGCATCGAGATGATGTCCCAACCGCCAGAGACAACGACCGAAGGCCGACGTAGGATCTTCCCTGCGAGGACTGCGCGCGCCGCATAACCTAGCGCAAACCACGAATAGCTCAAGTCGGCGTGGGCGAGCGCACGCAGGACCGAGCTCATACTGATGCCTTGGGAGCAGTTTATGGGATAGACTTCAAATTTTTCGCGCAGAATCCTCAAATCGCTCTGCACGAACGGGACTTCGTTCTCGTACAAAAACACGACTCGTTCGGAACTCATCGCACGATTCCCTCGAAGCGTAATAGCTCTTATGTAAGCTGCATGTACGAACGTTAAATCAAATAGCGGGTCAAGAGCTTCTTCGAGAAATTCCCATGGTGGAACAAGGTCATTATGGACCCGAAGGCACAGGATGACATTGACGAATCTCAAATCCCACTCTCATCGAAACAGCTCAACGAGGGAGTTATCGGCTCAAGAGAACGCCCTGCGAAGGGTGCGGGATTCCAATCGCAGAATAGGCGTGCAAAGGACTTCACGAGCGGGGGCATGGGCCGAATAGGAAGGTGCCAATCTCTATACTCCCGAGGGCTGTTTCTAGCACGGGAAAACGCGTACGGCGATTCGTCATGGCTGAGAGCTCCGACCAGTCAGACTCATCTCAGTTTCGAGCACGGGAGCGGCCGCCAGATGCATTCTCTTGGTAACCTCCGCCCCCGACACTCCTTGCCTCTTCGAAGACCTCAAGGTAGGAAACAGCTGTCGCCTCAGAGTTGTGTGTCTGCGCCGTTATTTGAGCCTCGAGCGCAAGACTTTGTTTGAGGGCTGGATTCTCCGCAAGTCGACGAATTGCACGCGAGAGAGCCTCGATGTCTCCTGGCTTAACAAGAAACCCGTCGTGACCATTCGTTACGAGCTCTGGGATGCCTCCAACATCCGTTGCGATTACCGGCAACCCCGCGGCCATCCCCTCGAGAAGAGACATTGGGAATCCCTCACGGTATGAAGGAAGGGCGATTGCGTCGGCAGCGGAGAGAAATTCAAGACAATCGGTCCGCTCACCAAGGTCGACGATGTAAGGCTGAAGCGCGTTCTCGTCGACAAGCGCGCCGATCTCGTCGGCGTCTGCGGAATCGACGGGACCGAGCGCGAGAAGGCGAGCGTCAATTCCGAGAGCGCGAACTTTGTTGATTGCGCGAAGGAGGTCCACATAGCCTTTGTTTCTTGCTCTACGACCGGAGAAGGCGACGACGAACCCGGCAAGAGCAAATTCGGATCGAAGGTCGACGCGAGAGCGCAGCTTGGCCTGGACGTGTGATACGTCAATGCCATTTCGGATGACTCGACCTTCTAGCTGGAAGTCCAACATAGTGCGCTCCGAAACGAAGACGCGCCTAGTCGCAAATCGTCCGACAAGGTAAGATGCGATACGAGTCGGATAGCTCCTGAGAGCGAGGGCGCGCGGCGTCTGAACGTGAAATGTAACGACCGCGGGCCGGGCGAGCACACGCGACACGAACGCTGCGACGCAAGTCATTGGATGTCCTTGGTGGAGATGCAGGAGATCCCAGCATTGGCGGTTTTTCCAAAGGCTAGCAGCGGTCCTCCAAGCAAGCCTGGCGTTTCGGAAGGGACCTGGCGCGCCGAGCGAGATGACTCCGTGGTTGTCGGACCAGCGGCTTTCAGGAGCGTCGGGCGTCAGGACCGTCACGAGGCAGCCATGATGTTCGAACCGCCTCGAGAGATCTCTAACTAGCGTCGTAACCCCGGAGACAGAAGCCAGGCTATAGGGGGTCACCTCCCAAATCCTTAGGATGTCTCGTCCTAGCGCCACTTTGGAAGGCGCCCCACATGAACGGGATTGACCCGCGACTCTGGGCGGTCGAGCCGAACCTCCTATGCGCTCTTCCGACGGCAAATGAGGTGTCGATTCGTGAGATGACGCTTCCTCCGTTTTGTCAGTCGGCAGTAAGGGCCCCGGGCGCGCAATTTTGTGAGTGTCCACGCTACCTGACTCCTTGTCCCATTAGAACCCGGGGGACGCTCTGGATCAGGCGCCGCTCATGCGGTGCCATTACACCCCACGAGAGCAAAGCGGAGCCCGCAACTACTGAGCCGGCTAGCCAAAGGTTCACCTGGGCATTTGCAAGAAAAACGAAGATGGTGGAGAGGACGAACGCTCCCGTCGCAGGAAGAAGAGCCGCAACGACTCCCTGGACATCTACTCGGTTTCGCTTTCCGAGAAGGATGACAATTAAGGCGGAGTGCACGGACGAATTCAGAAGTAAGGCATACCCTACTCCCAGGAGGCCTAGCCGATCGAGAAGAACAGCCGTTCCCCCGACGATGACCAAAGACTGTATCCCGTCGAGGGCGAGGAGCGTGTTGGTCCTGCCGTCGCTCAGCATCGAGTTGGCCGCCACAATCGAAAGGATATCCAGGAACCCCGCAAAGACAAGGACGAAGGCTAGAGGCGCGGCTGCAGCGTAGTCGTCGCCAAACAGTATCCCAATCAAGACCCCGGCAAACAACCCGATACCGAGGGCTATGGGAAGCCCGGCAAAGGTGCTGATTCGGAGAATTGTTGTCAATTTCGAGCGGTTCTGATCAATGGGCGCCTTGGCGTAGAGCTCGCTGATTGCGGGTAGAAGAGGGACGCTTATGGAGCCTGACACAAATGCAACAATTCGCGAGACCGTTGTCGCAACTCGAAACAGACCCGTGTCCCCGTAACCGAGAGAAAAAGCAAGCTCGCTCGTCTGCACCAGAAAGGTCACTTTCAAGAGGGCAATCGAAGCCAAGAGGGGAAGCGTATAAGCAACAATCTGCCTCGCGGAGCGTAGGTCGAACGAAAGGGCGAGTCGAATGTCCTCTCGGTGAAGGTCTCGCCACGCAAATCCGAAGACCACAATCGTCGAGACGACGAGTATGAAAGTCCCGCCGAGCACGGCCCCGACGAGTCCGTACCTGGACAGTGAAACGAACATGACTGGAATCGTTAGCGCTTCCATGAAGATGCCTATCAGAGAGAGCCGTCCAATCTTCTGCAGGCCTTGGAGAATCGAAGCGCCAACGTTGGATATTGAGTTGAGAACAAGAAAGAGGGAAAGGATCTTTATCATCAAAGCCAGGTCTGGACTCCCGTAAAGGCTCATCGCGATGGAGTCGATGAGAAGCGCCGTCGCCCCAGCTACCACAAAGGTCGCAACGAGAGTCAGAACCAGTGCCGTTGAGAGGATTTTGCCGAGAGCAGCTTTGTCTTCGGTGCGGTATCGAGCCACGAAACGAGTTACGGGTGTGCCGAGCCCCAAGCCGGCAATTGCGACTGCGAGGCTTGAGAGCTGCGCGTAGATTGCGAAAACGCCGAGATTTCCGGGGCCGAGGAGTCGAGCGTAGATGATTGAAGTACCGAGAGCGAACGCCTGACCTAGGATGGTCGCTAGGAAAGTGTAGGCGCTTCCTTTGACCAGGCGGTGCCGAAGTGGCTCGAGGACCATCGTTGCACTAGTGGAACTCCTCATTCTCTCCGAGTCCGATCTCATTTGGTTTCGCCCGTCGGGGAGAGGGGCCGGTAGCGACCGAACTCAACCCGGTCCACCAACTTACCATCTCGAAAAACAAGCCGAAAAGGCGGCTGTGCAATTGCAGGTTTCAAGATGGCAGGATAGTCGCCGCAGATTTCGGGCGAAAACGGAACGCACCTTGCGAACTCCGCCAAAATGTGATTCCTCGCAGCCTCCTCGACGGTAGCGCCCCCCCACTCCCGCATCGCGTGCTGTTCGACGAATTCCCGGAGTGAGATCGAACTCCCTTTGTTCCGTGCTTCGTACCAGAAACTCCAATAGAGCCGTTGAAGCATCCGCCGCAATGACTTTACCGTCCGCATATGGAAATAGTACCCCTCGTCGACGCTGGCCTTTTCGTAGAACCACGGAACATGGAGCGATTCCCACCTCTCACGGATCGCGTATGAGAGCCAAGGGCTGTAGGTGTAAAGAAACGGTTCAGGGAGATCCCGCCGATCCGGAAACTGATGCTCGAGGTCGCCGTCGAGCGCGAAGCCAGAGAGGCTAATGCAGAAATACCGTCCTCTATCGAGGCTCCGCACAAGCCGGACGAGTCGCTTCACAGAACTGGGACCCGATGTTTGAGCGATGAAATCGGCATGCCATCTTAGTACCCAACGGTACCGTGTTCTGCGAAGCATTTTATTGATCGCCGATGAAAAGTCGATGTCGCCGAGCGAAACCAATCGAATCTTGCCAGGATACCTCTGCGCGAGTTTTCGAACGATTTCAGGAGTGTCGTCATCCGAGCCGTGATCTGCGAGGACAACTTCATCAACCATATCCAGGATCGATCGAACACTCGTCTCGACCCAGTCCTCCTCGTTCCTCGCCATAGTCAAGGCGCTTATTCCTGATGGCCGGAAAACGGCCGGCGGAGGGACAAGCCCCGCATAAGTGGCGAATGACAGGACCTGTCTTAGGCGACGGCTGACGTAAAGAGACGAGTCACCGTTGGCGCTGACCAAAGGCGGACCTCCGTTCCGACATCTTGTTGGGAAGGCATGTGCATTGCCAGCGCCACGCTTTATTGCGACTGCGCAGTGGGACCACCGCGACAAGGCTGTGTGATATCTTGCAGTGCGACTGCCAGCTCACTGCCCACACGTTCCAGAACCTCCGCCGCTCTTTGGGACTCCCGCCAGGTGAAGCAACCAAATCGTTTCTCGACCGTTATCGTAGACTTCATAGGCCGACTGATGTGCCCAGCGGCCGAGTTCGGAGCAATACACATTGTCGTATGCGAGGAATTGGCCGGGCGCCGACTTTAGCTCGAGCAAAAAGCCCGGTGCATAGCGCACCTCGAGACTCGCGTCGATGTTGCCCCCTGGAGATTGTAGAATCAACACCCAGTCTCGCTCAGCCTGGATACCGGGGACGACCCAGATACTGTCGCTCTCGATGGTAAGATCCTGGATGGAGACCCGGACGAGACCTCCGTTAACTTCATCTCCTGAAAAGAATCCGAAAGCGAGCAGTTCAGGGCTCTGGAAAGAGGTCCCAGCGCCGCCGACAGGTAGAATCCGGCCTCCGGAGATCGATGCAAACTGAACTCCTGTAAGACCCTCATTAGAAATGAATGTGTAGGGCGTTCCCATCATCTTCCCGTACAGGCTTGTGTCATAAGTTGTGGATGCGATCTCCGGGGTCCGATCGACCTCTACGCCGAGTACGTAGGTGGAAAAAGACGCGACGACCAATGTTAGGGTTACGGCGACCAGTACCACAACTCGGGGTCGTTTCTTGAAGAGCTCAATAATGCCCCAAAATCCAAGACCCCCTAGAATTGCTAAGATTGGAAGCACATAGAAGCCCGCATAATCCCGCAAAAGCAACGTCGGGATGAACCCAAGGAACGAGAGAGCGAGGAAAGGTTCCCGAAGCGTCTTGTTCCATTGGCGTGTGGTGACCACAAGCCCAGCAAGGGCGAGAGGCAACGCGACTCCGCTGCTTCGAGCGATACTAATCCCCAAGTTAAAGATTTGAACTTGGGGCTGGGTCCCGGAAGCGAGTTCGCCGGACGTATATTGATCCAGAACCTTCGTCCCAAAGAGCATGACCGCTGCTATCGCAATAATTCCGAGCAACGAAAGATGGGGCGCGACGCGCCGGAAAGAGTTTTGGAGCACGAGTCGGGGGAAGTACAAACGGAGGATGCGGAGAGCCATCAAAGCAACGGAAGCCGCGAGGAATGAAACAAAAACTATGGAAAGAAGCACGGCCAATCGATGGGTCGCGATTAGGAGCGTAAATGTTACGGCCAGTATGGCAAGTTGGAGGATGGAACGATGGCGGTAGTATGCGAGGAGCGCCCAGATGAGCGCCGGAAGAAGCGCCATGAAGAGGCTCCGGCTGGAGGCCGACCACATGCTAAACGAGAGGAACCGTGGCGCCATGCCATACAAGAAAGCGACCGCCAGTGCAAAAACGGGGTCGTGGCGAAATTCCCTTGCCATCAGGAAGGCTCCGAGAATGCCAATCGGGCCGAGCATCATCGCGATTAGCAGGATTGATCCTTCAAGATTGACGCTTCCAACGTCGGCTGACGAGCCAAGCAAGAACGGCACTGCCGAGGGATAGGAGAGTGGATACCAACCGAAGAATGAAAAAGGGTTCAGGATCCATTCAGCTCGACCGTTCGCAACGATCGATTGACCAAGCGTGTGGACGAAGAAGGAGTCGACCCCAACCTCGTGATCCGACCGCGGATATCGCACGAGGAGGCTGACGACGACGATGGCCGCTAGAAGGGCCAAGGTTGTGCGACGACCGACCCTCATTAGACCGCCTCCGTCTTTGACCGGCCAGCAATCACAATCAGATGCGCAGCCAAGTTCCGCCTCAATCTGAGGGCGAGAGTTGTAAGTGGGTGCGTTTGGTCGTCTTGCCAATACTCCTCGACGGGCTGGAATCCATAGCGCGCGAGGAGCTGTCGAAGCGTTGTCCGATCGTACCAGCAAGTATGCTCAGCGTTCACTCGAACGCGAAGCCCTGCAAGGCTCTTGAGTGCGTTGTTCAGGGAGAGGGCATTCGGAGTGACGATGCACAGAAGTCCACCGGGTCGAAGGTGTTCTCCGGCTCTCTCAAGGAAGGCACCTGAGTTCCCGAGATGCTCGATGAGGTCCGCGGCAATTATCACGTCGAATTTTCGTCCGAGGTGGAAGGACTCAGCGTCTGCAACAACAACGTCACAGCCTTGCTCCTGACGACGTTCGATTTCACTCGCCGCGACATCAATTCCCAACAGCGATCGAGCTGCCTTTGCGAGGCGCCCGTGGGAGGTTTGTTCGAGGTCGACCACTCCGGGACCCCCGATGCATCCGACATCGAGTACATCTCGACCCTGGACGAGTTCGAGGATTCGCCCGAATTTAGTACGGACCAAAGGGAGATCGTCCTCTCGGCTCCATCGGTCTCCGTTCTCTCTTCGGAGTCTAAGTAGCCCGAGCATTCCACACCTCTTCGTAGACTCCAAGAATGCGCCGCCCGATCTTTCGCCAATCGTAGGATGCTACCGAAATGGCGATGGAGGACGACTGTCGAATCACCCCATCGCGAACTTGGCGCATGGCCGACTCGAGGTCCCTTACATCCGACACGAGGTAGCCCGTTTCTCCCTGGCGAATGAGGTCTGGTAGATCGCCTACCATTGTCGT
>Ga0066674_10000071_pt1 | contig 21282 bp, 18 predicted proteins | sample GraSoiAngelo_123_FD_62291 | JGI IMG/M metagenome (GOLD analysis project Ga0066674, IMG submission 62291) | Grasslands soil microbial communities from the Angelo Coastal Reserve, California, USA - 14_0927_02_40cm | ecosystem: Environmental > Terrestrial > Soil > Grasslands | place: USA... | reverse complement strand
GCCGCTTCGTCGAGGGTCATGCCGGGCCCGTCACGGCCCCGCGTCGAGGCCGAGCGCGCCCCGCAACTCCGGGTGCGAGATCGTGGCGGTGCCACGCTTCATCACGACGATCCCACCCGCGACGTTCGCGAGCGCCGCGGCCTCGGCGGGCGCGGCGCGGCAGGCCAGCGCGAGCGTAAAGGTGCTGATAACGGTGTCACCCGCGCCGGTGACGTCGGCGATCTCGTCGGTGCCGTGGATCGGGATGAAGGTCGTGGCGCCGTCCCGCTCGAAGAGCGCCATCCCGCGGCTGCCCCGCGTGACGAGGAGCATTCGCGCGTCGAGCCGCTCGAGCAGCTGGCGCCCCGCCTTCTCGACGGCCAGCTCGTCGTCGACGGGCATGCCGGTGAGCTCGGCGAGCTCCGCCTCGTTGGGCGTGGCCGCCGTGGTGGACGTGAAGCGCGGGAGCTGATAGCGACTGTCGACCGTGACGATCGCGTTCGCGCGGCGGGCGATGGTCTTGACGCGCTCGAAGACGCGCGGCGTGACCGTCCCGTAGCCGTAGTCCGAGACGAGGATCGCATCGACGCGCGCCGCGAGCGTTGTGAGCCGGCTCAGGAGCGCGTCCTCGGTCGTCGGCATGAGGTCGCCGGCGGGCTCGCGGTCGAGGCGGACCACCTGCTGGCGCGTCGCCTGGTAGCCCCCGGCCATGATCCGCGTCTTCACGGGGGTCATGCGACCCGCCTCCGTCACGAGGCCGTCGGTCGGGATACTGGTGGCGCGGAACAGCGCGAGCAGTTCCTCACCCGCGCCGTCGCGCCCGATCACACCGATCGGGATCACCCGCGCGCCGAGCGCATGCACGTTGTGCGCCGCGTTCGCCGCACCGCCCAAACGCACCTCGCGCTCGGAAAATCGGAGGATCAGGACCGGCGCCTCGCGCGAGATCCGGGTGGGCTTGCCGAAGAGATACTCGTCGGCGATGAGGTCGCCGATGACGACGACCGTGCGCGCGCCAAAGGCGGCGACCGTGTCGCGCATCCCGCGCGTGACCCCGCTCACGCGGAGCACCTCGAGAGCACCCAGTCGACGGCGTCGAAGAGATCACTGGCCACGTGATCGGGAGGGACCGGGAAGGTCGTGCGCCGGTGCTCCCACTCGCCGAGTCCGTACCCGGTCAGGACGAGCACGCTCCGCGCTCCGACGGCGCGCGCCGTCACGAGGTCCGACGGCTTGTCGCCGACCAGCGTGGCTTGCGCGAGGTCGAGCCCGTGGTCGGCGGCGGCGCGGTAGAGGAGTCCGGGCTTGGGCTTGCGACAGTCACAAACCGTCCGGTACGGGGGCGCGCCCTCGGTCGGATGGTGCGGGCACACGTAGACGCCGTCCAGGTACGCGCCTTCGTCCTTGAGCATGAGGACGAGCGCCGAGTTCACCGCCGCCAAAACCTCCGCGGAGAAATATCCGCGCGCCACGCCCGCCTGGTTGGTCACCACGACGGCCGCGATACCGGCCTGGTTCAGGCGGCGAATCGCCGCCGCGGATCGGGGCAGAAGTCGCAACCGACTGGGATGGTTGACGTAGCCCACTTCCTCCGTGAGCGTCCCGTCACGATCTATGAAGACCGCGGGGCGCGAACCCACAGGGCGAGTGTAAGTCGCATGCCCATATTTCTCAAGAAAAATCGGACGTTGCGGCTGTGATTCGCCGATAGACCCGCTGGAATCCGGCCACCTGCGCCGTGAAGGTGAAGGGCTCCGCGGCGCGGCGCGCGGCCGCCGCGAGCTCGGCGGGGTTCTTCTCACGGAGGCGCCCGAGGGCCGTCGCCACGGCGCCGGCGTCGCGCGGATCCACCACAGCCCCGCCGCCGCCGTCGACGATCACCTCCGCGCCGCCGGCCGCAGCGCTCGCGACGACCGGGACTCCCGAGGCGAGCGCCTCCAGGTGGACGTTGCCGAACGGCTCGTACCGGCTCGGCAGGACGACGACGTCCGCGGCGGCGTACCAGCGCTCGATGTCCGGCCGCGGACCGAGCCATGCGATGCGACGGTCCACGCCGAGGCGGGTGGCGCGGTCCCGAAACGGCTGCGTGGAGCCCTTCCCGACGACGACGAGGCGGCTCGAGCGGTCCGCGAGGGCGGCGAACGCGTCGATCGCGGTGGCGAGCCCCTTGCGCTCGAAGCCACTCCCGACGAAGAGCAGGGTCCACGCGTCGGCGGCCACTCCGATCTCGGCGCGGGCGCCGCGCCGCTCGACGTGACGGTTCCGCGGGTGGAAGCGCTCGAGGTCCACGCCGTTGTAGACGACCGAGAGGCGGTCGCGCGCGACGCCGTAGAGGGCCGCGATCTCCGTGGCGCCACTCCGCGAGATCGCGATGATGTGCGGGGTCGTCGCGAACACGCGCCGCTCGAGCCCGAGCACGACGCGGTGGAACAGCGAGCGTCGGCGCGGCGCGCCCATGCTCTCGAGGTAGGCGCGATGGCAGCCCTCCCCCGCCCGGTAGATGTCCTGGCGGAGCGTGCGCTCGTGGGTCTGCACGACGTCCCAGCGACCGCGGGAGACGACGACCCGCGCGAGCGCGGCCGTGGCGAGGACGCGGAGCGCCGAGGGGAGCGGCGGGAGCGGGAGCACGTGACGTGCGACGCCCGCCATCGGTCGCTGGCCCGGCGGACTCAGGACGTGGACGTCGTAGCCGTGCTCGGCGAGCGCCTGGACGAGGCCGGCCGTCGCCTGCTCGACGCCGCCGTGGAAGACGAAGGGGCGCGCGATGATCAGGATTTTCACTGTAACGGAAGGTGCGACCCGGCGAGGCGCTCGACCAGCGGGAACAGCACGGCCCGGGCGGCGCGGAAGCTGTACCGCTCGTCGCAGCGCCGGCGGGCCCTCGCACCGAGTTCGCGCGCCTCCTCCGGGCCCTCGAGCAGGCGCCGGATCGCCGCCGCGAGCCCTCGCGAGTCCCCCGGCGTCACGACGAGGCCGCAACCGTCGAGGATCTCGGGGATCATCGAGACCGCGGTCGAGACGATCGGGCGGCCGAGCGCCATCGCGTCGAAGAGCTTCGCAGGCACCTGGCCCACCGTGTCCGTCGTGGCGCGCTGGGGCACCGCCACGACGTCGGCAGCGACGAGGTAGCGCGGGACGTCGTCGAATGGAATCTCGCCGAACACCCGCACGTGCGGCAGCGCCGCCCAACGCCGTGCCGGCGGACGCGTGCGGTCCGCACCGACGAGCGCGAGGACGACGCCGGGCCCGAGGAGACCCACGGCCTCGACGAGATCGTCCACGCCCTTGTAGGCCCGCGGCGTGCCGAGGAACATGACGACCTTCTCCCGCGCGAAGCCGAGCGCCGCTCGCGCCCGTGACGGATCGTAGCGCGCCGGGTCCCAGGCGTCGGTGTCGCGCGCGTGCGGGAGCAGGACGCCACCGAAGCGCTCGGCGAGGAACCGCGATGCGGTCGTGAGCGCGTCGGCGCGTCGGACGAGGCGCTCGGTCGCCCACGTCCACGCGAGCCCGTTGGGGTCGCCGAGGTCGAGCGCCCGGCCGACCCTGCCCCAGAACCCCGAGCGATACAAGAACCCGAGCTCCCAGTCGTCGATGTCGAGGACCAGCGGGCGCCGTCGCCGCGCCCGCGCGAGCAGGCCGAGACCGTAGCTCGTCGGGCGCGGCTTGGACGCGACGATGAGGTCACCGTCGATCAGCGCGAGGAGCGCGGGCAGGCGTCGAAGGAACCCCGGATACTTTCGCGTCCGCACCGCGCGGTACCGGACGCTGGACCCCGCGGCGGGCATCCAGAGCGCCGGACCGAACTGGGGGCCGACCACCTCGACGTCCCAGCGCGCGGCCAAGAGACGCGCGAGCAGATCGGCACGGCCGGCGGCGTTGTCCGAGAGGTCGAAGGCGACGACCGAGATCTTCACGCTGCCGTGAGGAGACGTGCGTAGCCGGCCTCGAGCGCGGCCGCGAGCCGCGCGCCCGAGTAGCGGCTCTCGACCAGCGCCCGTCCCGCACGGCCCAGTCGCTCCCGCGCGGCGGGCTCCTCGAGCAAGCGCGCGATCGCGTCGGCGAGGGCCGCGGCATCGCCGGCGGGCACGAGCGCGGCGTCCCCGCCGTCGGTCAGCACCTCGGGCACGACGCCCACACGCGACGCGATCAGCGGCCGGCCAGCGGCCAGGCACTCGAAGACGACGCGCGACATGCCGTCCGACTCGAGCGGGACGTACAGGACGACGTCGAGCGCGGCGAGGACCCGGGGCAGGTCGTCTACGAATCCTGAGACGGTGATCTGGGCGTCGAGGCCGGCGGTCCGGATCGCCTCGCGGATCGAGGACTCCATCACCCCGCGTCCGACGAACACGAAGCGTGGGGCCCGGCCGGTGGCCAGCAGGCGCCCGGCAGCCTCGATCACCACGGTGTGGCCCTTCATCACCCGGAGCCCGCCGACCATGCCGACGAGCGGGCGGTCGGGCTCGCTCCCGAGCCGACGCCGGACGGCGGGATCCGCCGCGAGCGGCCGGAAGGCCTCGACGTCCGCGCCGCCCGGGAGCGTCGTGACGCGCTCGGGCTGGAGGAGCCCCGAGGCGATGTACTGGCCGCGGATCGCCTCGGTCACCGTGACGACCCACGCGGTCGCCCGTCGGTAGAGCCAGCGGTTGGCCGCGTGCGGCCGCACGGCCTGCGCGATGTGGCGCGTGCGGACGATCGGGCGCGACGTCCGGCTGAGGCGGTTGGCGGCGGCGGCGAGCCAGTGCTCCTTCGAGCGATGGACGTGGACGATGTCGGTCTCCGCAAGCTTCGCCACGACCCGGCGCACGTCGCCCGCGTCGGCGCCCGGCGCGACCCCGCTCGCGAACGCGAACGTCTCGATCCGCCGGACTCCCAGGGACCGGGCCTGCGTGATCACCCGCGCCTCGCTTCCGGCGCGGCACCCGAGCGTCACCTGGTGGCCGCGACGCTCGAGCTCGTGGCTCACCCGCGCCGCCCAGTACGCGTCGGACGACCAGCCGCGGCAGGAGACGAGCTGGAGGATCCTCACACGAGGCCCCGATAGACCCGCTCGACGGTGTCGATCGAGCGCTCGGGACTGAACACGTCGTGCGCGCGCCGGCGCCCGGCGGCGCCCATCGCGCGACCGCGCTCCGGCGCGTCGAGCACGGCGCTGAACGCGGCGCACACGCTCTCGGGCCGGTCGTCCTCGACCAGGAACCCCGTCTCGCCGTGCACGACGGTCTCGGGCAAGGCGCCCACCCGTCGTGCGACGACCGGACGCCCCGCCGCCATCGCCTCGAGCGCCGCGCGACACGACTCGTCGGAGCCCGCGGACATGAGCGCAAAGCAGTCGGCCGTGGCGAGGACGAGCGGCAGATCTCGATCGCGGTAGCCGGTGAAGACGACCTGGTTCAGGAGCCCCAGCTCCGCGACGAGTTGCTCGAGGTGGCCGCGCGTCTCCCCTTTGCCCACGAGGAGGAGCCGCGCCGCGGGCCGGTCGCGGAGGAGCAGCCGGAAGCCCTCGAGCAGGAGCTCGTGGCCGCGGTTCGGCGCGAGCCGCGCGACCGAGACGATCACCGGCGCGTCACCGAGCTTGAACTCGTCGCGCACCGGCCGAGGGTCGGCCTCCTCGGCGAAGCGCGCGAGGTCCGCCGAGCCCGGGATCCAGTGAACGCGGTCGGACGCGACGCCGACCTCGCGGCAGCGTGCCTCGATCTGGCGCGAGACTGCGAAGACCGCCGCCGTGCGCCGGTAGAGTCTGGCGCCCAGCCGGTCGCGCTTCACGGCGCGAAGGTTGTGGAAGGTCCGCACCAGGCTCGGGCGGCCGCGACCCGGGAGGGCTGGACGCGTGATCAGTCCGAGCCAGTGGTCGTGCGAGTGATGGGTGTGGACGATGTCGATCCCCTCGCCCCGGATAAGGGCGCGCAGGCGAAGCGCGTCTCGGGCCGCCGCGCGCGGGGTCAGGGCGAGCCCCGTGAGCAGCTCGAGGCCCGCTTCTCGCGCCTTCGCCTCGAACCGGTCGCCCGGGATCACGCCGAGGAAGACCTCGTGGCCGCGCGCTCGGAGGCCGGCCACGAGCTGGATCGTCGGGTCCGCGGTACCCGTCCACCAGCGGTTGGCGGCCAGGTGCAGGATCCTGAGCGGCGTCACGCGCGCACCGCGAGGAGCGCGTCGAGGCGCTCGACGACCTCGGACGCCTCGATCGCGCGCATGCACGGATGATCGATCGGGCACGTCCGGTAGAAGCACGGCGCGCACGGCACGTCGCGGCGGACCACGGCGACGGGGCCGCGCGGGGCCGTGAGCCGGGGATCGGTGGGGCCGAAGAGCACCACGACGGGCGTGCCGAGCGCTGCGGCGAGATGGGCGACGCCGGTGTCGCCGCTCACGAGCGCGTCCAGCTCGGCGAGGAGTGGAGCGAGGAGCTCGGGGCCGTCGCGCCCCGCCAGGCTCGGCGCCCGGGTCTGGCGCCTCACCGCCTCCACAGCCGGCACGTCGCTCGGCGCACCGAGGAGGAGCACCGTGGTCCCCCGGGCGCCGAGCAGCCGGCAGAGCTCCACGACGCGCGCGGAATCCCAGACCTTGGCGCTGCCGTACGCCGCGCCCAGGTGGACGCCGACGCGGCGCGCGGCGCCCGCGGGCTCGGGCACCCCCGCCTCGCGCATCAGCGCACGCACGCGCCGACGCTCGGGCGACGCCGCGTCGGGCGGTACCAGGCGAGGCTCGCGGACGTCGACCGCGACGCCGAGGCGCTCGACGAGCCGCGCGTATTCGTCCACCTGGTGAAGACGGGGCTCGGGCAGCTCGATCGAGTCGGTGAGGAGCCAGCGCCGCCCACCCACCGCGAAGCCGATCCGCCGGCGCGCTCCCCAGTAGAGCGCCGATGCCGCCGCCTCGAACGAGGTTGGCAGAAGCAGCGCCGTGTCGCCACCGAAGCTCCGTACGGAGTCGGCGGTGGAGAGACGCCCGCTCCACGAGCGCGGATACGTGACGAGCACGTCGGCGAGCGCTTGGCCGCCGAGGACCGCCGCCCACGGGCCCGCCAGCAGGAGCCGCCCGCCGTCGAGCGCCTGGCGGAGGGCGCGGACCGCGGGCACCGCCATCACGGTGTCCCCCAGCCAGTTTGGCAGGCGAACGATCACGCTTTCGGGCACGCGCGCTCGAAGGCGGACCGCCAGAGATCCTCGCCCGTCGTGAGGGCCAGGCGGATCGACAAGACGTAGAGCGGCCGCCGCGGCAGGGGCAGCTTTCTCAAGCGCACCCAGTCTTTCTCGGTCGTCATGAGGCCCTCGACGTGGAGGTCGCCGGCCCGCGCGTCGAGCATCGCGACCTCCGCGGGGGTGTACCAGTGGTGATCGGCGAACGCGAGGAACTGCTGGACGGCGACGCCGGCCGCGCGAAGGGTCTCCTCGAATGCCCGCGGCGCTGCGATCCCCGCGAACGCGAGCACCCGCGCGCTCGCCAGCTGGTCGCGACTGACGGGGCGCATCCGGTTCGCCTCCCAACACTCCGCGACCTCGTAGACGGCGGTGAGAACCGGAACGCCGGGCGCGTGGGTGCCGACGGAGCTGACGACCGCCGCGGCGTCTTCCATTCGGCTGGCGCCGGTGGCGACGACCAGGTGCGCCCGGGAGAGCGCCGCCAGCGGCTCCCGCAACGGCCCCGCCGGCAGGAGCGCGCCGTTGCCCCACGGGTTTCGTGCGCGCGCCATCACGATCTCGAGATCCTTCCGGAGCGTCCGGTGCTGGAACGCGTCGTCGAGAACGATCGCCGTCGCGCCGAACCTCTGCACCGCGAGGCGCGCCGGGTCGTAACGGTTCGAGCCGACGACGACCGGCACGCCCGGCAGCCGCCGCGCCAGTAGGAACGGCTCGTCCCCCGCCTCCTCGGCGTCGAGCCGGATCGACGCCGCGTCGGCGACGACCTGGACGCCACGGGTGCGGCGGCCGTAACCGCGACTGACGACCGCGGGCCGGTGCCCGAGCGCGGCCAGCGTCTGCACGGCGACTTCCACGGCCGGCGTCTTGCCCGTGCCGCCGACAGTCAGGTTGCCGACGGAGACGACGGGCACCGGGAGCGCGCGCGACTTGAGGACCCCGCGCGCGTAGAGCCAGTCGCGCGCGCCGAGGAGACCGCTGTAGCCCCGGCCCGCGGCGCCGAGAATCCGCGCCGGGCCCTTCGCGAACCCCTCCTCCCAGCCCTGAAGGAAGCGCGACCCGCCGTCCGTCACGGGTGGTCCCCCGGGATCAGGAAGCGGCTGACGAGCTCGAGCGTCTCGCGTACGGCGCCGTGGCGCGAAGCCACTGCCTCGCGCCCCGCCTCGCCAAGCTTCACCCTGAGATCGCCGTCCGAGAGGAGCCGCGTGAGCTCGCGGCCGAGGTCGGCCGCGTCCCGCACCACGACCGCCGCCCCCGCCGACTCGAGGAGCGCCGCCGATTCCCGGAAGTTCTGGGTGTGGGGACCCATGAGCACCGGCTTCCGCCGGACGGCGGGCTCGAGCATGTTGTGGCCGCCGAAGGGGACGAGGCTCCCGCCGATAAAGACGATGTCCGCGACCGCGTAGAGGGTTGCCAGCTCGCCGACCGTGTCGAGCACGATGACGGTGTTCGCGGCGCGCGCGCGCCCGAGCTCGCTACGGAGCACCGCAGGCCAGCCCCGGGCGGTGACGAGCCCGAGGACCTCCTGGGCCCGCTCCGGATGACGGGGCGCGATCACCAGCGCCAGCTCGGGGCATTCCCGGAGCGCCGCCCGATGCGCGTCGAGCACCACCTCCTCCTCGCCACGATGCGTGCTCCCCGCGATCCACACCCGCCGGTTCGGCCCGAAGCCGAGCAGCCGGCGCCAGAGGTCCGCCGAGCCCGCCGTGTCGGGCAGCGCCTCGTTCTTGATGTTGCCGGTGACGACAACGCGTTCCGGGCTGACACCGAGGGCGATGATCCGGCGCGCGTCCTCGTCCGACTGCATGGCGAAGACCCGCACCTCGGCGAGGACGGACCCCATGAAGCCACCGAGGAGCCGATAGCGGCGGTAGGCGCGGTCGGAGATCCGTCCGTTGGCGATCATGACCGGGATGTCGCGGGCGGCCAGCGTTCGCAGCATGTTGGGCCACAGCTCCGTCTCCAGGCACACGAGGAACGCGGGGTCGACCGCGGCCACGAACCGCCGCGTCGCACCGGGCAGGTCGAGCGGGAAGAACCGGTGGATCGCGAGCCCCGCGTAGCGCTCACGGACGACCCTCGCGCCGGTCTCGGTCACCGTCGTCACGACCAGCGGACGCTCGAGGCAGAGTCGGCGGAGCCCGTCGACGAGCGGTCCCGCGGCGATCGCCTCGCCCACGGAGACCGCGTGGAGCCAGCCCGGTCGCGTGCGCGCGCGCCACAAGGCGCCGCCCAGGCCCAGGCGCGCACGCGCGTTCAGCGGCACGCCGCGGCCCAAGCGACGGAGCACCGCCACCGGCGCATAGAAGAGGACGAGCGCCACGAGCATCGCCGCAGTGTAGAGCGCGTACATCATGGGGCCGCCAGCCTCTCGGCTGCGGCCGTCGCCTCGTCGAGATGCGCCTCGACATCCTTCATGGCGCGCGCGCGCTCGGCGTCACGCGCCACCACGAGCGGCGCGCCGAAGACGACCGCGCATCGCGCGAAGGGGTACGGGATCATGAAGGCGTCCCAGCTCCGGAGCCGGAGCGCGGGACGCGCGGCGACGGCGAGCGGCACGATCGGCGCGCCGGTGAGCGAGGCGAGTGTCACCACCCCCGGCTGGAGCTGGCCGCATGGCCCGCGCGGGCCGTCGGGGACGACGGCGACGTCGCACCCGCGCCTCACCGCCGCCACGAGCGCGCGCCCCGCCTCACGGCCGCCCTGCGACGTGGAGCCGCGCACGCTGTCGAGACCGAAGCGGGACAGGTAGCCCGCGACGATCTCCCCGTCCCGGGAGCGACTCACGAGCACGGTCGCGGGCCGGGCGCCGTGGCTCGCGCGAAGCCGCTCGTTGATCCACGGCACCAAAAGAACCTGACCGTGCCACACGGCATAGATGACGGGGCGCCCGGGCGCCCAATGGCGCCCCACGGCCTCCGTGCCTGCCACCGTCATGCGGAGCGTCGTCCCGAGCATCCGCACGAGGGTCGCGGCAATCGGCGGCGCCAGCGGGCCGACGACGCGGGCGAGCGCGCTCACGACGCCACTCCTGCCTCCGCGAGCACGAGGCGCGCGGCCCGCGCGCCGACGCCGGGGGCGCCGAGCTGGCCCCGGAGCTCTCTGAACGCGGCCCGTTGAGTGTCGAGAGCCCCGGGGGTGTCGAGCAGCCACAGGGCCTCGCGCCCGAGGCGCTCGCCCGTCGCGGCCGCCTGGTACAGCTCCGGGACGACCGCGCGCCCGAGCGTCAGGTTCGGGAGGCTGATCCACGGCACCCGCATCAGCGACCGGACCATGAGCTCGGTCAGCCGCGACACGCGGTAGCAGACGACCATCGGCGTGCCGAGCAGCGCCGCCTCGAGCGTCGCCGTGCCCGAGGCCACGAGGAGCAGGTCCGCCGCGCTCATCACGGCGTGGCTCCGCCCGTGAGCGATCGCCACCGGGCTCCCGACGCCGAGCCCGCGCTCGACCGTCGCGGGCTCGACCGTCGGCGCCAGCGCGAGCACGAAACGCGCGTCGCGCCGCGCCCGGCCGATGGCCGTCACCGCCTCCCGCATCGCGGGCAGTACGCGCGCCGTCTCCTCGCGGCGACTGCCCGGCAGGAGCCCGATCACGAGCGCCCGATCGTCGAGGCCGAGGGCGCGCCGCGCGGCGACCCGGTCGGGGGCACTGCCGAGCGCGTCAAGGAGCGGGTGGCCAACGAACTCGACGGGCACCCCCGCGCGCCGGTAGAGGGCGGTCTCGAACGGAAAGACCGCGAGCACGAGCGAGCTCACGCGGCGAATTGTCCGGACACGCCACGACCGCCACACCCAGACCTGAGGCGGGATGAAGTAGACGACACGGACGCCCGCGCGGCACGCCGCCCGCGCCAGGCGCAGGTTGAACTCTGGAAAGTCGATCACGACGAGGACACGGGGTCGACGGGCGCCGGCGAGCGCTCCGCGAAGCCGTCGGTAGGCACGGTAGAGCAGCGGGATCCGGTTCAGCGCCTCGGTCCCGCCGGCGGCCGCCGCGGCGGTGACGTCGACGAGCAGATCCATGCCTGCCGCGGCCATGCGCTCGCCGCCCATCCCGAAGAGGCGGCAGCCGGGCGCCTCCGCCCGGAGCGCCTGGCACAGCGCCGCGCCGTGGAGATCCCCCGAGGCTTCACCCGCGGCGAGCATGATCGACGGCCCGTCGGCTGCCATCCTAGACACCGACGAACGCGATCCCGGCGAGATCGGCGTGCCGCACGCTCGCCTCCCTTTCGACGACGAGCACGCGCCCTGCCTCGACGGCCACCACCGACGCGCGGCCTGCCGCGGCGGCTCGGAGGCTCTCCGAGCCCACCACGGGCGTGTCGAAGCGGTAGTCGTGGTCGGGCGCCACCGCCTTGACGATCACCGCGCCCGGCCCAGCGAGCGCCGTGCCGCGCCGGATCGCCTCGGTCGTTCCTTCGAGGGCCTCGACGGCCGCGATCGCTCCACGGCGGAGCACGACGGTCTGGCCGATGCGCGCCTCCGCTGCCTGGCGGGCGAGGCCCAGGCCGCGCTCGACGTCGCGCCGCTCCTCCTCGGTCGGGGTTCGCGCCGACCAGCAGCCCGCCGCGGCGAGGTCGTCGCCCAGGAACTCGCGCTGATCGAGGAGCGTGATACGCAGATCCGCCAGCGTTTGCACGATCACGTCGAGGATGCGCACGTCCGTCAAGGCACCCGCGCGCGCGGCCATCTCGGCGAACGTCGCGTCGCCCCGGCGGGCGCCGAGCACGTCCCGGGTCCAGAACTTCCCGGCAAGCAGGACCGCCCCGACGGCCTCCTCCCGAAGCGCCTGGAGCACGGCGCCGAGCTCGGTGACCCGGCTCGGGATCACGCGCTCAGCGTAGGTACCGAGACCGGGGAGGTCGTCGAAGGCGAACGCCACGACGCGCCAACCCTGGCGCCTGGCCTCCGCCCCCATGCGCGCCGGCAGCGCGCCGGCGCCACACATCAGGCCGAGTGATCGCTCCACGGCAGGGTGCTCGGGTAGACGACCTCGCCGCGCCCGTCCCGGATCATGCGCTCGATCTCGAGGGCCATGGCCAGCGACCGCACGTCCTCCTCCGGTACCAGGACGACCGGCTGCCCCGCGCGCGCCCGCTGCACCGCGCGGGCGAGGTGGAGGATCTCGAGCTTCAGCGGGTTGTCCTTGTGCACCTGGACGTGCTCGACGAAGGAGGCGCGGCGGTACCGGATCGACTCTCGATTCAGGGTGTACTCCTGCGCGGCGCGCCGGTGCACGCGGATGTCCTGCTCGGAGTAGTCGAGGACGATGTACGCGTCGGGCTGCGTCACCGCGAGCGTGCGGATCTTCTCCTCGGTGGCGCGGCTCGCGGTGATGATCGCGATCGTCCCCGACTCGAACGCGATCTGCACGTTGGCCACGTCCACCGACCCCGAGCGGACCGTCGAGCCCATCGCGGTCAGCCGCCGCGGTGGCGAGTCGACGAGGCCCAGGACGATGTCGAGGTCGTGGATCATCAGGTCCATCACGACCGTGTCCTTCTGGACGCGCGTCTCGAAGGGGCCGAGCCGGCGCGACTCGACGAGGAGCGGCCGCTCGACGATCTTCTTGAGCTCCTGTACCGCACCGTTGAACCGTTCGACGTGGCCGACGTGGAGGACGGCGCCGGTGCGGCCCGCGATCACAAACAGCTCACGCGCCTCCTCGAGTGTCGGCGCGATCGGCTTCTCCAGGAGCACGCTGACACCTGCCTCGAGGAAGTCGCTCGCGACCTGGAAGTGCTGCTCGGTCGGCACCGCGACGCTCACGAGGTCGACCCGGCCGATCAGGTCGCGGTGGTCGGTGAACGCGCGTGTGTCGTAGTGGGCGGCGACCCGCGTGGCGCGGTCGCGGTCTACGTCGACGACGCCCGCGAGCTCGATGTCCCACAGCTCGGCAAACACGAGGATGTGGTACTGGCCCATGTGGCCCGCGCCCACCACACCCGCGCGCAGCCGTCCCTCCGCGCGCGTCATCACACGCGCTCGCTCTCGGGCTCGGGCGTGACGTCGCCGCCCTCGCCCGCGCCGTGCCGCGGTGGGCCGCAGATCCCGCGTCGCGCGCCGGCGATGAACTCCACCAGCCGGACGATGGGCGGCAAGGACGGCAGCTCGCTCCGGATTCGCTCGAGCGCCTTCTCGGGGACGAGCCCCGAGCGGTAGAGGAGACGGTACGCGTCCTGGAGCACCCGGCGCTCGGCGGCGGGCATCCCGGCGCGCCGAAGCCCGACGACGTTGACCCCGCGGACGACCGCCGGGCTCCCGTCGACGAGGATGTAGGGTGGGACGTCCGCGTTCACCTTCGACGCACCGCCCACGTACGCGTAGGCCCCGATTCGCGTGAAGGGCACGACGCCCGTCAGTCCACCGATCGTCGCACGCTCCCCGATCTCGCAGTGACCCGTGATCCCGGCGTAGTTGATGATGATCGCGCCATCGCCGACCTTACAATCGTGGGCGATGTGGCTCATGGTCATGACGAGGCAGCCCGCGCCGACGTCGGTCCAACCGTCCGCACGCGTCGCGCGATGGATCGTGACATACTCGCGGATCACGGTCCCGGCACCGATCCGGACCCCCGAGGGGGTGCCCTCCTTAAACTTCAGGTCTTGCGGTCGGCCGCCGAGGATCGAGCCGTGGCCGATCTTCACGCCCGGCCCGAGCTCCACGCGCCCCTCGAGCACGCAGTGGTGACCGACCTCCACGTCGGCGCCGACCGTCACCGCGGGGCCGATGATCGAGAACGCGCCGATTCTGGCCGCCGGATGGACTCGCGCCCTGGGGTCGACGACGGCGGTCGGATGAACGGCGTCAGCCATCCCGCGTCTCCGCGGCTCCGAGGCGCGCCTCGAGCTCGGCGAGCCGGCGCTCCGCTTGGCGCAAGCGCCGTACCAGTTCCGGGAGCTCGCCCTCGAGGACGAAGATGCGCTTGGCCTCAAGCAGGGGGCGCGCGGGCGTGCCGAACACTTTCTCGCGCGGCCCGACGTCGCGGGCGAGGCCGGATTGCGCGGCGACGACGGCGCCGTCACCGATCGTGAGGTGGTCGGCGACTCCCACCTGCCCGGCGAGCACGACCCCCTGGCCGATCCGGCACGACCCGGAGATCCCCACCTGGGCCACGATGATCGAGTGCGCACCGATCTCGACGTTGTGACCGACCTGGACGAGGTTGTCGAGCTTGGTCCCGCGGCGGACGATCGTCTGCCCCAGGGTGGCGCGGTCGATCGTGGTGTTGGCGCCGATCTCGACGTCGTCCTCGATCAGCACGGAGCCGACCTGAGGGATCTTCCGGTGCGCTTGGCCGTCGAAGACGTAGCCGAAGCCGTCGGCGCCGATCACGGCACCCGGATGGACCACGACGCGCTTGCCGAGCCTCACCCCGGCGCACACGGCCACGCGCGCGTGCACGACCGACGCCTCGCCGACCTCCGCACCCGCCCCGACGAACGCCAGCGGGCCGATGCGGACGTGGGGCCCGATCACGGCACCCGCCTCGATCACGGCGAGCGGCCCGACCGTGGCGGTGGGCGCGACGCTCGCGTCGCGGGCGACGACGGCTGACGGGGCGACGCCGGGTGCCACGTCCGCGGGCGGGTGAAACAGGGCGAGCAGTTCGATCAAAGCCTGCTGGGGCGCGCGCACCCGCAGCACCGGCCCGGGCAGGTCCGACGCCTCGGGCCCCGCCAGGAAGGCGCCCGCGCGCGAGGCCTTCGCCGCCTCGGCGTAGCGAAGGTCGACGAGGAACGAAATCTGATCGGGGCCCGCGCTCTCGAGCGGCGCGACCCCGGTCACGAAGGCCGCCGCGTCGCCCTCCAGCGAGGCGTGGAGGGCGCGCGCGAGCTCACGGAGCGTGAACCCGACTCCCTTGGCCATCGGCGCCTATTTTTTGTCCTTGCCCGGGTTCTGCTGATCGTACGCCCGGATGATCTCGTCGGTCAGATCCGCCTCGGAGGCGCCGTAGAGAACAGCCGCGCCGCGCTTCTCCACGATCAGCACGAGCCCGCGTTCCTTGCCCACCTTCTCGATGACGCCGGACAGGTCTTGGAGCACGCGCTGCAGGAGCAGCTGCTCCTTCTTCTCGAGCTCCTTCTGGAGGTCGTCGGCCAGGCGCGCGGCGTCGCGGCGGTTGCGCTCGAACGCATCCTGCTTGTCGCGCCGCGCATCCGCCGTCATCAGCGGCCCCTTCTTCTCCAGCTCGTCGCGCAGCGCCTCCAGCTCCTTGCGCTTGGCGTCCATCTTCTGCTGCATCCCTGCCTTCTCGCGCTCGAGCTGCTCGCGCGCCGCAACGCCCGCCGCGGAGCGGACCAGGACGCGCTGGACATCGATGAACGCGATCTTGCTCCCCGGCGACTGCGCCCACGCCCGCGGAGCGACCGCGAGCAAGACGACGGCCGTGAGCGTGACGGCGTTCCCCAGAGCCCTCATCCTATTCCTCCTAGAACGGCGTGCCTACCGAGAAGTTGAAGGCGCCGAAGTCCTCGCCGGCCTTCCGGTCCGGGTTGATTCCGTAGTCGACGCGGATCGGCCCGAACGGCGACTGCCACCGGATGCCGCCGCCGACCCCCTTCTTGAGATCCGTCAGGTCGAATTTCGTTCCAAACCCGTACACGTTCCCGACATCGACGAATCCCGCGAGCCGCAAGCCGAACGGCAGCGGGATGACGTACTCGGCGTTGCCCAGCACCTGGGTCGAGCCGCCGATTCGCTGACCGGCGTCGTCTTTCGGCGAGATCGTGTGGAACTTGAAGCTCCGGATCGTGTTGGGCCCGCCGAGGTAGAACCGCTCGAAGAGTGGCAGCGGCTTGTCGGCCCAGCCGAAGCCATAGTCCGCCTCGAGGCGCCCGCCCAGGACGTGCCCGAACCAGAGCGGGTAGAACTGCGTGGTGAACACCGCGGTCTTCACGTACTTCGAGTCCCCGCCGAGTCCGGCGAACTCCGCCGACACGTTGCTCTGTCCGCCCTTCGTCGGCGCGATGACGTTGTCGCGGCTGTCGCGCCCCACAGCTCCCGACACCGCCGAGGTCACGCGGGTGCCCACCTGTTCGCGGAGCTCGGCAGAGAGCGCCGCCACGTCGCTGAGGCCGCTGATCCGGTCCTGCGACGCCCGGTACCCGAGGGACCACCGCCAGTACTCGAAGAACGGGTGACCCAGCCGGAGCGCGGAACCGAGGGTCTCGTAGCGGTACTCGGTGTACTGCCGCGTGTTGCTGTACAGGTCGAATCCGCCAGAGAGGGGGCGATCGAACAGCCACGGATCGGTGAAGCTGATCACGCCCTGCTGCGTCCGGCCGCCACCGCGCAGGCGCACGGCGACCTCCCACCCCCGCCCGAGGAAGTTGCGCTGCGCCAGGTCGATGGTGCCGACGAAGCTGTCCACCGACGAGAAGCCGCCGCCCAGGCTGAAGATGCCCGTCGGCCGTTCGGCGACCTCGACGTTGACGATGATCTTCGTCTTGTCCGATCCCGGCTGCGTCGTGATCTCGACTTTCTCGAAGTAGCCGAGGTTCACGAGCTTCTGCCGGGCCCGCTCCTTCTTCTGCAGCGTGTACAGGTCACCCTCGTGGAGCGGGATCTCACGGCGGAGGATCTTGTCCTGGCTGCGGACGTTGCCGCTGATGTTGATGCGCTCCACGACCACCTCGGGCCCCTCGGTGATGTCGAACGTGATGTTGATGATGTTCTGGCCGGGCACCTGCTCCGTCTTGGGAACGATGTCCACCGACGCCCGGCCGATGGTGCCGTAGAGATTCTCGATGCTTCTGATACTCTCGCGGAGCTTCGATCGTGAGAACACGTCTTCGGCCTTGAACTTCAGCTGGCGCCGGACCTCTTGCTCGGGGACGAGCGTGATCCCCGTGAGCTTGATCTCGCCGACCTTGAACTGCGGCCCCTCGACGACCGTGAAGGTGACGGTCACGCGCGCCTTCTCACGGTCCACGTCCACGTCGGTGGACTCGACACGGGCCTGGATGTATCCGGCGTCGTTGTAGAGCTGGATGATCCGCTCGACGTCCTCGTCGAGGCGTTGGCGCTGCACCTTGCCTCGGAGGATGAAGAACTGCCGCTCCCGCGTCGCCAGGGCGTCCTTGAGCTCGCTCTCCGTGAGCCCCTTGTTGCCCTTGAAGCGGATCCTGTCGATCTTGATCTGGCGCCCCTCGACGAGGCTGACCACGACGCGCACGTCGCCGTCGGGAAACGTCTCGATGTTCGGGGTCACCTGGACCTCGAAATACCCCTCGTCCTCGTAGAAGTCCTTGAGCTTCTCGACGGCGCGCTGGACGTCGACCGGGTTGTAGACGCTACCCAGCTTGAGGTCGACCTTGTCCTGGAGCTCCGTGGTCTTCACCGCCTTGTTTCCGACGAAGTCGACGTCCCGCACGAAGGGCCGCTCGCGGACGACGAATGTCACCTTCACCCCGCCCTCGAAATCCTCGACCCGCATCTGCACGTCGTCGAAGAAGCCCAGGCCGAAGATCGATCGGATGTCCTCGGAGAGGAGGCTCGGGTTGAAGGGCGAACCGACGGTGGTCTTGACCCGGCCGAGCACGACGGCCTCCTGAACCCGCCGCGTGCCCTCGACCGCGATCTCCTTGACGATGATCGGGCGCGGCTGGGGCCGCTGTTGCGCCGCGACGGGTGGGACCGGAAGGAGCGGAGCCACAAGGGCGACCACAAGGGTGAGACGGAGTCGCCCCGCGCTCGACACCGGGTTCTCAGGAGCGTGAGAACGGTGCCCTAGTGCTCTGCAAGCTCGAGCGGCGCATCGAGAGCCTGCGCCTCGCGGAAAGTAAAGTTCGCCCCGTCGACGTCCACTTCGATCCGGGCGCTTTCCGCGACCTGGCCGCGTACGATCGCCTCGGCCAGGGGATCCTCGATGTACTTCTGGATCGTGCGACGTAGCTGCCGCGCGCCGTACGTGGGATCGTACCCCTTCTCGACGAGCGCCGTCTCGGCGGCGGGCGAGAGCACGAGCCCGATCCCTTTGTCGGCCAGCTGCTTGTTGATCCTCCCGATCATCAAGCGGATGATCTGCTTGATGTGATCGAGTCCGAGGGCATGGAAGACGATGATGTCGTCGATGCGGTTCAAGAACTCCGGCCGGAACGTGCGCTTGAGCTCCTCCAGCACGCGCTCCTTCATCTTCTCGTAGGAGGCCTCGTCGTTCTCCTGCAGGAATCCGGGCGACACGCGTTTGCCGATCAGGCTCGTGCCGAGGTTCGACGTCATGATCAGGATCGTATTCTTGAAATCGACGACGTGACCGAGCGAGTCGGTCAGTCGCCCGTCGTCGAGCACCTGCAACAGCATGTTGAACACGTCCGGATGCGCCTTCTCGATCTCGTCGAAGAGCACGACGGAGTACGGGCGTCGCCGTACCTTCTCGGTGAGGAACCCGCCCTCTTCGTAGCCCACGTAGCCGGGCGGCGCGCCGAGCAGGCGCGACACCGAAAACTTCTCCATGTACTCCGACATGTCCACTCGGATGAGGGCGTTCTCGTCGCCGAAGAGGTACTCGGCGAGCGCGCGCGCGAGCTCCGTCTTGCCCACACCGGTCGGACCCAGGAAGACGAACGATCCCACCGGCCGCTTCGCGTCCTTCAGGCCGGCGCGCGAGCGGCGAATCGCACGGGACACGGCGGCCACCGCATCGGCCTGGCCGATAATCCGCCCGTGGAGGGCATCCTCCATACGTGCGAGCTTCGCCGACTCCTTCTCTTCCAGCTTGGAGAGCGGGATACCGGTCCAGCGGGACACGATGAACTCGATGTCCTCCTCCTCGACCGACTGTGTCCCCTTGCCCTTGTTCTTCTCCCACTCGCGCTTGAGCTCCTCCTCGCGGTGCCGGAGGACCTTCTCCTTCTCGCGGAGCGACGCGGCCTTCTCGAATTCCTGGGCCTCGAGGTACATGTCCTTCTCACGGATGACCCGCTCGAGCTCCTTCTCGATCTCCTTGAGCTCGGGGGGGGGCGTCAGCGCCATCAGGCGCGTGCGCGAGGAGGCCTCGTCGATAACGTCGATCGCCTTGTCGGGTAGCTGACGGTCGGTGATGTAGCGGTCAGCCAGGTGGACGGCCGCGTTGATAGCCTGCTCGGTGATCTTCACCCGGTGATGCGCCTCGTACTTGTGCCGGAGGCCGCGGATGATCTCGATCGCCTCCGGGACCGTCGGGGCCTTCACGATGACCGGCTGGAAGCGCCGCTCGAGCGCGCCGTCCTTCTCGATGTACTTGCGGTACTCGTCCAGAGTCGTGGCGCCGATCGTCTGGATCTCGCCGCGCGACAGGGCGGGCTTGAGCATGTTCGAGGCGTCGATCGCGCCCTCGGCCGCGCCGGCACCGATGAGGGTGTGCAGCTCGTCGAGGAAGAGGACGACGTTTTCCGATTGGCGGATCTCCTTCATCACCGCCTTGAGTCGCTCCTCGAACTGGCCCCGATACTTCGTCCCGGCGACCAGCGCACCGAGGTCGAGCTGGAGCAGTCGCTTGTTCGCCAGCACGTCGGGGACGTCGTGGTTGACGATCTTCTGGGCGAGACCCTCGACGATCGCCGTCTTGCCCACGCCGGGCTCGCCGATCAGCACCGGGTTGTTCTTCGTCCGCCGAGCCAGGATCTGGATGACGCGCTCGATCTCCTGCTCACGGCCGATGACCGGGTCGAGCTTGCTCTCGCGGGCGAGCTGTGTGAGGTCACGGGCGAACTCGTCGAGCACGGGCGTCTGCGAGCGCTTCTTGGGCCGCGGGTAGTACTGGTCGCCGAGCAGCGCCAGCGTCTCTTGCCGGACCTCGTCCAGGCGCGCGCCGAGCGACTCGAGAATCTTCGCGGCGATCGACTGGCCTTCCTTCATGAGGCCCAGGAGGAGGTGCTCGGTGCCGATGTAGTTGTGACCGAGCTGGCGGGCTTCTTCGATCGAGAGCTCGAGGACTCGCTTGGCCTGCGGCGTGAACGGTACTTCACCGAACGTGAGCGTCTTGGGGAAGCCGGCCAGGGCGCGCTCGACCTCCGCCTTCACCGTCTCGAGCCGGAGGCCCAGGCGCTGGAGAACGGCGGTCGCGATTCCCTCGCCGTCCCGAATCAACCCGAGGAGGACGTGCTCTGTGCCGACGAAATCGTGACGGAAGCGCCCTGCCTCTTCCCGCGCCAAGATGATGACCCGCCGCGCTCGCTCAGTGAATCGTTCAAACACTGGCTTGCCCCACCTCTTTCCCGAGCCGCCGGAGGGAAATTCTCTTTCGCCGACGGCTAGTTAGTGACGCTCGAACTCAGTATAGCCCACAGGGTTGACCCCGGCTAGCCTTTTCTCGACGAACGAGTAACTGCGCGAAACGCCATGCGTCTTGTCACCCCGGCGCGGCCCCGTCACGACCGCCCGCAGCCCCCACCCGCGTCGATCTCCCGGGCGCGCCCCTCGACGAGCCGGTAGCCCCGCTCGGCCTTCCGAGCGAGGTCGGGATTGTGGGTCGCGACGAGGAAGGCAATCCCGCGCTCGGCCTGGAGCCGCGCGAACAGGTCGTAAATGACCTCGCTCGTCTTCGGGTCGAGGTTGCCCGTGGGTTCGTCCGCGAGGATCAGCGCGGGATTGTTGACGATTGCGCGCGCGATCGCCACCCGCTGTTGCTCGCCGCCCGACAGCTCGCCCGGGCAGTGGCGCATCCGGTCGGCCAAGCCGACCTCGGCGAGCGCCCTCACGGCCAGCTCCCGCGCCTCCGCGGGGGGCTTCCGCAGGAGGAGCGCCGGGATCATGGAGTTCTCGAGCGCGGACAGCTCGCCGAGCAAGTTGTAGAACTGAAAGACGAAGCCGACGTCCTGCCGCCGGTAGCGGACGAGCCCTGCCTCGCCGCGCGCGAACAGGTCCTCCCCCCGGAAGCGCACACGACCCGCCGTGGGCCGGTCGAGCGCGCCGAGGAGGTGGAGCAGGGTGGACTTGCCGATGCCCGACGCACCCACGAGCGCGACGATCTCGCCCGGGCGCACGACGAGGCTCGCGCCGCGGAGCACGCGTACGACCTCGGGCCCCGAGCGGTACTCCTTCTCAAGCTCCTCGGCGATCAGGAGCGGCTCGGTCATCGTAGCGAGCACCGCGAGGCCGGGGCACTCCGTGGGAGTGCGAAGCCGCAGCGCGTCCGACGCGCGAGGCGAGCCTGCGTGAGTCGGCGTGCCGTGGGCACG
>Ga0066674_10000038_pt1 | contig 25393 bp, 20 predicted proteins | sample GraSoiAngelo_123_FD_62291 | JGI IMG/M metagenome (GOLD analysis project Ga0066674, IMG submission 62291) | Grasslands soil microbial communities from the Angelo Coastal Reserve, California, USA - 14_0927_02_40cm | ecosystem: Environmental > Terrestrial > Soil > Grasslands | place: USA... | reverse complement strand
GAGGTAGCAAACGAGTTGGTAGCCGGTATTGATGGTATAGAGCTTCCTGCTGTGCTTGCTGAAGAGCGCTCCCGTCAACTGCACAGTGGCCACGAATCCGAGCCAGACGTGGAAGCTGGTCATCAGGCCGGAGTGCAAGTCCTCCGCGCGAAGCCCGTGCAGGATCAGCGCGAGGGTGAAGGCGGACAACAGGCTGGCAACGAGGGAGCCGGCGTAGGCCGACCCAGCGCCTTTCTTCATTTCGTCTGTGCGAGCCTTATCGTTGGGATCGTAGCCCATCTCGCGCATCCAGGCTTTCGCGAAGAGCAGCGGCGAGTACCATAAGAATCCGACAACCATGGTGGATATCGCTGCTACTAGAATCGCCAGCCAATTCAAATGGTGCATTTGCAAGTGCATGAATGTTTTTCTCCTGTCAGCAATGAGGGGAAAAGTGGGCGCTATCCTATGACGCGCTTCGCCATGATGCAAACGAAAACAGGCGGAGGAAATCGGCCGGTACCAGAGTGAAAAGACCGTTCCTCATTGGTAGCGGGACAGGAAAAAGTTCTACTCTTCGCGGGGAGATAGCTTAAAAAATGGGCGTGTCAGGTCGCACGGCAAGTCTGGACGCGTCTATGGCGCTGTATGCGGATGGAGAGTAGGGGCGCAATTCGGCGGTCCGAGCCGTAAGTCGGACGAGAGGAGTGGTTTATGAAAACGAGAATCGTGAGTGTCCTGGCTTTGGCATCTTTGATCCTGGCATTTGCATTCCTAGCGACGGCGCTGGCGGCCCCGAACAAGGCCAACCTTCCGGCGGCACCGGCGGCGAATGCCCTGCCTGCAACTCCAGCTGCAATGCCGGCCGATCCGGCGGAACCGCATCGCCAAATCCGTGAGGCCCTCGCGGCGCTGCGCCGAGCAAAGGAACATATGCAACACGCTGCACACGACTTCGGTGGTCATCGCGTAGAGGCCATTGAGGCCAATCAGGCGATTAAACAGCTTGAGATTTGTCTGAAATACGACAAGGACTAAAAACACTGGAAGTGTTGATTCGCCTCTTCCATTGAGCGAGTGATCCGCGAGAGAAGACCGGGCCGCTTTCATATACGGTCCGGTCTTTCTTCTGCACAGGAGGCAAGTTACTGCCGGCGGAATTCCACGTAATCGCGGCCTGCGTACAGCCGGTAGCTTCCCGCCGTAGCGGAGGCCAGCACTTGGAGCGGCACCGGCCGCTTCATTTCCGCGTCGTGCTGCGAAGCGGCCTGCAACACGTCGTTGGCACCGAGATCCATCACCACAAACTTTCCGCCGTTGAGAAAACCGATCCCGTAGGCTCCGGGCTTCAAAGTTTGACCGCCGATTTCGAGCGTGACTTCATTGAGCAGATAAGCCTGGTATTTCTCCTTGATGGCCGTGGAATAGCCCGAGCTGTCAACCATGGCCGCGACAACAAAGAGATCGTCGGCGAAGTGTACGCCGCCGCTGTTGCGGAACTGCACCGGAGCACTCTGTCCGCGGAAGAAAACTCGTTCCGGGAAAATTTTCGGAGTGATATCTGCCGCTTTGAGAACCGTATCTTGCCCCGCAGGGGAAGGATTGGCGGTCCTGGCGTCGAGCGAATGCCGGAAGAGAAGACTCAAAAGCAGTAGAGACAGGAAAACCAAACACCTCGTGAAACGCTCCATGGAAACTCCTTTCAGGATGCGGGAATCGTACAACATTTCCTTTCGCTTCAGAATAAAGAAACGGTCTCGATTCCTCGAATTTATGAGAATGGCCTAGCCGCGACTGGACTGAAGGTGTGTGATATCTTACGCGCGCGCCTGCGGGATCGCTCAATGCGGAGGATGAAAATGCTGGATCGGCGGTATTTCATGAAGACGTGCTCGGGGATGGGCCTGGCCGGAACACTTTTTCCGGGAGTGTTGTGGGCGCAAGCAAAAGCGGATGGCGCAAAGAAAATCAACAAGGAAATGATTGAGAATGCCGCGGCCATCGCGGACGTCCCCATTCCCGAAGAATACAAAGAGATGATGATCGAAAGCCTGAACGACCACGCGAAAGGCTACGAAGAAATCTATAAGCTGCACATTCCCAATTCCGTTGATCCGGCGCTGATTTTTGACCCCGTGCTTCCGGGGATGAAATTCCAAACGGAACGAAAGCCGATGAGAATCTCCAAAGCCTCGAGTTCCGCCACTGCAGGCGCGCCGAGGAACCTTGAGGACTTGGCATTCGCGAGCGCGCGCGAATTGAGTGAGCTCGTTCGAACCAAAAGGGTTTCCTCGCTTGCGCTGACCGAAATGTACCTGGGACGACTGAAGAAGTACGACGCGACGCTGAAGTTTGTCGTGACGCTAACCGAGGAGCGGGCGCTCGCCCAGGCCAAGAAGGCCGATGCTGAAATCGCCGCGGGAAAATACCGCGGCCCCTTACATGGATTGCCGTGGGGCGCAAAAGACTTGTTAGCCACGCAGGGCTATCCAACAACATGGGGCGCCGGTGGATTCGAAAGCCAGAAAATCGATGAAGACGCGACCGTTGTGAAACGGCTAGACGAAGTGGGCGCAGTGCTGGTCGCAAAGCTAACACTCGGTGCGCTGGCCATGGGCGATGTGTGGTTCGGCGGTGTAACGCGGAACCCCTGGAATACGAATCAAGGATCGAGCGGCTCTTCCGCAGGTCCAGCGTCTGCAACTGCCGCGGGATGCGTGGCCTTCAGCATCGGGTCCGAAACGCTCGGCTCGATTTCGTCGCCATCGACGCGCTGCGGATGCACGGGACTGCGGCCTTCGTTCGGGCTGGTGCCGAGGACTGGAGCCATGGCGCTCTCCTGGAGCATGGACAAGCTCGGACCCATTTGCCGAACCGTGGAAGACTGCGCGCTCGTTTTGGACGCGATTCACGGGCGCGACGGCAAAGATCGAACGGTGCAGTCCGCGGCTTTCAACTGGGACGCGAATCTGGATTGGCGAAAGCTGCGTGTGGGCTATTTGAAGGCTGCGTTCGAACGCAAACCGGACGAGCAACAAGAGGCCGCGAAGGAAGAACCGCCAGCAACTCCCGAGGAACAGAAGAAACGCGAAGAGCGCAAGAAGCGGCGGGAGGCGGCACGCGCACGGACCGAGTACGACAGAAAATTCAACGACGCCGCGCTCGCGAAGCTGCGCAAAATGGGCGTAAACCTCGTGCCCGCCGAAATGCCAAAGTTTCCTTACGACGCCATGGTAACGATGCTGACGGCGGAATCCGCGGCAGCTTTCGATGAGCTGACGCGCACCGGCAAAGACAAGCTATTGACTTCGCAGAAAGACTACGACTGGCCGAATACGTTTCGAACGGCACGATTTATCCCCGCTGTCGAATACATCCAGGCCGCGCGAGCGCGAAGGATGGCGATGGATGTCGTCGCAAAGGTCTTCAACGATTTTGATGTGATTGTGGCCCCCACAGGCGGCGAGCAACTCGTGATTACAAATTTGACAGGAAACCCCGCGGTGATTTTGCCGAACGGCCTGCGCGGCAGCGACGCACCCAAGCCGCTAAACGATGACCCCAGCGATTTCCAAAACGCAGGCGGCCCGGGAACTCCCACCAGTCTGACCTTTCTTGGGAAATTGTACGGTGAAGCGGAACTGCTCACGGTTGCGCGCGCCTACCAGGAAGCCACGGGCTTCCATCTCCAGCATCCGAAGCTGATGCCAGTGTCGTGATCGCTTCGATCGGGCCGCAGCCGCGCCCGGCTACATCCCCTTCTGAATGGGACAGCCTTTGTCGGCCCAATCTGTCGCAAAATTTGTGGGGAGGATGAGGACCCGCAATTTCTTGAACCCCATTTTGTCGAGCATAGTGAACGCCGGACGAATGTTCGGACATTTTTCCAACGGACAGCACCCGCAATAAATCACCAGATTCGTCGTTCGCGGAAGCTCCTCGGCCCATTTTTTCAAATCGGAAAGACCTTGTTCCGTGGAGGCGGAGCCGTGGAACGTAGCACCGGGGACGTGACCTCCCACGAACAGCGTACGGAATCCCACATAGACAATGGCGGGCGGCGTTCCGCCCTTATCACCAAGCTCACTGGCAAGCTCGGCCGGCTGGATGGTTTGCGCCACGGTCCACGGATCCGACGGCCGCTTTTCCTGACCTTCGATCACTGGAACTGAGACGAGCCCGGCTGAGCCAGCGAGCAAAATAGCAACGGCTGAAACCAAACAAATAGTTTGGAAACGGTTTGTTGCCGGCGCCAAAGAATTTGGAGAAACGCACCGCTTCCTGAACGAAAGGATTTGTGGATTCAAAGGACTGACCGCCTATTTCTTGAGTTCCGCGCGCGTCCGCTGAAGCTTCATGGCCGTAGTGCGGAGAGTTTCGGGAACGTTTTTGTTCGAAGTGAGCCGCTTGAGGTCGATGGCGTTAAGCATGGGGAGCATGTGCATGGTCACGTCCAGCGGCGCTTTGGGATTGTTGATGAGGTTACGGACCACGGTGTAGTTCTTGCGGAAATTGCGGTTGCCGGCGATGAGTCGAAGAATTTCATCCGTAAGGCTGGACATCGAGGCAAAGGCCTCGACTTCCTGGTCGGTGAGGCGGGGAGATTGTAGCACAGCGCGCTGCACAACTTTGTTGGTATCGCGGATGAGAGTACGGCGCGCGTCGGAGCCGCCCTTTATGGCGAATTGCACGCGCTGCGCGACGGTCATTTTCGCAAGCCGCTGAAGCAGAGTTTGCCGCCTGGAAACGTCGGGCTCAGCGGCGGCAGCCGCTTCCGCAAGGGCGGCTTCATCGATGGGGTTTCCCGGACCGTGAAGCTCACGGAGGTGACTTTTCTGCTCAACCGTTAATGAGGAAGAGTGTTCGAGAGCGGCGGCCAGCGCCGGAGATTCGCTGATGCGATCGAGCTCTTCCATCAGCGCCTGGATGCCCAGCGTCGAAAGGTGCCGAACAACAGGCACGAGATATTCCGCAGGACAGTTTTTGTTTTGCACCATGGCGTCACAGACGCCGGGTTTATCCGCCAGATTCCTTGCCGCGTAAGAGAAGAGCGGGGGGATAGCCTGCTCGCGTTTCAGCGCTAACACGAAGGATTCGAGGGGTTGCGATAGAATCGCATCCTGCGCGCGGGAGGCAATCATTTCGTCAGCGTCGCCTGCGAGCACAGCAAGAATTTCCGCGCGGTCCGCGGGGGAAAGATGCGCGCCGCCGGTGCATACGGCCATTTTTCGTTCGCGCGTGGCGCGGCCGTGGCGCAGATCTTCTAGAACTTCAGGGCTCAGAGTCTCCACTGGATTATGGCCTCAAGTCCTTCTGGCTTAGCACCATTGTACCGGAGGCGCCGGGCGCGCCAAGGGGCGGCATGGCCTTCCCGTTCAATTCCAGCAACACCGCCGTAGAGTCCCCGGCGGTCACCTCAAATTGTTGATGGGCTGAAAAGTGACGATTCTTCCAGGCAGGCAACTGGCCGTCGAAAACAAGTTTGTTATCAGCGATTATGCGGATGTGAGTTGCGGCGAAAGTGGAGACAGAAAGATCGAGAAGGGCTGCGGTCGAAGACTGCTGCGTTGGACCCGTCGTAGCGGAGCCAGATTGAGGCTGTGGCTGTGGAGACAGGGGAGCAGCGGCGGATTTATTTTCGGTACGATGCGCGGCGTAACGGTGCCAGGCATAACGGACGGTGAAAAAGAATCCGACGACGAGAAGAAGCGCCACGAGAGCCAGTGCGGCCGGAAGCCATTTCGGCGCGGAGGGAATGCGTTCCTCGGCTTTAGGAGGAGGCGGGGGCAAATGTTCCGCGCGTGCCGAGTCATACTCGCCCAGGAGCGCTTCTTCGTTGAGGCCCAGATAGCGGGCGATGCTGCGCACGAACCCGTGGCCAAAGACGCCGCCCGGAAGCTTCCCCCAGTCTTCATTCTCCAGGGCTTCGACAAAACGGGCGCTGATGCGCGTGGCCTTGGTGAGTTCGTCCATGGATACTTCGCGCAGCTCGCGCTCACGCTTCAAGCGTTCACCAAAATTTCCCTTGGCCATGAACCACAACCAATCCTTGACGATCCAAGTGCAACCGCACAGCGAACAATTTCTAGTGCAACCGCCTAGCAGTTGGCACGGCGGGCGCTCGCGAAAAAACAATTCGGGATCCCTCAACGGACTATAGGCGGAGCAATCCAACGCTGTCAAACACCGAGCAAAGTGCAGCAACGGCGTTAGAACGATCCGGACAGTTATAGCTATAGCCTGTGTTTTCAGCGGCCGGCCAGGCCTGCCGTATCGTGTCTCTCGAGACTATCCCTCCTCCTCTGCGAGGTCAGGATGGCGACGTAGCCACACCTGTACCACGAGCGGGTTGCGCACCTTTTTGCGAGAGGCCTATACTGGCAGAGATTCGCGGACGCGCGCGAGAATCCCGCGAATTTGTGTTTCTTCGCGATAGTTTAGGTGGCCAGGACCCGGCACGAGCAATGCAGGCCCAGAATCCGTAAGGGAGAGGAACAAAGACCGAGTGGAGGAAGTAAATCAGTTTCCGACCGTCGAGCGGCGGCGCAATCCTGCGGTACCGTCCGACCAACGGGTTAAGGGAGAAATCGCCGTCTTCCAGGAGCTGGGGAAGGCGCTGACGTCCTCGCTGCAACTCGATCAGGTTCTCCGCACCATCATGGAGAAGATCGATGAATTCCTGCGCCCGGATAACTGGTCGCTGCTGCTGCTGGATGAGGCCAAGCAGGAACTGTACTTTGAGCTGGCGGTGGGAAAAGCTTCGCAGGCGCTGAAAGATGTGCGGATCAAGATGGGGCAGGGAATCGCGGGCTGGGTAGCGCAGCACGGCGAGACCGTGGTCGTGCCGGACACGACGAAGGACACGCGGTTTTTCGCGAAGGTGGACGAGAAGACCAAAACCGAGACGCAGTCGATTGTCGCTGTGCCGGTGAGATTCCGCGACACTTGCCTGGGAGTGATCGAGCTGATCAATTGCATGGGGCCGGATGGATTTGATCCACGGGACCTGAAGCTGCTCGAAGCGCTTTCAGACTTTGCGGCAATTGCTCTAGAGAACGCGCGGCACGTAAAGAAAATTCACGAGCTGACCATCACCGACGACTGTACGTCGCTTTATAATGCGCGGCACATGGGCTTCATCCTCGAGACGGAGATCTACCGTTCCCAGCGCTACAACTACGAATTCTCGATTGTTTTCATCGACCTGGACCATTTCAAGCAGGTGAACGATACGCACGGGCACCTGGTAGGCTCCCGGTTGCTCGCGGAGATTGGAAATGCGCTGAAGGAGCATTGCCGGCTGATCGATTTCGCGTTCCGTTATGGCGGGGATGAATTTGTAATCCTGCTTCCACAGACTTCAAAAGAAAATGCGTTGAATGTGGCTCGCCGTTTGCACAAATTGGTGCGCGAAAGCACGTGGCTTGTGCCGGAAGGGTTGAATATCAAGCTGACGCCCAGCGTGGGCGTGGCGTCCTACCCCGTGGATTCGCGCACCAAGGAAGGCTTGCTGCATCTGGCCGATGAGGCCATGTACCTGGTGAAGAATACGAAGCGCGACAGCGTGGCCGCGGCGAACATCGGGATTCTGCCGAGCGTAGCGTCCGCGGAATCCGCCGGGTAATCCCTTTCTTTCGAACGCGCTTCTGAACCGGCGTTCCCTCTTCTATACACTCGTGCGAAATTTTGCTTAACTGAAGACATGAAGAAAAGCGAAGCGGCGAAGTACGCGCGCTGGTCGGCGGCAGCAGCATTGCTGCTGGCAAGCCTCACTGCAGGCGTGTATCTCGAGCGCAAGTGGGTTGCTTACCGGGAAAAGCAAAAGGCGCCTCCGCCGGCTCCAAACGATGTGACGCGCAGTTCGAACGGGCTCACCTTTTCCAAGATGGATGGAAACCAAAAAATTTTCACGGTGGAGGCTTCGAAGGCCACGGATTTCAGGGACAAGGACGCCAGTTTGTTGGAAGACGTGAAGATCACCATCTTCGGAAAGAAGGGAGAGCGGCACGACACGATTCATACGCAAAGCTGCCAGTACGAAAAAGAGGGCGGAAGCATCGCCTGCAGCGGCGAAGTGCAGTTTGATCTGGAAAGCCGGGCGGAGGTTGGACGCGCGGCAAGAAATCCGGATGTAAGAGCAGAGGAGAAGGTGCATGTGGAAACGCGCGAGGTGGTGTTTAACCGCACCAATGGAACGGCGCGCACGGACCAGCCCGTAAAGTTTGTCTTTCCGAATGGGACTGGGGAGGCCCTGGGAGTCGAGTATCACTCCGAAGAAGGAACAGTGCGGCTGCTGGGCAATGTTCAGTTTTCTCTGATAGCGCCGGAAAAATCCGCAACGGGGAAAAAGACGGCGAACGGGACTGAGAAAGATCCTATTCGCGTGACAGGTAAGAGCCTCGATTTTGAACGGGAATCCCGGACGATGCAGTTGTCCGGACCAGTGGAAGCGGAAGCTCGCGCCGCGCATTTGCATGCGGGAAAGCTGACGCTCACTCTGGACAAGGCATTTCGAGCAGAGAAACTGACGGTCGCGCCGGGACCGGATAGGAAAAACCCGGAATTGGAGTCGCAGGGTGCCGATGGCTCGACAAATCTGAGCGCGGAGACAATCACCGCACAATTCGCACCGGAGGGGTGGCTGACCAAAATCGAGGGAACAGGAAACGTGCGCGGTTCGCGGCGTACCGGAAAAGAGGTAGATGACTTCCGTGCGGAGCACGGCGCGATGAAGCTGTGGCCAAAGGTAAACCAGCCGAAAGAATTGAACTTGAAAGGTGGCGTGGAGTTAAAGACGCAGGCCGACGCGAACGGCGAGGTGAGAGTGCTGCAAACAGGCGAATTGCTCGCGGAGTACGCCGACGGGAAGAAAGGCGAGGGTGGCAGACTCAAGCGAGTGCAGACCGAGGGGTCAGGAAGCATCGAATGGACGGATGCGCTGGCGCAAACCGGAACGCCCGGAACTGCCGCAAACGGTGCTGCTGCGCGGACAAAACTGCAAGCGGATAAGCTCGAAATGGAATTCGGGGAGGAGGGCAATGCGCGACGGTTGATTGCGACCGGCAACGTGTTGACGGAGCGGGCCGTGAGCGGGAAACCTATGCAGATAGCGACGGCACAAAGCGGAGTGGCGCTACTGCTGGTGAGCGGCGGATGGTCGCAGATGGATCTTCAGGGGAATGTAAGACTAAAGGAAGGCGACCGGGGCGGGCAAGCGGACCACGCGACGTTCGTGCGGGCAACGCAGACGGCTTTGCTGACGGGAAAAGCGTTGGCGCGCGACGCAAATACGGAGACACAGGCGCCGCGAATCACCTTTGTGCAGACCACCGGAGAGATTCGCGCCGAGGGGGGCGTGCGCTCGACGGATTTTTCAGCCAAGGGGAGCGGAGCGCAGCTTGCGCCGGTGCCGGCAAACATTGCTGCGGACACGATGCAGGGGAATTCGAAGACGGGCAGAGCACTGTATGCCGGGCATGCGCGCTTGTGGCAGGGGGATTCAGTGCTCGAAGCGGATGCGATCGAGCTGCTGCGCGAGGCGCGGGTCATGAATGCCACTGGAAATGTGCGCGCTGTATTTCCCCAGGCCGCGGGGCACTCGACGCCTCAGACGATTGCCGTACAAGCCGGGCCGAGGAAGGCGAGATTGTGGCATGTAACGGCGGGGATGCTGTCCTACCATGACGCAGAGAGCCGCGCCCACCTGGGAAAAAACGTAGTGGCGCAATCAGCGGAGCAGAAAATGCGCGCTGCAGTGGTGGATTTGTATTTTGCGCGGGCTGAGAACCCCAATCCGAACGCCGCGAATGGCTCCCCTCCGGCAAATGCAGTGGCCGGCGCCCAGCAGATCACCCGGGCGGTCGGCACGGGCGGAGTCATCGTGGAAGAAGGATCGCGGAAAGCGACGGCGGAGCGCGGCGAGTACAGCGCGACGGACGGAAAATTCGTACTGAGCGGCGGAAATCCCACCATTTTTGACGCGGCGGAAGGCACCACAACGGGCCGTCAATTGACCTTCTTTTTAGCGGATGATACCATCATCGTCGACTCAGAAAATGGATCGCGGACGTTGACGAAGCACCGAGTCGAGAAGTGACTTACTGCTCCGCGGCCGCCCGTGAAGAGGTATGCTGAAGCTCCAGGCCGTCGAACTGAGCAAGACGTATCGTGGCCGCAAGGTCGTTGACGACGTTGAATTGGAGATTGGACAGGGTGAAGTCGTCGGGTTGCTCGGCCCCAACGGCGCAGGCAAGACGACGACATTTTATATACTCGTAGGTCTCGCCCGGCCCGACTCCGGCCGCGTACTCCTGAACGACGACGAAATCACGGACCTCCCCATGTACCTCCGGGCCCGCAGCGGAATCAGCTATCTTCCTCAGGAGCCCTCGGTCTTTCGCCAATTGACCAGCGAAGAAAATCTGCTTGCGGTGCTGGAAACGCTTCCGTTGACCCCGGAACAGCAGCGCGATCGGCTGGAGGAACTCCTGGTGCAAATGGGGCTCGAAACAGTGAGGACCAGCAAGGCGTATACGCTCTCCGGCGGAGAGCGCCGCCGGCTGGAGATCGCGCGGTCTCTCACCTTGCAGCCTTCCTTTATTCTTCTCGACGAACCTTTTTCGGGAATCGACCCTCTAACCGTCAAGGATCTTCAGGAGATTATTCGCGAACTAGCTAAATCGGGAATTGGCGTGCTAATTACGGATCATAACGTCCGGGAAACTCTCAGCGTTACGGATCGCGCTTACATCCTGAAAAGTGGCAAGATATTCCGGAAGGGCCGCCCGGATGAATTAAGCAACGATGCGGAAGTCCGGCGCGTCTATCTTGGCGATCACTTCCGCCTGAACTAGGATTAGAAGAGGGAATACGGGACCATCCATGGCCTGGCAAGGACTCAAACTCAATCTCCGCGTCTCGCAGAAACAGATTCTGACGCCAGGCTTGGTACAGATGGTGAGCGTCCTGGCGCTGAATCGCCTCGAGCTGCGCGAAATGATCAACCAGGAGATGATTGCCAATCCGGTCCTTGAAGAGCAGAACGAGGAACCCACCCAAACCGACAATTACAGCGATGAGACCTTCCTGAAAGCGGAAACCGAAAAAGTTCCAGAGAAGCCCGAAGCCAATCCCTTTGACGAATTCGATGTCGGAACCTTCTTTAACCAGTACCTGGATACCGGCGGTGACGGCGGGCAATCCCAGGAGCGCGAAGTTTCCGAGCGGCCTTCCTTTGAGAAGTTCCTCTCTTCCCCCAGCGGCTTGACGGATCATCTCCAATGGCAATTGAGCGTGACCATCTGCTCGGACGCAGTGAAAGAGATCGCGGACAGCATCATCGGCAACCTTGACGAGAACGGCTACCTGACGGCTTCGCCGGAAGAGCTGATCCAGAACGGAAAATATTCGCAGGATGACCTGGACGATGCGCTGGCCGTGGTGCAGGATTTTGATCCCATTGGGGTAGGCGCGCGTGATTTGCGCGAATGCCTTCTCCTCCAGTTAAAAACTTTCGATCCGCAGAACACTCTGGCCCAGCAAATCGTTTCCGAGCACCTCAAGCAAGTGCAATCGAACCAGTTGAAAGAAATCTCGCGCGCGCTGAACCGCCCGCTGGAAGTGCTGAAGCGTGCTCTGGACGTCATCAAGAAGCTGGATCCTCGTCCCGGCCTGCGCTACAACAAAACCGAGCCCCGCCTCGTCGAGCCCGACGTCTACTTCCGCAAAGTCGACGACCAGTGGCAAGCCTTCCTGAACGAAGACGACATGCCGCAACTGCGGCTGAGCCCTACCTACCGCCGTCTGCTCGTTAAAGATGCCGCCGACCGCGACGTGCGCAACTACGTGAAAGAGCGCTTCACCGCCGCCGTCCAGTTGATGAAGAACATCGAACAGCGCAAGCACACCATCCTGCGCGTTTGCCAGTCCATCATCGCGCGCCAGGGCGAATTCCTCGATCACGGCCAGGATGCGCTGAAGCCCATGATGATCAAGGAAGTCGCGGAAGAAGTCGGCGTGCACCCTTCGACGGTGAGCCGCGCGGTGGCCAGCAAGTACGCGCACACGCCGCAGGGCGTGCTGGAGCTGCGCTCGTTTTTCAGCGAGTCCGTGAACGGGCCGGAAGGCGGCGGGATGTCGCTCCTGACCCTCAAACGCCTCGTCAAGAAAATGATCGAAGAAGAAGACGCCGCGCATCCGTTGACTGACGAACAGATTGCCAAAAAGCTGGACGATGCGGGCATCCACGTCACCCGCCGCACGGTCGCGAAATATCGCGAAGACATGCGAATTCCCAGCACCCACCAACGCCGGGAAAAGAACTGAGCGGCATCCTCCGTGAAGCCGCAAGCGCGACACGACGCCAGGCAACTCGTTATCCTCACAGGCCTTTCCGGTTCAGGGAAAAGCACCGTTCTGCACGCCTTCGAAGATATGGGCTTCTACTGCGTGGACAATCTTCCCGTCGAGCTCATTCCGATTTTTGCGGAGCTGCACGCGGCGGGTGAAGGAGACTTCGCTCGTGCGGCCCTGCTGGTGGACGCGCGCGAAGGCCTGCAACTGGAAAAGCTGCCGCCGCTCCTGAAGCACTTGAAGAAAAATCATCCCATCACGCTCGTTTTTATTGAAGCAAACGAGGATGCCCTCCTGCGCCGTTACAGTGAAACGCGCCGGCCGCATCCTCTGGGAAAGAATTTTTCCGTCCGCGAAAGCTTGTCGCACGAACGCGCGCTGATGGCGCCCATCCGCAAGCTGGCGGATGTGGCCATTGATACCACACAATTTAACGTGCATGAGTTGCGCCACTTCGTCACCGAGCGGTTCAAAAATCCGGACAAACGCCCAATGCTGGTTTCGGTCGTGAGTTTCGGGTATCGCTACGGTGTGCCCTCGGATGCCGACCTGGTTCTCGACGTGCGATTTTTACCCAATCCCCATTTCGTGCCGCGTTTGCGCCCTTTCACGGGAAAAGACCACAAAGTGCGGAAATACATCCGGTCGTTTCCACAGACCGGCGAATTCCTGCGGCGCATCGAAGGGTTGCTCACCTACTTGATTCCGCATTACATCCGCGAAGGAAAAAGTTATCTGACCATTGCGTTTGGCTGCACGGGAGGGAAGCACCGCTCCGTCATGCTCGCGGAGTCGGTGAAGGATTCACTCGTGAAGCGCGGATTTTCCGCGAAAGTCATTCACCGCGATATCGACAAGTAGAAGATTCAGGTGTGCCGCGACAGCCCGTTTTCGGCGGGTCGCGGAAACTTGACACGCCGCGACGCGGCGAATAGCGTACCAAGTGGACAAATCAGGGAGCCTGCAGCGTGGCCTTGTTGTTAACACCACAATGGAAGCGATTGCTGGGTTTCGTGCGGCCGTACACGTTCCGGCTGGCAGTAGGCGTGGTGTTGCTAGGGTTTGTCGCGCTGGCCGAAGGCGCCGTGGCTCTGCTGATCGTGCCCATTTTTGATCGCGTTCTTAATCCCACCAGCAGTGATTCCAATGTATTGCTCTTCAAGGTGCCGTTCGGAGGACCACCGCTCTACGTGAACCATCTCTTCCCGCACCGGATTCACAACGTCTGGCCTATTGTTTCCATTTCCCTGCTTGTGCTCTTCGCCTTCAAATCTTTGTGCGAGTTTGGCGGCGTCGGTCTGATTCAATATGTGGGACACCGCGCCATCACCGATTTACGGAATCGCGTTTATGCAAAGATCATTCGCCAGCCGATAGGATTCTTTCAGCAGCAATCCGCGGGAAGGGTATTTTCGGCGGTCATTAACGATGTGGAGCGCGCCCGCCTGGCCATTTCCGAGTACCTCGCTGAGTTGTTTCGCCAGGCCTTCCTGTTTCCGGTCTTCTTGACGATTTTGTTGTACATTGATTGGCGGATGACGCTGGCCTGCGCCGTCTTTCTTCCTTTGACGATCTGGCCCATCGGCAAACTGGGCCGCAGCATTCGCCATTCCGTGGAGACCAGCCAGACGCGCCTTGGCGAACTTACTCAGATTCTTCAGGAAACCGTAGGCGGCAACCGCATCGTAAAAGCATTCGGCATGGAAGACTTCGAGATCGGGAATTTCCAGGCGGCCTCGAAACGGCTTTTGCGCGAAACCATGCGCTGGGTCCGCGCGCAAGTGGCCACTTCTCCGCTCATGGATTTGCTTCAGCCGGTCATCATCTCTTTGCTGCTGCTTTACGCCCGCGACCGAATAAAGCTGAACTTAATGACCACCGGAATGTTCATCACCTTCGTTTACGCGCTGTTCAAATCCTACGAACCCGTGAAACGAATCGGCGCCGTGTATCAGCAGTTCCAGCAGGCGCAGGGGGCCACCGGGCAGGTCTTTTCCTACCTGGACCTTGCGGAAGAACGCCAGGACGCTCCCGGCGCCGTCGAACTTCCCGCCTTCTCCCGCGAGATTCGCTTTGAAGACGTGAGTTTTTCTTACGATGCCACTCCCGTCTTGCGCAACGTTCGATTCAGCGCCCGCAAAGGCGAGCTGGTTGCTTTTGTCGGCACGAGCGGCGCGGGCAAAACCACGCTCGTCAATCTCCTGCCCCGCTTTTATGATGTCACTTCTGGCGCCATCCGCATTGATGGCCGCGATGTGCGGGAAGCCACACTTCGCTCTTTGCGCGGGCAGATCGCCATGGTCACGCAGGAGAACATCCTCTTTCACGATACCGTTCGCAACAACATCTGCTACGGCCTGGCCAATATTCCCAAGGAAAAAGTCATCTCCGCCGCGCAGGCTGCCCTGGCGCACGATTTTATCATCGAGTTGCCGCAGGGCTATGACACCGTAATTGGTGAACGCGGCACACGCTTGAGCGGCGGGCAGCGGCAGCGCATTGCCATCGCGCGCGCCATTTTAAAAGATTCGCCCATTCTTATTCTCGATGAAGCTACTTCGGAATTGGATGCGGAATCCGAAATGTTCGTGCAGAAGGCGCTCGCCAACCTCATGGTGGGGCGCACCACTTTCGTCATCGCGCATCGCCTCGCCACCATTCGCCGTGCGGACAAGATTCTCGTCTTGGAAGACGGAGAAATCCGTGAAAGTGGAACGCACATGGAACTAATGTCGCGTGGCGGAACGTATGCGCGCCTTTACGATTTGCAGTTTGCCGACGACGACATGCTGGCGCAGGCCGCAGCGGCAAAGTTGAATGATGCATCGAATTCTTTATGAGCCAAACGACGCCGGCGGCAACAAAAAAAATCGAATGTTTCTCCATGACCGGCTACGCGCAAGCGCGAGCCGAGCAGGATGGCTGGGCCGTGCGCGTCAGCGTCAAAAGCGTCAACCACAGGTTCCTGGACCTCAAGCTGCGCATGCCGGAAGGGTTTGATCTTTACGATTTGCGGCTGCGGCAGATCGTGCGCGAGAAGATTCACCGTGGACACGTGGAAGTAACCATTGGCGTGGAGCCGGGAAAAGCCGCGCCGGTTCAGGTGAATAAAGAATTGGTGCAATCCTATTTGAAAGCTGCCGAAGCGCTGCGGCAGGAGACGCGAGCGGCAACAGACATGGACGTAGTCGCGCTCCTGCGGCTGCCAGGAGTGATTACCGGCGTGGCCGCCTCCGTGCCGGAGACGGAGGAAGAGCAGGAACGGCTTGGAAAACTCCTGGACAGCGGCTTGCGTGATGCCCTGGCGAAGCTGGATGATATGCGCCGGACGGAAGGGCGTCATCTGGTCGAGGAGTTGCGCGACCGGCTGGCGCGCATCGGCGGTTATGTGGATCAGGTGCGCGGGCTCGCGGCGACGTTGCGTCCAGCTTTCGCGCGTCGACTGGAAACCAGGCTGAAGGAGCTACTCGGCGGAATCGGCATCGAACCGGCGCGGCTCGCGCAGGAGGCAGCGCTGCTTGCGGAACGCAGCGATATCAGCGAAGAACTAGACCGCTTGAAAAGTCATCTGCAGCAATTCACCAGACTGCTGGATGGCGCCGGCGAGCTGGGCAAGAAACTGGATTTTCTTTTGCAGGAGATGCATCGCGAGGCCAACACCATGCTTTCCAAGACGCCAGGCGTGGAAAACGATGCGCTGGCGATCACGGGAGTGGCGCTCGAAATCAAGGCGGAGATCGAAAAACTGCGCGAGCAGGTGCAGAACATCGAATGAGCACGCAGACTGAGATCGTGCCGCTGGTGTTGATCGTGTCGGGGCCGTCGGGATCGGGAAAATCGACTTTGGTGCAGCGCATTCTGGAGCTTCCTGGCACCATGCCTTCGATCTCATGTACTACACGGGCGCGCCGCGCGACCGAGGCCAGCGGGAAATGCTATGATTTTGTGACGGAAGCGGAATTCGACGCTATGGTCGCGCGCGGTGAATTTCTGGAGTACGCGCGGGTTTTCGGAAAACACTCTTACGGCACGCCGTTGAAATGGCTGGAGGAATCGCGGAAAAAGGGACTCGATCTAGTGCTGGAGATCGATGTTCAGGGCGCGGCGCAGGTAAAGCAAAAGCTTCCGGAGTCTGTCGCGATTTTTATTTTGCCGCCGTCGCGCCAGGAGCTGGAGCGCAGGCTGCGCGACCGCGGCCAGGATTCGGAAGAGGAAATTGCGCGGCGGCTCGCCAAGGCGCGCGATGAAATCGCGCAGGTCGGCAAGTATTACGACTTTTGCGTGGTGAATGAGGATGTGGAACGCGCGGGGCGCGAAGCACAGGCGATTGTGACCGCCCTGCGATGCACGAGCGCGCGGTGGAGGGCGAGAGTGGAACAACTTCTGGCGTCGTTTGGGAGGGAATGACAGAGATGACTGTGCAGACGAAAGCTCCGGAGAGCCAGTTTGCGTACGTAGTGCTGGCAGCAAGGCGCGCGCGGCAGATTATGGCAGGCGCGCCGCCGCTGATCGAGAACCCCAGAACACAGAAAGCCACGCGGATCGCGTGCGAAGAGCTGGAGCACAGCCTGATCGAGTACGACTTCACCGAGCCGTCCTCGATCGACGTGGATAAGGAAGGAAATAAGCGGCGGAAGTAGCGGGCCGCGAAGGGCAGCGATGCGAATCACGCTTGGTGTGACCGGCGGAGTGGCGGCTTACAAAGCCGCGGAACTCGTACGTCGTTTGCAGCAGGACGGATTCACCGTGCAAGTGGTGATGACGCGCGGTGCGCGGGAGTTCGTCACGCCGCTGACGTTTGCGTCGCTGAGCGGGCAAAAAGTCATTACCGACCTGTTCGGCGATTCTTCGGGTGGAGAAGCCAATCTCGAAAGCGCTATCGAGCACATTGCGGTGGCGCAACGGACAGACCTGCTTCTGGTTGCCCCTGCCACGGCGGACATCATCGCCAAATTTGCGCGCGGGATCGCCGACGACTTTCTGACGACCTTATACCTGGCGTCCACTGCGCCCGTGGTAGTAGCGCCGGCGATGAACGTGAACATGTGGAATCACGCTGCCACGCAGGAAAATGTGGAGATGCTTCGCTCGCGCGGCGTAAAAATCGTGGACCCTGCCGAGGGCTACCTCGCGTGTGGCATGATCGGCGCGGGACGGCTAGCGGGACAGGAAGACATCATCGCCGCTGTTCGCCTAGTGCTGAAAACCCAGCGGGACCTGGACGCAGAAACAGTCCTGATCACCGCGGGCCCGACTTGCGAAGACCTCGACCCAGTACGCTACATCACCAATCGTTCGTCCGGGAAAATGGGTTACGCCGTCGCTGAAGCGGCAGCGCTGCGCGGCGCCAAGGTCATTCTCGTTAGCGGCCCGGTGAATTTGGATGTTCCCGCCGGTGTGGAGCGCGTTGACGTGCGCACGGCGAGGGAAATGCACAACGCTGTCGTCGAGCGGATTGCGGATAGTTCCGTCGCCATTCTTGCGGCCGCGGTAGCGGATTACCGTCCCGTGGAACAGCACGCGAAGAAAATCAAGAAGGGGAACGCGCCGCTGACAATCTCCCTTGAGCCGACCACCGACATTCTGGCGGAAGCGGCGAGAAACAAAGGCCGAAGAATTATCGTTGGTTTTGCGGCGGAGACCGACCACGTTGCGGAGAACGCTCGCAAAAAACTTTCCGCGAAGAATGCCGATCTCATCGTCGCGAACGACGTAACCGCCGAAGGCGCGGGGTTCGATCAAGATACGAATATTGTGACGCTCTTTTCCAGCGATGGACGCGACCTGGCGCTTCCGAAAATGAACAAGACCGAAGTGGCGCAACGAATCTTGGACGAAATCGTGCGTCTGCGAAGCGTATTGCACGGAAAAGCTGCATTGAAGCGCTCCGGCGATTGATCCGCCATGGCCGAGCGCATTTCCGAGACTCTCCAGAAAAAACTATCCGACCGGATGAGCTTCTACGAAGACCTCGGCATCCAGTTATTCTATCGAGACCGCCAAGTTGCTGCTCTGCCGGAGACTGAACAACAGCTGGAACCGGCTGTGACTATCCGATTCTCGTCTCCAAACATGCAAAAGGAAGAGACCTTGCCCAAGCCCGCAGGAAAACCCGCATTGCGAGTTACCTTACCGGCCATGACTCCGGTGAGTCCGAAAATCGCGTCTCTGCCGGTCGCCGCAGGGCCGTCGCTCTTCGAAGCTGTAGACAAGATTGCGAACGACACGCTGCCCAAGGTCCGCGAAGATCTTGGCGAATGCACGCGCTGCAAGCTCCACAGTACGCGGCATAAAATTGTTTTTGGCGACGGAAACCCCAAGGCGCAACTGGTTTTCGTCGGTGAAGGCCCGGGCGCCGACGAAGACGCACAAGGATTGCCCTTCGTCGGACGCGCTGGAAAACTGCTGACCCAAATGATCGAAGCCATGGGCCTCCAGCGCAAAGACGTGTACATCTGCAACGTGGTGAAGTGCCGTCCGCCGGAGAATCGCCAGCCGGAGGAAGACGAAGTCAGCACCTGCTCGCCATTTCTTTTTCGCCAGATCGACGTTATCGCTCCCAAAGTAATCGTTTGCCTGGGCGCCGTCGCCGCAAAAACATTGTTGCAAACCAATCGCGGCATTTCCCAATTTCGCGGAGAGTGGCTGGAATTTCGCGGAAGAAAACTGCTGGCGACGTATCATCCCGCTTATTTGCTCCGTAATCCGCCCGCCAAGAGCGAAGTCTGGAAAGACCTCCAAAAAGTCATGGCCGTCCTCGGACTCGAAGTGAAGAAAGGCAAGTCCAACTAATCCATCATGGGAATTCTGCTGGGCTTGCTGACGGCGCTGACCTGGGGCGGCGCGGATTTCATTGCGCGTTTTGCCACCCATCGCATCGGCGCTCTCCGTTCCATGCTGTACATGCAGTTAATTGGGCTCCTCTTGCTAACCATTTCTTTGCCGGCACTCGGCGGCTGGGGGCATCTCGCGGATGGCTCCGGATGGCAGCCGTGGGCTTGGGGCTTCCTGGCGGGATGCTTCAACGCCATGGCCGGATTGGGGTTCTACCGCGCGTTTGAGATTGGAAAAATGGCGGTGGTGGCTCCGCTCTCGGCCAGTTATCCCGCTTTGACGCTGCTGCTTTCCTGGATGAGCGGCGAACGAGTGAGCGCCGTGAGAATCGCGGGGATCATTTGCACCTTGGCGGGTGTCGTGATTGTTGCAGGCGGAGAAAAAACACCGGACGAGAACGATGCCGAGGCAGTGCGCAGGAGCGGCCGCGGCATCGGCTGGGCCATCTTCGCGTCGGTTGGTTTTGCCATGCTGTTTTGGTTGCTTGGGATTCGCATCATCGCGAGAGTTGGCGCGGTGCAAACCGTGTGGATGATTCGCTTGACCAGCACGCTGCTTATCACGGGGGCGATTCTTGTTGCTCGGGAGCCCGTGCGTCTTCCGCGCGGCGGAGTGCGCTGGATGGTTCTGGGCATGGGCGTCTTCGACACCGGAGCGTTTGTCTTCAGCAATCTTGGAATGAAAATGGAGCAAGTCGCGGTGATTAGCGTTCTTGGTTCGCTGTACGGGGCGGTCACCGTCGGGCTCGCCGCTTTTTTCTTGAAAGAGCATGTTTCGCGCTGGCAGTGGCTGGGGATCGCGACTATTTTCCTTGGAATTTTTCTCATGAGCAGATAGTTGTCTGAATTGCCTCACGCTCTCTTACTCGGCGCTTTCCAGCGTATTTCCCCGTACTGATACACTACACGGCGGGATGACTTCTCCATTTTGCAATGTTGCGCTGCCGGTGCCGCTGCGCACGGCGTTTACCTACGCAGTGCCGGAATCGCTGCAAGGAACGGTGCAGGCGGGGAGCCGCGTGCTTGTGCCTTTCCGCAAAAAATCAATGGTCGGCGTCGTTGTGGAAATGGCGGAGCGCGCGCCGGATGGAACGAAGGTCCGCGAGCTCACGCGCGTGCTGGAATTTGTTCCCGCTCTGACACCGAAGTTGATCGAACTGGCGCATTGGATGGCGGCGTATTACTTGGCCCCGGTCGGCGAAGTTTTCCGTGCGATGCTGCCCCCGGTAACGGAGCTGAAATCGCAACGCCAGATTATTTTGACGGATGAGGGGCGCGAGGCGGCGGAGAGCTTGAGCGGCGGCGAATTGTCGCACGGCCTCACCTCCGCGGAGACAGCGTGTCTCGCGAAGTTGAAAGAGAAGAAAGGAGCTTTTCTGCTTGGGCCAGCGGCAAAGCTGGGCGTGGATGCTTCCGCGTTGCAGCGCCTGCAACGGCGCGGGCTCATTGAAATTCGAGAAACCGTGCAGGGAAGAAGCCGAAGGACGCACAGAGTAATCGCGTGGAAAGGCTGCACCACAGCGATTGACGCATCTTCAACGGAAAAAGAAAAAAATAACGCAGAGACGCCTGCTGCGAAGCGAAGGCGCAGTGAAGAAAGAATCCGCGAATTGCTGGAGACGGAACGCGGACCTCTTCCCTTGCCGCAACTCTTAAAGCTGGCTCAAGTGACGCGAGCAGTAGTCGAGCGAATGCTGCGCGATGGATTGCTGGAGAATTGGGAGGAGCCGATTGATCCGGCGGAAGATCCGTTTGACGCAGGGTTCACGCCTCCCGCGCATGAATTGAATGCGGACCAGGAAAGTGCGCTCAAAGCGATTCGCGCGCGGTTTGAACTTGGCGAATTCGGTGTGCAGTTGCTCCACGGCGTGACCGGCAGCGGGAAAACCGAAGTGTATTTGCGAGCCGTGCAGGACACTCTGGCGCGTGGAAAAACGGCGCTCGTTTTGGTGCCGGAGATCGCGCTGACTTTGTGGATCGGCCGGCAGTGCCGGTTGTGGTTTGGCGCGCGCTTCGAGGGCGTGGCCGTTCTGCATTCTGCGCTGAGTGATGTGGAAAGAGCGCGCGAATGGTGGCGCGTGCGGAACGGCGAGGCGCGCGTGGTCGTCGGCACACGCTCGGCGGTGTTCGCGCCGCTGGAAAATCTCGGGTTGATCATCGTCGATGAAGAGCAAGAAAACAGCTTCAAGCAGGAAGAGACGCCGCGCTATCACGGGCGCGACGTAGCCGTTGTGCGCGCGAAGATGGAAGGCGCGCTGGCGCTGCTAGGTTCGGCGACGCCTTCGATGGAAACATATCACCACGCGCGAGAAGGAAAATATGAATTACTGACGCTCGCTTCGCGCGTTGCGTACAGATCCCTCGCAAGCGTGGAAATCGTTGACCTGCGCGAAGATTTTCAGCAGACGCACCAGACAAGCCCAATTTCCGCGGCTCTGCACGCGGGAATTCAGGAGTGCCTGGCGAATGGCACGCAAGCACTCGTTTTGATCAATCGCCGTGGATATTCCTGGTCGGTGCTGTGCCGGAGCTGCGGGGCGTCCGTGCAGTGCGAGAATTGCAGCATTTCGATGACGCATCACAAGCAGCGTAACCGCCTGGAGTGTCATTACTGCGGATCGATTCAAGCAATCCCAAAAGTTTGTCCGGAGTGCCAGTCGAAGTACGTTTATTTTTTTGGGGAAGGCTCGGAGCATTTGGAGGAACGGCTCCGCAAAGAATTTCCCGGCGCGCGTATTGCACGGCTGGACCGGGACACGGCGCGGACGAAACGGCAGTATCAAGAGACGCTTGGCGCGTTCGCGGGCGGGGCCCTGGACATTCTTGTCGGAACACAAATGCTCGCCAAGGGACACGATTTTCAGCGCGTGACGCTGGTTGGTGTCGTCAGCGCGGATTCGTCGCTGAGCCTGCCGGATTTTCGCGCGGCGGAACGGACATTTCAGTTGCTGACGCAAGTGGCCGGGCGCGCGGGGCGTGGCGAATTGAAGGGACGCGTGCTGATTCAGACATTTTATCCCGAGCATTATGCGATCCAGGACGCCGTGAAACAGGATTACAGCGCCTTCTTCGAGCGCGAATTGCACTTTCGCCGGATGATGGCGTACCCGCCGTTCACTTCGCTGGCCAACGTGATTGTGCGGGATGTCAGCCTGGAGAAGGCCATTCGCTGGTCGCGCCGACTTTCGGAATATTTTTCGCCGCATAATGATCGGGGCGTGCGCATCCTGGGACCGGCGACGGCGCCGCTCGCGCGGCTGAAAAAAGAGCACCGGTTCCAGTTTTTGCTGAAGTCGCCGAAGCGTTCGGTGCTGACGAAGTTGCTGAGGGGCGCGGTGGCGTATTGCGACGGCAAGGAAATTCCAGATACCGCGGTGCTGGTGGATATGGATCCGCTTAGCTTATTGTGAGCCGATGGTAGAAATTCGCGGAACCCTCTCAAAAACGGGAAGCGGAGTCTTCTTCGAAGATGAGTTGCTTATCCATATCCAACATTTGTTTACGGAACTGACGCAGTCCGGCAAGGCTGAGCAGAATCACCGGAATGAAACCAACGGCTCCCAAGCGAGTCTCCAGTGCCCACCGTGCGATTCGAGGAATGTAGACTGCGAAAATGCCGAAGCCGACGAGATACGCAAGAAGAACAAGCGGGGAATTGCTCTGAAACGCGGGGTAAGGGCACGTAAAAGGAATTTTGCGGAACCTCACGAGCAGAACTTCCACGAGAACCATGGAGCAGGCAATGAGAATGCCCGTTGGCAACAACGCTGTGAGCCATCCCCATAAAAGCGCGGAGTAGAGCAAACACAAGGGAGCAATCCAGCCCAGCGAAAATGTGAGGAGTACTCTCCTGGCGATTTGACGAGCGTGTTCGCCATCACGCTCGATCCAGAGCTTGAAAATCCAGTTAGCGGACAAATCTGAAGGAACCTCGAATGCCAGACGAATCCCCACGAGGAGGCAGTAGGTCAGGATAAACGGAATGGAAAGAAGTGCCACAGATGGGGGCCATGCAGCGAAAAAGAAGCCGGGATGATAGGCGGAATTTATGGTTTGCGCCGCAACGACAAGGCCGAGTGCCGTGAAAGCCAGGACAATCTGCAAATGAGCTTCGCTTCGCAAGAGTGTACGCGAAACGAAGTGGTAACAGGTGCGCAGCTTCGCGGCTCGAAGAATTGTGGCGTTCAGAAGCATGGCAGGCAGAGGAAAGCGCCGTCCACGCGGCAGCGGGCCAACGTCGGCAAATTCGGGAATGCGGACAAAGGCTCTGCGAAAGCTGACAGCGTAGGAAATGACGGAGATGAGAAGCGCGAGCCCCAAGGAAAACGCGGCTCTTCGCGTCAAGGAAGCGAAGAAAATGTCGTTACCGTTGCCCCACAATGTCTCCGTCAATCCGAGAAACCAGGGAGGCATTCCGCCAAGCCGCTGGAAAAGCAACTTAGAGCCTCCCGAGAGAATGGAAGATACTGTGAAGCTAGTGGCCAGCGGGGCCAGAAGACAGAACGCAACCGCGAAACGAACATAGACCGAAACTTTGCGAACGATGCGGTAAGGAAGGCACGCCAATAGAGTTCCGGAGAGCGCAAATATGGCAAGAAGACAAAACGCGCTGCTCAGACTGACGGAAAGGGCGTGGCCAAACGCAAACCGGAAAAGCTTGGAGAAAGACCCTTGCGAACCGACAACCGCAATGGGAAAGAGAACGAAGGAAGCCGCGTTGACTACGACGGTGAGCAGGGCGGCCAAAGCGAAAATGGCGAACAGGTTGGCGAGAAAGATTTTGGCCAGAGAGACAGGCAGCGGCACGAGGCTTACGTAGTCGCGGCGGTCCAGAAAAATGGAGTTCCACCGCCACAGCGCGGTGGCGCAACTGACGACCATGGACAGCACGATGAAGAAATATTCGTCCGGGATGGTGGCCGTAAAGGGATCGAATGTCCCGTCGCCGCGCAGGAAACGGATCAGTGAGCCATACTTCTCAAACATGAGGAGAGAGACTAAGACGCCCGGCATAGCCAGGAAAATGAGCACCACGCCCATGCCCAGATCCAAATCGTCGGCGCCAAGCTCTCCGCTGCCGTGGAACATGCGGCCGGCGAAGAGACGCGACAAATGCATGACCGGGCGTTGGGAGAAAACCATCCAACGAACGGCGAGGGACTGCTTCCAGGAATTCACGATGGCGCCACCACCACATCCACAATTTCGTTGGCGACCTTCACGACGTCCGCGTCCTCGCCAAGTTCTAGGAAGATGCGTTCGAGCGACGACTGGCCGATACGCCGGCGAACGTCTTCCGTTGAGCCGTAAGCGATAACGTGTCCCGAGCGGAGAATGAGAAGTTGCGAGCACACCTTTTCAACGACTTCGAGAATGTGCGAGCAGTAGAAAACGCCTTTTCCCAGCGCGCTGAACGCCTGAATGAGGTTCTTGAAAATCAGCACAGAGGTCACGTCGAGGCCGGAGAGCGGCTCGTCCAAGATGAGGACATCGGGATTGTCCATAAGAGCGGCAATGAGGAGGATGCGCTGACGCATCCCTTTGGAGTAAGACCCCAGAGAAACGTGGCGATGCGCAAAAAGAGAGAAAAGCTCAAGGAGTGAACTGATCTTGGATTTCATTTGCGCTAGAGACATGGCGCGAAAGGTCCCAACCATTTCCAAGTATTCCTGGCCCGTAAGTAACGGATAGAGATTGGCCGCTTCAGGAACGTAGCCGAGCCGCTTGCGGTAAGAAACGAGATCGCTCTGAATATCCCGGCCCTCGAAGAGAACCTGGCCGCGAGTAGGCTGCAGCAGACCGGTGAGCATTTTTACGGTGGTGCTTTTTCCAGACCCATTGGGTCCCAGATACCCGAGCACCTGGCCGGGCTCCAGGCGAAAAGCGACTTCCCGGACCGCGGGAACGGAACCGTAGAAATTTTGCTAAAGCGAGCGCTTCGAGCACGGCCATCCTCTGGAACGAACGAGCAAAACTTCCGATGTGGCCTGAGGCAATTTGCTTTGACACCAAGCGAACAACCAAAGTTCCGGAGCATTGGCAAGATGGAGGATCTTAAGTGCGACTTGAAATACAGAACGCAGAGGGTGGTAACCCCATGATTTCACAAGAAGTGGGTATCCATTTGACTCAGGTAACCACAATAGGTTGTGGTTAAACACAGCTTGTTTTGGCCGAACTGACGATCGACGTGTAAGTGCTTGGCTCGACAGCCATTGCCTGTTGCACCA
>Ga0066674_10000007_pt1 | contig 37020 bp, 29 predicted proteins | sample GraSoiAngelo_123_FD_62291 | JGI IMG/M metagenome (GOLD analysis project Ga0066674, IMG submission 62291) | Grasslands soil microbial communities from the Angelo Coastal Reserve, California, USA - 14_0927_02_40cm | ecosystem: Environmental > Terrestrial > Soil > Grasslands | place: USA... | reverse complement strand
CATCTCCTGATCACTGAGGATAGCGACGCCGGGGAGCGCAGCTATACGCTCACCTTCGGCGAGCTTTACGCCGCGGGGAACCGCTGCGCAGCGGAGTTGGCGCGGCGTGGCGTGGCCGCAGGCGGGCGCGTCGCGCTGATGCTTCCGACGTCGCGGGCCTTCTTCGTATCCTATGCAGGAATTCTTCTCGCCGGAGCGATTCCCGTCCCCATTTACCCGCCATTTCGCGCCGACCGCATCGAAGAGTACGCCGCAAGGCAATCGGCAATCATGAACAATGCGGAAGTTTGCATGCTGCTGACGTTTCGCCGCGCGGAATCCGTTGCCAAATTGCTGCGGCCTCGCGTGCGTTCGCTTGAGGGAGTCGTAGACGCGGAAAAGTTGATCGCGGCCGCGGATAAAGCTCCGCCCCCATCGCCGGGCGCGCTGCCGCTGCACGTCACCGGAAGCCGCGCGCGCCAGGGCAGCGACATCGCGCTTCTGCAGTACACCTCCGGTTCCACCGGCGACCCCAAAGGCGTGATGCTGACGCATGCAAACCTGCTTGCCAACATGCGTGCCATTGGCGAGGCGGTCCAGATCGCGCGGGACGATGTCGGCGTCAGCTGGCTCCCGCTGTACCACGACATGGGCTTGATCGGCGCGTGGCTTACGCTGCTGCATTTCGGTACACCGTTAGTGGTGATGTCGCCGCTGGCTTTCTTGACGCGCCCGGAGCGCTGGCTGCAAGGCTTCCACAAACATCGCGGCACCATCGCTGCTGCGCCGAATTTTGCCTACGAACTATGCGTCCGCAAGATCGCCGACAAGGATATCAAGGGCATTGACCTCAGCTCCTGGCGCGCAGCTCTGAATGGCGCCGAGCCGGTGAATCCAGAGACACTCGAGCGTTTTGCGGACCGTTTCGCAGCCTACGGCTTCCGACGCGAAGCGCAGCTTCCTGTCTACGGCTTAGCGGAGTCCGCTTTGGGAGTCACTATCCCGCCGCTCAATCGTGGCCCGCTGGTGGACCGCGTCGAGCGCGAGACGTTTACGGCGCAGGGTCGGGCGGTGCCCGCCGCTCCTGACGACGAAACCGCCATTGCTTTTGTTTCTTCGGGAAAAGCTCTCCCTCGCCATGAAGTTCGCATCGTGGATGAACGCGGCAACGAAGTTCCTGACCGCACGGAAGGCTTCCTGTGGTTTCGTGGCCCGTCGGCAACCACGGGGTACTATCGCAATCCCAAGGCGACCGAAGCGCTGCTGCCATGTGGTCCCGCTAGGGACGCGGGCGAATTCGCGTGGGTGAACTCTGGCGACCGCGCGTACCGCGCCGATGGCGAAATCTACGTCACCGGACGCGTCAAGGACATCATCATCAAGGGTGGACGCAATTTGTATCCGCACGAAGTCGAGGAACTTGCCGCGCGCACCGAGGGAATTCGTAAGGGATGCATCGTCGCCTTCGGCTTGACGGACGAAGCCACCGGTACGGAAAAGTTGGTGGTGGTCGCCGAGACTCGTGAACGCGATGCGGCGCGGCGTTCGGCTCTCGCTTCCGCAGTGATGGATCTTGTCTCGCGCGGATTGGGCCTTCCGCCGGATCGCGTCGAGCTAATCCCGCCGGGCAGCATTCCTAAAACGTCCAGCGGGAAACTGCGCCGCGAAGAAACCAAGCAACTCTATTTAGCAGGAACTCTTTCCGCCTCGCGCGCGCCGGCTTGGGTGCAAATTGTGCGCCTGGGAACGGCTGGCACCTTGCGCAACTTCGCGCGAGAAGTTCTTGCGGGCGTGAAACGCGGGCTCGAGATCTTCTATGGATTGTATTTCGGCGTGGTGTTCTTCCTTTGGATTGTTCCCACGTGGGCGATGGTGCAACTCATAAAGGATCACAGAAAAGCAGGACGCTTCACCTCCTCCGCTCTCAAAATTCTGTTCGCGGTCATCGATTGTCGCGTGCGCGTCGTCGGCAAGGAGTATATGGAAACGCCGGGGGCAAAAATCTATGCGTCGAATCACACCAGTTATTTCGACGTGCTGCCGCTGATGCTGGGGCTGGGCGTGCCGTACCGCTTCGTATCGAAAATGGAAGTTGCCAGCATGCCCTTTATCGGCGCGTTCCTGGACCGCATGGGACACTTCAAGTTTGACCGCACCGATCCGGAATCGCGATTGCGCCAGGCGCAGCGGATGGAAGAATTTTTGCGCAACGGCGAATCTGTATTTATTTTTCCCGAAGGCACTTTCACCGCGGAGGACGGCGTGCGGCCGTTCCAGCTGGGCGCTTTTAAGGCCGCGGTCGCGAGCGGCGCGCCGATCATTCCCGTGTCGTTGGCCGGAACGCGACGGTTTCTGCGCGATGGCACGTACTTGCCTCGGCCCACCAGCGTCACCATCACGCTTTCGCCGCCCATTTATCCAAACACAGCCACGGATTCAAGCAACTCCGCCGGTTCCTCCGAGTGGCACGAACTGATTCGTCTGCGCGACGCCACGCGCGCCGCCATTGTGCGTCACGCCGGCGAACCCCTGCTCTGAAAAATTACCTCGGCCATAACCCTGTGCAACAATTTTGCATGCAACCTGCGATACCTCTGCTGCATCTGAGTTCCAAACGAGAAAAACTGCGGATTTCTGCCTACCTGCCTTGGGCATGCCGCAAACTCGGGGGTCATGCAAGCCGTTGCCCGGCCCGCGAGCTAAATCTGAAAACTGCGGAGGTTCCATGAAGTGCAGATTCATTGTGTCTTTGCTTGCTCTTGCGACTATTTTTGGCTTATCGGCCAAAGCGCAGGAGCTCCCGAAGTTGGATGCATCTGTTAGCTACTCTTATTTGCGCGCCAATCCCGCTACTTCAGGGCTTGGTGGTTTCAATCTCAATGGAGGCAGCGCTTCAGCGTCCTATAATTTCCGGGACTGGCTGAGCGGTGTCGCCGATTTCGGCGGCTATCATGTGGGTAGTGCCGATGGCGTAAGCGTGAATGACCACGTGCTTACGTATCTTTTTGGCCCGCGCGTCACGTATCGTGGCTACCGGCGGATTTCGCCGTTTGGCCACGTTCTCGTCGGCGCGGCTCGTGCGGGTTCGGATGTGCTCGCCACAACGAATTCCCACACCGCGTTCGCAACAGCGTTTGGCGTCGGCGTCGATTGGCACGTGCGTGATCGTTGGTCAATCCGCCCGTTGCAATTCGACTATCTCTTGACGCATTTGCCAGAAGTCACCAACGGTAACAATCAAACGCAGAACAACCTGCGCGTTTCCACCGGAATCGTTTTCCACTTCAAGTAATTCTTCCGGCGGAAACACCGAAACTCGGTTGCCCTGTGCAGGCAGAGGGGCCGTCCACAAAAGTGGATGGCCCTTTGCACCGTTCAAAATTCTCCTTCTCAGTGCTGCGTGGTGTAAATCACCGTGATATACGTATCAATCTCCACCGGTTGGCCATTGAGAATTGTCGGTCTGTAGCGCCATTGGCTGACCGCTTCCCTCGCAGAAAGATCGAAAAGCGGATCGCTGGCAACAATCTGCAAGGATTGAATCGTGCCGTCCGTGCCGATGATGGCGCGCAATTCTACCCGGCCTTCTCGGTGGGTTTGCCGCGCAAGCGGCGGATACACCGGCTCGACTCGGTGAATCAGCATCGCAGGATCGAGATGCGTTACCTGGACGACTCGCGGTTTTGTGCGAATCTCCGTTGGTGGTTGCGGCGGACGAGGTCCTGAGTCCTTCCCGCCAAGGTTTACGCACCACGAACATGCTGGGCCTTCACTCACTTGGTTCCCTTCATCGCCAAATTCTGCTGGGCCCGTTGGATCCGGATTTTCCACAGGATGCGGATGAACACTGTTTGTTGGAGGATGAAACACAAACCGTGAGTCGGTATTGGTTGGCCGGGGAGTCGTGGGCTTTCCGTTGCCTCGCGCATGACCGGGTGGATGTCCGTAAGGCGGGAGTGCTATGTACTCCCTTTTCGCGATTCGCTCCGTTTTCCCGAATAAGGGGAGCAAAGCCAATAGAGTGAGAACAGCGCATTGTAAGACGATCGAAATCGCCAGCGCGCGCCGTCTCACCCGGCGTTCACGCATCAGTTGTTCCGCATCGCCGTCTACCAGGCATCCGCCTAGCGAGCCAAGACTGTCTTCGGGAACTTTGATGGAAACTTTTTCGGGCCTGGACAACATCGCACACCTCCACATTTTTTTTCCGCGAGCGTGCGCCGTTTCGTGGTCCGCGGAACGGAGACACAGAAATTATTGCGGCGCCGATTTCCTGGGGGTTGCTCTAGATCTCCAGGAGACCGGCGCCGCGCTCGCAGGGATGTGAGGTTGCGCGCGTCCTCCCTGCCTTGGACACCAAGGGTAGAGACAAGTTCCCTGCGACTTACGAAAGGGATGAGTGGGCGGGGAAAATAACCGCTCAGGCCCCCTACATCGTCTATAAACGATTTAGAATGAGCGCGTTACGCAACACTGCACCTCAGTGTCCTCTTTGTGCATCTTATGCATTGTGGACGTGGATCTGAGGAGGAATGCTCCGATGAGTCGGCACAATCTCGAAACCGTGGGTGTGCGCCGCACCGGCTGGGCTGCTCTGGACCGCGATCCGCAGAAGGACATGGTCGAATTTATCTGTCCGCACTGCGGCGCGCGGGACAAGAAAAATGCCCGGCGCGAGCGCGCGCTCTATCATTTTACGGATGGCTTCTTGCAGGATTTACAAGGCGAAGTCACACAATGCCATGCCTGCAAGCAGTACTTGCGCGTCGTCCCGATCGTGATGTTGCACGATCAGGATGAAACTCGCCGCTTTGAAGCTGTGTTCTCCGATGAAGAGCTGGTGAATTCGCGCTAACTCCGCGTTCTTTGCGAAACAAAAACGGGGCGTCCCAGTTTACTCGGGGCGCCCCGTTCCGTTTTTCTAGGGCTAATTATCGTTTTAAGGTTTAATGGCGATCGTGATCGTGGTCATCCCAATCGCGATCGGAATGCCAGCGGTGGCCGTCTTCGTCCCACCAGCGATGGCGCTCATTCCAGCAGCGTTCGCGTGCTTCGCGCAATTCATGACGCGCACGATCCGCTTGCCGGCTGTTCCAGCCGTGATGTTCCACGGCTTCGTGGAGTTTGTGGTCCGCCTTGACAATGCGCCGCTGGCAGCCGCGGTCGTCATCCGCCAGTGCACTCGGTGCTCCGGTGAAGGCCAACATGCCGGCAAACACGGCGGCAGCGAGCATGGCCTTTCCGAAAATCCTCTTCTCTCCCGTTTGAAGGTTCATATTCTCTCCATCCTCCATGGTTCAGCCCCGACTGGGTGGGGGGTGACTTCTGTTCATAAAACACACCGTGACATGGAATGTCGCGAGAAACCCTGCAACCAGTTGAACCAACGGCACTTAGAATCTGCTTGGATTAATAGGCCTGCAAGAACGGATCGCCTTCCATGTGATATTTCTCGAGCCCCGCGCGGATGCGGTCGAACGCCTCATCCACCGTGTCGGCAAACTGGAGCATCTTGTACTCTTCCTCGTTGATCATGCCCCAGCGCACCATGGCCTTCCAGTTCAGCACCTCGTCCCAATATTTGCGGCCGTAAATCAAGATGAGGTTATGCTTCGCCAGCTTTCCGGTTTGCAGCAGCGTCAGCATTTCCCAGAGTTCATCCATCGTTCCGAAGCCGCCGGGAAACACAATCAGTGCCTTGGCGATCTGCGCGAACCACAGTTTGCGCATGAAAAAGTATTTGAAATTGAAGCTCAGCTCCGGGCTTATGTAGGGGTTTGCAAATTGTTCGTGCGGCAGCTCGATGGAAAGCCCCACGGATTTTCCGCCCGCTTCATACGCGCCACGGTTCGCCGCTTCCATGATCCCCGGCCCGCCCCCGGAACAAACCACAAAGCGCCGCGGCCTGGGTCCCAACGTGAGCGACCAGGTGGTTAGCTTGTGCGAAAGCTGCCGCGCTTCTTCGTAATAGCGGGACATCTCCAGCAAGCTCCTCGCATGCCGCACGTCCGCGCGATGCTTGGAGAGCTTGGCCGCGGACATCCTGGAGGTCTTCACGTTCTTCAGCCGCGTGCATCTCGCTTGCGCGGTCTCGTGGGATTCGATCCGCGCTGAACCGAACATCACGATGGTGTCCCCAATGCCCTCTCTCTTGAGCTGCACCAGCGGGTGAATGTACTCACCCAGGATGCGGATCGGCCGCGCCGGCGTGCTGCTTAAGAACTTAGGATCTTCGTGCGGCGCCTTCGGCGCGTGCTGCGGTTTCAGTTTTTTGCCGTCGGACATCGGTCTTTTCTCCCGTCGAGACGAACCTTGATTGTAGGAATCGCCGCTCCCTGCGGCAACGTCTTCCGCTGCACCGGCGTCGAATCAAGTACAGTGTAGTGCAGGAAGTTTGGTTCGTGCATGAGGTTGCACTAGTTTAGGCCAGGCCAAGTCCCGTCGTACCAGGAAATGGGAATGATCCGAATCGTAGCCACCGCGCTGACTCTGACGTTTCTTCTGCCTTTCGCCGGCGTTGCCGCGCGCGCGCAGTCCCCCTCTGGCCCCATTTCTCCCAAGGCCGGCGTTGAAGTCCAGTTGCCTCCGAAGGACACGCAAGCCAAGGTCAAAGTCCAAGTGGCGCTGGTAAACACCCCTGTGATCGTGCGCGATGGCCGTGGCGAAATGGTCCACAATCTGGAAGCCGGCGATTTCCAAATTACCGATAATGGGATCGCTCAACGTATCTCTCACTTCGATCTTGGTGGTGATCCGGTCTCCATGGTGATCCTGTTCGAGACGAGTTCCCGCATCGAGCCGCTCCTCCCTCAAGTGCGCAAGACCGGCATTTTATTCACGCAGACTGTAATGGGGCCAACCGGCGAAGCTTCCGTCGTGGGCTTCAACGACTCCGTCGACAAGCTGCAGGATTTCACCACCAATGGCGACCAGATCGAGAACACCATTGCCCATGTGGGCGCAGGGACATCAGGCTCGAAGCTCTACGATGCTATGGCTCTCGGCGTGGAGATGCTTTCCGGCCGCCCGCAGGCCACCACCGATAAGTCCGGCCGCCGGCGCGTGCTGATGATCGTCTCTGAAGCCACTGATGTTGGCAGCGAGGCCAAACTGGGCGAAGTCCTGCGCCAGGCCCAGTTGGCCAACGTCACCATTTATAGCGTCGGGCTTTCTACCACGCGCGCAGAACTGCAAGCCAAGCCGAAAGACACGCGGCCGCAAATCACTCCTCCGGGCACGTTTCCGCTTCCACCGCAGCCCGGCGTCCCGCAAACGCCCACCAGCGAGGAGAATCGCTACGGCAATATCGACCTGATGGCCGCGGCCGTCTGGGTCGTGCAGCACATTCACGACCAAGTGAAGGATCACGCGCTCGAAGTCGCTGCCATCGCCACCGGAGGGGCACACCTTTCTACGTTCAAGGACCGCTCCATCGAGAAAGCCATCGACGAAATCGGCGGCGAGCTGCACTCCCAGTACAACATTAGCTACACGCCGGCTGGGACCGATACTCCGGGCTATCACGAAATTAAAGTGAATATCGTTCGCAACGACGCGAAAGGCTTGAGAGTCCGTGCCCGCCCGGGCTATTACCTTGCTGCGCCAGAAAGCTGACCCGGAAATCCTAAGCGACTTGTGTCCAGAAGTTGGCCTCGCGAGATGCGAGCAGCGCATCCTTGCGTGCGTTCCAGCGCAAGAAATGTGGCGTATGCGTATGTTCGGTGTGCGCTTCGCGGCTCGTCCACACTTCGTGCAGCAGCAGCGCGCCAGGCGAATCCACCGATCGGTGAAGGTTGTAGGTGAGGCAGCCCTCTTCTTTTCGTGAGGGGCCAACCAGCGCGCGCAATTCCGCTTCCAATAGCGTTTCTTGTCCCTCGCGCGCCCGCAGGATCACGATCAGAGTCACTGCGTCTTTCGGCAGTTTCCCGCCCCGCGCTCCTCGCGCCTTCCGCGATCTGCGTTTGGACTTTCTCGCTCCCGCTTTCTTTCCTTTGCGCTTCGCCATGTTGGCGGGGATTGTAACCTAAACCGCTCAAGGTGCAAGCACTTCCGCCCCGCAAGCTGCTCAAAGCAAACGAAGGCCGGTCAGAGAGTGGATGTGCTATAATGCTTCCAGGCCAAGCTATGACCTGGTTCAAGAAGCGGCAGCCTCGGCTGTCGCTTCTTATTTTTGGAGTGCCCTGATTCGGTATGGGGCTTTCTCGCCGCTTCTAGTCTTCACCGCAGGGAAGGACTCGATTCATCTGGAATCTTGCTTTCTTCGCAAAGCGAGCAGGCCAACCCCAGGGTCCTAAGTTCTTTGAATGCAACACTTACAGAAAACCGGGGGGGCATCCTTCCCAATTTGCAGCTCGTTCGCTCCGCAGTGTTGGCCGCCAGACTCATTCCCCTGGGAAAAAAGCGATGTCCACCGGCGATGGGACTTCGACAACCTGCCCGGTAGGCGTCAAGCTCCCTGTCGCGGCACTAATCTTGAAAACGACAATGTTATTTGAGAACTGATTCTCCGCCAGCAGGTATTTGCCGCTCGGGTCGATTGCAAAGTGGCGTGGCTCCTTCCCGCCGGTGGGAACATGTGCAACGAAGGTCAGGGTCCCTTTTGCCGGATCGATGGCAAAAATTGCGATGCTGTCGTGCCCGCGGTTGGAGGCATAGAGAAATTTCCCGTTGGGATGCGTCGCTATCTCTGCGGTATCGTTCCGACCGGAGAAACCCTTCGGCAACGTGGAAGTCTGCTGCACGCTCCGATAGGTTTCTCGCGCGTCGTTTGCAAAAACGGTCACCGTGGACTGCAGTTCGCCCAGCACGTACATGAACCTGCCGTCCGGGCCGAACACCGCATGCCGCGGCCCCGCGCCGGGATTTAGTGTCGCAGAAAAAGGATCGAGCGCTGCTGCTCTATCTGGGGTTTCTTTCGGAGGTTGCGGCGCACCTGGCGCGAGTGAGCCCTTGGCCGCATCGAATTTGTATATCAGCACGTGATCCAAACCAAGGTCGGCAACGTAAACAAAATGATTGTGCGCCGTCGCTTGAATCCAGTGCGCGTGCGGGCCGTCCTGGCGTTCCTTGTTGGGGCCGAGCTTGCCTTCGTCGCGGACATTTGCGGCAGCTGCCTCGAGCTTGCCGTCGGGGCCGATCGGAAACACCACGACGTTGCCAGAGCTGTAGTTGGCAACGAAGACGTACTTGCCCGTTTTGTCGAACGACAAATAGCATGGATCCTCGCCCAACGCGGGAAGTTGATTGAGCAGCGTCAGCTTGCCGCTCTTCGCATCAATCGCAAACGCGCTGACTGTGCTACTCTTGCCCGCTTCGTTCGCGGCGTACAAGAATTTTCCGTTGGGATGCACTGCCACCCACGACGGGTCCCGCGTCTCCGCCGCAATCCCGATCGCGCTAAGCTTTCCCGTCGTCGCGTCGAAGCGGAAGACGTACATGCCCTTGCTGTTCGTCTTCGTCGTGTATGTCCCGACGTAGGCGAGATACTGGCTGCTTGCCGCAGCCTTGCTGGAAATTTGAGCGGAAGAGAAAAGAACCAACTGCGCGGACAGCACCAGCAGCACAGCAAGAGTTCGTCGCATGTTTTTCATGAGGGAGAAGATTCTAACACCTTCATGTTGGAGATGCCCTCCTCAGAGGACGCGCCCATTCCCCCTGCTCGAAGTCGCCCCAGCCAACTGCCCGAAAGAACCTGCGCGTGACTCAAAATCGGAAGGCAACGCCCAGGCCGACCTTGGTAGTGACCCGCGTGCCGAGGCGCGTGGGCGGCCCAGGGGGGAACACCACCGCGGGCGGGGGCGGGGGAAGAACGATGGCGTTCCCGTAAGGCACGATGAGCTCGCCCAACTCAAAACGCAGAACCATAGGATTGCTGTAATGCTCCATCGTCAAGCCAACGTCAAACGCCGGAACAGTATTCCGGCTGAGGTAGGAAAAACCGTTCGCCCCGCCGTAGTGCAGGAAACCTGCGCGACCGAGCACGAAAAGGCCGCTGTTCCCCACGCGCTGGCCGGCTCGAAGCCCAAGCAGGCCGTTGACTTGCAGATCCTGTCGTCGACTTGTGAGTTCCGAATCGAGCGCCACGTGCCCGTTGAAGTTGTAATGAAACCGCACACCGGCAGCGAGACCCGGATCGACGCTGTTCCAGTAGCCCAGATCAAACTGCATGCCCAGTTCATACCGGGGGATTCCCGCATTTTGCGGCCCCTGGCCCACAGTCCCGTCGGGATCCAGTACATGAGAACCAGAAGGAACATAGTCTTGCGCATGAGCCACCTCGATGGAAGTGCACTTCATGCACGACGAAGCAATCCGCGCTCCGGGGCTAAATTGCTGAGGACAAGAGGGAAGTTTGTTGATAAAGCGCCACGTGGCGCATGGCGCTGACGACAGTTGGTACCGCCCGCTGACAGTCACTAGGTGACTGTGCTACTTTTTCTCTTCTTCGTTTTCTTCCTGCAAGACGGCGGCGGCGGCGACGGAGTCATCCGCCTCGAGCCGCAGCAGGCGAACGCCCTGCGTCGAGCGGCCAGCTTCACGGATTTCATTCGCGTGCACGCGAATCACTTTGCCGTTGTGCGTGATAATCATGACGTCGGACTCTTCCGTCACCTGCAGCGTGGCCACGACGAACCCGTTGCGGTCTGTAGTCTTCATATTGACCACGCCCTTGCCGCCGCGTGAGGTGATGCGATATTCCGCCAGCGGTGTGCGCTTGCCGTAGCCCTTTTCGGCGACCGTCAGCATCAGCGTCACCAGCGAATCTTTGATCTGTTCGTTCTCGAGCTCTTCGAGATTCTGCGTGGTGGTTTTGTGTTCCTTGGCGATGATCTCGAAGTCCGGCTGGACTGCGTCCATGCTCACGACGTAGTCGTCCTTGGCGAGATCCATGCCGTTCACGCCGCCGGCATTGCGGCCCATGGGGCGCACTTCTGTTTCGCGGAAGAGGATTGCTTGGCCATCGTGGCTGGCCAGGAAAATCATTTTCTTGCCGTCGGTCAGTTTCGCGCCAATGAGTTCGTCCTTGCCGTCCAGAGTGATGGCGATGATGCCGGTCGAGCGCGGGTTGGAGAATTCCGTGAGCGCCGATTTTTTCACTGTGCCGCTCTTCGTGGCCATGAACACAAATTTGTCCGCTTCTTCCAGGTTGCGCGCTGCGACGAGCGCCGTGAGTTTTTCATCTTCCTGGAATTTCACCAGGCTGGAGATCGCCTTGCCGCGCGTAGCCGCCGCCGCTTCCGGCAATTCGTATACTTTCAGCCAGTAAACGCGGCCTTTCGACGTGAACAGCAGAATGTAGCTGTGCGCCGACGCGATGAACAAGTGCTCGACGAAATCTTCTTCCTTGGTCTTTGCGCCGATGCGCCCCTTGCCGCCACGCGATTGATGCCGGTAGGTATCCGCTGCCGTGCGCTTGATATAACCCGCATGGCTGACGGTGATCAGCATCTCCGTGTCGGCGATCAAGTCTTCGAGCTTGATTTCATCGACCTTGTCCACGATCTGCGTGCGCCGGTCGTCGCCATAGTCCTTCTGGATTTCCTTCAGTTCGCCGATGATTACGGACTTCAGCTTTTTCTCGCTGGCTAGAATTTCTTCCAGCTCGGCGATGCGCTCGCGGATGGATTTCAGTTCCTTGAGGATTTCATCGACGGAAAGCTGCGTCAGGCGGTGCAGTTGCAATTCGAGGATGGCATCCACTTGAACGGGGGTCAGGCCGCCGGTAATCGCGCGCGCTGTTTCCCCTTCGATTCCGCCGAGCTTGTACTTTCTTCCATCCAGCTTGACGCCTTCGATCTTCTTGGATTTTCCATTTTCCGTTATGGTGACGTCCTGCTCGGAGAAAAACTTGAGCAAGTTTTCCTTGGCCTCGGCACGGCTCGAAGATCCCCGGATGATGCGGATTACGTCATCCAGATGATCGAGGGCCACCTGATAGCCGGTCAGAATATGTTCACGCTCGCGAGCCTTGCGCAGCTCGAAGCGCGTGCGTCGCACCACCACGTCGCGGCGGTGGTCGATGAAGAGCCGGATGAACTCCAGAATCCCCATCTCTTTCGGCTGTCCGCCGGCGATCGCCAGCATGATCATGCCGAAGGATTCCTGCATCTGCGTGTGCTTGTAGAGATTGTTGAGAACGAGCTGCGATTCCTCGCCGCGCTTCAGCTCCACCACGATGCGCATGCCGTCGCGGTCGCTTTCATCGCGCACGTCCGCAATGCCGTCGATCTTCTTGTTCTGCGCCAGTTCGGCGATGCGCTTGATGAGCGTGGCCTTGTTGACCTGGTATGGAATTTCCGTGATGACGATATTTTCGCGGTCCTTGCCGGCGTCTTCGATCGCGGCCTTCGCGCGCATCGTGAAGCTGCCCCTGCCGGACTTGTACGCCGCTTCGATGCCTTCGCGCCCGGCAATGTAACCGCCTGTCGGAAAGTCCGGCCCGGGCACCAGCTTCATCACTTCTTTCAAAGTCGTTTCCGGCTTCTCAATCACCAGCATCGTGGCGTCAATAATTTCGCGCAGGTTGTGCGGCGGAATGTTCGTGGCCATGCCGACGGCGATGCCGCTGGCGCCATTGACCAGCAGATTCGGCACGCGCGTGGGAAGAACGGTCGGCTCTTTTTCCGTTTCGTCGAAATTCGGGGTGAATTCGACAGTTTCCTTCTCGATGTCCGCGAGCAATTCTTCCGCGATTTTCGAGAGCCGCGCTTCCGTGTACCGCATCGCTGCGGGCATGTCGCCGTCAACAGAACCGAAGTTGCCTTGCCCGTCCACCAGCGGATAGCGCATGTTGAAGTCCTGCGCCATGCGCACCAGCGCGTCATAAACAGGCGTGTCGCCGTGCGGGTGATATTTGCCGAGGACTTCGCCCACGATCTTCGCGCATTTGCGGTACGGCCTCGTCGACGTCAGCCCCAGCTCGTACATGCCGAAAAGAATCCGGCGGTGCACGGGCTTCAAGCCGTCGCGCACATCGGGCAGCGCACGCCCGATGATCACGCTCATCGAGTAGTCGAGGTACGACTTCCTCATCTCGGCTTCGATGTCGACCGGAATCATCACCGACTGGTTTTGTTCGTCCGCCATGTGTCCTCGTGTTTCGCTTCCTGCCGTTGTAGCGCCGGGCTTTAGCCCGGCATGCCGCCCTCAAGGGCGGCGCTGCGAAATTCGCTCATTGTTTCGCCGGGTGTTCCAGCACGTACGCCTTCACGGTGTCGAACGCGTCCGCCGAATTCGTGAAGCGTCGAGCAGCAAACGCTGTTTCGATCTCGCGCAAGAACGCGTCGCGCTCAACTTCGCTTCCAAGTTCAATCGCCACGCCTCGCTCGTTGTCGGGCGCATCCGTTGGCGTCGCGCGAAAGCCGCTGACGCTCATTCCACGCAGCCCCGGCAGCGTCGCCCAGCCCAACTGATACATCATGGCTGGCTCGTGCCGCGCGGCCGCAAGCCATAGAACACCGCTAGTCCAATGGCTAGAACAATCAGCGATCCGATCGAATCAATCATCAAAGAGGTTCGCCACGCGTCCGCGGCAGAAGAATCTCCAAAACGAACTGCCTCACGCCATTCCCTGAACTCGTGGGCCACTCGCGACAAGCGAAAACCGATCGTGGCTACTGCCGCCAAAAGCAAACCCCAGCGAATCGCGCTGCGAATGGAGCCAGCGTCGGCCTTGGAATCGCCCGCCACGCGTCAGATATCCAGGTTCACGACTTCGAGGGCGTTGTCCTCAATGAACTTGCGGCGGGCTTCCACGTTTTCGCCCATCAGCGTCGTGAAAATATCTTCCGCGGCCACTGCGTCCTCGAGCTTCACTTTCAGCAGCGTGCGTGTGTCCGCATTCATGGTGGTTTCCCAGAGCTGCGACGGATTCATTTCGCCAAGACCCTTGAACCGTGTGATCGTGAAATCTTTTTTGGCGTCTTCCATCACGTAGCTCAGCACGTCCTGCGCTTTTTCTTTGACCGCCTTGTCGCCGTTGCGCGACACGGTGAAAGGAGGTTTGTTAAATTCGTCGATTTGTTTCGCCAGCCCACGCAGCCGCTTGTATTCCGCAGTCGCCGCAAGCGCCCAATTGATTTTGGAATTGTTCGGCGCATCCAGCAGGATTTCGTACAAGCTGTGCTCTTCGTCGAAGGCGACTTTTCCTTCGAGCTTCAGTTTTGCTTTTTCGATTTCCTTCAGGAGTTTCTCGACCGACTTCTTTTCTTCGAAGTCCGTCTTTTTGTCCAGGCCCTTTTCCGCCAGCACTTCCGCCAGCTTCGGCTCTTTCAGCCGTCGCCCGAGCTTCGCGGCGACCGCCGCGTATTCCTGCACGTTGAGCAGAAAGGAAGTCAGGCCGGCGCCCTGCAGCGTCACGCCTTCCATGGCCTTCACAACGTGGTCTTCCGTAGCGCGCTTCATCAATTCGCGTGCAAAGTCGCGCTCGTCGCGAATGTATTTTTCCGTCTTGCCGCGCTTCACGCGGTAGAGCGGCGGCTGCGCAATGTAAATGTGCTCGCGGTCGATGAGCTCTTTCATGTGCCGGAAGAAAAACGTCAGCAGCAGCGTGCGGATGTGGCTGCCGTCCACGTCCGCGTCGGTCATCAAAATAATCTTGTGGTAACGCAGCTTGCCGGCGTCGAAATCATCTTTGCCGATTCCGGTACCCAGCGCCGTGATGATGGCGCGGATTTCTTCGTGCCCCAGCATTTTGTCGTAGCGCGCTTTTTCGACGTTGAGGATTTTGCCTTTGAGCGGCAGGATCGCTTGATACTTGCGGTCGCGTCCCTGTTTGGCTGAGCCTCCGGCCGACTCACCCTCAACCACAAACAGCTCGCACCGCGCCGGATCGCGTTCCTGGCAATCGGCGAGTTTCCCCGGCAAGCCGCTCGAATCCATCGCGGACTTGCGGCGCGTGAGTTCGCGCGCTTTGCGGGCGGCTTCACGGGCGCGCGCCGCTTCAATGCACTTGCCGATGATGCGGCGCGCGACCGTCGAATGCTTATCAAACCATTCGCCGAGCTTTTCGTTGACGAGCTGCTCGACGTCGCCCTTGATGTCGCTGTTTAGCTTGCCCTTGGTCTGCCCTTCGAACTGCGGCTGCGGCAGGCGCACGCTGACCACGGCAACAAGTCCTTCGCGCACGTCATCACCCGTGATGGTGACCTCGTCTTTCTGCTCCTTGAGCATACCGGCCGCGGCGGCGAAGTTGTTGATGGAGCGTGTCAGCGCGGAACGAAAGCCGGAAAGGTGCGTGCCGCCATCCACGGTGTTGATGGTATTCGCGAACGCAAAAATATTTTCGCCGTACGTATCGTTGTACTGCAGCGCGATTTCTATCTCGACATTTCCGCGCTTGCCTTCCATGTAGATGGGGGAATCATGCAGCGTGGATTTGCCGCGGTTGAGGTGTTTGACAAATTCACCGATGCCGCCGGTGAACTTGAATTCCGCGGTTTTCTCTGTGCGCTCGTCGGTGAGCGTTATTTTCAGCCCTTTGTTCAGGAAAGCCAGCTCGCGCAGGCGCTGCGACAACGTATCGAAGCTATATTCCGTCTTGTCGAAGATCGTTGGATCGGGATGAAATGTGACCTTCGTCCCGGTCTTGCGGGTTTTTCCGGTTTGCTTCAGCTTATTGGTGGGCTTGCCTTTTTCGTAGGTTTGTTCCCACACCGCGCCGTCGCGAGAAATCTCTAGTTCCAGCCAATCGGAGAGCGCGTTAACAACCGAAACGCCCACGCCATGGAGACCGCCGGAAACTTTGTAGGTGTCGCTGTCAAATTTTCCGCCGGCGTGAAGAACGGTCAGCACGACTTCCGCCGCGGGGCGTTTTTCCGTTGCGTGCATATCCACAGGAATGCCGCGGCCGTTGTCCACCACGGTGACGGAGTTGTCCGCGTGCACCGTGACGTTGATTTCGTCCGCGAAGCCGGCCATCGCTTCGTCGACGGAGTTGTCCACCACTTCCCAGGCGAGATGGTGCAAACCCATCTCTCCGGTCGAGCCGATGTACATCGCGGGGCGCAAGCGCACCGCTTCGAGTCCGCCGAGAACCTTGATCGATTTCGCGTCGTACTTGTGGCCGCCTTGCGGCGTGCTGCCCACGTTTTCTTTGTCGCCCATGTCATCTCCTGGCGTTGCAACAGCTGACGCAGACCTGCGGCGCTGAACGGACCGCGAGCCATTCGGAGCAAGCGTCCGCGCTCAAAACTCGTTTACTGTGAAGCAAGGAAGGCGTGTGTTCGGAATGTTCCGATTGTCTTTTCGTGCGGCCGCAAAAGCGGCCGACGCCTTACCCTTTGGTTCCGGCTTCGCTGGGCAAATCCAGAACTCGTAGGGTTCCTGCTCCATCCCGTCTCGCGCAGCGAGACGTGGCGAAGACTCATGTTTCTCCAGGTCAGTGCCCCTGAGCTCCTGGCGCGAAGCCCAAATCCTGGGTCACTTTTACCTGGCGGACGTGTCGATTTGGAGGATGCGAATCGGCGAATCGACAACACCAAAATCATACTCGATTTGGATGTATTTCTCAAGCGTGATTCAGAGCCCGGGGCTGAAATAAGTATTTTATTTACTTAAGCTTACGCGGCGTATTTGTCAGCGAGAGGGAAATCAAAAAAGGCGCCTTAAAAAGCGCCTTTCTCGGCAGAGATTTCCTGGTTTTGCAGCCACTTCAGATGCGCATGGGCATGATGATGTAGCGATAGCGATACGACTCGTCGGCCAGCGGTCGCATCTGCCCGGCGGATTGTTCGTCCTTCAGCTCGATGCTGATCGGGCCGTCGGCCGCGGCGCCAAGAAAGTCCAGCATATAGCTGGAATTGAAACCGATGGCGATGGGCTCGCCTTTGAATTCTTTCTCGATGCTCTCTTTGGCTTCGCCGTATTCCGGGCTCGAAGCAGAGATCTCGATGCCTTCATTAGAAACGGCCAGCTTGACGGCGTGGGAACGCTGGTCGGCAAGCTGCGAGACGCGGCGCACCGCATCGCTCAATTCCGCGCGCTCGATAACCACGTTCTTGTTGTTGTCCCGCGGGAGCACTGCTTCGTAATTGGGGAACTGCCCGGTGAGAATCCGCGAAATCAGCAATCGGTGGCCGACCTGGAAAAAGAGGTGGCTTTCGTCTTTTGCAAATTCGATGTGCGCGTCGGCGCCGGCGGCGCTGGAAAGTTTCTCGACTTCGTCCATGGCCTTCTTGGGGATCAGCACCTTTACTTCGCCGTTGAGTCCCGCGAGCTTGTGATCGGTCTCCGCGAGCGCCAAGCGGTGACCGTCCGTCGCCACCATCGCCAGCGTGTCCGGCTTCAGGATCAGTAGGCCGCCGTTCAAAGTGTAGCGCGACTCTTCCATGGAAATCGCAAACTTCGTTTTTCGAATAAGGTTCTCGATGATCGGCGCAGGAATCTTCACCAGTGTATGCGGCATTACAGGAAGGGCTGGAAAATTTTCTTTCGCCATGCCCACCAGCTTGTATTTCTTCTTGTCGCTGACGATTTCCACCCAGTGATTTTCTAGAAGCTTGACCTTGATCTCACCTTCCGGCAGCAAACGCACCAGTTCCAGCAGCTTCTTGGCAGGGATGGTCCCTGCGCCTTCCTTCTTGATCTTGGCTTCGCACGACGTGCGGATGCTCAACTCAAGATCGGTCGCCGTAATGGTCAAGCGGCTCCCCTTAGCCTCGACTAGCAAATTCGACAGAATGGGAATTGTGGTCTTGCGTTCGACGACACCTTGCGTGGTCGAGAGTTCATTCAATAGCGCGGACTTTGTGACGCTGAATTCCATCGATTGATGTTCCTCGCGTGCCGTTCCGGGTGCGGTCATGGTGAAGTTTACCCTCGATCAGGCCTGGGACGAGGCCTCCGTGCTCATTTCTACCGCTGCGGTACTTTACTCGCTTTTTAGCAAAGTATAAAGCCCGCCGCATGCCGCTCATGCCGCTACTCTGTGGAAATAGGTGGGAAAGGCAGCTTTCCTTCTCTCAAGTGTCGCCCTTGAGAACCGAAGGTAACAACCAACCCACAACACCATCAATTCAATAGATGCCTTTTCAAATTCAAAAAACTATAAAGCTTGTTGTTGTGATGATTGCTGTGAATCTGTGGATACTCCGGAAAGTCCAACCGCGCCCTTAATTTGCAGTGCTGCTTTACGAGTGCCGAATTGTGAAAATCTCGGAAAACTATCTGCCTACTGGTTAGCGAGTCGTGAGATTTGAGAATTGGTCCACTTCCTTCAACACATTTTCCGCACCTTTCCCAAGCCTTCGTAACAGGGTACGGAGCGCTAATCAGTGGCAAGTCTTGAAGGGGTAAGAACGCGCGGCACACAGCAATTGCCGAAAGCCGGCCAACTACTGCAACGCGTCCATCAAACGCGTGATGGTTCGGTTCAAGTCTTTGTCGGACCGGCGCAACTCTTCGATCTTGTTGATCGAGTGCAGCACGGTGGTGTGGTGCTTGCCGCCGAATTGGCGGCCGATCTCCGGAAGCGAAGCAGTGGTGAGCTGCTTGACGATGTACATCGCCACCTGGCGCGGGAAGGCAATTGCACGCGTGTTGCTACGAACTTTCAAGTCCTGCTCGCGCAGATTGAAGTGCTCGCTGACGCGCTTCTGGATCAGGTCGATGGTGACGCGCTTTTCCTGGGAAGCGATGATGTTCCGCAGCACCTGCTGCGCGGTCCCCAGCGAAATCGTTGCGCCCGTCAGCGACGCGTAGGCCATCAGCCGCGTCAACGCGCCTTCGAGCTCGCGCACGTTGGACTTGATGGCGCGCGCAATGTATTCCGCCACGTCGTCGGGCAGACTGAAGCGCTCGTTCTCGGCCTTTTTCTGCAGAATCGCGATCTTGGTCTCGAGGTCCGGCGGCTGGATGTCCGCAATCAGTCCCCACTCAAACCGCGAACGCAAACGTTCTTCGATGGAATTGATGTCTTTCGGCAGGCAGTCCGAGGAAATCACAATCTGCTTCTGCTGCTCGTAGAGCGCGTTGAAGGTGTGAAAAAATTCTTCCTGGGTGCGCTCTTTTCCAGCGATGAACTGGATATCGTCGACGAGCAGGACATCCACGGTGTGGAAACGGTCGCGGAAACTGATCATGCGGTCAAAGCGCAGCGAATTGATCACTTCAATCGTGAATTTCTCCGCGCTGACGTAACTCAGCCGCATCGCTGGATTACGCTTCTTGATGGTGTGACCGATGGCGTGCATCAAGTGCGTCTTGCCCATGCCCACTCCGCCGTAAAGGAACAGCGGGTTGTACGCTTTCGAAGGCTGCTCAGCCACCGCGCGCGAAGCGGCATGCGCAAACTCGTTGGACTTGCCAACCACAAACGAATCGAAGGTGTATCGCGTGTTGAGCTGGTGGTCGCTGCTCTCAAAATCCAATCTTGACTGTTTCACGCCGGAGACCACAGGCGCCGCCTGAGCCGGTTCTTCTTCGGTGCACACGTATTGCACCTTCATGTTCGGCGTGCCGACCTCATGAAAGACGGCCTTCACGATATCGCCGTAAGTGCGAGTCAGAACCTGGCGGAAAACGGCGCTGGGGATCTGGATATAGAGGGTTTCGCCCTCGGCCCGGTTCAGCCTCGTCGGCTGGAACCAGGTCGTAAAAGTGTTGATGCTGACGCGGGACTTCACCCGGTCCAGGAACTTATCCCAGGAATTCACAGCTTCGCGCTCACGCTCCGTCTTGGTTGCCGTCGTCATTGGAAGAGAAAAGAAAAACCCGTGCTATTTCCACAGATGTGAAAAAACTGTGGAAAGCAAGTCCGTTCGCGTCTCTACAGGCTTCGGGATTCTTGCCCGCGCCGGAACGCTCCGATATGCCCCTGTCGCTCCGCGCGCGGCCCGTCTGGAATTGTCGGCCCACGTACCGCCGCTATGAGTCAGCGCGGGATTGTCTCTGATTGGAGCGTACGGAGCAAGAGAAAAATAGGAGAAGACATTCACCGGCTTTCACACCCCATGCACAGTTTTTCCACAAGCGCAAATTTTGTGGTGGCCGTCATGAGATGTAGATTTTCGCGGCATTTGCGAACATTTTTTTCGCTTAGCGCGCGCTTCGTGTGCAGGACTAGTACGGGAGTCCCTGAGGAAAACGTCGCCTATTTCAGAATTTTTTTATCCGGCCGCTCAAACTCATAGATGCCCAACGGGTCGCTTCCGATGATCAAGCGGTCCTGCTCCACGAGAATGGTGTTGGCTTCGAGGCGCGCGCCCTGCGACGTGTAGATCTTGTAGGTGGCCCGCCGGTTCCCTTCCTTGTCAAAATGCAGCAGCGTGTTGTATAGCGCAATCCACACTTCCCCGTTGGTGCGGTCCACGCCTACCGCGGTGAGGATGCGCTTGAACGAAGGGTCTTTCCCTTTGCTTTCCTGGCGCACGATCTCCTTGCGCGCGGCCTGCGCCGCCGGCATGGCCTCCAGCGCGGTGTACTGAATGTCCTGTCCCGCATAACCCAGGCGGTCATATTGCCGCACCGTCGGCTCCGGCAGGTAAGCAAACGCATAGTAGAGGTGGCCCTGGACGTCCGTGGCCAGCTGCCCGATGTTCAGATAGCGGTTCAGTTCCGCGCGCTCCGCAAGCGGTTCGGGGTCGCCGAACTCGCGCACGTCTCTTCCGTTCTTGTCGAAGACGATGACCAGGTGTGGCTCGCGCAGCGTCGCTACGGCAACTTCTCCTTCGGGGAGGGCGGCAACGGCGACAGGCGCGTTCACCGGAATCGAACGAAGAAGCGCACCATCCGGCGCAAATACCTGAATGAGATTCGCGCCGCGATCCGCCACGTAAATCTTCCCGTCGGCGCTGCCGTCGCAGTCTTCACCGAAGGTGATCAATGCGCGGCCCGTCTTGGCGCCGGCGTCAGCGCCGGGAAGCTCGCCGATGGAGAGAACTTGCTTGCCTTGCGCGTCAAACACCAGCAAGCCCGGTGACGGCGAAGCTAGAATATACAGCCGCCCATCTGCACCACGTTTCACCGTGCGTAGCCCGGGACCCACTCCTGGAAATACCCTTTGCCTAGCGGTGAGGTCGCCTTCGTCCTGAGCGGCCGCAATTCCCCCCGCGCAAACCAATAGACACATCACCGCAAGAACTCTCACGATTGGGCCCGCTCTCTTTCGCATGAATCTTCAGATTACTACGGACGCAGGCAGGTTGCCCCGCGGTCCAGTCGCGTGCCGAAGCGATTAGTCAATACAGAAGCGCAAGCGTTCGATGGAGCGCCCACGGAGCCGGCCGGAGGCATTGCGCGGACCTTCATCGTCCGTTTCGATCAAGATGCAATTCATCTGCACGTCGCCGGAAGCCACTTCGAACCGCGCTGGAAGCCCGTTGAGAAACTTCCCGATGATGCCGTTGCGGTCCATTCCAATCACGCCGCCATGCGGCCCGGTCATGCCGACGTCCGTAATATAGGCGGTGCCGTGTGGCAAAACACGTTCATCGGCGGTAGTCACATGCGTGTGCGTGCCGACAACGGCGGTCACGCGGCCGTCGAGATACCAGCCCATAGCGATTTTCTCGCTGGTGGTTTCCGCGTGCATGTCCACGAATACGAACGCCACGTCCTCCGGGATTTTCGCCAGCTCACTGTCGGCTTTGCGAAAAGGATCGTCGATCGGCGTCATGAACACGCGTCCCTGCAGGTTCAGCACGGCATACTTCACGCCATTCTTCGCTGTTCCCAGATAGAGCCCGCTGCCTGCATTGCCTTCCGGAAAATTGGCCGGCCGCAGCAGCCGCGGCTCGTGCGGCAGAAACTCCAGAATCTCCTTGCGGTCCCAGCTGTGGTTTCCTCCGGTGAGCACATCGATTCCCATTTTCAAGAGTTCTTCCGCCAGCCGCGGCGTGATCCCAAACCCCGACGCCGAATTTTCGCCATTGGCGATGACCAGATCGATCTGCCGTTGGGCAACGACATCCGCGAGGCGATCGCGAACGATCTGCCGTCCGGGCGAGCCGACAATGTCTCCTACGAAAAGTACGCGCATGCACTCTTTCGTACCGCATCATACAAAAATGGAGCGGACCGCTCGGCCGTGGGGAGCTAGGCTGTGAACCTCTGAATAAAGTGGGCGCCACGAGCCAACCGTTAGGCTTTCCTGCCCCGCTCGCGTGTCCTCATCGTTCTTGCCGCGACGCGACTCGCCAGCGGGACAGGCCGTGCACACGGGCTGTCTATCCGCAGCACCTCAGAGATTCTGCATTGGTTCAAACAGCTTTCGCGCCCTCACCTGCTTCGAAGTACCGCTCCACGCCCATTGTATCCTTGGCGTCAAAGCCGCGTCCAACCCCCGCCGCGGTTCGTCGCCAAAAGGTTTATCTCCATGGAAGACAATCGCTCGCGGTAGAATCTCCGCCAGTAATAGAAGGAGGCGTCATGCTTCATCAACTCCGGATCGCTTCAGCCTTCGGGCTGCTTCTTCCTTTTCTCGCCCTTCCAACTTCGACTCTTCGGGCGGACACTGCGACGGTCGCGCCTCCCGATCAGCTTGGCAAAGTGAATTTCCCGACGAGTTGCACAGCGGACGTGCAACCCACGATCGAAAAGGGCGTCGCTCTCCTCCATTCCTTCCAATACAAGGAATCCGAACAGACTTTCACGGACGCCGCGTCGCGCGATCCGAAATGCCCCATGGCCCGCTGGGGCAAAGCGATGGCTCGGTTTCATCAGATTTGGGACTTCCCCAATGACAAAACTATGAAGGAGAGCCGCAAAGACATTGAGGCCGCGCAAAGATTGCATTCGGCGAATCCGCGGGAAAAGGGTTTTCTTGACGCGGCCGCCGCGTTCTTTCAGAAAAAATCCAAAATGACGCACACCGAGCGCATCAAAGCCTATTCCGATTCGCTGGCGCGCTTCTACGCTCAATCCCCGGGCGATGTGGAGATCGGCGCTTTCTACGCGCTTTCTCTCGTTTCACTCTCCTATGTCGACGAATCCAATATGCTTGCGCACCAGAAAAAGGCTATCTCTGTTCTGCGGCCTTTGCTAGAACAGCATCCTGACCATCCAGGTGTGGCACATTACATGATTCACGCGACCGATCGGCCTGAGCTCGCGGCCAAGGGCCTCGACGCTGCCCGCCGGTACGCGGCCATCGCGCCGGATTCGGCCCATGCCCTGCACATGCCTTCGCATATCTTTGTGCGCCTTGGACTTTGGCAGGATTCCATCGCTTCGAATATTGCCGCAAACGCTTCCGGCGCGCACGCCGCTGAAATGCACCTCGCCGAATCGCACTATCAAACGCATGCCATGGATTTCCTCAGCTATTCCTACCTGCAGAGCGGTCAGGAAGCCATAGCGCGCGAAGTCATCGAGCACACTGATCATGTGGTTGGAGCAGACGAAGAAAGTAAAGCCGAGCATCGCGCCTATTTCACCGCGCGAACTGCGTTGGAATTGCACCGCTGGAAGGAAGCGGCTGCATTGCCGGTTCCGGCGACTCGCAAAGATTGGTTGGACACCATTTATTGGGCGCGCGCGATCGGCGCGGCCCGCAGCGGCGATGTAGCCGGCGCGGACGCGGATGTCAAAGAACTGACGCAACTTGTAGCTGACCGTGAGAAGCGCGCGCGAAAAGAGGGCTACGGCGTCTCAAACGAAAAAGCCACGGACCTCCGCGAGGCTGAAGCCTGGCTGGCCTTCGCTAAGGGGAAACCGGACGAGGCTCTTCAAGAGCTGCGCGCTGCCGCCGACCATCAGGACAAGAATGGCGGCGAATCCGTCAGCGTCCCGGCGCGCGAAATGCTCGCGGACATGCTCTTCGAACTCAAGCGTTCCGCCGATGCCCTCGCCGAATACAAAACCGTCCTGAAGAATTCGCCAAACCGCTTCGATGGCCTTCTGGGCGCCGCTCGCTCCGCGCAAGCCACCGGCGATGCAGGCGACGCGCAGTCGTTTTACGCCAAGCTCGCCGAAATCTGCGGTCCAGGAGCCGACCGGCCGGAGCTCAACGAAGCAAAAACCTATCTCGCCCAGAAATAGAGATAAGTCCGGAGTTTCTCCACAGGAGCGAACCCCAGGGCTGCAGATAACTTGACCCTGCAACCATTCCAACCTAAGCTTCGTCTTAGTAAGTACATGCAGGCCAAGGCTCGGCATATTCGCATTTTGGCGCTGCTCCTCGGGGTTATCTTTCTTGGGGCGCAGTTCCACCTCTGCGCCGACTTGACCGCCACTCCGTCCGCCTCCCACCTTTGCCCGGTCTGCTCGACAGCAGCTTCGCTAGTCGCGACGCAGTCGCCCGTCATCGCGGTTGTCCCCGTCACGAACCGGCTCGAACTCGCTCTTTTGGTTATATCGATATCCTCAGCAGTCCCGCGCGCTACCTCCCCCCGCGCGCCTCCCGCCCTCTAGCCAAATCGCAGTTGCTGTCATACCCAAGTTGGAAAATTCATATTTTCTTTTCTAGGAGTGGTGCCATGAAACGATTTTCTGCTGTGTCCCTGGTCGTTCTTTTCTCGGTGTCTGCCTATGCCCAAGAGAAACCCTCCATCTCTGGGAAGCAGGACGTCTCCCCTGCGGGGGCGGCCACCATTGCCCCCGAAGAAGTTCGCATCCGCGCTCTGGAAGAACAGGTGCGCACACTCGCCGAGGAAGTGGCCTTGCTCCGCGGAGAATTAAAAACTATCCGTGACACAAAGTCGGCGGACCCCGCAACCGGGAGCCGCCTGTTGCTTGCTTCCACGCGAATGGAGCCAGGCGTGCTCCCCAGCTCGACACCCTCAACAGTCGCGCCCGTCCCTGCACCAGAGCCGCAAATAGCGCAAACGCAGACTTATGGCGGCGCCACCTCCAACGCCAAGCTCCTCAATCCGGACATCAGCTTGATCGGCGACTTCATCGGCACGGCCGGGCGCAACACCATTTCTCCGTCGCGCTCGCTTGAACTCCACGAGTCCGAAGTCGGCCTGCAAGCCATCATCGACCCCTACGCACGCGCCGATGCCTTCATCTCCTTCGGCGAAGAAGGCGTAAACGTCGAAGAAGGTTACATCACCTTTACTTCTCTTCCCGCGGGGCTCCTTCTGAAAGTCGGCAAAATGCGCGCCGAATTCGGCAAGGTCAACACCATCCACAACCACGCGTTGCCATTTATTGATCGGCCGCTGGTGACCAACAATCTCGTTGGCGGCGAAGATGGCATCGACGATGCGGGCATTTCGCTTTCGCGCTTCCTGCCCGCGCCCAAAAACTGGTTTCTCCAGGGAACGGCCCAGGTCTTCAGGGGCGATTCCAGCGACGTTTTCACCGCCAACCGCCGCCAGGACGCCAGCGTGGTCGGCCATCTCCGCCTGTACCGCGACCTTGGCGAATCGACCAACCTCGATCTCGGCGCCTCTTACGCCCGCGGCCACAACAACGCCGGTGTCGCCACGACCTTTGATCCCGCAAATTTCTTGACCAACCTTTATTCCGCCGATGCCACGCTCCGCTGGAAGCCGCTCCGCCGCGCCATCTACCACTCCTTCCTCCTCCGCAACGAATTCTTCTGGAGCGCCCGCGACCAGCTTTCTCCGCTTAACGTCTTTCAAACCCAGCACGCTTTCGGTCTCTATTCCGATGCCGAATACCGCGTCAATCGCCGCTGGACTGTCGGCGGCCGCTTCGATCGCAGCGGTCGCGCCACCAACGCCAGCCTGACGGACACTGGTTTTTCCGGTATTCTCACCTATTGGCCCAGCGAGTTCAGCCAGATCCGTGGCCAGTATCGTTATGGCCATCTGTGGGATGTGCCCAACGATCGCTTCACCAATGCCAACGAATTTCTGTTCCAGTTCTTATTCGTGATGGGTGCGCACGGCGCGCATCCGTTCTAAGGCCCGCTTTGAGAAAGGCTTCTGAGATATCATGCGACTCACAAAAATGACTATTCGAATCAGCGCGCTGCTTGCTGCCTGCGCCCTCATCTTCACCTTCGTCAATCCTCCGGCCAGTCGTGCGGACAGCAAACCTCATATCATGACCGCCACCACCGACCTCGCCGCCCTCGCCCAGGAGGTTGGCGGCGAAAAAGTCGACGTCGAATCCATCGCCCGCGGCTACCAGGACCCTCATTTCGTCGAAGCCAAGCCCAGCTTCCTTCTGAAACTTCGTCACGCCGATCTGCTCATTGTCGTCGGACTCGAACTGGAAATCGGCTGGCTTCCTCCACTGATTAGCCAGTCCACCAATCCAAAAATTCAAGTTGGCGCGCCGGGCTACTTTGACGCTTCCCGCTTTGCCAAAATCCTCGAGATTCCCACGGGCCAAGTGACCCGCGCCGAAGGTGACGTCCATCCGCTCGGTAATCCGCACTATTGGCTCGATCCCGAAAACGGCCTGCGCATCGCCAAGGGCATTCAAAACAAACTTTCCGAAATGCGCTCGGGCGATTCCACCTATTTCGCCCAACGTTACGATTCGTTCGAGCAGCGCCTCAAGCAAGCCGATGAAAAATGGCTCGCCGAAATGAAGCCTTATGCCGGCCGCAAAATCGTCACCTACCATCGCTCCTGGCCCAATTTCGCCGAACACTTCCATCTCGACGTTGTCGGCTATGTCGAGCCGCGTCCCGGGATTCCCCCGAGTCCTCAACACACCGTCGAATTAATCGGCCAGATGAAGCGCGACGGCGTCAAGGTCATCGTCGTCGAGCCTTACTTCGACCTCAAAACTCCCAACGCCATTGCCCGTGACACCGGCGCGCAAGTCGTCGTCCTGATGCCCTCTGTCGGCGGCGAAAAGGAAATCACCGATTACTTCAAGCTGTTTGATTACGATATTGCGAAACTGAAGCAGGCTTTTGACACAACGAAGTAACGTTCAGGAGATCGCTGGATGGAAATTCTACTGTTCTTGCTCGCACCTTTCGTCGCGAGCCTCATTCTCACCGGGATTCACGCCTATCTTGGCGTGCATGTTGTCGAGCGTGGCGTTATTTTTGTGGACCTCGCGCTGGCGCAAATCGCCGCGCTTGGCGCTACAGTCGCCGTCGTCGTCGGCATGGACCCGCATGGCCGGGCCGCGTACTGGATCAGCCTCGCGTTCACCTTTATTGGCGCCGGAATCTTCGCTTTCGCTCGCTCGAGCAGAGGCCATATTCCCCAGGAAGCTTTTATCGGCATCGCCTACGCCGTTGCTTCCGCCACCGCCATTCTTTTTATGAGCAAAGCCACCGGCGAGACCGAGCACCTCAAGGACATGCTCGTCGGCAATATCCTGGCTGTCTCCTGGCCAGAAGTTCGCAAGACGGCGTTTCTCTACGGCGCTATCGGGATCTTCCACTTTCTCTTTCGCAAGAGATTTCTGGCCATCTCGATGAATCACGGTAAGGCCGAAAAGTCCGGCCTCAACGTACGCTTTTGGGATTTTCTCTTCTACGCTTCTTTTGGTTTTGTTGTGACCTCTTCCGTGGCTATCGCCGGTGTTTTGCTGGTATTCTGTTACCTGATCGTTCCCAGCGTCGGAGCCATGCTTTTCGCGGACCGCATCGGCACGCGACTGGCGATTGGCTGGACCATGGGTACACTGGTTTCGGCGCTTGGCTGCTACCTCAGCGTGCAGCTGGATACGCCCACCGGAGCCACCATTGTCGTCACTTTCGGAGGCATCCTCGTCTTGATGTTCTTCCTGCACTTGATCGTGCACCACGGCCGCTCCGCCCGCGAATTGGAAGGTGCCGCCTCTGCTCACAGGGAACTGGAGACGGCTTCTCCCTCCACACGGCAAGCGTAGTGCCTCGTGACGACCCGCCCGTTAGCGTCGGCCTTAGAAGTGGAAGCCCAGCTCTGCCGTGTAGCTCCGCGGCGTAACAAAGTGTGTTCCGCTGAACGTCGACAGGAAGTTGTAAAGCGTCGTCTTATTCGTCAAATTGATGACCGTGAACCGCAGGCTCCACTTGTAATGGTCACCGTGGAATAGGTCGTCATCGCCTACACTAGTATCGAACAGGTGGCGCGGAGCGACGCGCGGCGGATTGTGATCGTCATTTTCCGTTCCCGGAGCCGGTATCTTAAGCCGCGTTGATCCATAGAGAGACGGAGCGCACGTCACCAGTGGAGTGCTCAGCGTCGGGAAAACGTTCCCGCAGAAGAGTCCAGCCTGCATCTGCTGGTCCGCAGAGAGAACGGTGAGGTCCACCGGCGTTGTGGTATCCGTTGCAAAGGGAACAGCGCCCGCCACAAGTCCGCTGTCATAGCGCCAGTTGAACGCCACCCACGGTCCGCGTTTCCAAGGTTGATATTGCGCATGCGTGGTTTGCTGGAAGTTTTGGTCGTGGTCGATGCGGAACACGGGCCCATCGCTGGTGCCCAGCCCGCCGACCTGGGGTTGAAAGTAACGAGCGGAAGCGTGGCCCATGACCGTCAAGACCGTGAAGCCGTGGATGTTCGGCACGCTGACGCGCGCGTTGAACCCGCTGATCTTCGAGTTGTGCCACGCAATCGGGAAGAAAATTGGGGTGTTCAGCAGGTCGCTGAAGTCGTAAGCGTTGTGCGTGTACTTCCAGAGATAGTCGCCATCAACGACCAGGTACCTGCCAAACGCTTGCTGGAGTCCCGCATGGAACTCGTTGCGCTGACCGGCGCGAATCGGCCCGGATGACCCGCCAAAGAGAGCGTCCAGCAAAGGATCGCCCGTCCCGCTGGCGACGACCAGATTTTCATTGAAGGGAGTCTCGAGAATGCGGGCGTAAGAAACGCGCAGAACCGAGTTGCTTGGCTTGAGGTTGTAGGAAATGCCGACACGCGGTTCGATTTGTGACTCTTTGGTGAGCCCTCGATATAAGTCGCCGCGCACGCCCACATTGAAAGACCAACTCCCCTTGGTGAGGGTGTCCTGCAAGTAGAGTGCAATCTCTCGAACGTCCCCGCGCCCGTGGAAGCCGAACAGCGTGCTTTGCGGAGTCGTGCAGCCGTCACCTGAGGCAGGCGTGGGCCGCGTAAGATCGATACAGCCGAGGATCGGAATGAAGGGCGCCGTGGCATCTGGGTTAGTCGCTACGTTTTGCTCAAGTCCAGCGGCCGTACATTGCGATGGATCGGTCAAGCTGGTGTCCCCTACACCGACGAAGTCCCCGGCAGCATTTTGTGTAATGCACGGCGAATTGATCGTCGGGTCTGTAAGTCCCAGGCTGAAGTTTTCTGTCAAAAGCGTGTGCTCGAAGGTCGCCCCCATCTTCACGTTATGGATGCCCTTCACATAGGAAAGGTCGCTGCGCAGCCCCAGATTAGTCAGCTTGCGCTGCTGCGTGGCAGTCTCGGAAACGTCCGCAAGTGGATCTGCGCTCGGGTAATAGTTGAACTGATCGTGCCGCACAAACGCGCCGAAGTTCAGCAAGGTGCTGGTGCTGAAGAGGTGCGTCCATGTGGGCGCGATATTGTACGTCTTGATCTGTGCGCGCTGATCCTGCCCGGATGCCACCGCATCGAACGAGTTCGGATCCTGGAACCAGGACCGCGTATAGCCCCCATTAAAGTGTATGGAGTCGGAACCGGTAAGCTGCAAGTCCACGCGGTCGAAGAGGTTCTCCTCGTTACCCTTGGAATGGATGACTTGGAATTCCGCCGGATCGAGGAAACGTCCTGTTTTCAACCCGTTCGCAGCGATGAAATTGCCCCACTTCGGGCCCCCAAACGCTACGTCAAAGGCCCCGTTCGCCGACCCGAAACTCCCGTAAGAGGCTCGCACGCTTCCAACCGGCTTCGTCTGGCCCAGCCCGGAACGCGTCGTTACCTTGATGACCAGGCTCGTCTTGTCGCCAAATTCGGCGGGCGGGGCGCCGGAGATTACTTCCAGCGACTGAATCGAATCGACGGGGATTTGATTCGAGAAGACCTTGCTGGTCTGGTCCGTCACCGGTTGGCCATCGACGGAAAACGAGCTTTCCGCATGATCGCCGATGGCGTGAACCAGTCCGTTAGAATCCGCTACCGCCCCGGGCGCCGCCAGCGTCACCAGTGAGCTCACTGACGAGGATGCGCTCTCCAGCGGGAGTCTATCGAACAGGCCTCGGTCAATGTCCGTGTGAAAAGTGGATTCATTTTCCACCAGGTCCTTCGCTTCAACGTTCACGGTTTGTACCGCTGTCCCAATCTTCAAGCTGATTTGCAGCGTCGTGGGAACAGCTGAACGCACGTCTACATCATGGGTGTAGTTCTCAAAGCCCCCTGCCGTCACCGCTAAATGATAGGAATTGAAGGGGACGTTTGTGAACTTGAAGCTCCCGTCGCTTCCCGTCGTCGCCTCTCTGTGAAAACCGCTTACCGCGTACGAGATTTCTACCGTCGCACCGGCAACCACACCGCCTGAAGGATCTGTGACCACGCCTTCAATGGATCCGGAATTCCCGGTTTGCCCCTTCACCGCCCCAGCTGTCAATAACAGGACAAAACCCAAGACGAAAACCGCGCAGATACTCAATCTCTTCAACATTATTTTTCTCCGTCCCTTTCGAGGGCTACGTGTTTTGTTGTGGATAGAGGCCACCGGGAAAATGGCGGCGGCGCTGGCCTTCAGAAAAGCCGGCGCAAGCAAATACACTTCGAGTCAGGACGAGAATCTAGGTGGTGGGAGGAGCGCGCCCAGCGCGATGAAGGGAAAAGGAATCGGTCGGCGCTGCGTGTTGCGGCAGCGAAAAATACCAAGTAACGATCTGAGACGTGCTGACGAGATCGAGCCGGGCAGCCGCCAGCGCCGGCATGTGCAGCGCCTGGCAGACATGGCAGGCATTGTCGGGGCCCTGGGCGTGCCCATGGGGCAGCGTTGCGCCAAGCGCGAAGTACAGCAAAGCACCACAGGCTACCAGCGCGAAAATACGGCGCGCCGCGACTGCTCCGCAAATAGTCCCCTGCAAGTGCATAAGCGACACTTTAGCTTAGCACTTTAGACGGACCTTTAACCGCTTTGGTTGCAATGAATTGTTTGAATGCTACCTGCGCAGCGCGTTTCTTACTACTTCGGCGGCTGTGCGGTCGGCGGCAAAATCCCGTTCAGCCGCAGATAAATCGCCTGCGTTGCATAATGATCCGTCCAGCTCCCGCCCAGCGCCACCAGCGCGCCTCCTCGCGACATCGGCCGGTTGCCGAACATCACGAATTGCTCGCCTAGCTTCGAATCGTCTACCTTCGCCAACGCCGTCGTGCAAAACGCAAAGGAATCTTTCAGCGCAGCCACTAGCTTGTCCTTCGAATCCGTCTCCGCAATTTTCACGTCTGGCGCCGCCTGCCCGGAAATCTTCGAGCAGAACGTGTTGTTCGATTGCGCGATGTGCATGATCAGGTGCCCAAACGAATTCATCTCCGGCGACGGTTTAAATGCGTACTTCTCCGCGGGCATCGCCTCCGCCGCGGCCACCATGTTCTTTTCATATCGCGCCACTCCCGCCTTCACGAATCCGCTCACGGGATTCGCTACCGGCGACATGTCCGGCGCAGCACCCGCTGCCGGTGCCGACGCCTGCTGCGCAAACGCACCGCTCCCCGCCAAAAACACCGCCGTCCCAGCAACCAACAAACTCACTCGTATTTTCATCGTCATTCCCCCTTCTTCCAAAAGGCACTGCAAAGAATACTCCCCGCCACCTCTCTAGGAAAGATTCTTCACCGTCTTCTCGATCAAACCTGCCGTCCCCGCATAAGGATCGCCGGGGCTATCCCACTCCATCGAAAAATATCCTTTATAGCCGTGCTTTTTCGCAATCCCAAACGTCTTCGCCAAATCCACGTGCGCGATTTTATCCTTCCCATCGCCCACTTCGGTTTCTTTCACGTGAGAAATGCCGTACGCGAGTCCAAACATCCACTCGATTCCCTTGTACGCATACTCGTCGTCGCGCGCTGCCAGCGTATTTCCGAAATCCGGCAGCGCGTGCAGCCACTTGCTGCCCACTTTTTCAATGACCTTCACCAGAAAAAAAGGATCTTCGCTGACCGGATTGTCGTTCTCCAGATTCACCACCACATTCTTCGCTGCGCCATACTCCGCCATGCGCTGCAAACTTTCCGCCGTCCGCTCCACGTCCGGTTTCGCATCCTTCGCTTGCGGAATGTTTGTCCGCACGCTCGGCGAGCCGATCGCCACTGCTGCATCAATCCATCCCTTGCTGAACGCGATAGCGCTCTCCCGCTCCGCGCTGTCCGCGGCATAAGGGCTGTGCTCGCCGTCCACCGCAATGTTCACGATCGCTCCGCCCGCCTTCGCCACCGTCGTGCGCAACTCCTCGAGGTACGCCTTCTCCAGCGAACGAAAATGCGCGCTCCACGGTTCGATTTTCTTGATGTTGAATTTCGCGCTAACGTGCGCCGCGAACTCTTTCAACTCCATCTTTCCGCCGCCAGCCTTGTCCGCGCGCCCCGCGATGAAGTCCCGGAATGGGTACGACGCAATCGCAATTCGTTCGCGCGCCGCCGTCGGAAACTTCAAGCTCGGTCCCGCATCCGCCGCAAGCACCGTCTCCATTCCCGCGGACAGCTCCAGCCACGCTCCTAGGCACACACCTGCGCTCGCCGCACCGGCAGCTTCCGCCAGAAATCGCCTTCGCGTCTTGATCGTCAAACCCGCGCCAGTCTAGCAGACCGCTCTGCCGCCTGCCACAACCTCAACTACATCCGCAGCAATTTGAGTCCTCGTCCTCCCTGACATAGAATCTCCGGTGCCAACATTCGAATCGCGCGATGTCAACTGAACCATGCCCGTTTCTTTGGAAAACTCGAAGCTCATCTACCGCGGGCTGAAAGGCTGCGGTATCCGGCTGCTTTCCGCGCTTCCGGAAACTTGGCTCGTCCACCTCATCCAGATCGCCGAAGACGATCCCGAAATGAGGCTCGTCCGCTTGGCCAAGGAAGAGGAAGGCGTCGGCCTGTCGGCTGGCGCGCACTTTGCCGGCGTCAAGTCCGCCATGCTCATGCAGAATCATGGATTTCTCGCCGCCATCAACGGCATCGTCTCCTTCGCGCATCTCTACAAAATCCCGCTGCTGATGCTCGTCTCCTATCGCGGCTCGTTTGGCGAGCGCGATCCCTGGCAGACGCAGGGCGGCAACGTCACCGAGCCGCTGCTTCGCGCCATGAACATCCCTTATTCTTGCCTGGACGCCTCCGCCTCCGTTGAAAAGCGCATCGCGCAGGCTCATACCCTTGCCGAAAGCAGCCTCCAGCCCGTTGCGTTGCTCCTGACGCGCGATTTGATGTGGGGGGAATGATGTTGCGCATCGATTGCCTTCGCGCCATTTACTCCGATCTTGAAAAATGTCTGGTCGTCACCATCATGGGCGCGCTTCCCGCCGAGCTTCAATCGCTTGGCCATCGCCCCAATTTTTTCTATTTGCAGCACGCCATGGGCCTGGCTTCTTCCACAGGCCTCGGTCTCGCTCTCTGTTTGCCCCATCAGAAAATCGTCGTCCTCGACGGCGACGGCTCGCTCCTCATGAACCTCGGCACGTTAAGCACTCTCGCGCGCTACAAACCGAGAAATTTCGTCCACATCGTTTTTGACAACGAGAGTCTCCTCTCCGTCGGCGGATTCCCCACCGCCACGAGCACTGGCACCGATCTCGAAGGCATCGCTCGCGCCGCCGGCATCCCGCAAACTTGCTCGGTCCGCACCGTCGACGATTTCGCCTCCGCCGCTCGCCGCGCTATCTCTAGTGAAGGGCTGCAGACCATCGTCGCCAAGGTCGAAGCCACTGGGCCAAAAGCCTTCATCACCGATCTGGGCCTGCTCGAAAACCGTTTCCAGTTCCGCCGCCATATCCAATCGCTCGCGGCAAAATCTCGCTGATGCCATCACGTTTTATTTTTTCGCCGTTCTGGGCATACTCTCCGTTGCACGCTTCAGGGGGCTGTCATGTCTGAAACACTTTTGCGATTGGTCGAAGATCTCAACGCCGGCCGCTTGCGCGTCGTGGACCTCACTCTGCCCCTCAGCCACGCCACGCCCTTGATCCCTCTGCCTCCCCAATGGAACAACTCACCGCTCTTCACCCTCCGCGAATTGTCCCGCTATGACGAACGTGGCCCCGCCTGGTATTGGAACGCCTTCGAAACCGGCGAACACACCGGCACGCATTTCGACGCCCCCATCCACTGGGTCAGCGGCAAGGACTTGCCGGACTCCACTGTCGACTGCATCGCGCCGAAAAAATTCATCGGCCCGGCCTGCGTCATCGATGTTACGAAAGGAGTCGAGAACAATCCGGATTTTCTCCTGACCTCCGAGCATATCCGCCAATGGGAATTCGCCCACGGAAAGATCCCGCCCGCCTCGTGGGTGCTCCTTCGCACCGGCTGGTCCAAGCGCACCGATCCCGCGCAATACATCAACCTCCAGCACGACGGCCCGCACACGCCGGGCTGGGCGAAGGAATGTTCGCAATTCCTCGCTGGCGAACGCGACGTTTTGGGTGTGGGAGTCGAAACAGTCGGTACCGACGCAGGTCAAGCCGCCAAGTTTGACCCGCCCTTTTCAAACCATTTCGTCATGCACGGCAGCGGAAAGTTTGGCCTTGCCAGCCTTTGCAATCTCGATCAGTTGCCTCCCACTGGCGCTGTGGTCATCGCTGCACCGCTCAAAATCGTCGGCGGCTCCGGCAGCCCCCTCCGCGTCATCGCCCTCACCCCGTAGTCGGGGCCACTCTTGTAGGGCTGGCCTTCGGAGGCCGGCCGTTCTTCCCGCCCTCGGATTTGTAGGGGCACGATACATCGTCCCTTCCTATCCCTTCGTACGGTCGGCTCTCCTTCCCGCCGCCTTCACGGTATAGAATGGGCCTGTCGTCCGGGACGCCCACGAGAGAGCCAGACTGGAGAGCATCATGAAAAAAGCGGTTTTTGTCCTTGTATTACTATTCACCGCGTGCCCCGTCTTCGCCCAAACGGCCCCGGAAGGAATCTGGCAGGGCTATGACGGCGAGTGGCGCCACGTGTCCAGCCAATTGCTCGCGCTCGCCGAAGCCACTCCCGAAGAAAAATTCTCCTGGCGTCCCGCGCCGGGCGTGCGCTCCACCAGCGAAGTCTACATGCACATCGCCCTCGCGAATTTTTATCTGCTCAGCGTTACGGGGCCCAAAATGCCCGCCGACGCGAAAGAGGGGATGGAAAAGTCGGTCACCGCAAAAGCCGACGTCATCAACTGGCTCAAGCGCTCCCTGGACGCCGTGAAGCAGGCCCATTTAGCAGTCACGCCGAAAGATCTCGAGCGCAAGGTTCACATCGTCGATCGCGATGCCACTGTGGACGGCATGTACTTGCGCATCATCGTTCATGCCAATGAGCACATGGGCCAGCTTGTCGCCTACGCCCGCATGTCCGGCGTCGTCCCGCCCTGGTCCAAAAAGGACTAAGCTCTCTTTAATTGGAACGCCGTCATCCTTGGCGGGTTTTCCTCTTGCTTTTGTAGGGGCACGATATATCGTGCCCTTCTCTCCCACGTAGCGCCGGGCTTTCGCGGTTTTTGCGTCCCGACGATGTGTGTCGGGAAGCCCGGCATCTCATTGTTGTAGTGGCCGGTCTTCCGCGCCTTCCGCGTCCCGGTTCCTGCCGGGAAGACCGGTTCTTTTGACTCACGTTCCTCGAAACTCATGGACCGGGCAAGCCCTCTTCGCCCTCTTCCGCTTCCTGTCACCGCCGCCCTCTCACCTCTTCACAAATAAAACGCAATAATCACCCTCTGGCCAGTCCTTCACAATCTTCTCCACCTGCAATCCCGCTGCGCTCAGCTCCTCGACCACAATCTTTTGCGGAATGCCGTGCCCGCCCCGGTTGCTTGGAACTCCTTCCACCGGCTCCAGCCCTGCGCGCGCCGGAAAATCAATAATCGCCAGCCGCCCTCCCGGCTTCAGCGACCGCACCAGGTTGGCGTCAAACTCCGCCGGCTTGGTCAGGTGATGGTACACGCGCCGCAGGAAGATCGCGTCGCAGCACGCCGTCGGCAGATTCGTGTCCGCCTCTTTGCTCTCCACCACCACCACGTTCCCGACCTTCCGTCTCGCGGTTTCGCTCTTCAGCTCCGCCAGCTTCTTGGTATCAATCTCCGTCGCATACACTTTTCCCGCCGCCCCCACACGTTCCACCGCCGCAAACGTGAACCTCCCGTCCCCCGCCCCAATATCCGCCGCCACTGTCCCCGCTTTCCATCCCATCAACTCCGCCAGCCGCTTGACCTCTTCCGCCGCGTCCCCGCGCACCTGCCCTGCAAACACCAACGCCACCGTGCACGCCAGCCCTATCAGCAACAGTCTTCTTTTTCTCATCGCGGCTCCGGCCCCCTCTCCAACAACATACTGCCCCTCACACCGCAAAGATTCCTATTCACGCATTGGACTCAATGCATCAGAAGCTCTTTTAGCGATTGCTTTTTTCTATGTCTCCATCCCAACCACCTCCACCACAGAGCGTTTCGCACCGCCTTCCTTGGAATTCTAGATTGATCCGTTTTCGCGCTCATCTTCAAACCCACGTGTCCACAATCCCCGATGTCCATCCTCAAGTCTTTCAGGGGACCACGCACAACTCCCGCGCCATCCCCCCTGTCATATGTTTGACGCACTTTCGCAAGATTCTCATCGGCCAACGGCACGCGCACATACACAGGCTATCTCCCCTGCATACCCAGTCTTCTCGAGGAGTGCCCGAAATCCTTTCACGGCGTCTTCGAAATTCGCCTCTACTTCAGACAATCCGAGCTCCTAATCGACGATTTAGTTTGATCTCAACTCCCTACCAGTTGGCGTCGGCGACCCTCGACTCTAAGCATACGCCTTCAAACAACGCGTTCCACGTCTCCGATGCCCCTGTCATGTCTGGGGCAGGGTCTTCAGGAAAGTCGAGGCTCTTGCCAGGAGTTTTCCACAGTTCATTCGAATGGTAATCCAAGACGTACTTAACAACTGCATTATATCTGTGCTAGCATAGTTTTTGACAGTCAGTCGCCAACTCGCGCGATTCACCCCGTCCCATTCCCCGAACCCTCTGCGTTCCCTGTGTCTCTGCGTTGAATTATCCCTTCCTGCCCTCAAGATCTGGCCGAGCGCTTCATTCGTCCCTCGCAACTCCTTTGCTTTCACATCGTTTGCAG
>Ga0066674_10000005_pt1 | contig 38441 bp, 34 predicted proteins | sample GraSoiAngelo_123_FD_62291 | JGI IMG/M metagenome (GOLD analysis project Ga0066674, IMG submission 62291) | Grasslands soil microbial communities from the Angelo Coastal Reserve, California, USA - 14_0927_02_40cm | ecosystem: Environmental > Terrestrial > Soil > Grasslands | place: USA... | reverse complement strand
CGCGACAGCATCACGTTGCCCAGGCGCAGGAGCGATTGCTTCGCTGCCTTGCGCACGCGTGGATCGCGGTCAGTCAGCAACAGGTCCAGCTCTTTGAACTGCGCCTGCGCATGGAGCTCGCCGAGAGCCTTGGCGGCGGCCATCCTCACCCGCCAGTCGGGGTCGCTCAAGGCAGACGTCAGCGCCGGGATGGCCGTGCCGGCTCGCATCCAACCGAGGGCGCGGCAGCTGATCGCGCGATGACGTCGGGTGCCGGAATCCAGGAGCGCGAGCAGTGGTCCGACAGCGGTGTGCCGCCGACGTAGGCCCGCCGCCAGCGCGGCGGCTCCCAGCAGCCCTGGGCGGCGACGACTGGAGAGCACGGTCTCGATGAACAGATCGGGTGCAGCCCGCGCCAGAGCGACGACCAGGGTGCGCCGCGTGCCTGCCCTCCTGGTGGCGGCGAGGAGCGCTTCAGCGCTCCGGATGCCTCCGATCCTCCCGAGCGCCCTCGCCGCGCGGTCCGATACCGCCACATGCTCCGAGCGCAACAGCGGAGCGAGCCACGGCACGGCCGGCTCCAGGCGCAGCGCGCCGAGGATGCGGCAGCATCTTTCGAGTTGCAGTGGATCCTCCTCGGCGAGGCCGGCGACGACGGCGTCGGCGACGCCCGAGCGGTGCAGCGCAACCACCAGACGGGTCAGCGAAGCGCTCTGCGGCTGCAGAGGCCAAGCCACCTCGGCAACCACCGTTGCGACATCGAATGCGCCGTCTTCGAGGTCGATCGGCAGGCGGTCGCCGCTTCCGGCCGCCACGGCCTCGACCTGCCGCTTGAGGGCGGCGCGCCGCATGCCGGCGCGCGCTTGCTCCATCCGACCCGGTGGCGCCTCGACGGCCATGGCCCCCACCTATCTCGCGCCGTTCACACTTCGCGACCGCGCCCCTGTGCGGGCCGCGGCGCTGCTGCGCCCGTGCCAGGCCTCGAGGAGCGTGGTCAGCGAGTCGGTGCCCTTTGTGATCTCACTCTTCGGGTTGGTCAGGCTGAGGATCGTGCCGTCAACCGCGGCCTGCTCAGGCCTCATCTCGTCAAAACCGACCTCGATGTCGACGCGGCGCTTGAGCTTCCGCTCGACGGCGGGTCGAGAGACCGCCGGTTTCGGAGTCCGGTTGTTGAGCACCACTGCAAGCCGGTCATCAGGCGTGCCGAGCTGCAGCAGGATGTCGATCGCGTCGGCCGCGCTCTTCAGCGCCGACAGCTCGGGAGCCGCGACCAGGACTATGTGCTGGGTCAGGTCGAACAGCGCGAGCGTGGAGTCCGTGATGGTGATCCCGAGGTCGACGACGATGTACCGAAACGTTTTGCGCAGAACGCTGATCGCCCTGTTGATCAGCTCGGGAGTGACCTCATCGGCCTCCTCGGGTTTGAGGGCGCCGGGCAGGATCATGGGCCCGCCGGCGTGGTAGAGCACAGTGCTCAGCAGGACCTCTTCGAAGGACTCCGGCGGGACGCCGCCCACGCGGGCCAGGCAGGTCGTCGGCAACAGGCCCGCAAGCAGGGCCGAGTGCGAGTAAGGAAAGTCGAGGTCGAGGAGCAGGACCTGGCCCGGATACCGCCGGGACAGGGAGCCGACGAGGTTGAGCGCGATGCAGGTCCCGCCCGAGCCGCCCTTTGGCGAGTACACGCCGACCACGGTCGCCTCGTGCAGGAGCGTTCCCCACGTCGCCTGCAACGTCGTGTCGGCGAAAGCCCTGAAGCGCTGATCAGCCACCTTACGCAGCTCTTCGATCACCGACGCATGGCGACTCCCGAGGACCGCATGGAGGCTCTGCCGGTCCAGGGTCAGCACGATGCACTCGCTCTGGGCATACACGGATGCCTGCTGAGGCCTGTTCAAAAGGCAGGCTCCGTCTCCCAGGTAGTCGCCTTCTGACAGCACGGCGACAGTCACGAGGCCCGGCGGTTTTTCGACCACGACACGGCAGCGGCCTCGCTCGATGAAAAAGAGGCTGTCGCCCGGTTCGCCCTGGTTGACGATCATTTCGCCGGCGGCGATGCGTACGCGTCGAAGACGCCGGGCCAGAGCGCGGAGCACGCCCTCGGGAAGCGTGAAGAACACGGCGGCCTGCTGCAGAGCCCACATCCGCGCGAGCATGTCTTGATACGGAGGCCAACCGTTTTCGGGGCTTCGCTGCAGAACGGGCCGCCGAGAATCCTGAGCTGTGGGGGCGAGCGCCTGCCGTCCGTTCGACGGGCTTTCAGGACCGCTGATCTGGACGTCAGGCCTCAACGTCGTCGGTCACCCATCGAGGGAATCAGCTCTTCGTGAATCCCCAACGCGCCTCGACCTGGGCGGGGCCGATGATGCCGGGCTCGTTGGTGGAGGGGCACGTTGGATCTGCCGGTGCGACCGACTTCTGGTAATCGTGAAAGGAGAGAAGCGCGTATTTGAGGTTCGCATTGAGGGTCAGCCAGTCCATGAACTGCGCATCGCACAGCGACATCACAACCGTCAGGCTGCTCGCGACGCCCTGCATCTGACCCTGCTTGGGCGCGGCCGAGGGCGGGCCGACCCGAATCACGTACACATTCGTGAACACGGTGCGCGTGACCATCCGAGGGCTGGCAGGCGAAAAGATCCCGGTATTGAGGGTCGCGATCACGTTGATGTCGTCGCCCTGGGCGATATAACCGGCGACTCCCTGCTGCTCCCCGGTGGGAAGGGTCAGCGCCACGTAGCCCTGCGGTATGGGCAAGAAGGACGATGCCACCCCCGCCGCCAGCTGGTCGGGATTCGACGCCACGATGTTGGCCGTGAGGGCCTGGCCCCTGGGAATCGTCACCAGCGCCGAGTAGCCGGTGAGGTCGCTCAACTTGAGGTAAGCCTTCGGTGGCAGTGCATTCACAGGCACCGGGCTCAACGTGATCATGTCGGCGGTGATCGGCTCCCGGGAATCGATATCCCTGGCCGCGACGACGACCCGAACCTGGCCGGGCGCCTGCGATCGATTCACGAACACGATGCCGAACGCAAACATCAAAAGGAACGCCAGCAAGGCCAGCGCCACACCAACCACGAAGAGGGGTGTGCGAATGCCGGTCCGCGCCGGCCGGGTCTGAGTTATCGCTGCCAATCTTTATGTCCTCTCCAGGGGTGGCACCGAGGCCACCCAGCGGCTGCCGTCCCAGTAGTCGCCGGGTTCGGATGGCGGCTCTGGTCCGATGACAAGGAGGTGCACCCTTCTGAGCACCAGGGTTCCTGCGAGCACGTCATGCAACGCCTGCTTGCGGGGTGTGAATGCGGCCATGAGCCAGCCCGTGCCGAGCAGCAGCGTGGACAGCGTCTTCAACAGGTATCGCGCGGTCGCCCGCCGGAAGGTGATCGGATCGCCGTGTGCGTCGCCGACGTAGAGCTCGAGCGCAATCTTTCCCAACGTGCCCCGCGCCGGCGAGCTCTCGAGCAACGCGAAATAGGCCCACGCCACCGCAGCGGAAACCGGGGCTACATTGGCAAAGGCCCTGATATCTCCCGGGGCGATGAGGTATGCCCCCACTCCCAGCGTGAACTCGATAGCTCCGAGAACCAGGGCATCGATCAGGTAGGCGAGCAGTCGCCGCCAGAACCCGGCGTAAGCCACCTCCGTCTTCACCGCCGGCAGTCGAGCCAGCCGGGCTGACGGGATCATCTGGGCACGCCGCTGCACACCGTTTCTTCAGGTCCGAAAACGGCCTCCCCTGAAGGCGGCATCCGGTTCGCTAGGACTGCGGACACGACAAACCTGGTCGGCGTGTGATCACCTCCCGCCGGCTGATGCTGGCTTGTGGCCCAACTTAGTCACGGTCGGGGGTTGCCACAACAGGTCATTCGTCCCCATCCCGGCCCCTGGCCAGGGACCGACCGGGACGAATTACCCAAGCCCCAGGGCCGTCGATTCCTTCGGGTTCGCGACCACAACTGCGGCCGGTCTCCGCACATCAACAGCGGCCGTCAGCCCGGCCAGGACCCCGACCAGCATCGCAATCTCCTGGGAGAGACCCGCGAACGTGATGTACTGTGCGGTCGCTCCCAGCATCAGCAACATGGCGCAGGTGGCCAGGGACGCAGCGCCTATCACGCGTCGGGAAGGATCCATGTCCCCGCGCTGTTTCCAGGCGACCGACATGATCGTCAAGAGCATCCCCACCAGGAGCGCGACGCCGACCAGGCCGGCCCGAAAAGCAGCCCACAGGTACTCGTTGTCGACAAAGCTGGTCAGCCGGTCGGGGACGGTGCTGGGAATCACCGTGCCGGTGCCGACCCACAGGTGGTCGCTGAGGGCGGGGATGATGAACTCAGTCCAGTAGCGGATCCGCGTCTGCATGCTTTCCGGGAGCGCAAAGCCCTGGGCCGTGATCAGCTGCTGGCTCTCGATGCGCTGGCTGATCTCGGGCCAGAGGACCACCACCAGGACGGCGGCGCACGCGACGGTCACGATCAGCTCGCGGGGGACGCGGCGGGCGTAGAAAAGCACGATCACGGTCGCCACCGGCAAGGTTGCCAAGGCGGCCCATGTCCCGCTCGCCAGCATGCCCAGGGCGCTTGCCCCCATGACCGCAGCCAGCCACCACCCGGGAAAGTCTCGATGTCGGAAGGCGGCGAGGGACAGCGCCAGGATGAAGGTGAGGAGGCCAAAAGCGCCGACAGCGCTGTAATGACCCAGGGTCGAGTTCGCGCGATACGAGGCCTGGCTCGGACCGGGATAGTAGGTGGCGAAAAAGTCACGAACCCCGGGCAGGTTCAGGATCTCGGCGCCCGCGATCAGGCCCACGATGACGCCCGCCGCCAGCGTTGAGTTGAGGACGATCCGCAGGCGGTCATGCGTGGGCGCCGTTCGCGAGAAGACGTAGTAGACACCCAGGAAGAGCGCCGGCGAGAGGACGGTTCGCCACGTGTCCAGGTCGGCCGACCAATGCGACAGGAGCAGGACCGTCCATGGGATGACGATGCTGCCGATGACGTATGCGCCCACGGCGATATCGAGGCCGCTCACCGGTCTCGAACGCCTGGTGGTCACCTGGTGAATGACGACGCCCGCGAGGACGACGAGCAGGATCACTTCGCTGGCCTTCAGCACCGGGATGACCGCCCCGCGCGTCAGCCCCGCCGTGAGCGGGACTGTCAAGACGAGGACCGCGCATCCGAAGATCGGACGCCTGATGGTGAGCGCGAGCAGCCCGAGCGCAGCCGCGCCTCCGACGGCGGCGACGACCAGGTTCATCTCAGCTCGCCGAGCGCCTCAACACGCCTCGACGGCCGCCGGCGACCTCGTGTCCAGGCCCAGAGCTGCGATGTACCGCGGAGCGAGGACGTCCCAGCTGATCGCGCTCAACGCCACCTTCGCCCGGCGGGCCTGCCCGCGAGCCGCTTCGCCGTCCTTCAACAAGCCTTCGATCTGACGCGCCAGGTCGGCAGGGTCGCCCGGCTCGAAAAAGGCCAGCGAGTCGTCGGCAAAGTAATCCGCGATGGTGGGCAGGCGCGCGCATGCGACCGGCACATCGTGCTGGACGTACTCGAGGAGCTTGGTTGGAAACAACAGCTCGCCGTAACCGTCGGCGACGATGGCCACCACCCCCACGGCTGCCTGGCTGATCTCGGCCATCGCCTCGTCCCACGGCCGGAAGCCCCGGAAGACGACCCGGTCATCGAGCCCAAGCTCCCCCGTGAGACGCACCAGCGCAGGCTTGAGCTCACCTTCGCCGAGCACCCGCAGGCGGAGCTCCGGCCAGCGCGGATGAAGCAAGGCGAACGCACGAATCGCGACCTGGACCCCATATCTCTCGATGAGCGAGCAGTGCGTGACGATGAAGGTCGGGCTGCCGGCGTGGTTTGGCGACGCGGGCAGAATGGCGACCGGAATGGTGTTGGGAAGGATCGAGACCTTGCGAGCGTCGAGGCCTCGTTGGGTCAGTAAGTCCTGGTTCTTCTGGCTGACCACGATCACGTGATCGGCCAAAGTGAACGCGATTCGCTCGATCCAGCGGGTCAGTTGAACGATGGGATGACGCCGGCTGATCCTCATGCGCGCCGCGGTGAGCTCTGGCGTGAGCTCGAACATCTCGAGCACAACCCGCGCACCACGTAGGCGGGCCGGCAGGGTGGTGAAGATCAGAAAATCCTGTGGGTTGTCGACGAGCACGGCGTCATATCGATGTCGAATCGAGAGCCCCAGCGCCAGGGTGACCGCCCAGACGAAGAAGACCACGTATTCCTCCAGATACCTGGCCGCACCCGTTCGCTTGTGCTGCATCGGCAGCGAAAAGATCCTCAGGTGAGGGTGATCCCCCTTCGTGCTCGCGATGCACAGAAGATCAACTCGAACCCCGAGGTCCAGGAGCTGAGCCACGTTGCGCCGAAGCGTCGCGTGGGACGGGTAAGGGTGTTCGCTGACGATCAGGACGCGCTGAGATGCCGCCACATGACCACCCCTTCTTCGTCAATGATCGACTGCAGTCGAGCGATGGCTTCATCGCGCTGCGCCCTCAGCCTCGCTTGCAGCGCGACGCTCCTACGCTCCATCTCGGCTCGGTCTCGAATCCCCTGCAGCAGCGTCTGGGCCATCGCGTCAGGTTCGTTCGAGCAGAAGAGCGCGGCGCCATCAAATCGCTCCTTCAGAGCGGGCAGGTCCGAGAGCACCAGTGAGCGGCCCAGTCCAACCGCCTCGAAGGCGGCCCGATTCATGATCCGCGGGTCGGTGCTGAAGACGCCGACCACGTCGGCGGCAAGCATCTCGCCGAGAAATAGCGGGTAGGCGAGAAATCCCGTGAAGAGCACATTGCGAGGCGCGCCCGAGCGCACCTTGGCCATGAGCAGCTCGGGGTCGCCGGTGATATGGAATTCGATGTCGGGCAGCAGTCGCGCGGCCTCGATCGCCTCGACCACGGGCTCGTTGGAGTCCATGCTGCCCGCGATCAGAACCCGCCGGCGCTCGGCGGGAGGAACGGCTTGCGCGTCGCCGGCCTGCGGCAGGTCGTCGGGCACCATCAAGGCTCGCGCTCCCCACGAGCCGACCAGCGCTTCGAGCTCCGCCGTGTGCAGGAGGACGACGCGGACGCGACGGAGCAGCCACCTGTGAATGGGCCTCGCCCACACCCACTTGGGGGAATGGAAGGCGCCGGTATGGCAGTCCACCACCAACGGCCGGCGGTGGACCAGACACCAGAGCCAGGCCACCAGCGGGGCAAAAACCGGAGGCGTGATGACGAGGACGGTCCGCGGATTGTCGCGGCTCAGTGTGTTCCAGGTCTGAAACGACTTCATGACATAGGCCAGGGGACGGGCAGCCAGGCGATGCCCGGTGAAGCCATCCCCAAAAAACCGGGCCTGGCCTCCAAGAGCGGCGGCCAGAGCGTTGGTCCGGCCCTGGAATTTGGTCCACGCGACCGCCGACAGCAGGGGTTGGTTCACGATCCAGTCGGGCCGCGCCACGTCGGGAGGCGGTACTGGTTGGCCGCCACCTCGTAAACCTCCTTCGCCGGCGTTTCCGGCTCCGCGGGCGCCTCCTTCGCGGCATCGGTCGCGAAGATGCTCGCCACGACCTGGATGCCGGCGAGCCGCAGGGCTTCTGCGGTGCGCCTGACATCGGAGGACCGCGTGGTCTTCGCGGTGGCGACCACAATCGCGAGATCCACCGTCCGCGCCAGGGACACCGCCGTCGAATCGCGGTCCGGACTCGGAGCGGACATGATCGTCAGGTCGTACTTGTCGTCCTCTTGGCCGGCGGCTTCGTTGGCGATGCGCACGTCCGGGTCGGGCGGCGCGCTCACGATCGTCATCCGCGAGCCGTTCATGCCATGCTGCTGCTGCATCACGTACGTGTTGGCGTCGGCGTCGACGACAAGCACCTTCTGGCCCGCCTTGACCCCGGCCAGCCCGAGACCAGCCGCGATCGGCCTCACCAGGTCGCGCCGCGAGGCGGCGACGACGAGCAGCTTGCGCATGTGAGGGTGCTGCGCGAGCAGGTTGGCGCGGGCCAACGCGTAAGGCTCCGCGCGCGCGGTCAACGCATCCTTGTGGGAGACGGCGATGACAAGCCGCGTGCCGGCGGCCTGGGACAGAGCCTCAGTTTCGAACAGCCGGTCGTCGAACCGGTCCAGCAACACCACCGCGGCGAGCCCGATGCACAGCCCGGCCACCAGAGCGATGGCCAGGTAGCGCAGCGGGTCGGGGTCGATCGGCTTGACCGGCGGCGACGCGGTCTGCACCAACGTCAGGCTTCCCGACAGGCGCTGTTGCTCAGTCGCAAGCGCCTGCAACTTGTCATACGTCGAGCCGTATTCACTTTGCAGGAGGGTGAGGTGCGTCTGTTCCGCCGTGGTCGCAGGCGAGGTCAGTGGACTCGGCGGCACCTTGGCGAGGTTGGCCTGCACGGTCGCGATCTCGGTGTTGATACGCGTGAGCTCGTTCTGCAGGTACTCGCGGGTCGGGGCAATCAGCTGGTCGATGTCGGCCGCGTTCTGATCCATCATCGCGTAAGCGACTGCGTCGGCCAGCGCGGCCGCGTCGGCGGCTGAGGAGGCGGTGACGCTGACGGCTATCCAGTTGGCCCCGCCCCGAGTGGTGTTCGCGCTCACGCGCAGAGCCAGGCTCGTGGCCGTGCAGGTCAGGCTCGGCAGTGGTGTCTTGGCCAGGTTGGGACCGGAGCACGCTCGCTGTAGGACGGGCTGGCTCGTCGCGCTCTGGATGAAATGCGCGCTCAGGAGCTCGCCCGCCTGCAGCGCCAGGTCAAATCCCTGCGAGGCGTTTATTCGCTCGTCGACCCGGAGCACGGCGGTGCCCTGGTAGACAGGCGGCCTGATGACCGACGCCACCCCGGCGCCAATCAGGAAGAGTGCAAGGATGGCGATCAACACGTAAAACCTGTGCCGGATCGCGTGCCCGATCGTCTTGAAGGCGGCCCGCTCGTCCATTCTTCTATGCGCCTGCCGAAGACAGGCCCAACAGGGCAGGCACGGTGAGAGCGAGGATCTTGAGGTCGAGCCCCAGCCCAGCCTCGCGGACGTAGCGCACGTCGAGCGCCATCATCTCTCCGGCCGAGAGCTCGGTCCGGCCGGAGACCTGCCACAGCCCGGTCATTCCAGGCTTGACCATCTGGCGCTCGAAGTACCAGGGCAGGTAGTGCTCCAGCTCGTACGCGATCGCCGGTCGCGGACCGACCAGGCTCATGTCCCCGCGGAGGACGTTGAAGAGCTGGGGCAGCTCGTCGAGGCTCGTGCGGCGCAGGAACCTGCCGACACGGGTCACCCGAGAATCGGCGAGAGACTTGTAGGGGCCGGCCGCGGTCTCCCCGGCGAACCACGCGATCGCCGAGGCCCGATGTGTGCGCTCGTCGCTGTTATGGCGCATGGAGCGGAACTTCCACATCTTGAATCGCGCGCCGTGCAATCCCACGCGCTCCTGCCGAAAGAGGATGGGTCCTGGGCTGTCCGCCTTCACCAGCACGGCCAGCACGGCGAGAAGCGGCAGCAGCAAAAGCGTCGCGCTCACGCCGACCACCAGATCGAACGGTCTCTTCCACGAAACCTGCCGCTGACGGGCGACCGCCATACGCTCTGTCGAGCTGTATTGATCGATCGCATCCCGATCGGATCCCGGCGGGCACGCGTCCGCTAGGTCCAGGTGCACCCCACGCACGCAGGCTAGGTGCGGAGTTTCCAAGCGTAAATAGGCAAAGGTCCTATGTCGCGGGGACAGGAGATGCCGGCGCCGGGACTGGCTAGCTCTTGGTCGGGTTCTTGGTCAGAAACGTCGCCACCGCAGCTCCGGTCGGAGTCAAAAAGCCGGTCGCCTCCGAAAATGCCGGACCTTGGGCCAGCACGAAGCTGACGCCCGCCGCCGCCTCGTGGTCGAGCAGATACGCCACCGCCGAGCTGTTGAGAGCCTGGTTCTCGTAGTGGCTGTCGGTGGTCGAGGCGCCTGCCTCGCCGACGACGTACGGCTTGTTGAGAATCCATCTCCAGTTGGGGTAGCTGGGGTGGTCGTCGTACACGTGGATGTCGTAGAAGTCCACCGCGTCCGAGTATTTCGCCAGGTCGGGGAGGGGGTTCCAGTAGAGCTCGGTGGTGTCCGAGAAGGTGAACAGCGCGGTGGGCGAGGCGGCTTTGGCGGTTCGGTAGAGGTCGCGCATCCAGTCGTGGACTGTCTGGTCGGAAAAATTGGGACTGACCGGATTGTCGTGCGGCGGAGAAGGCAAGTGTCCATCCTGGGCCAGGCTGTTGTAAGGCTCGTTGAAAAGGTCCCAGCCGATGACCGTATGCCGGGCGCCGAAGCGACCCAGGAACTGTTCCGCCGCCCGCAGGTAGCCCTGGCGCATTGCCGGGTGGGCGCCGTCGAGCGCCTCGAAGTGAAAGTTGCCGCTGCTTCCTGTCTCCTGCTGGTCGTACAGCACGGCCAGGACGCGCATGCCGTGTGCGTCGAACATGTCGAGCGCCGCGCTGAAGTTCTGGAGCGCCGACTGCTCGAATCCCTTGAAACCCGTCGCTGGATCCCAGGACATTGCCTCGTCGAGGCCGACAAAGACGCGCATCACCTTGCCCAGGCGGTGCTGCTGGATGAAATCCAGGTCTGCCTGGAGGGCGGGGCGGGTCGACTCCCAGTATCCGCCGCTCGACTCGGAGCGAAGCCACTGTGTTCCGACCCACTCACCGCTCACCGTGCGCGGGACGCCGTAGTTGAGGCCGGCCATCGAGGGGGCGGCGATCATCGGCGCGGACCGAGACGGGATCCCCGTTCGCCAGGCCCAGACGCCGACCGCAAGCGCAATCAGGGCGATCAGCGAGACCGCGGCCGCAATGCGAGCACGCCAGGAGCGCACGATAAGGACGCTAGGCGGCGGTCGATGCTGGGCATATAGGTCATTGGTCCCGGCCTGCCCGCGCCGCGCCGGTGCCCAAGGATCGATCACCGATGTCCTGAATCCCCGTGGCATCCCACCCATCGGCTTGTCCCTGTCTTTTCGTCATCGCCCATTGTCGGCGCTCATCCGCGAACCGAAACTCAAAGACCGTTAACGGTTAGCTAAACAAGGGCCCCCTGGGTTCGGAGAGAGTATTGATGGCAGTAGCGATTCGTGGCAGCAATGGTTCAGACGCCAATGGCTCAAGCAAAGCGATCATCCACAAGGACGACGAGCGCGACGTCGCCGGTCCCGATCGACATCGGACCAGGGTCGGCGTCATCGGCTGCGGTTACTGGGGACCTCAGCTGGTCCGCAACCTGCACGAGATGCCCAACGTCGAGCTGGTCGCTGTGGCGGACAGCAAGCCGGAAAGATTGCAGAACATCGGGGCCCGCTACCCTGAAGTCTCGCTCTTCGGAAGCCACACGGAGCTGCTCGAGTCGGACGTCGAAGCGGTCGTCATCTCGACCCCCATCCACACCCATCACGCGATTGCCTCGGATGCGCTGCGGGCCGGCAAGCACGTGCTGATCGAGAAACCACTTGCGGCCAGCACGAGCGAAGCCATCGACCTCATCGGCCTGGGCCAGTCGACCGGCCGTGTGGTCATGGTCGGCCACACTTTCATCTACAACCCCGCCGTGCAGGAGCTCCGCCGCCTGGTCGGGGATGGGGACCTCGGCCGCATTTACTACGTCGACGCCGCGCGGCTCAACCTCGGGCAGTTTCAGCGCCGGGCCGACGTCATCTGGGACCTGGCGCCCCACGACATCTCCATCCTTATATATGTGCTGGGGATGGCGCCCGTCGCGGTCAGCGCCCGCGGCAGCGCCTGCGTTCAGGACGACGTCCACGATGTGGCCTACCTCGAGCTGATCTTCGAGAGCGGCGTCAGCGCGCACGTCCACGTCAGCTGGCTGGATCCCGCCAAGGTAAGACGGATCACGGTCGTCGGCGACCGCCAGATGGCCGTGTACAACGACGTCTCGCTGGTCGAAAAGATCCGCGTCTACGACACTGGCGTGGGAACGCCGATGACAAACAACTTCGGCGAGTTCCAGCTTTCATACCGGCATGGCCAGGTCACCATCCCGTACATCACCTGGCAGGAGCCCCTGCGCCTGGAGTGCGAGCACTTCGTCGACTGCGTGCGCACCGGGGCCGACCCCCGGACGGATGCCATGCAGGGCCTCGCGGTGGTCTCCGCTCTCGAGGCGGCGACGGAGTCGCTACGCCACGGCGGTCGCCGGGTGCCGATCGAGCTGCCGGTGCTGGCCAAGCCAACCCCGGCGCCTGAGGTCAGCCGGCTCACTCCCGCTCAGCTGGGGCTGGCTTCGGCTTCCTGATCACGCGACCAACGCGGTTCGTGCCAGGCCAGCACGAGCCCAGACGTGGTCAGCTCTGAAGCTACGGCGAATCCCGCCATATGCAGCTTGTCGATAAGCTGCTGAGCGGTCGCCCCCTCCACGGGGTGGCATTCGATCACGATCAACCTCGCCTGGCTGAGCAGGCTGAGAGACGCGGTGGCGAACAGCTCGTACTCTGCGCCTTCGATGTCGAGCTTGAGAAAGTCGACCGACTCGTAGCCCGCATCCGCAATTGCCTCGACGAGAGTCATGGTCTGGACAGCAATCTCCGCGCCCCCTTTGTCACTGACTATCGAGGCCCCATGCGAGGCTCGCGTCGGTGAGCTCAGGGTGGCTACCCGGCTGCTGCCGGCCAACGCGGCGCTTCGAACGACCACGCGAGGCGAGATGCCGGCGCGATCGAGGTTCTCGACGAGCATTCGGAAGACTTCGGGGTTCGGCTCCAGCGCGTAGATCTGGCAGTGAGCGCGGAGCCCAGCCCACAGGCTGAACGATCCGACATGGGCCCCGGCGTCGATGACAGTGTGTACACGATTCCAATCGATCACGTTGAAGTCGTACTCGCTCAGCCCGAATACATGCATCGGCCCCTCCAGATCGCAGACCCGGACGAGCATCTCGGGTCCATTCCTGACCCGCAGCCTCATGCGGTGGACGTACAGCCGGCGTGCAAGCGCGGGAAAGACACGTTCCAGACGGTGAGCCAAAAAGCGCAGGAAAAGCGCGGGAAACCACTGCTCAAAGGTGCGGTGCATCGTTCTGAGCGTCGAAAGCTGCGTGCTGTCGTCACAGTAGGGCTGCAATCGCATCGCGCCCGCGTCGGCAGCAGAATGATCGGCGACCCCGCTGGAGCCGACCCGCTCACCGATTTCGTGAGCACTCAGTTGTGGTCCGCTCTGGTTGTAGGCGCCCAGCACAGTGGCAGCGTAAGTGGGTATCTGGCTGGAAGGAATGGGCAAGAGTCCCGGTGCCTGTTCTCCAGTCCCAGCCGGGGGGCTAGGACAACAGCCTGGCAGGGTCCGCTGGCGCCCCTTATGCACCACCCTGATCGCAACTAACCTGAGTTGGTCAGCGTGTCGCTCCTCCATGACCTGAAGATCCGATTCCTGCAGGCCCTGGCGCAATTTGCGCCCGGCGCGACCGGCGTGCGGGTCGCTTTGCACCGCTGGCGCGGCGTCCGCATCGGCCAGCGGGTTTTCATCAGCACCGACGTCATCGTCGAGACGGCGCATCCGGAGCTGGTGTCGATCGGGGACAACGTCGTCCTTGGTGTCCGGAGCACGATCATCGCCCATTTCAACGACCTCACGAGGCAGATCCTGGGCACGCGTCGATACTCGGTCTCCATCGAGGACGACGTGTGGATCGGTCCGGGCGCGATCATCCTGCCTGGCGTCACCATCGGCCGGGGCTCGGTGGTGACCGCGGGCAGCGTGGTCTCAGGCTCGGTGCCCGCGATGGTCGTCGTCCAGGGCAATCCCGCGCGGCCCATCGCCCGCTGCGAGGTACCGCTTGGCTCGCAGTCGTCCGCGACCGAGTTCTACCGGCGGCTGAAGCCGCTCCGCTCCAGCGAAGAGGTCACGCGCGCCTAGGCGACTTCTCGCAGCCGGACCGCCACCGCGCCGATGTAGCCGGCCGCCGGCGTCAGGCTGATGGTGGTCCAGCCGCTTTGTTCATCGCCGCTGACGCCCGGATTCAGGACCGCGGCCAGTCCGCGCCCAACGCCTTTCGCGTACGCCTCCTTCAGCGTCCAGATGGAGAGGAAGGCCAGGGGCCGAACCTCTTCGCCGAGCGAGCTGATAAAGGTTGCTTCCTCGGCCGAGTAGAAACGTCCTGCGAGATCTGACCACGGCAGGCGGCGGCTCAGAGACTCGACGTCGACGCCGATTGATACTTGCCTGCCGACGGCATAAAGCGCCAGGCCTGCGGAATGCGAAAGGTTGAAGTCGATCTCACAACCCGAGACGGCCGGCTTCCCATGTTCGTCGGTCTCGAGCTGGATCGCGGCCGGCGGGCAGTCGAGCTCGCTCGAGAGCAGGCAGCGCAGCCAACCCCGCGAAGCGATCCAGCGGCGATCTTGGGGGCGCCGACGAGCCCTGTCCCACTCGTCCCTGGAGAGGGTCGCGGACAGCGCGGCCATCTCGTCCGCGGGAAGGTCAAGGGGCGCCGCGACCAGTCGAAACTGTCCCGGGCGCAGCTGTGCGGACGCTGGAAGCCTGATCGCGTGCTCGGGTCGCAGCTGGACTACCTCCACAGGTTCCCCACGGCCGCCGCCGAGGCTCGGTCCCGCAGCTCGGTCGCGGTCCTGCGCAGCGTGGGCCACGGGCTCCAGCGCGGAGCCGCGACCAAAGCGGCGTCCACCGGATCCCGCGGCCGCACCTCGACTTTCACTCGATGGCTGTCAGCCAACGAGGTGATCTCAGTGGCCACATCGAGACCGGCCGGCATGCCCGAGCCCGGCAGCCTGACCACGACTCGCCCAACCGGCTCCGGAGTTTCGATTGACGCGACGCGACCGTGCAGGCGCACGGTCATCACCCCGTCGTCCAGCCGCCACGCGTAGCTCCCGCGAGCGGCCGCCGAGAGTGGGGCCCAGGACACGTCGCCGAAAGAGTTGACGAGATCGGCGATGCCGGCCAGGCGCTCGTAGCCGCGGGCCACGTCCGCATGATGGCCGTACAGAAACAGCGGCCGGCGCAGAAAGGCAGACAAGACGAGCTGATCTACCGGGGTGTCGAGCCGATGCCGAGGCACGACCGGCAGCCCGTTGTTCGCGCGGTCCGCCGGAAGAAAGCCAAGAAGGGAATCCAGCTCGGCCATCGCCGCCCTCAGCTGGACCTGCTCGATGGCGAGCGCCTCAAATCCGGTTCGGAACACGGCCCGCATCGTCTGTTCGCTGCAGACCTCGAACGGGGCACACATGACGCGCGAAACCTCGAGGCCCGTTCGTTTCTCGAAGCGCACGGTTCGGACCAGCGCCTGCGCGGCCAGCGCGAGGCTTTCGTTTTCAGTCCTCTCGCGCAGCAGCTCCTGCGAGACATGGTCATTGCCGTGGATGGTGAGCGAAAGGAGCTCCCTTTCCCGGATGAACAGCTCCACCACCGGGCGTGACGCGAACGTCAGATCGTGGGGGATGGTCGCCATCACGGCGTGGAAACCAGAGCGGCGCGCCTGGGCGGCCAATCGCCGGTAGTCGATGTGGCCGTAGGACCCGGAGTGGAGATTTGGATCGTCGAAGATGAAGGCCGCCCGCAGCGGCGGCTGTGTCCAGCCCCCGTCAATGTTTCTCAAGAACTCGATCAGCGGGAGCAGGGCGAGGAAACGCCCGGGGCGTAGGCGGTCGGCGAGCGGCTCGCCGCGGGCCAGCTCTTCGGGCGCCAGCAGGACCGAGAAGCTTTGATTCGGGCCCAAGCCGTGAGCCAGCCATACGGGTCGGCCGTTGCACGATGCGAGCACGATGCCCTGTGGCTGGGCCGCGAGTGAGCCGGCCGGCGCCCTTGACTCGATCATCGTCCGGCCGCGCAGCACACGGTCAACCGGCGCGTCGCCGCCAAACCGCACCTCGGCTTCTCCATCTTTGGCGACAGGTCCGATCACGTGCAATATTGCGAACGGTCCCGGCTTGGGGTGGGCTCCGGGGAAGGCGATCACGCCATCCAGGCCGGCGGTCGCCGCGGCTTCGCGTCCTTCAAATGTGATGTCGAAGGCGGCGCCCAGGGCGCGGAACAGGTTGGCGCGCCGCGCCAGCTCACGGGCTGGAACGACCCCTACTTTCCGTCCCATGTGCCGATGTGTGACCTGGCGGCCGGCGTCCGGTCCTGCAGATCCAGCTCCCAGGCGCCCTCGCCGGCCTGGACAAAGCCAAGACGCGGGTACAGGTCGCGCACCAGCTCGTTGCGGCCCGAGGGGATGTAACTCCCTCTCAGCCTTGCGCAGCCGATCGCGGTGGCGCGCAGGCACAGCTCCTCGAGCATCCACTCCTCGACGGCCCGGCCGATGACCCGGCAGCTCATCAGCCAGCTCTCGATAAGCATCAAGGAGCCCTCTCGCCGGCCAATGAGAACCGCCACCAGGCCGTGGTCGGTGAACCGGTCTTTCAGCCTGAGGTACAGATGGACGGCATCCGGGTCGCCCATCAGCCGGCGAAGCTCGTCCTCGCTGCATCTCAAGCCGGTCAGGTTGAACTGGTTGGTCTTGCCCATCAGCTGTGCGATGCGCGGCAGGTGCAGCTCGTCGAATGGGGCGACGTAAGCGGCCATCTTCAGGCTGGCCAGAAACTCGTCCAGGCTGACGGTCGACTGGCGGAGCGCCTCCACGGCGTTCCTGGCGCGGTACTGCTCGGTCCGATTCAGGTCCTCGTCGGTGAGGGAGACGGTCTCGAACCTCAGGTAGTCGGCCATCCGGCGCACATACGCGGAGGGATCCTCCGGCAGGTCGACGACGTCAACCTCCGGCAGCATGCGGCGCACGAGCTGTCGCTCCAGGACGTTGTCGTCGACGAACGTGAGTGCATCGAGGCCGATGCCCAGCGACTGCGCGATCGCCGTGAGGTTGGTCGCCTTGTCGTCCCAGTTGGCGCGGAAAACCGCGATGTCGTCGAGCTTGATCCGCATGTCGGGATGTCGCTCGAACGGGAGGCGCGCCACCGCGTCGTCGTTCTTGGAGACGACGGCGAGAACGATGCCGCGGGATTTGAGCTCGAGCACGTACTCCTGGAACGCGACGAACGCCTCCCCGTCGGCGCCGGTCCCAAGCCGGATTCCCGGCAGCCCATCATCACCGACCACCCCCCCCCACAGCGTCCCGTCGAGGTCGAGGACGAGGCACTTGCGGCTCAGGCCGAGGGACGCAGCCAGCACCGCGGCGGTGTGGCGGGCGATGAGAGGCAGGGCGTCCAGCGCGACGGCTTGCTTGGTCATGTGCCAGTAGCGATCGTCAAACCACTGACGCTTGCCGAAGTCCGCCGCGATCCGCTCGAGGTCCACGACCAACACCCCTTCGGGCGCGTCCTGAGCCAGCGCGCGATTGAGCTCGCGCGTGAGGGAATAGCGGCTGCCCTGCAACCTTGCACTGAGGTGACCGAGCGATTCCTCGGGACGCAGGACGAAGAGATGCTGCACCACCGTCGCATTGGAATGCAGCCTGGCTGCGCCCCACAGGGCACTCCAGCGCTCGACTTCCCTGGACAGCCGCAGCGAAGGCTCCTCGCCCGGGTCGGAGAATCTCAGCTCCCCCGCATGCGGCGCGATGACGATGTGGCTGGGCTCGAACCGGTAGAGCGGGCTGGCCCCGTCGAGCAGCTCCTGCCGGTACTGGTCGTAACCGCTCTCGTGGAGGACGACGTCGATCCCCTCCCGGAGGGCGGCGAGTCGGAGCAGGGCCCCAAACGGCTTGAGCGTGTAGCTCCCGGTCAGCGCGATTCTCGCCTGGCGCCGGGCCAGGGGCCGCTCCTCGGCGGCCAGTCGCGCCAGCATGCTTGCCGCCCCGGACCACTCGACGAACTGGTCGGAGGCATCGACCACGCGCGCGAGCCACCTGAAGGCTTGCTGCCGGTCGCCGCGGCGGTGATATTCCTCGGCGATCCTCAGGCACAGGCGGGCATCCGGCCGCTCGGCATCCAGTGCGGCTTCAAGATCAGCCTCGAGGCCCGTCCCCGTGACGACCATCACGAACCGGCGGGGTGCGGCTTCTCGTCGATGAACGACTGCAGCTCACCGATTGTGGCCAGCTCCTGCAAGCGGTCCAGCTCCTGATCGCTGAAGCGCACGCCAAAGCGCCGCTCGACCTCGAAGATCACGTTGACGTGGGACAGCGAATCCCAGCCGGGGATCTCGGCGAAACCAGTTTCGGGTCCGAGCTCCAGGTCTGGCAGCGAGAAAAGCGTTCGCAACAGGTCCTCAAGCGGCTGCTCGGCGATCATGTCAGAGGGCGTTGACGGCCTCGGCGACCACCTTCCGCTCAGCGTCCGACACCCCGGGGTGGACCGGAATCGAGAAGATGTCCGTCGCGGCGGCCTCGGCCCGAGGGCAGGACGGGTTCGCGTGGTGGCGGTAGGCCGGCTGCCTGTGCACAGGGACCGGGTAGTAGACGCCGGTGCCGACTCCCGCCTGCTCCAGCCTGGTGCGAATCTCATCTCGAGACAGGCCACCGGGCCGTGGAGCTCGAAGCGTGTACTGGTGGTAGACGTGGCGATGACCCGGAGCCACGCGCGGGCGTAGAAACCGCTCAGATGTGATGTGCGCGTCGTAGTAACGCGCATGGTCGCGACGCCTTTCCGTGATCACTTTCAGCCGCCCTAGCTGAACCAGCCCGATGGCAGCCTGCATCTCCGTCATGCGGAAGTTGTAGCCGATGACCTCATGGACGTAAGCCTGGTTCGAATACGCCTGGTGCCTGAGGCTCGCGCAGGTCTGTGCCACCCGGGGATCGTTTGTGATCACCATCCCGCCTTCGCCAGTGGTGATGTTCTTGGTTGCGTAGAGCGAGTAGGCCGCCGTGCCGAAGACGCCGAGGGGCGTGCCGGCGATGGTTGCGCCGACAGCCTGGCAGGCGTCCTGGATCAGGGCGAGCCCGTGCTCGTCCGCGAGGGCGAGAAATGCGGGCATATCGCACGGATTGCCGTGGAGGTGGACAGGCATGATCGCCTTGGTGCGGGGACCGATCAGCTCCGCCGCAGCCTGCGGGTCGAGGTTCAGCGAATCGTCGATGTCGGCGAGCACCGGCCTGGCCCCGGTTTGCGCGATCGCATTTGCCGTTGCGATGAATGTCAGCGGGCTTGTGATCACCTCGTCGCCGGGGCCGATGCCGTGGGCCAGCAGTGCGAGGTAGAGCGCCGTCGTCCCGTTCGAGGTGGCGACCGCAAAGCGCGCCCCCATGGCGTCAGCAAACGCGAGCTCGAAGGCGCGCACCTTCTCGCCCTGGGCGAGGGCACCAGAGCGCATCACCTCGATGACGGCGGCCTCTTCCTCGACGCCCAGAAACGGCTTCGCGATCGGGATCATGAGGCTGCCCTGGCCAACTGTTCGAAGCCGCCTCGATGGATTCGGGAGCAGACGGTGCACACGCCGTCCACTTGCAGCCGGCCACCGCACTCGCAAACGTAGCCGATGAGGCGCGCCGGATTGCCCACCACGAGGCCGTGATCGGGGACGTCCCGGGTGACCACCGATCCGGCTCCCACCATCGCAAACCGGCCCACGGTGACGCCAGGCAGGATCGTGCAGCCGCCGCCGACAGCAGCGCCTTCCTTGATGCTGACCCCGCTGACCGTCCAGTCTTCCGCGCCCTTGGGCCTGCCGTCGGGGGTGACTGCTCGGGGCCGCTTGTCATTGAGGAGACAGGTGTGCGGTCCTACGAAAACGCCGCTCGCCAGCCGCGCGCCCCTGAATACCGAGACCCGGTTCTCGAGCTTGACACGGTCTCCGATGACAACGCCGACGTCGACGTAAACGCCCTTCCCCAAAACGCATTCAGAGCCAATGCGGGCGCCGTCTCTCACCTGCACCTCGTTCCAGATCTGGGTGGCGTCGCCGACAGATGCGGACACCGATACATCCGCCGTGCGGTGAATTCTTGACGCTTGAGCCATGGGGCGAGCCTAGCAATCAGCCGCCAGGACGATCAATGGTTTGATTTGCCTTCGGCCTGGACAGTGGTTAGGCATTTGTCCCGCCCGGCTTCTGTTCATGCACGGCGCCGGCCGACGGGCGCGATTGCACACTATTCGATGGAGTGGAATTGGCTACCGGATGTCCAGGCTGAGCTCGATCGGCGTGCTGCCCGAAGCATTCCGCCACCGCGTGTGGAGCTTGGAAGAATCGCTGCGTTCTGCCCTGGGCAAAGACCAGCTCGGTTTCGCCAAGCGTTCGGTTTCGCGCGCCCGCGTCCGCATGGTCACACCCCGCAACCTAGCCGGCACGAAATCCGCGGCTCCCAGGGCCGCTACCGCGGGGCTCCTCAGCGCGTCCGCCCGGTCGGCCTTCAGCCTGGCGGCGGCTCATTTCGGCATCGACCTGCGAACTGGTGACGGGCCATCGATCTTCAGGCGCGCGACCACCGAGCAATGGCCGCTGGTCGCCGTCACGGCGGATGCCGGGCCCACCGTCCGCGGCGCGGACGTGCTGAGCTACCTCCGGGCCGGCGGCACCATCTTCATCGGCGAGATCACGCCGGCGGCCGACGCCTGGCTGCAGGCCCTGGCCCGAGAGCTGGGCGTGGAGCTGCCTCGCTCCCGGCCTCTGGCGCAGAGGGCCGCCGCGCTGAGGTTCTCCGCTCTCCGGCCGGAGATCACGGCCGAGATGAGCGGCCTGGAGATCCAGAACGACGAAGGCGATTGCTTCTTCGAGGCCTCTCCGGCCGCGACCCCGATTGCCTGGTTGAACGCGGATGCTGATCTGCTGCCGGCCGTCGTGCAGATAGGCGTCGCCGGCGGCAGGCTGGTGCTGGCCGTCGGGCCGTCGCCGGGCGAGGGCAGGGCGGTCGACCTCCTGCAACCGGAGCATGCATTGGGCGTCCTGCCGGCATTCCTGATCGTCCGTTCTCTCTACGGGGAGGCGGCCTGGCACAGCCCGTTCGCGATGGCCAACTTCACGATCGACGATCCAATGCTGCGTCAGGGTTTGCTCGGCCTCGATTTCGGGGCGGCCCTCGCCGCCGCATCCGCGGGCAACTTTCACCTCACGGTCGCGACCGTCCCCCGGGAGCTGCGCCTCGCAGATCGGTCGACGGTCGCCCTGCTTGCAAACAATCACGGCCGCATCAGCGCCTGCTATCACGGCAACGACCACGACGGTTACGAGTTCTTTGCCTCCGACAACGGGCACAGCCGGTTCCGAAGCCGGCCTCTGGAGCGACAGCGCGGCGCGATCAGGGAAGCGGCCGCCCGCGGCCGCGAGTTCGCGCGCCGCACCGGTCATGCGCTCGACAGGGTGATGGTTTTTCCCCACGGCCTCGGCCCGGCGAGCGTGATCGGGGAGCTCGGCGCGTGTGGCTTCCTCGCGACCTCGAACTGGCTCGACCGCTACCCGCTGGGCGCATCGCGACCCGATGACGAGGACGCGGGCATGCGACCGGCTGACCTCGCGTGGGACGGCTTCCCACTGCTATGGCGCCGCAACCTGGCTGATGAGACCTTTCCGTTCGACCTGATGCTTGGACGACCGGTGCTGTACTTCGGGCACCGGAGCAACGTTGGTGACGACTTTGAACCAGTGCGCGCGCTGGCGCGGCGCGTTAACCAGGTGGCGATCTCGGGCGTCAGCTGGCTTGGGCTCGAAGAGATAACGCGACACGGTTACGTCCAGAGGCGCCGTCCCAACGTTGAGGCCTGGGACGTGCTGATGACCGCCAATCTCGCCTGCCTTCACAACCCAAGCACCGCGATCCGACGCTATCGCGTGCATCGTCCCTACCTTCCGAGCGGGGGCGCTCTGACAAGCGGCGCGGATGTAGCCCATGGTTCCGATCTCGAGCTGGAGGTCACGCCCGGAGCAACGGCGCTGGTAAGGGTTGCGCGTCCGGGTGCGGAAACCCTCCCCGACCCCATGGAGGACAGGCCGTGCGCGGTCGGGCATGTCGCCTAGCGGTGCAGGAGCCCGCCAACCTTGTAGAACCTATGGACGACACGCGCCATTCGCAGCTGCACCGGCGCCGGCATTCCCCGGTCCACGAGCCACATCCCGCCTGAGAGCAGGTGTCCGACGCCGTCCGCGATGCGCGGGAGTGACCAGAGCGCGCCTGCTACGCGGTCGAAGGCCCCGCCGACGCCACCACCGTTGATTGCCTCCACCCGCGTGCCGTGCACCCTTTCGAGGTTGGCCAGCGATACGCCCTCGGCAAACCCTTGCCGCCGGTGGCTGGCGTAGGTGACTCTGCGCATGTGGAGCGCCAACGCCTCCTTGGCCAGAACGACCGGCACGCCCGCCGCAATCGCCTTCAGTCCGAAGTCGGCGTCCTCCCCGCCGTATTCGCGGAAGTTCTTCGGGTCAAAGCCGCCGATGCGGTTGAAGGTCGACTTGCGAATCGAGATGTTGCCGCCCCAGATGGTGGCGCCCCCACCAGGCGACGCCTCCATGGCGGCGATCGCGCCGCGGTGCGACCGGTCATAAGCGATTGCAGCGCCACCTTTCAAATATGCGGGCGCCATCGGGTAGTAACCCTGGACGAGAACGTCGGCGTGCGTGCGGTGCGCGCTCAGATGAGCTAGAACCAGGGCCCGATCCGCAAGCATGTCGTCGTCGTAAAAGAGAAGGACGTCATGCGCGGCATGCCTGGCGCCGGTATTGCGCGCGTCGGCCAGACCGCCCTGCCGCTGGCTAACCCAGCGGAGCGCATGCTCCGGCCGGCGCCGCTGGAGCCATGCTTCGGAATCATCTTCAGTCCCGTCGAGGACCACCAGCACGTCGTATTCGTCCGCGGGCGCCTCCTGCTGCTCCAGCGAGTCGAGCGTTCGCATCAATAGGGCACGGCGGTTGCGGGTCGGGATGACGACCGTGGCGCGCAGCGGATTCATCAACTCTCAGACCGCCCCGACGTTCACGGCCGGCGCGGCTTCGAGGCTGGCGGGCCGGCCGATCGGACGTCCAGCGTGGGTCGATCGCATGTACACGATGAGGGTGAACGCGCCGATCACCGCGAGCTGGGTGAGGGCTCCCAGGGCAAACGCAGCGCCGGCGCCGGGAAGGCCGGTCCCTGAAATCAGCACCAACCCGATCGCGATCGTCATCACCATGCCGCATGCGGTGGCGACGGCGTCGATCAAGGGGCGGCCCAAACCGACCCAGACGCTTTCGAGCACGACGTAGAAGGCGTAGGCGCACATCCCCGCAGCGAGCCACGGCAGCGCCTCCACCGCATGCGGATACCTGGCGCCGAAGACGAGCGCAACGATCGGCTTGCCGAGCGCGACGAGGACAACCAGAGCCGGGACGGCGAGCGCAGCCGCCAGGAGCAGCGCTTTGACCAGCTGCCGCCTGAATGGTGGTCCGGTGAGGGTCGCGATTCGCGGGACAAGCGCGCTGCCGATGGCGCCCGCAGGCAGAGCAATGAGGTTGACGAGGGTCTTGGACGCTGCGTAATCGCCGGTGTTGGTGGCTGGAAGGAAGAAGCGGACCATGATCAGGTCAGCCCCGAACCAGATCGCAAAGAGCGCGCTCTGCACCAGCAGGGGCGCCGAGATGAGGGCGATCCTACGGGCGAGCGCCAGCCGCACGGCGCGGAAGGCAAAGGTCAGCGGAAGCGGGCTCAGCAGCTGCAGGACCACGAGCGCAGCCACGTTGGTGAGTCCATAGACCGCCACGAAGATGGTGGCGCTATGGAATCCGGCCAGTCCCAGGATCATCACGGCACAAAACTGCACGACGTTGGCCAGGATGTAGAAGGCGGTCATGGCCCCGAAGTTGGCCAATCCGCGCTGAGTGTTGCGATAGGTCTCGAAAATGGCGATCCCCAGCAGGTTGGTCATGAGAGCGGGGATCATCCATCCACGCAAGCCGGCGATGAGGCCGATCGGGACGATTGCGATCAGGCTCACGGCGAGCACCACCGCCACCGCGAGCACCCAGTTGCTGAAGTACTTGTCCTGCTGGCCTCGGTCACCCGCGTTGCGGGCCAGGAATCCGGACATGCCCGCCGGTGCATTGCTGATCAGGACCGTGCCGAAGCTGGCGATCACCAGCGCGAAAGCCATCAAGCCGTAGTTGGCGGGACCCAGGAAACGAGCCGCCGCCACGACGAAAAGCAGGCCGATCGCGCGCGCAATGAGATTGCCGGTGAAAAGCAGCCCGGACGAGCCGACCAAACCGTCGCCCTTCAGGATCCGCCGACCCGCTTCGCGAGCCACGCCCAGGACCGAGTTGCCGCACGCCCCCCAAGGCAGCATCAGTTGCAGCCCCGCCGACGCGATGGTGAAAAGCTTGTGAACCTTGCGACCGTCCGGTGCGGACATGACGGTGAGGAGCAGCCTCCCCTCTGCGTCCACGTCGGGCCGGGCGCAGGAAGCGCACTCGCCCGGCCGATGTCCGATGACCGAAGCCGCTGCCTCCGCCAGGCCCACCTGTGCCCGCCGGCGGGTCAGATGAAGGTTGGGCAGCTCTCGAGCTGCCTTGCGGACGTCGTCCTGGGCGTTGCCCGGCGCGAATCCCTTGACCGCGATCGGGAAGGTGGCGAGGTCCTCCGGACTATCGCCGACTGCAAGCGCTACAGGGATGTCGGCGCCGCCCAGCATGTCCCGGAGGCGGTTGAGACCTTTGCCTTTGTCGACCTCCTCCGGAACGAAGTCCGTCTGGTAGGCGCCGTCGACCTGGCGCAGGCGCAACCGCTCCACGTCCGGCGCGAGCAGCTTCAAGGTGGCAGGCTCGAGGTGGCGCCGCCTGCCCTTGAGGTCGAAGCGATAGGCGCGGACGATGCCCCGGTAGCTCTCGTCAAGGTGGACGCCGGCCTCCAGGGCCAGACGCGCGCGCAGCTGGCCGAGGCGTTCGGCTGCGTCGTCGCCCGACAGCTGCACGGTGCGTTCGGGGTTGCGGGCGTAGACGGTGGCTCCGTACTCCGCCACCCCACCTGGCAGGGAGTAGGCGCGGCACCGCTCGCGCACCTCATCGAGTGACCGGCCAGTGACCAGGACCGGACGAAAACCATGGATGTGCAGCGCGCGTAGAGCAAGTGCTCCCGCCGGGGTCACCGATGGAAAGCCCATTTGATCGCTCTCCAAAACACCGTCGATATCGATGGCGCACAGCGGACCGTGCGCGGGAACCTGGATGTCGAGAAAGAACCGGGCACGGTAATAGCGCTGCGCCGCTCGGGACGAACTTCGCTGGGAGGCGGTGAGTGCTTGTGCGATTTGGGGATCGCTCGCTCCCTTGCGATCCGCAAGCTCCTGCGTAATGAATATTTGATCGGTCACGTTGTGAACAAGTTGATGCAGCAGCCAGCGCTCCTCAGTCGTGGAAGATCCAAGGGCCCGCTCGTATTCGCACCTCAGAGATTCGACAAACTCATCACTTCGATCGCGCTCGCTGGTGCGTTGCTCGTATTCGACAACCGCGCTGGCCAGGTCATAGATCGCGTCATAGCAGTGAAGGTTCTTGATCAGATCCTGGTTGCAGAAAGCACGCTCGTCAAAGTCCACTTTTCGGATGCCGGCCTCGCCGGCCCCGGGTTGGGCAAACCACTCCTTGAGCGCCATGCTGCCGTCGATCACCGAGGGTTGGCTGGGTCTTAGAAGCCGCAGCGCCACGTGATCGGCGATCGGTAACGCCAGCAGGCGGAGCATTCCAAAGCCGCGGCGAAGCAGGAGCGACGCTTGCTTCCACGAGGGGCCTTCACCGGCAAGCCGGTCAGTGATGTCCGAGCCCGTGGCGAGGGCATCGCGCCGGGCCAGGACGTAACGCGCTATCCGTCGGGTGAGGATCCGCAGGTCAAGGCCTTGGCCGCGGGCAACATTCCATTCGTCCGGAAGCCACGCCCGGAACATCAAACCTTCGCGGAGACCGTAGATGGCCGGGAGGTACTCGTGAAGGGGCGTACTGACAGCAAGCGAGTGGTCGCCCAGGTACCCAAGCCCGGTTCCCTTGGCATAAATGAGATGCCGGTGGGCTACTTCGGCCTCATCGACCAGCTCGACGCTGAACAGCGCCCGAGCGTGACGGCGGGACACGGAACCCAAGCTCGGATCCATGGTCGGTGGCAGGTTGATGCGGGTCACAGAGCGAATCCCCGTGACTCTCACCTGAGTTGTGCGACCATCAGTCGAACTGACGTCGATCGTCACCCCGGCAAGCAGTTCCGACAGCGTTTGGCGTATGGCGTCGTCCGAAAGCCGATCGTGGATCGCCCAGTGGCTGGCCGGCAGGACCGCGTGCCGATACTCCGCAATCGACTCAGGCAACTGATCGCTCGTCGAAGCGACTGCGATCACAATGCGATCTCGGTCAACTCCCATCGCCTCCAGGTTGCGAGCGACCTCCCGGAGCGAGTTCCCCGTGCTCGGGGGGTCATCGCTCAACATGATCGTGGCGGAGGTGCTCACGGCCGTGCGGAGGCGTTCGACCTCACCCGGCAACCATCGCTGCCGGGGTCGGATCGTGATTGTGTCTACCGGCTGGTAGCCGGCGGCGCGAAGGTAGGCCGCGCACAGGGGAGCGGTATAACTGCCAGACGATCGCAGACCGACTGTCAGGATGGGACGGACACGGTCAGGCTGGAGCTCGGCAAACCGATCGACCAGCCGGCCGAAGTCCCTAGGGTCTTGATCGAGGCTTCGAAAACAGGTCGGAAGGCGGATGACTCGAGACTGCACGTCCGCATGAAGCTCGCTCAGCCCCTCCAAGCGGTGAGTGAGAACCTCCCGGCAAGTAATCTCGGGCGTGCCAAAGGCTTCCACTCCACGCACCATGTCATCGGCGAGAGAATCGACCACAAGTGCGAGCTGGCGCTGGAGAGATCTGAGCTGACCGCCGTCCCGCCGGCGCTGCATCCATCGAGCTGTCCCGCCAAGAGGACGTGAAAGTCGATTGAGCCCTCGTGGGGCGCCGTCTCTGACCACCCGCGCCGCGGCAGCAAGCATGGCGCCGCCGTCACCCATGTAGTCCTCGAGGATCTGGTTCAGCCCGCAGGCGAGGAGAAAGGCATCGACCAGATCCGCCCTGGAGGCCCGCGACTCATCTTCGAGGATCAGGCTCAGCCGGTGGCGAAGCTCGCCGAAGTCGGCGAGGAGGTCGTGGGTCGGAAATGGCGGCACTCCTCCGACAATCGCCCCCGACCCATGCCACCGTCAATGGGATTGTCGTAAGCCGAGGTTGGAGTGGGCCTTCGCACCTAGGACGATCGCCCAAGCGCGGCTGGGACAGCGCGGGTGGGTCGCCGCCCGAGCCGATTTCGGAGCCCGGCCGCGTCAGGTGAAATGACAGAGGATGACAATCGACGAAGCGCTGGACCGGCTCCTCGAATTCGCCGGCTCGGACCTGCTGCTCAGCTGCGGGACCAAAGCGCGAATCCGCAAGGACGGCAACCTCGAGTCGCTCGAGGGCGAGGACTCCAAGGTCCTCCAGCCCAGCGACACCCAGCGAATGATGCGCGATGTGCTGGACGTGAAACAGTGGCGGGAGCTCGAGAGAAAGCGCCACGTGGACTTTTCGTTCACCTGGCGCGAAAAGGCCCGCATCCGCGGCAATGCCTACTTCCAGCGCAACTCGATCGCGGCGGCGTTCCGCCTGCTGCCGCTCAAGATCCCGAGCTTCGACATGCTCGGCATTCCGGAGGCGGTGCATCGGCTGCTCGAGCGGCAGCACGGGCTGATCCTGGTTACCGGGCCTACGGGCTCCGGGAAGTCGACGACCCAGGCCGCGATGATCGATCACATCAATGCGACCCGGCCGTTTCACATCATCACCGTCGAGGACCCGATCGAATACGTCCACAAGCACCGGATGTCGATCGTCGACCAGCGCCAGGTCGGGGAGGACACGCCGTCCTTCGCGGAAGGCCTGCGGGCCGCATTCCGCGAGGACCCCGACGTCATCCTCATCGGGGAGATGCGCGACCTGGAGACGATCTCGGCCGCGGTCACCATCGCGGAGTCCGGTCACCTGGTGCTGGCGACCTTGCACACCAACGACGCTCCCCAGGCTCTGGACCGCATCATCGACAGCTACCTGGGCGCGCAGCAGCAGCAGGTCAGGATCCAGCTGGCGGGCTGCCTGGCGGGCGTCATCTACCAGCAGCTGGTGCCTGCTGTCGGCGGCGGTCGGGTGGCCGCATTCGAGGTCTTGATCGCCAACACGGCGGTGCGCTCGATGATCAAGGAGGGCCGCACCGACCAGATCCGCAGCGTGCTGCAGACCGGCTTGCGGGAGGGATCCCAAACCCTCGAGCGCTCCCTGAACCAGCTGGTGCGAGCCGGCCTGATCAGCGAGCACGACGCGCGGACGAACTTGAGCAACCCGGCCGCGTTTCGGGCCTAGAGCTCCTCAGGTCGCCGCTGCCCAAGGGCGCGGCCAACCGCCACCACGCCGACCGCGAGCACAAGCGCGGATCCGAGCAGGAATCCGCCCCCAAGCCCGAGCCGGAGCAGCGGCACCAACATCACCACCCCGCACGCCGCCTCGACGGCCAGGGAAGACACGCCGATGGCGGCGCCGCAGCTCGCGCAGCGACCCCGCCGAAGCAGGTAGCCGCCAACCGGAACCAGGTCGAGCAGGTCCAGCTGCCGGCCGCACGACCGGCAGTGCGATCGTGGATGCACCAATGACTCACCGCGGGGCAAGCGGTCGGCAGCAAGGTTGATGAAGCTGCCAAACAGCAGCGCGACGACCACCAAGTAGACCCCGACCGCGAGCTCGATTATGGTTGCCGGGTTCAAGCGTTCACGCCTCCAAAAAGAAAAGGGCGCCGACGTGCGGCGCCCTCCTCTTGGCTCTCCGTCCTATCCGCCCGAGACTGTGCAACCTGGCGGAACCGCGGGTCCGCCCGAGGCCTGATTTATCGCCGTGATCCTACCGGTGCCATCCCAGACATACGCCCAATGCGTCGGCGAGTTGCGGACGTATGTTGGCGATGTAGCGCTCGGCGTCTTGTTGTAGAGCACCACCGGGTTGGTCATGTCGGCGGTGCCGGCTAAGCCGGTCCCCGTCACCGAGTCCACATTGTTGTTCGCCATGTAGGCGTCGAGACCCGCCTGCACAGTCTTGTATTCCTGCTCGCAGGCCTTGGCCTGAGCGTTGGTGGTCAGCCCGACCAGGCTCAGGGTCACGATGGCTGCAAGCACCCCCAGGATCGTGACCACGACCAGGAGCTCGATCAGGGTGAATCCTGACTGCCCCTTCTTGCCGCGCATGTTCCTGGCGAAATAACGGTAAAGACTCTGCATACGCCCTTCACTCCTTAATTGCTGCGCTCTCACCGGTGTGCGTCTCGCCTTTGACTCGTCCGGTTGTGCCTACCCACAGTAGGCACGGGGTGTACAAACCTAAATAGAGGGTTTGGCCCAACCCTCTGGGCGTCAGTCCGGGGCCGGGTTGGGCACACGGCCCGGGATCTCCTGTCAGCCCAGGTGCAGGTTCAGGAGGTGGAGCGAGCCGGCGAGGAGGACTATGCCCGTGAAGGGCAGGACGCATCCGCGGCGCGTCTTCCCGGGCCCGCTCCGCCCCGCTTCGACTTCCGCCAGCAGGTTCATCTCGACCCTGTCCCGGCGGCGCTCGTCGCGGCGGGAGTCGGACTTCTTCTTCACTGGCGCCGCCTCATGACCAGCCCGATGCAGGTCAGGAACGGCACAAAGCGGACCTCGGGCCGGACGCGCGGGGGTTGGGGCAGGGGTCCGACCGGGTGGCCGATCATGCCTTCGAGGCGGGTGGCCGTCAGCGTGGGCAGCATCTGGTCGGCGCGGACCAAGATCGGCGATTCAGCGGGGAACTCGGCGCCGGTCGACTGCCGGTAGAAGGTCAGGACCGGCCTCAGTCCGGCGGCAAGCTCCGTCGGGAGGTCGCTGCCCGATCCGATCGTGAAGACGTGCGAGACCCGCGGGACGTGCTCGTCGATCAGCACCGCCTCGCACGGCTCGCCGGTCATGTCGAGGAGGATGCAGGACGGCGCTGCGATGGCGCGTGCAACGCATAGCGACTTCAGCTCGACGACCGCCGGCTCGAGTCCCGCGTGACGCGCCGTTTCCGCCATCGCCTGGACTTGGCCGCGGTCCCAGATCACGGCGTAGATGGTGCGCAGGCCGCGACCGGGAAGCACGTCGGTGCGGCGAAGGGACATCCGGTCCGACTGCTGCGGAAGCTGACGCTTGAGCTCGGCCTCGATGTCCTCGTCCGCGGTGCCCGTTGAAAAGTTCAGGACCCTGAAGCTGGCGATAGCATCGCTCGCCGCGATCAGGGCGCGGTTGCCGCTGATCTCCGTCCGGGCCACCAGCTGGCGCAGCGCCTGCCCCAGCAGGGTGGGATCAACGACCCGGCCGTGATCCATCGATCCTGGCGGCGGGGCGCCCTCCCCACAACGCATCACGCCGCCGGGCGTGCCTTCGAGGACGCGCAGGGTGGTTCCGGACAGATCGACGGCGAGCCGGGAGGCGGGCACTGGTTATGGAGGAGAGTAATACGACCAGCCCTGTACTGAGATTCCCATGCCGCCAACGACCGAAGGTGGGCCGACGGTAACCCGCGCCCAGAGTCGCGGGTTGGGAGCGCCTGCGCAGTCGGGAGTCGCGCTGATGCAGGCGCGCAGGTCGCTCACGCGCGTCTTGCCGAGCAGGACGAAGTAAGCCCCCGACGTCGAGGACCCAAAGTACATACACGGTCCTGTGCTGCAGCCCGCCTCGACAGGTGAGCTCTGGATTTGACCGCCCGGCCCAAACTTGGCCGCCTGGAACAGCTGCGATCCAGAGGCGGGCATCTCGACGTCGTGCACATAGCCGTCGTCGGCCCCGAAATACCAATCCCCGTTGCTGTCCGCAACCGGCGTTGTGTTGATTGGCGCCTGGCCGGGATAGGTCCATTGCACGCTAAGTGAACTATTGAGCAGTTTCAATGCGCCGCTGGTGCTCCCAACGCCAATCAGATCGCCGCCGGGGCAAACGCACCAGAAGGGAGCCCGGGTGACGTTAGAGGGCGCGGTCCCGGTTGGTCCGGACGCCATCGTATATGTCGGGCTGTTCTTGCTGGCGTTGATCGTGACGATCTCCAGTGCGCCGGAGCGCCCGGCCACGACCTGGGAGATCTTTGTGTTGAGGTTGAGTACAGGCAGGTTTGGCCGCGAGACCACGGCGGTGCCGCCGACCACGAGCGGCAGGTTCGAGATCGCGGCGAGGACGCCGGAGCTGCCGTCCGTCTCGGTGTACTTCCAGTGCTCGAGCCAGGTGTTCACGGCGTTCGAGGTCACCACGAAGATGTCGGCGACAGACGTCGTGCTGCCTTGCTTGGTGGTGACGATGCCGGTGAAAACCAGCGGCTGCCCGACGATAGCCCCCCCCGAGAGGTCCGTCTGCTGAGCCAGCACCGGACAGTTCAGCGTCGTGTCGGCGTCGTATACGGAAATGAGGCCACTCGAGTCGCCAAAAAAGGCATAGCCGGGAAAATTGGGTTGGTAGCCGGACGGCGAGAGCTCAGCCGCCGGCGTGGCAGTCACCGTTCCGCCCGCCGGCATATCGCACTGGTAGGAGGGGGTCCCGGCCGACTGGTCGTAAAGCGTGACGCAGTGCCCCCCGCATGTCGGCCTTGTGCCGGCGTTCGGCACGAGGAGGGACGCGTGTCCTGGGTTGTCCTCGTCGGGCCATGCGAAACCAGCCGCCGTGATCGCACCGCCGGCATTGATTGACCAGCGGAGGTTCGAAGTCCCGAAGGCGTACGCGCGGAGCCGGCCGCTCTGGTCGCCGACGACGAAATCGTTGATCCCCGAGAGGGTCTCATGCATGCCATCGACGGTGAAGCTCCCCGATACCAGGCTCGTCGCAAGGTCGGGGACGATGGCGTTGCACGTTTGGGTGACGGCGGCAGGTTTACCGTTGAGGGTCAAATACCAGGGACCGCGTCCGTCGCGAACGCAAACCGGCGGCACGCTGCTGTTCTGAAGGTTTTCGATTCCGAGCTCGACAGCCGAGTTCACAGTCGCCTCAGTCGCAACCCTCGTGGCGGCGATCCGCGATAGCTGGAAGGCACTTGAGAGCTGGGTCATCAGGGCGCCGATGAGGATGGCCAGCATCGCGACGATGATCAGCACGCCGCTCAGCACGCTGCCCCTCTGGCGTCGCCTGCGATCAGCGAGCACGTCGTGAATCCTGCTCACTGCGCGGCCGCCCTGGGCACGAACCGAAAGCTCTGGCTCTCGCTGTAGGAAGCGTTGTATCTGTTGACGGTCACCGTCATGCTGACCACGACTGCCGGGTGAGCACCGTTGCCGTCGATGTACCAGCTGTAAACGCTGACGTCCTGCGCAACCGTCCGACCGGCGCCGCCGGCCTGTCTGGTGACGATCTGCTGGGCAGGATCCCATGTGTAGGTCACGATGTACTGCGCCGGCGGCGTAGGCGTTGCCACATTCGGCATCCGCTGGCCTTGCAACACCATCGGCTGGGACGTGCACGGGTTGGCCTGCGTACCGCAGCCGGTAGGGGCCGGCACATTGCTGAGCGTCATGTCGTCATACGCCGTGAGCTGGAATGTGCGGATCTGGCCGCTGGCGTCGATGCGGCTGGTCGCCACGTTCGTAGTGAGCGCGGTTGTCAGCACTATGGATGTGAGCGCGCCGAGGACCAGCGTCCCGATCGCCGTCGCCACGATCAGCTCCACCAGGGTGTAGCCGGCCTGACGCCGGCGCCGAGACGTGCTCATCGCTGGATCTTGTAGATGGAAACCGGCGAACCCACCGCCCCAGGCGCGGGATATGTCACAACCTGGACCGTCCACTGCTGCGCTCCTGGCGGTACGTCAGACTCAGTGACATCCGCACGCAGGCTCGTGCGTGCGGGACAACTAGCCTGATATGCGACCAACGTCGGAGCGATCGCGTTGTCGACCGCAAAGCATTCCGAATAGGGCTCGGGGGTGCTGTCGTACGTGGCGCCTGCGATCCGCTCGAGCTCAGATTCCATGGCGCTCTCAACGGCCGTGTTCCGCTTGACGAGCGTGGACTGGATCACGCCGGTGCTGAACGCGCCGACGAGCAGGGTCAGTGCGAGTCCGATGATCACGACACTCACAACAAGCTCCACCAGCGTGGTGCCGGCCTGCCCGCGATGCCGCAGCTTGCGGCCTGCCATCAGTGGACGGCTTTGAGGAGACCGTACATGGGCAGGATCACTGACACCGCCACGAAGCCGACCGCGCCTCCCACGGCGATGATCAGAGACGGCTCCATGAGCGCGATCATGTTGCGCACCTTGTAGTCCATCTCCTCGGCGAGGAAATCTGCGATCTGCTCCAGGCTCTGGTCGAGCGTGCCGGTCTCCTCACCGACCCTGACCATGCGCAGCACCATCGGTGCGAATAGGCCGGTCGCTGCGAGCGGTTCCGAGAATCCGTCCCCCGTGACCATTCGCTGGCGCACCGCCTCGAGGCCACGCCGATAGCGAATGTTTCCAGCCGAGGCGATGGCGACATCGAAGGTCTGGCTGATCGGGATGCCGGCTTTCAACATGGTCGCCAGCGTTCGTGTGAATCGCTCGACGATGGCGAACACGACGATGGTGCCGAGCACCGGGAGCCGGATCAGCGTGTGGTCCCAGAAGACGCGTCCTCGCCGGGTCTGCAAGCCGAAGAATGCGGCCAGGACGATGAGGACCATTGCCGCGAGGATCTCCCAGCGCCACGCCTGCGCGAATGAACCGAGCACGATCAGGATCTTTGTCGGCAGCGGGAGCTGGGCGTGAAACTCATCGAACAAAGACACAAAGTTCGGCAGCACGACCACGATGAGCACGCCGCAGACCACGACGGCAAGCGTGAGGATCACCGCCGGGTAGATCATCGCGCTGCGGATCTTCTTCAGGGCCGTGTCCTGCCGTTGCAGGTAGCTCGCAATCTGGATAAGGACCTTGTCCAGGCTGCCGCTGTACTCCGCGGCGCGAACCATGTCCACGTACAGCTGGTTGAACACCTTCGGGTGGTGCGAGATGGCGACGGAGAAGGACTCCCCCTCATCGAGATCATCGTTGACGTCGTCGAGGGCAGCCTTGAACGCACCGGAGCGGGCCCCGCTCCTGAGCAGCCGGATCGCGTCAGTGATCGGCACGCCGACCTTGAGGAAGGTCGAGAGCTGGCGTGAAAACAACACCAGGTCGGCGGTGCTGACGCCGAAAAACGTCGGCAGCTCGCGGTAAACCCAGCTCCAGCCGCCTCGGGCCGGCCGCAGCCCGACCACCCGATAGCCTCGCCGCGTCAGCTCGGCGTGCACCGCGGCGGCTGACTCGCCCTCGATCACCTTGTCTTCGAGCGCGCCCTTGGCGTTATAGGCCCGGTACTGAAACTTGCTGATGTCTTGGCCTCCGGCTCAGATGATGTAGACGCTGCGCAGCACTTCGGCCACGGTGGTCACGCCGGCCGAGGCCTTTTCCCACGCATCGATCCGGAGCGGCACCACACCACCCGCGACGGCGGCGGCCATGATCTCGCGGTGGCTCGCCTTGGTGATGACCAGCCGCTTCAGCTCATCGCTCATGGTGAGCACCTCGAAAACGCCGAGCCGGTCGTAGTACCCGGTGTGGTTGCAGCGGCCGCAGCCGACTCCGTGGAAGAGCTGCGCCGGGACCGGCCGTCCCAGCGACGCCGCGAACTCGACCTCTTCAACCGTGGGCGCATGGGGGGTCTTGCAGCCATCGCAAACCTTCCGGACCAGGCGCTGGGCGACGATCGCGATCACCGACGACGCGATCAGAAAGCCCTCGATTCCCATGTCGATGAACCGCAGCAGGGCGCCGACCGCATCCGTCGCGTGCAGTGACGAGAGCACCAGGTGGCCGGTCAGTGCGGATTGCACGGCGATCTCGGCCGTCTCCCGGTCGCGGATCTCACCGACCAGGATGATGTCCGGATCCTGGCGCAGGATCGCACGCAGGCCGTTCGCGAAACTGATGTCCGCCAGCTTGTTGATCTGGCTCTGGTTGATGTTGTCGAACGTGTACTCGACAGGGTCCTCGATCGTCATGATGTTGCGGACCTGCTGGTCGAGCTGGTGGATCGATGCGTAGAGGGTGGTGGTCTTGCCGCTGCCGGTCGGTCCCGAGACGATGATCATCCCGTAGGGCGAATGCAGCATCGTCTGAAACCGCTCGTAGGCGCTGCGCGAGAAGCCGAGCTGCTCGAGGGTGATCAACGACCGTCCGCGGTCCAGCAGCCGCATGACCAGCTTTTCACCCCAGATGGTTTCGATGGTGGCCACGCGGATGTCGAGCTCCCGGCCGTCGACGTTCAGGCTGATCTGTCCGTCCTGAGCCCGGCGACGCTCGACGATGTTCATGTCGGCCATGATCTTGATTCGCGAGGAGAGGGCCGCCCCGGTGGCGATTGGCAGGTGCGCGACGTCCTGCAGCACGCCGTCGATCCGGAACCTGATGCGCAGGTACTCCTTTTGCGGCTCGATGTGGATGTCCGAGGCACGGTCGCGCAGGCCCTGGGTGATCATCATGTTGACGATGTCGATGGCAGGCGAGCTCGCCGTGATATTCGAGAGCTCGAAAATCGTTGGCCGCCCATTGGCCAGCCGCGGACGGCTCTCCTCCAGCGACCGCGCCGCCTCATGGATGCGCGGGCCCATGCTGTGGATGCGGCTGAGGTTGGCCAGAATGTCCGACCGGCCGGCGATGTGAGGGACGATCCCAAGCCCTGTGATCAGACGCAGGTCATTGATCAGGTGCAGGTTGGCGGGGTCCGCCATCGCCACGCCGAGGTCACCGTTCTCCCGGCTGATCGGTAGCACCACGTGACGGCGGGCGAACTCTTCAGGCACGAGGCGCGCAGCCTCGGCGTCGACCTCCTGGCGGCCCAGGTTCACGACAGGAACGTCGAGGTGTTCGCCCAGCACGGCGGTGAGCCTGTCTTCATCGAGCACGCCTAGCTCGACCAAAACCCTGCCGAGCGGCCGCGCGCTTTGTGGCTGGATCTGCAGTGCGTGGCGCAGTTGCGCCTCGGTGATCACCCGCTTGGCAAGGAGGCGCTCGCCCAGCCGCGGCCCGGTTTCCTGTGCCGGCGAAAACGCCTGCGCCTGGCTGGCGGTCATCGCTGCGATGGTGCCGTCATCCAGGCCGCCTGAGAATGGGAATTGCCCGACCGCCTGGGTCGTTTGTCCCGACCGGCGTGAGGAGGCGGTGCGCTTAGCCGCTGGTCAGCCCCATTCGTGCCGCGACCAGCATGGCCTCGGTCCGGCTCCGCAGGTCGAGCTTGCGGTAGATGTTCGCGAGATGGTTGCGCACGGTCTTGTGGCTGATACCTCGGCTTGCGGCGATGGCCGGTATCGACTTGGCTTCCCCGATCATCGTCAGGATGTCGAGCTCCGTCACGGAGAGTTGGCTGGCGGTCCTGCGGTGGGGCGATGAATTCTGGTCGAGGCGCGCGATGACCCGGCCCATCAGGTTGGAACCCACGGCCCGATGGCCTGAAAGCACAGCCTTGACCCCGGCCAGGAACTCGTCGAGGCTCGCGTCCTTGGTGAACATGCCCGCCACGCACGTGTTCAGGGCCGAAGCCATCAGCTGCTCGTCGTCGGGCTCCCCAAGCAGGATCAAAGGCACCTTCGGCGCGCGCTCGGCAAGCCGCGCCGCAACCTCGACCGCAGGTATCGGTCCGGCCCTCACCTCGCAGAAGACAAGGTGAAGGTCGCCCGTTTGCGCCATCCCCAGGCCGGCCTCCGTGTCGTACGCAAATTGGATTCGCGCCCTGACTGGGGGCGGGCTCAGCAGGCTGCCGAGCGCGGCGAGGAACAGGGGCTGGCGATCGATCAGCAAGACGGATGGCCCTGTCCCCGCCTCGGCCTCGACAGATAACGCGGGCGTAGCGCCGCGACGGGGAACAACGACCAATATGTCCGGACTGTAGGTCTCGGTGATCAGTCATTTAATGGGATCGTCGTACTAGTTGGCTCAAGTGCATGGGCCCAGCGTCCCGGGACTAAAGCGTCAGATTTCCACCAAACCCTTCCGCACGGCGTAGAGAACGGCCTGGGCGCGGTCGAAGATGCCGAGCTTCTCGTACATGTTGCTCACGTGGTTCCGGACTGTCTTCTCGCTGATCTTCAGCTTGAAAGCGATCTGCTTGTTCGCCATCCCGGTGGCGAGCATCCGCAGGATCTCGACCTCCCGCACGGTGAGGCCGTCGTAGAACTCTTTGGGCGTGGTGGCCCCGGTGAGCATCTCGAGGACTCGGTTGGCCACAGCGCTTGCCATCACGCGCTCGCCGGCGACCACCGCCAGGATGCTGGACACGATCGCGCTCGCCTGCGAGTCCTTGAGGACATAGCCGCTGGCGCCCGCCTTGAGGGCCTGGATCACGTGGTTGTCGGCCTCGAAGGTAGTCAGCATCAGAACCTTGATCTTGGGATTCTCGGCCACGATCCTCCGGGTGGCTTCGATCCCGTCCACGTTCGGCATCTTGATGTCCATGAGCACGACGTCCGGCTTCAGGCTCAGCGCCAACTTCACAGCATCGGCGCCGTCAACCGCTTCTCCAATCACGGTCACGCGATCGTCGGAGTCGAGGAGGCGGCCGAGACCCGACCGGAAAAGCGTCTGGTCATCCGCGATGAGGACGCGAGCGGGGCGCGCGGGCGCGGAGACGTGGCCGGACGTTTGCGTGATAGTGCTCAAATCAATTGCTCCCTGGGCAGAATGGCCCTGACTATGGTTCCCTTTCCGTCCGCGCTCTTGACTTCGAGCTGGCCGCCGAGAAGAACCGCCCGTTCATACATTCCCATGACCCCAAGCCCGGGCTTGTTGCTTTGGCCATCGGCCGCCCCACCCCTGCCGTCGTCTCTGACCTCCACGGCCAGCTTGCCGCCCGAAATGGCGCCCAGCGCAACCTCGACCAGGCGCGCCCCACTGTGTAGCCTCACGTTGGTCAGCGCTTCTTCGATGATCCTGTAGATGTTGAGGGCCGCCGGCGCGCGAAGGCTCGTCGGCCAGGTCGGTGCGACCGAAAGCGACGCGATGACTTGGGTCCGCTCCTCAAATTTAGCCAGCAGGCCGCGCACTGATTCGATGAAGGCCTCTTCGATGCCTTCTTCGCCGCGCAGGTCATACAGGACCGTGCGCAGGTTGTTCAGCACTTCCCGCGTCGAGCCCTGGAGCCCGTCGAGCTGGCGGAGGACGCTCTGCCGGCCAGTTTGCTCGACCTTGAAGTTCTCGAGCTCGATCAGCATCGTGGTCAGGGTCTGGGTGACGCGATCATGCAGCTCGCGGGCGAGGTCCCGCCGTATGCCATCAGCGAGGCGTGTGTCGTCCTCGTACGACACGACACGCGACCTGGGCACCGCCACCCTAGTTACCTCTCTCCCTTCAGAAACTGCTGCCGCAACGCCCACGGAGGGCTTGGAAAATCCCTGGTCGTTGCCCCATCATCCCGGGCCCTTTGCCTACAAAAGGCCGCACATGAACTTAAGTCGTTCCTGAAATCCCAAGTCAATGGGCAGAACTGACCATTTTTTGTAAGCAAGCGTTCAGAGCGGGACCAACGCCCAGGCCGCGGG